>Ga0209212_1006847_pt1 | contig 12867 bp, 11 predicted proteins | sample RifGroC2_FD_183996 | JGI IMG/M metagenome (GOLD analysis project Ga0209212, IMG submission 183996) | Groundwater microbial communities from Rifle, Colorado, USA - Groundwater C2 (SPAdes) (version 2) | ecosystem: Environmental > Aquatic > Deep subsurface > Groundwater | place: Rifle, Colorado...
TATAGCGCCGATTGCGATGGATGAGGGTCTTCGGTTTGCCATTCGTGAAGGTGGCCGTACGGTTGGCGCCGGTGTCGTTTCCAAAATTTTGAAATAGGAAATCGGTAGGCTTTTCAAAGGAGTGTAGCTCAATTGGCTAGAGCACCGGTCTCCAAAACCGGGGGTTGGGGGTTCGAGTCCCTCCACTCCTGCCAATAAATACCTTGGTTTTTCTATTATCCCTTTTCTCCTTGGGACACTGATGGGACATTAGAAGATAATAAACGGTAAGCAGCTATGACTTATTACCCTAGAAATTTTTACACACTTTTTCCTGGGCCTTGACTTGAAAAAATTGTTGCATTTAAAATTTGAATGAATTATAAATTTTTAGTTAGTTTTGATAAGGGAGTGTACCGCAACGTTTAAGATTTTGTTTTTTAAAAAAAGTTTAAGTCTATCTTCTGCAATTGTCCTGATTACATTAGTTGAAACGTGTAGTGCACAAGTGATGATGTCTAGTGACATAGGCTCACATGATGCTGCTGTAAATACATCTGTAAAGTTGAGAGCAACTAACACATCTAATGATAGAGTACCTACTTCAGAAGAAACGGTTCCTACAGAGATCACAAGGGCTAAACCCACATTCAGTTCATTATTGCTTCCTGATAAGCTTGAAAGGGGAAGTGATCAAATAAGTTCACACTCATTTGAGCAATTTCCCTCTGATATATTAATGCTCATTCTTAAAAACCTCTCACCAAAGTCCCTCTCAAGGTTAGCTCAAGTTTCTAGGTTTATGAATCAAATATGCAATGAAGAAAGTCTTTGGAGGAATTTTCTTATAAAAATGAATTTACTTCCCAATAACTCTCCCAGTAACTTTCGATCCAAGGCTCTTGTGATTGCTGCTCTTAGGAAGGAAACAGTTGATCAAGTGTTGAAAGGGTATGATATTCGCTCAACGGATATTGATCGGCTTGCAAAACTTGGATATAAAAGCGCTCTTGAAATGCAAGTACAACCACGTTGTTCCCCATATGTCAGAGCTGCAATACCTATTTCAAAGAGTATTAAGGAAGAACTTATCACTAATGGAGACTTCGATGCAATTATGAGAAAATACAAAGGTCTCTTACTAGGTGGTTATGGAGATCTTCAAGATCTAGTTGCTGCCCTAGTTGCTGCCCAAGAGCTTAATGATCAACTCGTAGACAAGAGAATTCCAGCCGCTATTGAAAGAAAAGCTAATGGGCTCGCAACTGGGACATATGGATACAAGAAAGATAAAGAGGCCGCAACAAAATTCCTGGAAAATTTAATCGAGAAAGGAGATCACGATGCCGTTGGAATAAAAATTGATGGGCTTATAAATGCGAGATATGGCTATTCGAGAGACCTAACTACTGCAAAAAAACTTAATGATGAGTTAGTAGACAAAAGAGACCAGATGGCTATTTTTAGAAAAATCGATGGACTTTTATTGGGGACGAATGGCTATTTGAGAGATTGGAAGGAGCTTAAAAAATTAAGCTATACGTTAGTAGCAGAAGGAAATTCTGATGCTATTTATGTTATTAGAAAAAATATTGAAGAGAAATTTCAACGTGAGTGTAATAGCTTAATAAAGAACCTAGAATGTGTAAAATTACTTATTGAAGAACTGGTAACGCTAGATAATTCCCAAATTACAGAATTAAAAATTATTGGACTTGTAAATGGTTTTTATGGATATGCGAAAGATAAGGAGGCAGCCATTGAGCTCAATGAAGAATTAATAAAGCAAGGCAATCAAAAAGCTATTAGAAGGAAAGTTTCTGGACTTGCGGATGGTTTATATGGCTATTCACAAATTAAAACATTTTTAACAAGCCTCATAAATCACTTAGAAGATTAAGATGCCTTTATCAGCGTTTTAACCACACTCCCTCAAGAAGCTTACGAGAACTCCCAGGGAGAGGATTGGTTAGATGCTCAAATAAAGGCCGCCAAAGAATGTCTCCAGGCTCAAAGCCTTTTTCAGCCAAAATAAGCTCATGAACAGACTCATTTAAGCAAAACTCATTTTGTGAAACAGACCGTGAAACGCGGATGAAACAAATCCTCTGGAGGCCTTTGTTTTCCTAGGTTTTTGTGAAACAGAGCATGAAACAAATGTTCAAAATCGTGTTTCACGGGGTTTTTGGAATGAAATAAGATTGATTGGCTTCTAACCTTGCTTCACGCCATCCCTTCTACTTCGTTTCCTTTAAACGGGCCGCTGTATAGGTTTTGTTGAGAGAAAGGTAAACTTGTCTTGCTTCAAAGGATAAAATGTCTAGCTTATCGACAAGAATGGATAATCTTTGGATTTTATAGTCGCAGTCTTTGAAAAAAGACTCTGGCAGAGTTATATTGTTATCAGACATGATCAAATCTCCTGGGTTTGGTTATGTTCAGTGACGTATGGGTGTTAGTGCACCTATGCGTCACGTCCATAATCATATCAGCCTAATCGACCCAAAGCAATTCTTTTTTGCACCAAATTAGGAAAAGTGATTTTAGTGCAAAGTTTGTTGCTAATTTAATTTGCACAAGATAAGGTATTTCTGTATTTAGTGCTAAATTTAGGATCGGGATCATGACTTCTTTCATTGGACGGGAAAGAGAACTTCGACAACTTCACGATTTATTCTCCCGGAAAACAGCCAATCTTGTGGTTGTAAAAGGTAGGCGGCGTATTGGGAAAAGTCGTCTCATTGAAGAATTTGCAAAAGATGTAAAATTCTTTGCTTTTTCTGGATTGCCTCCAATGGAAGAAATAACGGCTCAGCACCAACGGGATGAATTTGCGCGGCAACTTGGGCGTCTCTTTTATATTCCAATTCCATATAGTGCGGATTGGAGCGATTTGTTTTGGCATCTTGCTCACCATACCCAGGAAGGGCGCTGTGTGATCTTGCTTGATGAGATCTCATGGATGGGGCTTAAAGATCCAACGTTTCTGGGAAAGCTTAAAAATGCCTGGGATCTTCGTTTTAAGAAAAACGCTGAACTCGTTTTAGTGCTGTGTGGGTCGGTTTCTTCTTGGATTGAGAAAAATATCCTCAGCAGCACAGGATTTGTAGGGCGGATTGATTTGATCCTCACCCTCAATGAATTAAGCTTACATGACTGCAACAAGTTCTGGGGGGCCTCTAGCGAACAGTGGTCTGCTTATGAAAAGTTTAAAGCCTTGAGTGTAACAGGGGGAGTCCCGCGCTATTTAGAAATACTCTCTCCCCAGTTGTCCGCTGAAGAAAACATTAAAAGACTCTGTTTTATACAGGAAGGTTTTCTTTTTAATGAGTTCGAACAAATCTTTCATGACCTATTTGCCAGACGAAGTGACACCTATAAAGAGATTTTAAGCTGTCTTGGAGAGAAACCCCATGCTTCATTAGACGATCTCTTTAAAGAGTTAAAAATGAAAAAGAGCGGAATCCTCAGTGACTACATTGAGGATCTTATTTTGGCTGGATTCTTAAAGCGAGATTATACCTGGTCTATTCGAAATGGAGCAGTGTCAAGGCTAAGTCATCTCCGGATTAGTGATAATTATGTCCGTTTTTATTTAAAGTACATTTTGCCTAATAAAACTAAGATTGAGAGGGACGCTTTTGTTGACCGCTCATTAACAACTTTGCCAGGATGGGAGTCTCTGATGGGATTTCAGTTTGAAAACCTGGTCCTCCAAAATCGTGCCGAGCTTCATAAGCTTCTGCATTTGGATCCGAATGAAATCGTCAATGATAATCCTTACTTTCAACGTCAGACGAAAGATCAAAGAGGGTGTCAGATTGATTATATGATTCAAACTCGGTTTAATTCTCTTTATATTTGTGAGGTCAAGTTTTCAAAAAACCCTATAAATGTTCGTGTTGTCGAGGAGATGAAGGAAAAAATAAAGGCACTCGTGTTTCCCAAACATTTTTCCTATCGTCCCGTTCTTATCCACGTTAATGGCGTCGATGAAGATGTTATCGCGAGTGAATTTTTTGCAGAGATTATTAACTTTGGGGATTTGATCAATACGTAAGAAAATTGTGTTAGAGCTTTTAAATTTTTAAATCCACTCACTTCTCCCCACATTAATATTATGCTATATTAATACAGAAATCATTTCTATTAAATATCGTCATATATACTTATATAAACCAAATTTTCTCACCTTTTACACAAGTTAATCAAATGGAGCATCATGACCACACAAAACCAAACCAATAAAGAAAGCAACAAGGAGTTTCTCAATCTTGAAAAGGAAGCACTGAAAGAGATTTCCTTGGAGATCATTAAGTCGGATCTTCTGAAATCTCTCAGCGAGCTTGATCAGAAAAACAAGGAAGAGCTTCAAAAAAAGATCTCTGCCATTAAGGAGAACTGTGGACACGAAATTCAAGACGGGATTGAAAAACACATCAAAAAGCAACTCACGGAGCACTTTCGAGGGGTGGTTCAGTCTTGCCAGGGGGACATATCCAAAGCAATTGCTCCTCTCCTTAATCGTGCGGAACAAGACATCAGCAATCTGAACAATACGGTCAGGAGCACAAATACGCTTTGCCATGATATCCAAGAAAAGTATACTTTTCGATGGGAAAAACCCTTTCTGATCCTTATATTTTCAACCATTTTGACAGGTGCTTTAGTTGGGTCGATCCTTTTCCTCCTACAAACCTCACCTGTGGCCGTGTTCTTGATGAATAAAGAAACCCGGGCAATCTATGATTCAGGACTTTATTGGTTGGATTTTAAGAAGAAGATAAAAGCTCACGAAGACCTCGAATCTCAAAAGGGTCGTCAATCTCAAAAACCAGAACAAAAGCCTTCAAAGCCGCAGAAGAAAAGAGTAACACCTGCCCCTTTTAAGGGGTAGAAAGAAACTGTAGATTTAGCGTGAGGGCGGAATACTTGAGTTTTTAGAGGACTTCTTGAGCAAGAGCTTTGCTAATTGCGCTTCAAGCTCAGCAATACGAGCTTCTAGATGAGCTTGCTTTTCAATGATAGCAGCCTGCTTCAGAATAAGTTCATCTTTTTCTTCTAGTGTTAATTTTGCAAGTTCTTCTTTTGTAATCAGAGAAATATAAAAACATTATAGGATTTTAAAAACAAGTTATAATTTTAGCAATTTAGCTTCTAACCAACAAATGTGGAGGAGGAGTGATTACAATACTTTTTATGGGTTGTAAATTATACCATCAATCACTACTTCATGAGATGTAATTCGTAAGCATTTGTTTATTAATATCTAGGGTGGATTTATCATGAAGTTGAAGAAATCATTTTTTTTAGGCGTGTTGGCTCTGACAATGGTTACACAGCTCAGGAGTGTTTATAGTATGATGGGAGAAGACTTGGAAACTTCTCAATCTTTGCCACTATCTATTGGACCTAAATCGGTTGTAGCTTTTGAAGAATATTTTAAAAAGGTTCTCCGTTACGGCGTAGTCCCATTTTGGGATGAAGAACATGTGAACTTCCCCTATGATATTACCGACGAAAAGAAAAATCGTTGTGAAAATTACTTAGCAGTTTCTCAAAAACTTATCGAACTTGCTCCTTCCTTAGCTCATTTTAATAACACCGATGAAGACAGCGGATTGACTTATATAGAGGTTTTGTTTAAAGAAAACTTAGGGTTGATGGCAGAAAAAATCTGCACCAAGCTTACTGAGGCCAATGATGATTTGCCTGAAAAATATAACATCCTTCTCGCAATATATCGTGGCAAGAACCCAGAAACAGATTTCGTAACCTATTCAACTGATTTTATCAATGTAGCTTACAAAGTTGCCAATAATGCCAGAAATATAGACATGGTTAGCCAACTCTATCCCCTTTCTGGGGTTGCAGAAGTAGCCAAAACCCTCAAACAATCCAATCCACTAATTTATTGCGATTACATTCATGAGCCCTACTGGAGTTACAATCTAACGCAGCTCCAGGAATATGGAGGCAGAATAATCGAAAAGATTAAGCCTCACTTTGTGAAGAACGATAGGGTTAAGAAAATAGAAAGGGAGAGGTACTTTTGTGATTTTGAGGAAGTATTCAAGGTTCGTGAAGAAACGTACATTTGTGAGAATAAGCGAGCAATCAAGGTTCGTGAAGTGCCGTTTGGATATGTTCTACCAAACATATACCTCAAAGAACGCCTTATGCATGAGAAAGATTATGCCGTGCCAAGGATTTTTATTGTTCCCAAAAATGACAAAGTAAAGTTTAGATTTAGAATGCCTTATACAGACCATTTTGGTATGGTAGAAAAAGTTTTCAAATGCGACTGTACTGCAGAGAACGCAATGCAAGTATTATCAGAGGGTTTTGTTGTATACCAAGAATGGATCGATGGATCGGGTCAAAGGGGAAATAGAGACTTTGCGCCTTGGGGACACCGGGATTTTAATCAGGTTCAAATTATTAGAAGTAACACAGATGGAAAATCTTACCTTGTTGACACAAAAGAAGAAAAGAACTTTTTCGCCCCCTACTTTTCACCCTTTGTTGATGATTATACTTTGCTTGAAAAGAATATAAAAGCTTCTTGTATTACAGATAATAATACCTATAAAGCATGGAAGAAAGATGCTCAAACAGTTGTGTATGATGCTAAAAATCTCCACTTTGATCGAAGGGTTATTTTCGTAGATGTAACGATACCATTAAGCCATTGAGGAAGCCCAAATATTCACTGCTCTCGCCAAAAAATATGGGGATGAGCAATTACAAAAAAGAAGTCACAATGACATTCCCCCTCGATCTCGCTCCAATGCAATCGTATGGACTTTTTCTTGAACCATGCGTTCAATAAACTTGGCCTCTTGCTTTTCTCGTTGGTTGAGTTCCTTCATAAAATCCTTATCTTGAGACAGCTCTTTAGCCAAGTGTTTGAGCTCTTTTGTAAGAGTCTGATGAGGGTTGTCTTTTAAGGCCTCGTGTAAGGTTTTAAACCGAAGGTAGGTGTCTTCTTTGGTGTTTTGTTGTTGGTGCGAAGTTTGGGTAGGTTTTGCTTCCAAGACTTGTCTTTCAAGTTTCTGAGCTGCATCCTCCTTTAGCTTGTGAAGACTTTCTAATACCTTTAGAGGATCAAGCTTTGCCAGCTCTCGAGCGTGATCCTTCCATTTCTCTGTGCGGGGAGAAAAGGCAGGAGAGTGGAGCTCTGTTTCAACTTTAGCCATGTTTTGCTGATAGGGCGGTACCCGCAATGACCACAATCCTTCCTGGCCCATTTCCCATCATCGGCCATGCACAACCTACCCTCAGCTCGTTACCCTTCCGCACCAGTAGCGTCGGGGGCGGGTAGGAGGGCCTGAGGCCCTTCCATGGGATTATACGTGTCCCTCCCCCTATCACAGCACGTTTAGTTCAGTAGATCACCGCGTTTATTTTGCTGGCGTTGCACTTCCCGACGTGCTCTCATCCTTGCAGTATTGCGTACACCGGTTTAGCACATCAGAGCACATGTTTTTGCAGCTGTCGAAGAGCCAAGACGGTAAGTTATTCTCTGGGTCTTTTATGTGGTCGCACCAGCTTGTACATCTGTCGGTCGTAAAGCTGCACGTTAATTTACAATCTGCGAACCCAGTGCTGTTCAAGGCACCCAGAGTTAATGCTAATAGAACTAGTATTTTCATGTTAGTTTTTCCTTTCAATACTGGTTATAATGTTAAGATCCAACTGAGTCAGATCAGTAGAAGTCGTATGACTTCTTACTATTAACACTATCCCAGGCCTGGATTAAAAAAGAGTTAACGCCAGTTACATTTTTAGGTAGACCTGCATGAGCCCAAGTTTGCCAATGTTTGAGGCTTGTCCTTGAGCTTGACCCGAGGATAGAGTCGCAGAGATTTGATGCCTCCTTGCGCATAACGCCGCTTTGCACACTCAAAGGCTTTTTCTTGGGTCAAGGTATTGGGAGAAAGTCCCTTTAACGTCACGTGATAACCCAAAAGGTCAAAACCCTTCTCACTTCTCCCAACAAAGGTTTTCTCTCTTCTTAATCCGAAGCAAAGAGATTTCAAAATTTGAAACATCTCCAGACGCATCCGCCTTAAAACATGCCTTTTACGCGCCATGAGAATAATATCATCTTGAAAACGGGCATAAAAGCAATCTCCTCGTTTTATCCATTTCTCCATGGCTTTATCTAAAGGATCCAAATACAAGGCGGCTAGACAAGGAGAAACGCTCCCTGAGGCACGCCGTCAAAGGTCGGATGCAGAGTCTTCTCTTCTATGTATCCTGCTCGGAGCCATTTGGTTAGTAGGATTTTATCCATAGGGATATTGTCTTGTAACCATGTTCCGCTCAGGGAATCAAAACAGGCTCGGATATCTCCCTCCAAAATCCAAGATGGTGATGCTTTCCTTGCAAGTGCATTAAAACATTGTTGGATAGCATCTGCCGTAGAGCGCTTAGGGCGAAACCCGTAAGCATTCTTATCTGCCCTCATTTCCGCCACTGGCTCTAGAGCGAGGAGATGTAAAGATTGCATACTCCTGCATTTTAGAGGAGGGATGGAGAGGGGGCGTTGGCGTCCATCTTTCTTGGGGATATATATCCTATGCAAAGGCTGAGTTTTGTATCCTCGCCTCTGTAATGATCTGGCCGCATTTATTTTCTGTTCTGGCGTTCTCCAGATAACACCATCAACCCCAGGAGTTTTAGACCCTGGGTTTTGAGTAACTCTCTTTACCGCCAAAAGCTTGGCGGAGAAGGAGTTTGTCAGTAGCCATTGCAAGGCTTTCACCTTGTTATAGCGTTTTTCTCGGACAGCCTTTGCGATGCGTAACTGCAGCCGTTTTACTTCTTCTCTGACTTGTCCCCAATTAATAGACCTGCTGCGAAAGTTGCAATTTTAGTAAAAATGTAGGAAAGTATGGGGTCCTAATTGCAAAAAGGTAACCCCATGTCCTTAAACTACAACAAGATTAAAAATCATCCAACAACTTTTAAAAGATTATTTGGCCTGTCGGTTGATGAGTTTGAGCGTATTCTCAAAGCTGTTGAGCCACACTGGGAGAAGAGGGTTGTCCAGCGCTATAAACGTCCTGGAAGGAACAACAAGCTTTCCTTGAGCGAGCAGATCTTAATGCTGCTGTTGTATTATCGTAGCTACACCACTCAGATTTTTATTGGGTTCCTCTTTGGTATTGACGATTCTCGGGTTTGCCGAAACATCCAAAGATTAGAGCCTATTTTAGCAAGAGTCATGGCCATCACAAAAACGCGACACCTTTCTCAAGAAGAGGTTGAAGAAATCATCATTGATGCGACAGAGCAACAAATTGAAAGGCCTAAAAAGAGACAGAAGGCCTTTTATTCTGGCAAGAAAAAACGTCACACCAACAAAACGGAAGTCCGTATAACGCCTAAAGGGCGGATCGTCCATATCTCTAAAACAAAGCCAGGAGCTGTCCATGACTTTGAGGTATATAAAAAAGAAACCCCTGTTCCTAAAGATTCTACAGCCCTCGCGGATTCGGGGTATCAAGGACTTGATAAACTCCATGCTAAAACAGAGATTCCTTTTAAAGCGTCGAAAAACAAACCATTAGATAAGGAGGATAAAGCCTATAATCGAGCGCTATCTCGCATTCGTGTCAAAGTTGAAAATGTATTGAGACAAATCAAAATCTTTAGAATTATTGCGGATCGTTACCGAAATAAGAACAAACGTTACAATTTAAAGTTTAATATCATTGCTGGAATTGTTAATTTCAAAAACGGATTCTCTACAATTTAAAAAATAATGCCCACTGCCAAAACTTGAGCTTTTTTCCTTCGTCCTTAAATCCTACTTTCGCAGCAGGTCTAATAATTAACATATGCTCGTTCAAAAACAAATCTCTTAAGTTAGCGCTTGCGGGGCAGACCCCCATCTACGCCCTCACACCAGGTAGCGTTCACCCAGAAGGTGCTAATACACACTAATTTACAAGAGGAAAGTTATGAATGCTAGGCCACATCACTATTCAACTCTAAGAAGAGTAACCATTTTGAGAGGAGTTTTTCTGAAAGGAGTACTGCTTTCTTCATCCTAAAAAAAGCAGTTAAAGTCCGATAAGCTTCAGATATAATGTGGTAACCCCACATAACACCTGGAGGAATGAGATGACTCTGCCAACTATAAGGACTCACCAAAAAGGTGAACAATCAACGTCTATAGAAGTTGCGAATAACTATCCTGAGAATACGAGATTATCAGTTGATACATTTGGAGGACGGGTTCATGTTGAGTGTTGCGCCTTGCAAGCGCATAGAGGACAGTAGTCTGAGATGGCTACCTTGGCAAAGCTTAGCCAGCAGCCAAGCACCGAGTTTTGCGTGGTATGTGGTAACACCTGCTGCGAAGCGTAAACAGGGAGATAACAGGCCGGAATCGAAAGGTAAACAGGATAATTAGCCCCGAAATCGAACGAGTTGTGAAGTTGGCCGACCCTGTCTCTCAAAGGGGAAGGCAGAAGCCTTATAGACGTAGAGGCGAGACTATAAGGACACTTCCGGGGTTCGTACCTACAGCATGTTATCTGATTGAAAATCCTCGCGTTTCAGGAAAGGTGTTGAGCAAATCCTGAGAGAGTAAATCTACCCCTTTTTCCTTAAGCCCCTTACTCGCACTTTCATGTGGTCTTCATTTCAAATGTTATAGCAGATACATCAAAGCACTTATAAAAAGGGTGTGGGTTTCTCAGAATCAGGATCCATCTCACTCATCCACTGCTCTTGGATGCTTAAAAGAATTTTTAGGGTCTTTTGAGCACGGTTAAGTTCATACGTCCCCCTATTCATCAAATTGTGAGCGGTACTAATGTGATCGATTAGTTCTTGAGATAAATACTCGATTTGAGCTATATGTAGCTTAGCCATTTGGATACTCCTACGTATCTATGTGGTTAGCGTCGTGTAAGTGTTTGCTGCATTTACTCGGCGCGCATCTCTCATTGTGGGAGAGCTGTTTTAGTGTAATGGGTTTTTTCTAAAAGGCAAGAAAATTATTCGTTCCCGATCAGGAATTTTCCTCTTGAATTTATTCGTTTGTACCCTATAATGTACCTGATCAGGAGCAAAAGATGAAAGAAATTAAAACGACACAAGCCTTAGGGCAATTTATGAGAGAAGCTCGAAAATCTCAAGGATTAACACAAGAACAGTTAGCAAGTGTGTCGGGAACGGGACGTCGTTTTATCTTTGACTTAGAATCGGGAAAAGAGAGTTGTCATCTGGATAAAACCCTCAAAGTTCTAACAATGCTTGGTTTTGAGCTTTATATTCACCAAAAGGAAGAGTAGGCTATACATGCCACGCGTTCTCTCTGTTTACTTTGATGAAAAATTGGTTGGAAAGCTTACTCAAGACGATAGTGGTCGATTAAGTTTTTTGTATGATGCCCATTACTTAACCTCGGGAAACGCTTTTCCTCTCTCAACCTCTTTGCCCTTAAGCGATACAGTTTATGAGGACTCTATCGTTCGTCCCTTTTTCTCCAACTTATTGCCTGATGACTTTGCCCGATATCGTGTAGCTAGGTTATTGGGCGTTTCAGAAAAGAATCCTTTTGCTATCTTAGAAATCATTGGCAGAGAATGTGCTGGTGCCATTTCTCTCTACCCCGAAGATCAAATTCCTTCGCCACAAAAGACAAAGGACTATGAATTTTTAGGAGAGCAAGACCTTCATAAAATATTAATGATGCTCTCACAGCGACCTTTATTGGCTGGGGAAAAAGATGTGCGCATGTCTTTGGCAGGAGCGCAAGACAAGTTAGCAATAGCCCTCATTGATGATAAAATAGCTCTTACAAAAGGGACTTCCCCCACAACCCATATCATTAAGCCCCCTATTTCAGACATTCCTGATAGCGTGTTTAATGAATACTTTTGTATGCTTTTAGCCAAAAACATGAACGTAGCTGTCTCTCCGGTAGAAATAAGGTCGGCCGATGCCCTTCCCTATCTTCTTATTGAAAGATATGACAGAACAGCAGACCATCATCATCGACTCCATCAAGAGGACTTTTGCCAAGCCCTTAGCATCCCGCCAGAGCTCAAGTATGAAAATGAGGGCGGTCCTTCTATAAAGGATTGCTTAGACCTAATTGAAAAATATAGCATTCATCCTGCATTTGATAAGATCATGTTTATTCATACCATTATTTTCAATTACCTTATTGGTAACGCAGATGCTCATGCCAAAAATTATTCTTTTCTCTATCTGAAGGGAAGACCTCGTTTGGCTCCTGCGTATGATCTCTTGAGCACAGCTGTTTATCCCCAATTAAGCAAAAAAATGGCGATGAAAATAGGAGGGAAATACAACTCGGAAGACGTCTATTTAAGACATTGGGTTCAACTTGTTCCCGACACTCAGCTTGCAAAAAACACGATGGAGAAAGATCTTAAGAAGTTTGCAAGTACACTTCCTAAAAAAGCGCTATCTTTTTCGAAAATGTTGGAGAAAAAAGGGCTTTCCTCTCCTGTATTTGATAAGATACAAGCAATTATTGAAAATAGATGTCAGCATGTTCTCAAATACTGGGGAATGAATTCATAAAGCCTGTTGCCGCCTTTTCTTTCAAGCATCGAAAATTGCTTCACGTTTGTTTCACTATCCGAGGCTTGATTCACAAGAGCAATCCAATTTCAATTCAACGTCGGAAAACGCTGAGCTTCGAGGGCTGTTTGGATTTTTTGAAGAAGCCAGTCTTGGTGAGGGTCATTTTCAGCCAAGCTCGATAAAAGAGAGATAAAGGCATCCAGATAAGCAATCCATTCAGCTTCTCGGGAACTTTGCTTCCCATCATATTCAGCAATAGCCAATCGCTCTCTGTAGTCTTCTGTGAGAGATGAGGAATAAAAGTGGGATTGT
>Ga0209212_1006849_pt1 | contig 12867 bp, 9 predicted proteins | sample RifGroC2_FD_183996 | JGI IMG/M metagenome (GOLD analysis project Ga0209212, IMG submission 183996) | Groundwater microbial communities from Rifle, Colorado, USA - Groundwater C2 (SPAdes) (version 2) | ecosystem: Environmental > Aquatic > Deep subsurface > Groundwater | place: Rifle, Colorado...
GCACCGACTATTTCTACCCATTCTTCAAATGTTACCTGTTTGGGACCTTCTATCCTTGATGGTCCAGGAATGGGCTGTGGACCGCCAACTGCCTGCGGTTTTGGAATTTCATAAGGTGGATTTGATACCTCTATCTTTCCTTCATAAACTCTTGTCAGATATGAATTATCCTTCTCCATATCAACCCTGTAGATAGTCCCCCTTACTCCTGCTACTGCTACCTTTGTCTCAATCTTGAATTCTGAATCCTTCTTTGTCATTTTTGATACATTTCCATAGAATTTGCCCAAAAATAATTTTACGTCTGCTGACCCGCCCTTATCCCCTTTTGCAGATTTTAGCTGGGCAATTAAAAATGATGTGTTGGAGGCAAATCTCATAACACTCTTATCCGATAGGGTAAGCTCAATCCTTGTCTTTTCAAGTGTCTTTACTTCATCTCCCTCTTTGAGAATCGTATCCTTCTTTAAGACATTCCATTTGCCATCATCCCTCTTTTTATATTCTGCACTGCCCTCAAGGAATGTGATAACAGCAGAGTCTGTCTTGACCTCTATCTTTGCATATGCATAATTATAAAAAAAGAGACAAGAGGCAAGAAACAAAATATTAAGGGTTAAAATCGTAAATCCTAAATCGTAAATGCTAAGTTTTTTCATAATGGTATCACCTTTATATCTATTTTATTTGATGAAAGCCCAATAATCTCTACCTTAAATGTCTCAAAGTTCTTCATAGCCAATTCCTCAGCCATTGACTGTGCGTTTGTCTTCGTCTCCACATCAATAACTGCAACACCGGCAGTAAAACTCCTCTGATTGAGTTTTAAGACACCGCGAACCTGAGACTGGATTATTGTCTTGAACTTATTCAGGGAAACAAAGTCTATTCCGGATACAGTCAACTGGACAGTTGTCTGCCCGCCAACCTCTCCACTCCATTTGGCTATAATTTGATCTATAAGGCTGGAAGCTAATTTTTCACCCGCCTTTTTTATTGCAAGGGCCCCGCCTGCAGTTTCATCAAGATGAGCAATTGCACCCTTTTCACTGGCGGAGCTGATTATCTCGCCAGTGTCTGCCCTTATAGCCCTTGCAGTTATAGATGCATGGATTGATTTCATCTCGGTCCCGGCAATGCCTTTGCCTGCAAGCTTTGCGACCGCACTGCCAATTATGACAACCTCTGCACCGTATTCAAGCCCAATTGATGCAGCCGCATTGTCATCTCCTCCAATCGCCTGAAGCGCCATGTTCCTCTTCATATTCTTTTTTACAGTAGCCTCATCAACAAAATTAAAACCCTTTTCAGTAAATTTCTGAATGATTACGGTCTCAGACTCTGATAAATTTGCAGAGTATCCTGATTCTGCACCACCTATCTTTTCGTCAATAATAACCATCATACGGGGCTTCCCCTTTCTTTCAATAAGGAGCCCAATAGCATTTAAATCATTCCTTATATCCCCTATTGATACATTTGCCTGTATAGTCACCTTTAATATCCCCTGATTCAAATCAGGTCTTTCAGATATAATTGTATATTTTTTTATATACCCCTGACTTTTTGTATATATCTCATCGCTTATAAGCTGATACTTATCAACTAGTGTCTGTGCCTGCACCAATGTCCCGACTGCCTGTTCCACAGCCTTTCTCAAGGCATCATTTAATGCATTATCTTTTGCAATGGCTAAGTCTCCCTTTACAACTGCCCCTATTCCTTCAACTGTAATTGTGGTTATCTGCTGGGAATATGAAGGAGAAACCCAGAAGACAGAAGACAGAAGACAGAAGACAGAATAATATAATAATTTTTTCATTTTTTATTGCTCACCTGTTGGTGTTTCAGTTGTCTCTGACCTTTCTTTTATCTCACTTTGTTTTTCACCTTTTACTTCAGTCTTGTCTGGTTCAGCCTTTTCCTCTCCTTGCATAACTGATTCAGGTGCAGGTGCTGGTTTTTTTGCAGCCTCTTTTAGATTAAGTTTTATTTCGGGCATTTCTGTTCTATGCCCGCCGACTACCGCTATACTCTGGGGGAGGCTGACAGCTTCATATTTATCGGAAAGAATTTTTACCTGATATGCCCCGGCAAGGAGTCCTGAAAAGTCATATCTTCCATTGTCTCTGCTCGCCTTTGAACTTGTATAGAGTTTGCCGTTACTCTCCAATACAATAGTTGTTTCTGTATCAAATGGATTTACTGTGCCATGGAGTGAGCCGAGCTGGAGATGATAATTAGTTACAATCTTATTTGACATCTCTTTTACTGATTCACGCACCTTTTGAAGTCCCTCTGCAGATACATTCTGGGCAGTTATTACCTTTCCTGTAATAATATCTATCATCCTTGAGTCTATCTCTATAAGCTCTCCCAACTGTGTTACGCTTCCTGCTATAAATATATCTATACCCATTATCTCACCAATCTTCTGAGCAGAATCTAAAGCCCCTGTCTGGCTCAATGACTGTTCCTCAATAATTTTTTTAAGCTGTTCCCTTTCTACAACTTCAAAATAACTTAAATTTACAAGAGAGGTAGTTAAAAATTCAGCAATTGCATCCCCAAATCCACCCGCCCTTGCCTTTTCACTTGCCTCTTTGAATGTAAATACTGCAACCCTTGCCTTCTTTGTTACACTTGCAATCTCTGCTGTTACAGATTTAAGTTCACTCATTGGGCTTGAGAGTTTTTCAGCATCCACAGCTTTAATTCCATAAGTATATGCAAGCCCCTCTTTTATATTTTTATCCTTATACACAGCTTCTGTTACATTACCTATTTCTATAAGCTGGTCTGACTTAGAATCTTTTCTATGGATATTATAATGGTCCATATCAAGCTCTGTATTTTTATCCCAGGATACTGTTATCTCTCCATCACTGTAGGATAGCTTTAAACCCTTTGGAGCAGATGGCGGATTAAACATAACCCCCTTCTCCTCTTTTTTAGCAATGGGCAATGTAAATTTAAAAATCTGTATATTTTTTACCTGAGAGTCCATTATATATATCTTATCAAAGTTATCAATGTAAATACCTCTTGGGTCTATGAATTGTCCTCTGCCGCTCCCCTTGCTTCCTATTGCATTTATAAATCTTCCATCAATTGTAAATCTCTGAATACGGTAGTTCTTAGGGTCCGCTACAAATATATTGCCACTGGTGTCAACATCTGCTTTTGTGGGACTTTCAAATTGTCCATTACCCTTTCCGCTCTGACCAAATTTGTTTATAAAATTTCCCTCTATATCAAACTTCATAATGGCATTTTTCTTTGAATCAACAACAAATATAAATTTATCCTGATATATTGAAATGCCTGTAGGTGACAAAAATTCGTTGTCCTTATTGCCGTATTTCCCGAAGGTTCTTGTGAATATGCCATCCTTGCTGAATATCTGAATACGATAGTTTCCAGTATCTGCCACATAAATTCTTCCATGATTATCTACTGCCAGACCCTCCGGATATTTAAAGAATCCCGGGTCCTTACCGCTTGAGCCAAAGGAGAATAAAAGATTTCCCATGTGGTCAAGGATAAGCACACGACTGTTTCCCGTATCTGCAACTACTATATTTCCATTTGGTGACACCTTTACATCTCCGGGCTTTGAAATCTTTTGCTTTTCATCTCCTTTTAATTTTACAAAGCTGTCCTGAAGCGGATAATAAAACTTGAGGTCATTCCCCCCTCTGTCACTTATTATTATTCTCCCGTCTTTTTCTACAACAATACTTGACGGCTCTCTTAATAGTTTTGATTCCTTTGGTGTTATTGCCCCGAGATATTCAAGCACTTCTTGAGTATTTGCAATAGCAGGCAAGAAAAGAAAAAGGCATAGAAGTATTATTATTTTTTCAAATGATTTCATAAAATTGCACAAATCTTCACCCCGCACACAACCTGCTACAAAGAGTCTCTTCGTGGAGAGTTATGTGCGGGGTGACAAAAAGGTTTTAGAAAAACTTCAATTCATCTTTAAGCTTCCTAATAATAATCAGGGCATCAGCCCCAGATACAGGATTCTGCGGCCTAAACTCTCCTGTAGTTAAATCCTCTGCCTGCATTATACCCCTTGCGTTGCACACTTCAATGGCATTGAAGAACCATTGGTCGGCTCTAACATCGGGAAAGTGTGGCTGGCTTCCTATGAATTTTGTAGATAGAGATTCATCACCTGATACCTTAATCAGAATATCCTCTATCATTACAGCATATTCAACCTTTGTTATATTCTGATTTGGATGGAATGTGTGGTCAGGATATGCCTCAAGACCCCTTATTCCAAGCCCTATCACTGTCTCCACATCAGTTCTTAACACATGATTTTCAATATCCGTTGCAGGGGCAGCTTTTGAAATCTTATCAGCCTCAAATTTCTGAGGGCTTGTGGGAGATTTAAAACTCGTATCGAAGGTTTTTACACCCCTTTTTTTAAATAGTTTTTCAAGTTCAAGCTCCTGAACGAATAATGCTGAGAGGTCAGCCCTTGTTATCCTGTCAATCAGTGCGATCTGAAGCCCTATCTTTGTCCCCGGGGCAGCCCTCTGTATCTTCTGAACCAATTCCCATTCCTTATTTGCATCAGCCACAAGTTCTTTATTTATCTCAAGAACTTTTTTGAACATATCACCTGCTTTGCCTACACCTTCCATAGTCTGGCTGAGCTTATATGCAATACCCATATAATAATACGGGGCAGGTGCTCCGACATCGTTTCCTATGGCCGACCTGAACTCTGTTTCGCTTTTTGAAAGCCAGCCTTCCTTCCTCTCCATTGAATAGAGCCTCAACATTCCTGTATGAGCCTCCACCTTATGTTCCTTTGTTTTTGCCAAATCTTTTGCTTTCTCCATGCTGTCAAACGCCTTCTTGAAATCCTTTTTATAGCCATAGACCAGACCTGTTCCAACATGGGCTGGTGAATATTTTGGATCTAATCCCAATGCCAGATTAAATTCTCTTAATGCGCCATCGTAATCCTCTTTCTGGAGGAGCTTATTGCCGCTGAACACATGATGGTCTGGCGTATCAAGGACCGACTCTGCCTTTCTCTTTGGAGCCTCACAGGCAGTTATTAATCCAAATAATAGGAGGAGTAATCCGCCTGAAAGCATCTTTTTAAATAATTTGTTTTTCATAAAGCCTCCTTTTTTAAAGCACAATCATTACTCTGCACTTCTCTATGAATGTCATATTCTCCGCATTTGCCCTTATTTTTCCTGCATCTACATTACTTATGATGATGTCAGCCTTTGCCTGTCCTGCTGTCTTTATCCCCTTAACTATAATAGGGGTAGCTGTTACCCTCTGATTGCTCTGGGCTGCTGTAACATCCTTGCTGTATCCTGCCATCCCCTGCTCAATAGCCCATTCCCTGTTTACATAGGCGGAGCCATATACCTCACGGCCGTCTTCGTCAATAATCTTGGGAGCCATAGCCGGCTTTACACCAAGCCCCCTTGCATCAACGATTAATCCTGAGAAGGTCTGCCCTCCCTGCCCAAATGGGACAGATGGAGACTGCGGAGGTGTTCCGGGCGGAACTATCTGGTCAAACATAAGACCGGTAAAATTACCCTGCATAGGAAAGGTATACCACTGCTCTATTGTGCCGTCACTTAGATATGCAGGCTCCCCTTCTTCCTTTAAACCCCTTACCATCCCCTCTACCTTTGTCCTTATTACATCGCTCTGAAGTATAAAATTATTTACCGTAGTTTCAGAAGTGACCTGAACCTCTTTTATTAATTCAAGAGCCTTTCTATATGCATCAGCCTTTGTTACCCTCAGCTGTTGCACCCTGCTCATCCCTGTGGATTGTGCACCCGGCTGCGGCGGGGCCATGCCTTTCACCCTTAAAATCTGTTTGCTGTAATCAATACCGCCTGTCCCTGTCGGTGACGGGACAAAAACCCCATCGCCATTTGTAGAGAATGAACTGCCGGCAAAAACAAAGGCTGTTATCAATGACAGCCCAAGAATAAAAATGCTTTTTCTCATAAAACCTCCCTTCATGAGTTAGTGAGTTATGGAGTTAAGGAGTTAACTCATCAACTCTTAAACTCCTAAACTCTTTAACTCTATTTCATTGCCCTTACTATATCACCAGCCTGGAATCCCACCCCTGATGTAATTGTTCCCTCTGAAACCCTGTCGCTTTGGTGGCTGGTTACCATTACCTCTCCAATCTGTTTCTCTCTTTTTCCGATAACCCTCCCTGTCTCAGGGTCAACTAAATCTGCCCCTGCCCTGTAAACGCCAAGTTTAGAGCCTTTTGCCAATTTTGATTTTTCTCCTGCCCTGAAGATTACAGTACTTCCCTCCATCAGGAGTATCCTTCCTTGGAAAGGTCTTTTGTTTAACTCATTAATCATCTCCTCAAGCGCCTTTGAGAGTGCATCCCTTAATGCACCATCTCTTAAACCTGTATCGGCAGTTGATGCAGAGCCGAATCCAAGAACTCCACCAGTCTTCTTTTTATATTCACCGGCACCTGACTTTGCAACAAGGGATTTTCCAGATGCTATATCTACCAACGCATAATCTACCTGAACCCTTGCAACTTGTGTCTTTGACTGGGCAATCAACGTATCAGAACCTTCTTCTACTTCAGAATAGGCTGTAATAGCCCCTGACACTCTGTAATCAATTGATTCAAATCCTTCTGTTGCACTCTTTTTACCAGTCTTTACAGCGCCTGTTTGCTGGAGCTCAATCATCTTATCCTGCTCCTTCATTTCATCTTCTGTAAGAGATATAGGCTCAAGACCTGCTGATTTAATTAATGTCCTCAAAATATCTGTTGCTGACTCTCCGATACCGAGAACTTTTGAAGGGGTCTTGTTTTTGAATGTGATTATGCCTACTGTGTATTCTGGTCCGGCATATTTTGCACCTGCCTCTTCAAGCTTCTGACTCTGTTTGGTAACAGAGACATCCTTTTTTACGGCACCTGTTGTTGTTGCCTCACATCCAATCAGACCATATAATGCAAACGATGATATCAAAATATATGCAAATGTCTTTTTTGAAAATAGTTTCATTTTAAACCCTCCTTAATTTTAGAAATTAGAAATTAGACATTAGAAATTAGAGATTTTAATTTATCACCTCCTCTTTATAAGCGATTATTTTTTTCGGTTAACGAGAGACCGGTCCTACAGGCAGGGTTATAATAACCCTGTTTAGCATTTCATTTGTCTCTACTTTTAATGGAGCTTTAAGCACCTTTGAAACAGCCTTATCCGCCACTGCCCCAAGTAACGCCCCTCCGAATGATTCTTGAGATTTGCTTTCTATCGTAACCCATGGAATCTCCTCTTTCTGTGTTGCCTCTTTGATCCCGCCGGCTAAAGATAATGCACTGCCAATTCCGCCTGCCTTTGTCTCACTCTTTATACCGATTCCATTTTGCCAGACTGTCTCGCCTGTTTTGGTGTTTACAAGCTTAAATTTTGCCCTGACCTTTTTTACATTTAGAAAGCCTGTAATCTGTGTATCAAAATTCATAAGTGTCCCATATATAACTCCATCTACACCAAGAAGTTCTCCAAGCTTTTGAGGAGTTGTCATGTCAAGCTGAGCCCCAAGTGTAACACCCATCTGGTCTTTCAATAACTGGTCAGTATCTTTCATGGGTTTATTGGAATAAAAATAATTGGGTATTCTTTTATCAAATTCAGCTCTTACATATTGAGGTGCCTCTACATCATTTGTCTGATTGACCATAGGAAGGACTGCCACTGTCTTGATAGGATTATTCGGGTCTGCCTTCCTTAAAGGCCCCATAGCACAGGCACTTAAAGAAATTACGGCAACCAAACTGATACATAATAAAATATGATACCTATTATTCTTTTTCATTCTCTACCTCCTATTGGTTAAAGTTTATTTTTTCTCAACAAAGGCATTTGAGACATCAACCCTGTATCTGCCAACTGTAACGATTCCCCTATTATTAACTAATGAATTATCTGTAACAGGGTCTCTCCACCAGCTTTCCAGACGGGCTTCAGATTTATCTTTTGGAGAGTAATAAACCCCCTCCTTATGATTGCCCTCAAAAAAATATATACGGCTTCCAAGTTGAAGCTCCGACGCAGCGGCCGATCTTACGGCTTTAAAAAACTTACTCCACACCTTTTGACCATCATGATACATGAGAAATTCACCTTCAGGGTTTGTTGCCGTAGGACGGGTAACCATTTTCCCGACTCTTCCATTCTCATCTCTGTCGCCGGAAAACACAAGATATTCATCCGCTTCAAAGAAAGACGATGTTTCCTGCGCAGCAGGAACTGGTGGTGAGGGCTGAGCTGCTGGAGGTGAAGACGGTGGCGTCGACATTGTCTTTGCCGATACTGCCCCACCTAAACTTACCTCTACTGTATTTGCACTTGCACCTATTACCTTTACAGGAATGCCTCCAAAGTTCTTCCTTGCAATCTCGTCTGATAGCTGTTGGGCATTACCCTTCATCTCTACATCAAGGACTGCTATCCCCCCCTCAAGACTCCTCTGATAGATTGCCTGAACACCCCTTATCTGCCCCTGAATTATATCCTTAAACTTTACAAAGTCAGAATATTCTCCAATACCTCTGACTGTTAATTGAATTAAGCCGCCGCCAGATACCTCACCGCTCCATTTTGCAATAATCTGGTCAATAATCTTTCCTGACGCCTCTCTTGCTGCCTTTTCCAATGCCTCTGTCCCGCCTGTCACTTCAGATATATTTCTGCTTACACCATGCCCCCTTGCAGAGCCTAAGACTGCCCCGTTGTCAACCCTTAAAGCGCTGGCTGTAATATCTGCTATATACGACCCTACTTTACTGCCTGTATTTCGTGGTCCCTCTTTTGCCAGTGCCTTACCTTTGACGATTACTTCGGCACCCAACTGTTTTCCGACACTAATTGCCCCTGCATCTGTCAGGTCAGCAATTTTGTAGGCATTGGATACCTCTATCTTTCCTGTGGCAACTGATGAATCTACCACATTAAATCCCTTATTCAGAAATTCCTCTTTCAGGGCTGTCTCAGAGGCAGCCATATCATAATGCTGTCCCTTAAATTCGCTCTTTCCATGCCACCAGAACATATAAAACTCCTGCCCTATGTTCTGTTCGGCAATCATAAAGAGAACCCTCGGTTTCTGAGCCCTCTGCATGAGAATTCCGAGAGCACCCAGGTCATTTTTCAAATCTCCGAGGTTAACAATTGCAGTGATAGTTACCTGATAGAGTTCTGGTGAAGGTGATTCGCTTACAACCTTATAGTTTTGAATATAACCCTGGCTTTTTGTTAAGATACTATCCCGTATCAACTGATAATTCTCAACAACTGTCTCTGACGAAACCATTGTCCCGACTGCCTGCTCTACAGCCTTTCTAAGTGCATCGTTTAATGCTGTATCCCTTGCTATCGCCTTATCACCCTGTAAGACAGCGGCTACACCTGTAGCAGTTACATCCTGCGATTGTGCGAAGCTTTGTGAATATGAAAACAGAATGGCGAGAAGAAACAATAAAATACCCTTTTTCATGAAACCTCCTTAATATAGGCACAGATATATGATTATTTAGAAATGCGTTTATAATCTACTTTCATAAATCCAAAAAGTCAAGCAAATTTCATCAGCATTTTATATTAGGAAATTATAAAATTAACCACAGGTAAACACAGATGAACACTGATAGAATAAGGGAAAAAAGTTTTTATCTGTGTTAATCTGTGTCCATCTGTGGTTTCATCAAGTTTTTGTTCTTAGCATATCCTCGGCAATTGCTCTCCTGATGGCATATCGACAATTCTTGTGCCTCCGACAACCGTTTTTAATGCAACAATATCCTTTGGAGAAGATACTATCTCTCCAATTGACTTTGCCTCCTTCCCATGGGGATGATTTTTCATAATATTTAAAACCTTATCTTTATCCTTTGATGAAACAATAACCACCACCTTCCCTTCATTTGCAATATAGAGGGGATCAAATCCGAGGATATCAGAGACAGACCTTACTTCATCCCTTATTGGTATCTCTGTTTCATCAAGGAGTATTCCCCACTCCATTCCATTTGTAAATTCGTTAAGAGTTGCTGCAAGCCCCCCTCTTGTCGGGTCTCTCATGAATTTTATATCTGCTCCAGATTCAAGAACAGCCATTATAAGGCTGTTCAATGGCTTGCAATCACTCTCTATCTCTGATTCAAGCTCTATTCCCTCTCTTTTTGAGAGGACAGATATTCCATGGTCTCCTATAGTGCCATTTATAATAATACTGTCACCGTCTTTAATCCTCTCCCTCTGAAGTTCAATACCATCCATGACTAAACCGATACCAGCAGTATTTATATAGATTTTATCAGCAGCTCCCTTTTCAACCACCTTTGTATCCCCAGTTACAATCTGGACACCTGCCTCTAAAGCGGTTTTTTTCATTGATAATATAATCTTCTCAAGAGTTTTATATTCAAATCCTTCTTCAATAATCAGCCCGCATGAGATAAATAGTGGTCTTGCACCCGTAACAGAGAGGTCGTTGATAGTTCCAGCAACAGCAAGTTTTCCTATATCGCCGCCAGAAAAGAATAATGGCTTGACCACATAAGAGTCTGTAGTAAATGCAATTCTATTTGTTCCAAATGTAAGAATTGCTGAATCTGTCAGCGGTGAAAGAAATGGGTTATTAAATTCTTTTAGAAAAAGTTCCTTTATAAGTTTTTGAGATGGCTCTCCGCCGCTTCCGTGAGCGAGAGTTACCCTTTCAATTTTATTCATAGGAGATTATATATCCGCAGATTTTGCAGATTACCGCAGATTAAAACAAAATATTTTTTTAACAAATCTGTGAAAATCTGTGTAATCTGCGGTTACAGTTTAGTTTTTATTCTTCTTTTATACAATCAGGCTCTTGCCTGTCATTTCAACAGGTTTTTCTATATTTAAGAGTTTCAATATTGTAGGTGCTATATCTGCAAGTCTGCCCCCATCACTTAATCGCGTTCCCACGCTATGAGTGGGAACGCTGACCCAGTAAAATGGGACAGGGTTTGTTGTGTGGGCAGTAATAGGCTCACCCTTCTCATCAATCATGTCTTCAATATTTCCGTGATCTGATGTAATGAGAATATCCCCTCGGTTTTTGAGGGCAGCATCAATAATCCTCCCTACACATTCATCCACAACTTCAACAGCTTTTACAGCGGCATCAAATATCCCCGTGTGTCCCACCATATCAGGATTGGCAAAGTTGACAATTATCATAGGATAGCTCTCTGACTCAACAGCCCTTAAGACCTCTGCCGTAACTTCTCTTGCACTCATATCAGGTTTTAAATCATAAGTAGAGACCTTTGGAGAGGAGACGAGGATTCTGTCTTCTCCGTTATATGGCTCTTCAATCCCGCCGTTAAAAAAGAAAGTTACATGGGCATACTTTTCAGTCTCAGCAGTCCTGAATTGCCTTATCCCTTTTCTGCCTAAGATTTCTCCAAGGCCATTTCGAGGTATGTTAGGGGGGAAGGCAAGCGGGAGTCCAAATCTTACATCATATTCCGTAAGACAGGTGATATATAATTTTAAATTTCTATCACCGCGTTCAAACTCCTTAAAATCAGTTTCATTTAATGCCCTGATAATCTGTCTCGCCCTGTCTGACCTGAAATTGTAAAATATTACAGAGTCTCCATCTTTGATTGCCCCTATAGGTTTGTCATTGCCATCAACAATTACTGCAGGTATCATAAACTCATCAATAACCTGATTTTCATAAGACCTCTGTAATGCCTCTTCTGCACTCACAGCATTATTTCCAATCCCGTGAACAATGGCATCATACGCCTTTTTAGTCCTCTCCCATCTATTGTCCCTGTCCATCCCATAATACCTTCCCATAATGCTTGCAATCTTCCCTATTTTTAATCCTTTGAGTTTTGCATTAAGGTCTGATATGTATTTTAAGGCACTCTTTGGAGGCGTATCCCTTCCATCTAAAAAAGGGTGCATAAACAGATTTTTTACATTATTTCTCTTTGCCATTTCAATAAGTGCAAATATATGGTCAATGTGGCTGTGGACACCCCCGTCTGAAAGGAGCCCCATGAGGTGAAGTGATGAGCCATTCCTTTTTGCATGTTCCATTGCGTTTAATAAGACCCTGTTGGAGAAAAAACTTCCATCCTTTACAGAATTTGAAATCCTTGGTAGTTCCTGATAGACAACCCTTCCAGCCCCAATGTTAAGGTGACCAACCTCAGAGTTTCCCATCTGTCCCTCTGGAAGACCCACCTCAAGCCCTGATGCCTGAATAAGTGTATAGGGGAATTCTCTATCAAGTCTGTCAAAGGTGGGTGTCTTTGCATGGAGTATAGCATTGCCAAATTTTTCCTTCTTATAACCCCACCCATCCATTATGATTAAGACGACAGAACTCATATACAAGAAATTATAACCTCAAATTATGTATTAACCACTGATTAATACGGACAAATACAGATAAAACAAACAATTAACCGAAATAATTAATTATTTTTAGAATAAACTGTTCTAACCTGTCTTTTATGATATTCCCGTTATAAGAAAATAGCAACAGATTTTGGGGTATGTCCAATTTTATTGTGTGACATAATTTTATTGTGTTATGTTGTCAACAAATAGAAATGTCCGCTTTTATAGCAAATGAATTGTCCGCTTTTTAATTCAGCAGGAAAGGCACGGAGGGCGTAGCCCGAAGTGCCTTTCCTGTTTCGGTCTTTCTGACTTTGCTGGACTCTGCGCAGCCGTCTTCCTCCTTTCCTTCAGTTGACCTTTGAAGTCATAATCAGCAAGTTTGCGGGGACCATGAAACACTGCCACAGAC
>Ga0209212_1006850_pt1 | contig 12866 bp, 14 predicted proteins | sample RifGroC2_FD_183996 | JGI IMG/M metagenome (GOLD analysis project Ga0209212, IMG submission 183996) | Groundwater microbial communities from Rifle, Colorado, USA - Groundwater C2 (SPAdes) (version 2) | ecosystem: Environmental > Aquatic > Deep subsurface > Groundwater | place: Rifle, Colorado...
AAGCCTTATGTGATGCGCCGGCTGATGCACGAGTTGCTGGAGATAAGGGTGAGGCCATATTATATCTACCAGTGCGATCCCGTGAAGGGCACGGCGCATTTTCGTACCCCCGTAGCCGCGGGAATAAACATTATCGAAAAGATGCGGGGGCATACCTCCGGATACGCCGTTCCTACTTATGTGATTGACGGGCCCGGCGGAGGGGGAAAGATTCCGGTGTCACCGAATTATATGCTTTCCCAAGCCAAAGGCAAGTATGTCCTGCGTAATTACCGGGGAAAGATTTATACTTACATAGAGTAAGATTTCTGGTAGAATAGGTGGACCCCGTTAGAAACTATAGAAAAATCGACAAGCAATAAGATGTTTCTATCGGGGTCCACCTTAGGGCCACTTTGCCTTTGGGCAGGGTGGCCCTTTTTAACTAAATAGCTATGGAACAAAACGAATCCCTGCCTGCTCAGCAGGCAGGAAAAAAAACAATCCGGATATTCGCCTGGGGCTCATTTCTTAATGATTTAGGCTCGGATATTATTTATCCTGTCTGGCCATTATTTGTTACCTCGGTGTTGGGGGCGAATATGGCGGTGCTGGGCCTTATTGACGGATTAGGCGAGGCCATTGTTTCAATCTCCCAGGCGGCTTCAGGATATGTCTCGGACCGGATAAAAAAGAGGAAGGTTTTTGTCTGGGTTGGTTATTTGTGCGGGGGGGTATCCAGAATAGGGTATAGCTTCTCGGTAGTCTGGCAGCAGCTGGCGGTGTTTAAGGTTTTAGACCGGGCCGGAAAAATCCGCGGCGCCCCCCGGGACGCCATTATCGCCGATATCTCCACCGCCGAAAACCGGGGAAGTAATTTCGGCTTGTTAAGGGCTATGGATAATCTGGGGGCGGTCTGCGGCATAGTTATCAGTATTCTATTTCTTGATCTGCTGGGGTATAGGAATTTATTTTTACTGGCGGCAATTCCTTCGTTAGTCAGTTCATTTTTGATTTTTTCCCGGATTAAGGAAAGAAAGGCTGAAAATATTCAGGTTTACAAAGGGATTTCCTTTAAACATTTAGACAATAATTTTAAGTTATTCCTTATTTTAAGTTCGGTTTTTGCCCTGGGCGCGTTTAGTTATTCCTTTTTACTGGTGTATGCCCGGGAGTGCGGATTTAAGGTTGGTTTTGTCCCGGTGTTATATTTGCTCTTTACTTTGACCGCGGCGGCTTTTTCATTGCCTTTTGGCAAGCTTTCAGATAGAATAGGCAGAAAGCCGGTTTTGTTTCTGGCCTATTCTTTTTGGGCCCTGGCGGCGTTAGGTTTTATTTTATCCCGCGGTTATACTAGTGTTATTGTTGGTTTTGTGTTATACGGCCTGCATAAAGCCGCTCTGGATCCGGTCCAGAAGACCTTGGTGTCCGAACTTGCTCCCCCTGAACATAAGGCCAGCATCTTAGGCGGCTTTCAGATGGCTGTCGGGCTGTGCGCCTTACCGGCATCGCTTATTGCCGGCCTGCTGTGGGATAAAGTTGGCCTGGCCGCGCCCTTTTATCTTTCTTTTGTTTTAACCGTAGTGTCAATGTGTATTTTACTATTTATTAAGGAGACCAAATGAAAATTGCCGTATTAGGCTTAGAGGATTTTCCTTTAGGCAAAAAACCTATTGTTGACCAAAGACTTACAAGCCTGGAGCCGTTGATTAAGCCCTCCAAAACTACTTACCTGTCAATAGATTTTCTGGATGCCGGAAGTTTTAAGGATGCCGACGCGATAATCTGCGAGAAAGGTTCCAAGTTGGATTTGGTTATTAATGACTTGGAGATTGTGGAAAGCCGCCTGGAGCGTCTTCGGGAAGGCGAGGATAACAAGCTTTTACTGCGGGCAAAAGAGATTTTAGAAAAAAATAACTGCCTTTATGAAGAAAGTTTCAGCGATGAAGAAAGGAAAAATCTGCTTAATTCTAATCTGGCCAGCCTTAAGCCGATACATTTCGCGGATAAAAGCCAGGGAAAGAGTTACCCGGATATAATGTTTGAGAGTTACTATTCTTTTGGGATGATTTGTTTTATTACCGGCGCCAAAGACAAGGAGCTTAAGGCCTGGCCGATTAAAAAAGGAGCTACCGCTTATGACGCGGCCGGGGCCATACATTCGGCTATTCAGCAGAAATTTATCAAGGCTGAGATTATCAGCTATGACGATGTGGTTAAGGCCGAAGGCTTAACCCAGGCTAAGCAGTATATGCATTTGGAAGGCCGGGAATATGTGATGCAGGACGGGGATTTATTGAATGTGCGGACGTAACCGCAAAAACGCAAAATAGAAAATTACACCGCAAAGGCGCAAAAATATAGGAGAGTAAGATGGTGAAGATTAAACGCGCCCTGATTAGTGTTTCGGACAAGACCGGGGTGGTGGATTTCGCGGCAGAGCTTCATAATCTGGGAGTTGAGATTTTGTCTACCGGGGGAACCGCTAAGGCGTTACGGGAGGCAAAAATACCGGTAATCGAGGTTTCGGATTATACCGGTTTTCCTGAGATGCTCGACGGCAGGGTGAAGACTCTGCATCCCAAGATACACGGAGGTTTGCTGGCTTTGCGCGATAATCCTAAGCATATAGAAAGCTTAAAAGAGCATACTATCGGCCTGATTGATATGGTAGTGGTTAATTTATACCCTTTTGAAAAAACAACCCAAAAGCCGGGGGTTTCCATAGAGGAAGTAATTGAAAATATTGATATCGGCGGCCCGAGTATGCTGCGTTCCGCGGCCAAGAATCACCGCTTTGTTGCCGTAGTCTGTAATACGAGCCGCTATTCTTCAATCGCGGCAGAATTAAGAGAAAATAAGGGATGCCTTTCGGAAAAGACGCTTTCTGAATTAGGCGTAGAGGTATTTAAAGAGACCAGCCATTATGACGCGGCGATACACCGTTATCTAAAGGCCCATATTCTAGAAAAAGAAAGCGCGGCGAATGGTTTTCCTCATTGTGTGAGTCTTAATTTTGTCAAGGCGCAGGATTTGCGTTATGGCGAGAATCCCCACCAGAAGGCCGCGTTTTACCGCGATGGGAATGAAACCAACGGCCTGGCGGCAATGAAACAACTCGCAGGTAAGGAGCTTTCTTTTAATAATATCCTGGATTTAAATTCCGCGGTAAATATCGTAAGAGAGTTTAGTGATCCGGCGGCGGTATTTATCAAGCATAATAATCCCTGCGGGGCCGCCCAAAACGAGGACATCCTTAAGGCCTATAAACAGGCCTGGTCCTGCGACCGTCTTTCGGCCTTCGGCGGGATTGTGGCTATAAATCGGGATGTGGATTTAGCGCTGGCCAAGCTGATTGCTAAAAGTGGATTTTTAGAGTGTGTGATTTCTCCTAAGTTCAGCCTGGAGGCCTTGGGCATGTTAAAAGACAAAAAGAACTTAAGGCTTCTGGAGCTTCCCGTAGTGGCCGCACAGTGTGCGGCCACTACATGGGACGTTAAAAGGGTTTGGGGCGGGGCCTTGGTTCAGGATGAGGATGTCTTGACTTTGGATGAAAAGAATCTAAAAGTGGTTACTAAGCAAAAACCCGCCAAGAAAGAAATGGAGTCGCTTGTTTTTGCCTGGAAGATAGCCAAACACACCAAATCCAATGCCATAATCCTGGCCAAAGGGACCAAGACCGTGGGTATCGGCGCGGGACAGATGTCCCGGGTGGACTCGGTGTTTATTGCCACTAAGAAAGCGGATAAACACACCCCCGGTTCAGTGCTGGCTTCGGATGCCTTCTTTCCTAAAGAAGACGCGGTGCAGTTGGCCGCGAAATACCGAATTAAGGCCATAATCCAGCCCGGCGGCTCTATTGCCGACGAGCAAATTATAAAAACCGCGGATCAACACCATATCGCCATGGTCTTTACCGGAATCAGGCATTTTAAACATTAATAGTTTATAGAGTTTATTGCGTCTATTGAGTTCTAACTCAAGTAACTCAACGAACTCAACAAACTCAACGAACTCAAGATGTCCTACCTCGAAGCTCTCCGCTATCTTAATTCCCTTACTAACTACGAACAGAAAAGCAATTATCCTTATTCGGATTCTTTTGAGCTGAAAAGAACAGAAGGTTTTTTGCGGCTTTTAGGCCAGCCGCAAAGAGGCCTGAAATGCCTGCATATTGCCGGAAGCAAGGGTAAGGGTTCTACCTGCGTATTTGCCGCCTATATTTTAAGGCAGGCCGGATTCCGGGTGGGTTTATATACCTCTCCGCATTTGATAGATTTCCGAGAAAGAATTCGTGTATTAAAGCCGATAGCTGATAGTGGCTTGGGCCATCGGAGGCCCAACCACGGCCTTCTGGCCAGCCGAACGCGCGGCGCGGATTTTGAAGGAATGATTTCTAAGAGAGAATTGGCCGGATTAGTTAATAGATTACAGCCGCGCATAGAAGAATATAACCGAAATCTAAAAAATAGCAGTTTGACCTTTTTTGAGGCCTATACCGCTTTAGCTTTCTTGTATTTTAAGGAAAAGAAAGTGGATTTCGCGGTTTTAGAGACCGGCTTAGGCGGAAGATTGGACGCCACTAATACCGTTGATTCGCTTGCCTGCGCCATAACCCCGATAAGCTATGAGCATACGGACAAATTAGGAAACACCCTCAGAGAAATTGCCGTTGAGAAAGCGGGAATCATAAAAAGTCACAACGTCACAAAGTCACAATGTCCCCGATTAATTGTAATAAGCGCGCCGCAGGAGAAAGAGGCGCTTGCGGTAATTAGAAAAAGATGCCGGCAGATAAAGGCGAGATTATTTGAGATTGGAAAAGATGTTACCTGTCGAAAGACCAAGCGCGGTTTTTCTATAAAAGGTATTTTTGGCCGATATGATAATTTAAAGATAAGGCTCTTGGGTGAGCATCAATTAATAAACGCGGCTACTGCCGTAGGTTTAGTTGAGGCTTTGAGGTTTTTTAAGGTTAAAATAGATTATAGCTCTATAAAAAAAGGGTTTGCTGAAGCGGTATGGCCGGGAAGATGCGAGGTGGTATCAAGAAAGCCTTTGGTGGTTTTAGACGGGGCCCAGAATTCAGCCTCCATCAAGGCTTTGAAAGAGGCGATCAAAAATAATTTTGAATATAAAAAGCTGATTTTAATATTGGGGATTTCCTCGGATAAAGACATATCCGGTATTTGTCGGCAGTTAAATGGCTGGGTGAATCAGGCGATTCTTACCAGGGCAAAGAGCTCCCGGGCGGAAAGTCCGCAGGCCTTAGCCCAGCATTTTACAACTAACATCCATTCCTGCATCTCAGGAGTGCGGGAAGCGCTCCAGCGGGCCTTGAAGATGGCCCAGGTCAAAGACTTGATTTTAGTTACCGGTTCCTTATTTGTGGTTGGCGAAGCCAGAGATTTTTTTAGCGGGAATTCAAGATAAATCAGTCATGCCCCGCCAAAGTCGTGGCACCAATGAATATGAAGATATAGCCTGGATCACTCATATCGTGTAGCGGTGCGATTTATCGCACCTGTAAGGGGATTTTCAGTTGAAAGAGATAAACTTATTTGATACTATCGCGGCTATTGCTACGCCTTTGGGCCAAGGGGGCATTGGTATAGTGCGCTTAAGCGGAAAAGAAGCCCTGGCGATTGCCGATGAAATATTTACGGCCAAAGACGGCGTTAAGCCTTCAAGGTATAAAAGCCATACGGTGCATTACGGCTGGATCGCAAAAAATCAAAAATCAAAAATCAAAAATCAAAAATTAGAAATTATTGACGAGGTTTTGCTTACCGTGATGCGCGCTCCCAGAAGTTATACTAAAGAGGATATTGTGGAAATCAGCTGTCACGGCGGGATTGTGGTGTTAAGGGAGATTTTAGATTTAGCGCTGGTTAAGGGTGCCCGTCCGGCCCAAAGAGGAGAATTTACCAAAAGAGCATTTCTAAACGGAAGGATTGATTTGAGCCGGGCCGAGGCAGTTCTGGATATTATCAATGCTAAGACTTGCTATGCTTTAGAAAATAGCATAAAACAATTAAGAGGTGATTTATCCAAAGAAGTCCGGCAGTTAAAAGATAAACTTATTGAGGCCATTGCTTTGCTGGAGGCTAATATTGATTTCTCCGAGGAAGATATTGCCCCGGCAGAGGCACAGAAGGTTAATTCGGATATCCTTTTTATAAAGAATAAGATAGATAAGTTATTGGATTCGGCTGTCCACGGAAAAATCCTGCGCGAGGGTTTAAGCGCGGTAATCTTAGGCCGGGCCAATACCGGCAAGTCATCTTTACTTAATGCCCTGCTTAAAGAAGAACGGGTCATTGTTAGTCCGGTTGCCGGCACTACCCGGGACGCGGTTGAGGAGATTTTGGATCTTCAAGGAATTCCCTTGAAGATTGCCGATACAGCAGGTATAATAGAGCCCAAAGACCTGATTGAGCAAGAGGCCTTAAAACGCACCCGCAGATACTTTGATAAGGCGGATTTGGTTTTACTCGTCTTTGACTCCGGAGCCAGGCTTACCGCGGAAGACCGGCTTTTGATTAAAAAGGCCAAGGCCAAAACCACAATTGTGGTTTTGAACAAATCCGACCTTAGGCCAAGAATAGAAGAAGCTGAGATTAAAAGGCATTTTGATTGCTTGGTCAAGGTTTCCAGCTTAAAAAGAAAAGGCCTGAAGGAGTTAGAACAAGCGATAGTCAGGAGCGTCTGGGAAGGTAAGCTAGAGGCCTCGGATGAACTGATTGTCAGTAATGTCCGGCATATCCAGGCTTTAAAGAAAGCCAAAGAAGCCCTATCCCGGGCCCAGGAGTCCTTAAGAAGTAAGCTCTCAATAGAATTTATTGCCGAGGACCTGAGGTTTTGCCGGGAAAGTTTAAGTTTGATTATTGGCGAGAGCGCGGGCGAAGATGTATTGGATAAGATTTTTAGCCAATTCTGTATAGGGAAATAATCGCAGAACCACGCAATATGGATAAAAAGAAGATAGAAAAGGCGGTCCGGGATATTTTAGAGGCAATCGGAGAAAATCCCAGGAGAAAAGACCTTTTAGATACCCCTTTACGGGTGGCCGAGATGTATGAGGAGATTTTTTCCGGCGTGCGCAAGGATCCGGCCAAAGAACTGGAGATAATTTTAGAGCAAAAACATGAAGAAATCGTTTTACTGAAAGGCATTCCTTTATACTCGGTTTGCGAGCATCATCTCTTGCCTTTCCTGGGCCGGGCCAATGTGGCGTATATTCCTAAGCAGGGCCGGGTTACCGGATTAAGCAAGATTGCCCGGGTAGTGGATATTCTGGCCAAGCGCCCCCAGGTCCAGGAGCGCCTGACTACTCAGATAGCCGAAATAATAATGGCCAAGCTTAAGCCTCTGGGGGTAATGGTAGTCATTGAGGCCGAGCATATGTGTATGTCAATGCGCGGGGTGCAGAAGCCCGGCACTCTTACCGTAACCTCGGCGGTGAGAGGTGTTTTTAAGGAAAATTTCAAGACCCGTTCCGAGGCCTTGAGCCTGATGAAATAACGGTTATGGATAAAAAAGAGGTGAAAGACTGCTGGAAGAATCCGAATTTACTCTCCAGCCTAAGACACGCCTTTAACGGCATCCGGCATATTTTAAATCACCACTATAATGCCCGGTTGATATTTTTATTTTTCATCTTCGCGATTTTGCTGGGCTTTTACCTGCGGATATCCAACTTAGAATTGTTTGTCTTGGGGGTGGCGATGATGGTGGTTTTTATCGCCGAGGTCATCAATACCATCATTGAAGATATGGTTAACCTGATTACCCGGGAATTCCATCCTCAGGTTAAAATAATCAAGGATGTTGCCGCCGGGGTGGTGCTGGTGGCGATAGCATTTTCTTTGGTTTTAGGTTACTGTGTGTTTATGAAAAGAATTATTATAGTCTGGAAAAATTCCGGCGTCCGGCCGGCGTTTCTGTCAAGTATGTAAACCAGATTTTTCATTAAAAAAATCAAACAGGAGGAAAATAAAATGATTGGTGTAGGAGGAGTTACTCATAAGCATTATCCGGAAACCAGAGGATTAAAGACATCCGGCGGACAAAGCGTTAAAAAAGGCACGATTCTCACCCGTGAGGGCAATAAATGGAAGGCCGGGCTCAATGTGGGCGGCAAAAGCAGTTTATACGCCCTGTGCGACGGCACCGTCTATTTTTCCACCCGCCCCGGCACCTACAGGACCAAGAAAAAATACACCCTGGTTAACGTAAAACCCGCCGTAAAATAAAAGTTTGCCATTCCCGTCGTGAGGGCGGGAATGGCGTAAAAGGGGTCAGACCTCAACCTTAGAAAGTAATTGACAAAAATGGCTGTTGCTATATAATAACACTATGGCCAGACAGCATAGATTGCAAGCCCCGAATTGCTTTTATCACATCACTAGCCGCGGCGATGACCGCAAAAAGATTTTCTCAAACGAAACAGACTTCCGAAAATTCCTGGCATATCTCAAAAAGGCTAAAGAGAAATTCAACTTTTATCTGTATGCCTATTGTTTGTTAGATAATCATTATCATCTTCTTCTTGAGACGAGCCAAGCCAACCTATCCCAGATAATGCAGTATCTCAATACGGCTTATACTATCTATTACAACACCAAGCATAAGCGCCACGGCCATCTTTTTCAGGGAAGGTTTAAATCAATCCTTATTGAAGCAGACAGTTATTTTGCTGAATTAACCAGATATATTCACCTGAACCCGGTAAAGGCAAAAATGACAGATAGCGCGGAAGAATACCCGTGGTCAAGCTATAAAATATATTTAAGCAAAGGATCCGGCGACCTTATTAATAAAGATAAGGGCCAAGAATTGTTGGCCATGGATTCCTCTACGTATCGTCAATTTATTCAAGGCGGCCTCAAGGATCAAAAAGACCCCTTCAAGAAGGTATATGCCGGATGTATCTTAGGCGGCACGGCCTTCATCAAAGATAAGTTTAAACAATTACAAACAGAGGTTGAATCCAAAGACTTTGCTTATAAAAGAGCCGTCAAGAATACAATAGACCCGCAAAGACTCATTGCGGTTACAGCCGATTATTTTAAATTAGACGCGGAGCAAATGCGTCGGAGCCGCAACCGGCCAATGACCGCCAAAAGAACGGCCATTTATCTCTTGCGGCGCAAAACCGGCTTAACCAATACTCAAATAGGAGAATTGTTTGATATGAAGCCAGCCGCAATTAGCAAGGCGGCCATAAGTTTTGAATTGGAAATGAAAAAGAACAAGGCTTTGGTAAAGGCGGTAGATCAGATAACTTCTAAGGTTGAGGTCTGACCCCAAAAATGCAAAAACCATGTTGATAGCTATCTCAATAGGTGGCTCCTTTATTCTTTTAACAAAAACTGATTAAACAGGAAGAGAAGATGAAAATAGTATTGAAAGTATTTATTTTTGCTTTATGTTTTTTGTTTATATGTGCGCATGCTTTTTGTGATGATAATATTAAAAGTAAAGGTGATGAGCAAAATGTGACAGCAAAATTTACGGATGTACCAAATAACCTAAAGGCAGATTATGATTCTTATATAGAGTCGGAAAAGAAAAAAGCAATTGAAGAGATTAGTCGAGGTGCTTATTCCATTGGATATGCAGATTGGGGTGGTGGAACCTCATGCCAAGCACAATCCAAACAAAACTCCGGTAGGGTGGTTACAATAAGGACTTCCACAGAAACATTATTTTGTTTAGATGGCAAAGCTGATGTGTAGGGTGAAGGATAGTGAGATAGATCACAACAGCGATGATAAATGTTATGAAAGTATTTGGGATCAAGCGGCAGATAAGGTTAAGCTTCACCAAGATGCTTTAGCCTATGCCATAGATATAGAAAAAAAGAATAGCCATCTAGAGGCTGATTTAAAAAGTTTTTGGGATAAAGAACAACCCATATTAGATCAGAAGATTCAGCAAGGGAGAATTCTCAAAATAAAAGGATTATATCTTGGTATGAATATCGATGATGCCTACAAAGTTATTCCCGACCAGCTAAAAGCTGATTTAACATTAGTGAATTTTGGGAAAATGATAGCTGATCTGCCGTTTTATAACGGGGAGGTTGCTATTGAGATAAAGTATGAACCTGATCACAAAAGAAAAGATTTCCGTAAAAAAAAGTTAGAAAGTCCAATTGTTTCCTGGAGTGATAATACAAATCAAAGCAGTGTGACTGGTGATGTGAAGCGTATTAAAACATTTGTTGAGGCAGACAGGGCAGTTACAGGGTATGCTATTTTTATTGATGAGGGTAGTTATTTTCGTAATAAGAAAAAAATGCCTGATGGTTGTGAGTGGTATGATAAGTTTGGAAGAACCTCAGGGGCATTGTTGATATTCAAGAATGGGTGACCCCTAATGAGATTACCCCCACAATTTCCGGTCTAAAGAGCTGTATTGGACAAGTTCAATTTCCACGCAAGAAGCAATCAAGAATGCAGTCAAGAAGCAGTATTTAGTATTATTTTATTAATTCTTTGTTATAATATAACAAATGGAAAAACCAATAGATTTAAAAGAAAAATTTCCTCATTTATCCAAAGCTCCAATCGTTGAAGCTGTCCTTGATATTCGTGTTGTTCCTTCCGTAAAATGGGATGAAACTAGTTTGCATGCTGAATTGAGGCAACGCCTTCCTGATTTCCCTAAAGTTGAAACAATACGCGAAGCAAGGGTTCAAATTGCGCCACCCGGGCTACCCGGAAAACCTGCGCTTGAGGATATTGGTTGCGTAGGGCTAAAGTTACATTCTAATGATAACCTTCACATCGCTCAATTTAACAAGGGGGCATTTGTTTTTAGCCGATTAAAGCCATATGCAGATTGGGGTAAATTTAGCCAAGAGGCGTTGCGTTTATGGACAACTTATTGTGAATTACTTAAACCACCAGGGGTGAGGAGAATAGGCTTGCGTTTTATTAATTGTATTGCCGTAAAACAAGCACCGATTGAGCTTTCTGATTATTATAAATATCCTCCTGAATCGTTAAAAGAATTGAACTGGCCGCTTGTTGGTTATTTACACCACGATGTGATGCAGGTTCCAGAAACGGCATATTCTGTTAATGTAATAAAGACTGTTCAGAGTGTTTCAGGCGAAATTGGTTTACTTTTAGACATAGACGTATTTATGCCGAGCCAATTCGCATATAATGAACTGCGAATCATTGAATGTCTAGAAGAGATGTGTTGGGTAAAAAATAAAATCTTTTTTAGTAGTTTAACAGAAAAACTAATACAGGAGCTTAAGTAATATGGCTACCATTGCAATGCCCTTAACTATTTCTGGTTACGCCGATGAAACAAAAGCTGGTGCTGGTTTTGTTGCTCAGGAAAGAGAAAAGATTTTTGAGACTTTACAAATGTCGAATGTGTTGGGGTTTGCCGCCAAGGGTACTTTTCAGCAATTAGATGAAATATTTGAAGAATGTTCTTCTGATGGATGGGATGGGGAGCGAGCAAAGTCGATCTCTGGAGAAGTTTTACAGTGCGCAAAAACATTTCTTAAATCATTTCCTTTGGGTGTCGAAGCTCCAGAAGTTGGTGCTGAGCCAGATGGAGCGATTACTTTGGAGTGGTATAAATCTCTAGATAGGGTTATCTCTATAAGTATCAATCCGGGGGGGTGGCTTTATTTTGCCGCAATTATCGGCATAAAAAAAAGGAACGGAGTGGATTTTGCCTTATTTGAGGTTTCTGAGGATTTGCTGGAGTTGATTTCACAGGTTGCCGGAAAAGTAAGATGATAGGGTTTATCGCTAACAACGAACTTTTGGCAAGGTATATTACTTCTTCAAGATGGTTCCGTAAGCAAGACCAAACTATTAAACAAGATGCTTTTATCCCGCCAGAAAACCTTATGGAGCTTTCGGTTACCCGCCATATAAACCTTACTGAAAATGATATCTGGAATATTGGGCAAGTAATAGTCAGAGGGACGCCTCGAACTCTTTATGGTAGAGCAGACGTTGAAGTTGGACATGTGATAGCGCAGAGGCTTAGTGTGGTATCTCAACCAGTGTCGGATAATCAAAATCATGCTAATATTGTTGGCTGGCCACTTGCGAAGAATGACAGAAAAATGTTGGCTTTAGAAATAGCAAGAGTCGCTCGTTTTGTTGCTACTCCTGAAGCAGGGGCACAAACTCTGCCGCCTCTAACTGTAAAATAGGCAACTTGTATCACTCCAGAAAAGGGCAGCGGAAGATCTTTCTTATCCTCATAGCTTCCGGTTTAAACTATGGTATTTAACGGCTTCTGAGATTAGATTTACTGCCACCACGCATTCATTGGCAAATTAAATGCACCTTTCCTTACGCTTGATTAAATAAATCAACGTTTTTTAATAGCGAAAACAACCGTTCCGTACATAGATATAGCTTGCCTATCTTTCTAACTATTTACAACATTTAAAGTTATCCTAACTAATTGAAAATAAATAAGATAATTATAACTTTGGCACGAAAAATGCTACTAATAGATAGGGAGAATTGTATCTATCTGAACAAGAAAGTCTATGAAGAGATTAACAGGCATAATTGTTTTTATGGCATTAACTTTCCTGAGCAGAACTGCCTCGGCAGTGGTAGTTATAATTGATGCTGACCTTAATAGTATTTCTCCAATCTACTACCAGAATATTGTACCCACATACTCCGCTAATCCTATTATTGAGCTTTGCATTTGTAATAGGAATGATAGAGGCACTGGCGGCGTTGGGGATAAAGGAAGAGTCGTTCCTATTAGTTTCGCAAAGCTCAATAATACAGGCTTATTCTTGAATCCTGGAGATTTGCTTGAAATTTCGGCCTCTGGCATTTGGAGTAATGCCCCGCCATCATACAATTTAATCTTCGGTCCAA
>Ga0209212_1006853_pt1 | contig 12864 bp, 10 predicted proteins | sample RifGroC2_FD_183996 | JGI IMG/M metagenome (GOLD analysis project Ga0209212, IMG submission 183996) | Groundwater microbial communities from Rifle, Colorado, USA - Groundwater C2 (SPAdes) (version 2) | ecosystem: Environmental > Aquatic > Deep subsurface > Groundwater | place: Rifle, Colorado...
AGGCAAGGAATGCCCTCCTGAGATTCTCCCTCAACGCGGGATCAAGCGCGGGGTGAACGACGATCGGCGGATTCATGTAGGGTGCAGTCTCCCCGATGACCTTGGTCTTCGTAATCTGGCCTGGATCGGTTAGGGCCAGGCGCGCGTATACTAGACCATCCACCAGCGCTCCATCCACCAGCCCCTCGGCGACGGCACGGATCGCTCGGTCGTGACTTGTGATAGCGAGTTTCCGCCTAAAGAAGGCTTCAGGCCTCTGGCGTCCACGTCCCACTAAAAACGGCTCCGGCGCACAGAGGGGATCGGCAAATGCAAACGTCTTCCCCTTAAGCTCTCCCAGCGTGCCGATCTCGCTTTCCGCCGACACGATGACGTAAGAAGGGTGGCTCTTCCGCCCATTCACAATCGGGACGGCGAGGGCAGTCACGCCGAAATCTGCGCGGCCCTGAAGAAAACCACGGCTGCAGAGTTGGGCCACCTCGGACTGGCGGCTTCGCAGAAGGTCATTGACTTCTGAGAAGGTCCTTCGCAGGAGCAGGTGCACGGGACGCCCGAACTTCCGCCCCATTGCTTCGGTCAAGTCTCGGTAGAGTCGGTATCCCACTTGCGGGGAAATCGTCAAGGCCACAGCGAAGCGGAGCGGGGCCAGGCCGCCTCCCTCGGCCTGGATGATCTCGGGAGGCGCGAGGGCCCACAACCTCACCCTTTGCGGCTCCTCCTGGTCCGTGCATCCCGCAAGCAGGAAGACACCAAGAAACAGGGTCGCCACGCACTTCATAATTTCACCTTAAGTTCGTTTCGAGAATAATGGCTTGTAGGAAGTTTGTCCAGTATAATGGTTTGATGCTTTAGATCAAATTTTTTTATGACACTACACCAGCTCAGGATCTTTCTTGCGGTCACTAAACTGAAGAGCTTTACCCAGGTGCCGCTGCCTCCTTTGTTATCTGCCCCCTGAGAAGCGCCTGGATAACCTTTTTTTCTCTAGCATCCGTCGCTCTTTCTCTTGCATAGGACCACCCTCCTTCAATACCCTCCTATAGCACCCACCAAGAAAACTGAGATACGGGATAACACTGGCCTGATACAGGGCAATTTTTATCCTGTGTCCTTTAAGGAACTCTTATTTCGCCGACTGCTATCCTGCCTATTCGCACACTAATGTTTGAAATATCCGGCAACTTTCTTTTTCCCCGTGCTCCTCATCAGGGAGAAGAGCGAGGCAACAAGGATGATCCCAGTAACGTAAAGAAAGCTAAGATTGAGCGCGGCCACAAAGATCGCCGGCTCGGACGGCGTTGGAATCGCCGTGTCACGCCCCGTATATAACCTAAAAGCCGCCGTCAATAGAAAGTTTCCCAGGCTAATTCCCAGGACACTCCCCAGCCCGAACATCATTTGAAGGGCTCCCGAAGCAACGCTCAGATGCTCCTTGGGAACAGCACTGATCATCGCCGTGTGATTAGGAGGGGAGAATAACCCGTCCCCCACTCCCGCCAGGACGAGAATGAGCGTTGGCAAAAGCCAGTGAGAGTCGGGCTGCAGCATCGTCCCAATCAGGTAGGACAACCCGAACATGACCAGGCCCGCCGTCGCCGGGACCGTCGGACCAAACCTGTCGGAGAAGTAACCTCCTATGGGAGAAAGTAACATAGTGATAAGCGGCGAGCTTAGATACAGCATCCCCACGAAGGAGGGCGAGAGCCAGAGAACCTCCTGGAGATAGAAGGGAAGCATGAAGGACATTGTGACATAGGTCGAGGATACAAACAGCAAGCACAAAGTGCTGAAGGCAAACATTCTTATTCTGAAAAGCGACAAATGAAGAATCGGACTTGACGCGATACTCTCACGCAGAAGAAAACCCAGGAAGGAGCCGATGAAACTCAGTACCAGAATCCGAGCCCATACCGGGGGGACCACCTCGATGATCCTCCGGTCCAGAATGGAGATAAGGGTAACAGCCGTCAGGATCAGTAACACGGCGCCAAGGTAGTCGACCGAGAGATTGGGAGCTTTCGCCGATAAGTCCGGTTGATTTACCGATTTTTTCTTCTTGATCCAGGTCACCAAGGTCCCCACCGCTCCCAGGGGAACCATGAAAAAGAAGATTCCTCTCCAGTGGATATAATCAATGATTAGGCCGCCCAGACTAGGCCCCAATAGGAAGCCGGCCTGGTGAGCCGCAGTTATTAACCCTTGTGCCTTCCCCACCGCGCTCTCCGGAACCACCTCCATGGCCAAGGCTCTGGACTGTGATTGAGTCATGGCACCGCCGACACCTTGAAAAAAGCGGAACAGAACAAGCTGAAAGACATTCTGGGAAAGACCACAGAGAAAAGAGGCAACGGTGAAAATCAGAAATCCCAGGGCGAAAATGGTTTGTCGTCCGTAGAGGTCTCCAAGCCTGCCAAAGACCAAGGACAAACTGACCACTGCTAGAGGATAAGACATCAAGGCCCAGGAAATTCCAACCATATCCGTTCCGAGATTATTGGCCAGAGTCGGCATGGAGATTAAGAACAGCCTGGTCGCGATGCCGGCGAGAAAACCGCTTAACATTGCATTGGTGAGGAGAGTCCAGTCAACGCGCGATTTCATCTCATCCGCTTCTTTATCACAAAGACCGATAGGAATTGACATTCAAACAAGTTCAGAGCAAGCCCCCGGCGAGCTTGACCTTTCAGGATCGAATCTGTTACCAAATATTGATTCTCCCACCAAAGATTAAGGAGGACAAGGACTATGCCACTGATCAAGATAATCTCTACCGGCGGTACAATCGTGAATACCGGGAAAGGTTTGATGGGCATGGATGACCTGTTGAAGGATATTCCACAGGCTCGCGCCCTGGCTGACTTTGAGATTACCGAGGTGACCCGCGTCAGGAGCGGGGCGATACGTTTAGAACACTGGCTGGAGGCCGCGCGCGCCGTCAGCCAGGCTGCCGAGAATCCGAGATTCGAAGGAATCATCGTAACCCACGGGACTTTTACACTGGAAGAAACGGCATATTTTCTGCATCTCACGATCTGTACGGAGAAGCCGATTGTGGTTGTCGCTTCGCAGCGGATGCACGACGCCCTTGGCAACGACGGCGATCGCAACCTGCTTGACGCGATCCGTGTGGCCCTCTCCCCTGAGGCTTACAGAAAGGGCGTGCTGGTGGTTTTGCACGAAGAGATTCACTCGGCGCGTGAGGTTCTGAAGACCAACCAGCGTCCCGGCGGGTTCTGCTCACCCGGGCACGGGATGGTCGGGCACATTGAGGAAGACCAGGTTAGCTTCTATTATTCCCCACTTCGACGCCATACCTTCAAGTCGGAATTCGACATCCGTGAAATCCAAGGGTTGTCCCGGGTAGACGTGGTCATGGCCTATGTCGGCGCCGACGATACGGCCGCAAACGCCTGCGTGAAGACCGGGGCCAAGGGGTTAGTGGTGAACGGCTACGCGTTTAACGGAAGTCCGGCCGCTGATCAAAGGGAGGGATTGGGACGCATCGCGGCCTCAGGCATTCCTGTGGTCTTAGCGAGCCGAGGGGGACGGGGGCGGGTTCCGGTCAACCCGGACGATTTATTCATCCAGGGAGACACTCTCGCGGCGCATAAAGCCCGCATCCTTCTCATGCTGGGGCTGAGCAAAACTAAGGATCCGCGTGATCTCCAACGCATGTTCAACGAGTACTGAAGCGGAAAAATCCCGGCCAAGACGTCAAGAGTGGATGGCGCTATGAGAGGAGGTGCGGCAAGCCGAGGAGACGAAGAATCTCGCCCGGCGGCCAGCCTAAACCGAACAGCTTGGTAAAAAATCCCCACACCGCGAGGAATGTGCCGGCCCCAAAGCATAGAGACATGAGCCAGGATTGCTCCGCCTCAAGCCGCACCCACAGGGCCAAGGATACGCTGAGCGCAAGCGGCAAGCCGAACGCCCAGATTGCAACTGCTGTAACAACTAACCAGGAAAAAAATCGTATCGTTCGCCGACGGCGGAGCGCCGCATCCATGGAATCGTCGTAGGCCTCGTCCATCTGCACCCCTGAGACATTGTGCCGTAGCTCCCACCCGGTCAGCTCACGCCAAATTTGGACCCCGGCCAACAGAAACCCAGGGATTCCCGCAAAAAGAGGGAAAAGCTTCGCTGTAAAATACCAATTCCTCGCCATCCATACCGCCGCAAGAAAGACCACAGCGAAAAAAAGCGCAAAAAAGGTAGGCCCTTTATTCTTCATTTTAAGCCACGCTCCGAAGAACCCTGCTGGGATCCGGGAGGGTCGGCGGCGTGCTCTTCACGGAGCGCCATTTCCTGCGCATGCTTCATACTCTGCTTACCCTTCCATAGTGTGTAGATAAATAATCCTGAAACGAGGGGAAGTAGAATCATAATCTGCGGACGGCCAAGCCACGCAAATCCGTAGCGTTGCGTGCTAATGTATAGATACTTTTCCAGGAGGGTGGCAAGAATTAAGCCCAGGACCAGAGGAGCACGCGGGTAGCCATACCGCATCATCACAAGACCAAGGAGCCCCGACAAGAGGAATACGAAAAGATCGCCTTCGTGCCGATTGGTCCCGAAAGCCCCGACAAAGCCAAACCCGACTATCATCGGAGTCAAGATCGTGTAGGGAAGCTCGGCTATTTTGGCAAACGGCTTAATGAAGATAAGGCAAGACAATCCGCCAAACAAGCTAGCCCAAAACATGACCCATATCATCACGAAAAGCAGCTCAAGATGCTTTGTAAACAGGTCAGGGCCGGGTGTAATGCCCATCATAATCAAGGCGAGCATAAAAAAGGCCTTGGTCAGACTACCTGGGACGCCAAGCAAGGTCGTCGGGATAAGGGCTCCACAATCCAGAGCGCTGTTCGCGGCGTCTGGCGCAATTACGCCGCGAACGTCTCCTGTACCAAACGTTTCACGCGCTCCCTTGCATGTTTGAGCCGCAAAGCCATAGGCCAGCCAATCGCCAATAAACGCGCCGAGCCCGGGTGTGAAACCCACCAATAGGCCGATCAAACTGCTTTGAATAACCAAGCGGAGATGGCGGAACGCATCCTTTATGCCTTCCCACAGGCTACCTACCAATTTGACGGCCGGTTGCTCCTTTCCTATACGCCGAACCACAAGGTTAAGGGCCGCCGGAATGCCAAACAGCCCCAGCGTGATGACCGGGATGTCGATGCCGTCTAGGAGATAAAGCTGGCCGAACATGAAGCGCTCGACTCCAGTGAACGGTTCCATCCCGACCACGGCAATGAGTAACCCGAAAGCCGCAACGATCAAACCCTTTATCGGCCGACTGCCTGACATGACCGACACCATCGACATCCCCCAAAGGACTAGGAGGAAGAGCTCAGGCGAGCCTATTAACGGCAATATGGATCCGATAAGCGGAACCGCAAGGATCCAAACAAACACGGAAAGCAACGCAGATAGGATGCTGGCGGTAAAACCGGCGCCGAGCGCCCGCCGCGCTTCGCCCCGGCGCCCCATCGGCGCCCCGTCCAGGATGATGGCTTGACTGCCGGCGCCGCCGGGAATTCCGAATAGAACCGGCAAGAAACTATCGCCGAACGATGTAACGCCGTCCATGCCCAGCAATAAGGCGATGGCAACGGGAGGGGGTAAAGTAACGGCGACTGGAATCAGAAGCGAATAGGCCAAAGGCGTCCCCAGCCCCTGCGGCGCAATGGCGATAAACGTGCCTATTATAATGCCAATAAATAAGGCGCCGAAGACAGCGGGTTGCAGAACGACGAACCATGCGCTTACAGCGGCGTCAAGCATTGCGGCGTCAAGCATTAATGTTGGACCTCTTACATTTACTTACCGACGGAGCGGATCGACCAGCATCCCAGACAGTTCGACTTCCCATCTTTACCGCTTGGGAAGGGGCTCTGGACCTGTGAGCTTAAGCCAGAGCTCAAGGTTCTCTTTCGGCTGATCCGAAAGGCGCCGGAATGTTTCCAGCAGTATGTGGCCGGGAGTGAACTCAGCATCAAAACCAGTCAGCTTAGAGAACTCTTGAAAAAACTCCTTATCCTCGATCATCTTACCCACCGCCTCTTGAACCGCCAAGGCGCGCTCTACTGGAACTTCAGGCGGCATTGCCAGGTACCGCGCGTAGCGACCGAGGTCCCAGTTCGTCTGCATCAGGGCAAGGTCTTTGGGCCCGAACGGGGGATTCGTATATTTCTTTGCCAGCTCCAGAATCGTCGGCACGTTGGGAAGCTTGCGAAAACGACCCGGCTCGCTCATCCAGTGCAATACGACTTTCCCCTGCTCAAGCCAATGTCGCTTTTCCACCAAGAACGAATCCGCGGCATCGACTTCGCCATCCAACTCCCCACGTTCAATAGCGAGATCAATCTCTTTGTCGCTATAACCCGAAATGATATTAAACTTGAATCCCAGGAGATATATTCCAAGGCGCATCTCGTTATAGAAGTTGTGTCCAACTTCCGTGACGCCCATATTCACCCTCGGTGCCTTCATGAGCTGCTCCAGGGTATCCACACCGATTCCTTTGCGGGTATAGATGAGACGGTGGTTCTGAGGGAGATAGTTCGCAATCCAGGTGAACTTATTCAGGTCGAATTCGACACCCTTTCTTTTAAAGATATAAGCCCGATGGGTGCCGGCGGAGATCTGACCGATCGCGGTACCGTCCTTAGGAGCCCGGCTATAGAGGAAGTTAGCCGATAGCAGCCCGCCACCACCGCGCATGAATTGAACCGACCCCATCCGGGGATTGCCGGGAATGTACTTCGGCAAATATTTCGCCATGATCCGAAGCATCATCTCTGTGCCGCTACCAGGGTTCGTATAGGAGACCCACTCGATCGTCTTACCCCGGTAAAAGCCTTCCGCTGCCCTTCGCTGCGCATCCGTAATCTTGATATCGGCAGCCGTGTAAACCCTTTCTGCCACTTCGGGCGCATCCCCAGCACAGAGGTCTGAAGCCAACCCTATCCCCACAAGCAAAACCGCCAGCGTAAAGACCTTGCCGAACTTGATGTACCTGATTCTCCTTAGCATCTTCATGGTATTCTCCTTTATCGCTTTGGTAACGGCTCCGGGCCTGAGAGCTTAAGCCAGAAATCAAGAATCTCTTTCGGCTGATCTGAAAGGCGCTGGAATGTTTCCAGCAGTATGTGGCCCGGAGTAAATTTGGGCTCAAAGCCCGTCAGCCTGGAAAACTCCTCTTGAAACTCCTTGTCCTCGGTCATCTTGCCCACTGCCTCTTGAATAGCCAGCACACGCTCGATCGGGACCCCGGGCGGCATCGCCAGGTACCGCGCATAGCGGCCGAGATCCCAGTTCGTCTGCATCAGGGCAAGGTCTTTGGGCCCGAGCGGGGGATTCGCATATTTCTTTGCCAGCTCAAGAATGGTTGGGACGTTGGGCACTTTCGAGAACCGAGTAGGTTCGGTCTGCCATTGAATAACGACCTTGCCTTGCTCAATCCAGTTCTGTTTCTGAGTCATGAAGGTTGCTGCCGCGTCTACCTTTCCGTCTATCTCGCCGCGTTCCAGAGCAAGGTCCTGCTCGCCAGCGCTGTAGGCTGGGATAATGTTGAATTTTATACCGAGAAGGTACACGCCAAGCCGCATCTCGTTGTAAAAGTTGTGACCCACTTCCATAACGCCCATGTTCACCCTGGACGCCTTCAGGAGCTGCTCAATGGTATCGACTCCAATCCCCTTGCGCGTCATGATTAAGCGATAATTTTGCGACAAATAGTCCGCAATCCAGGTGAACTTATTTAGGTCGAATTCGACACCTTTTCTTTTAAAGATATAAGCCCGATGGGTGCCGCCGGAGATCTGACCCATTTCGGTGCCATCTCTAGCTCCTCGATTATACAGATAGTTGGCCGAAACCAGGCCGCCGCCGCCCACCAAAACTTGGGCTGACCCCATACGGGGATTGCCCGGGATGTATTTCGGGAAGTACTTCATCAAGATCCGTAGCATCATCCCAGTACTACCGTCCATCTGCGCATAGGTGACCCATTGGATCGTTTTTCCTCGGTAGAAGGCCTCCGCAGCCTTCCGCTGCGCATCCGTAATCTTAATATCCGCAGCCGTATAAACCTTCTCCCCCTCTTCCGACACAGCCGCAGCATAGCTGTCTGAAGATAATGCTATCCCCAGAAGCAAGACTGCCAGCATGGAGATCTTGCTGAACCTGACCCAGCCGCTTCTCTTTAGTTTTTTCATGTTGACCTCCACTAATGCTTCGGCAGAGCTCGACGCCTTCTCCAGATCATCTACGTCAGGAACCCGATCCTTGTCAAGGATAACAAAAAGGGGAGAATGGAGTGACCCCCTCTGATAAAGAAGGGGAGATAATGTTGCGCGGAATTTCTCTATTGTGTTAGAAGGGAAAAAGTCTCATCTGGCGAGGCGCTGCAAATCTTCTTATTCGGGAGGAGCTATGAAAAATCTTAAGTTTGGCGTTGGCATCTTCGCCAGTAACCATGCCGAAGAGGCGGTTGATCTTGCGGTTCTTGCAGAAGAAGCTGGCTACGACACATTGTGGGTCGGGGATTCCCATATGATCTGGAGGGAATTGTATGTGCTAATGGGCTGTATGGCGGCGAGGACTAATCGTGTCTGGATATCTCCAGGGGTAACCCAGCTCATAACGCGCCATTCTACGGTGACGGCTAGCGCCCTGATCACTTTGTCCGAGCTCACCGGAGGCCGTGTCCAGCTTGGGTTGGGCCTCGGTGATAGCTCGGTGAAAAATCTTGGGGAGAAGAGTGCCAGCTTGTCAACGCTGAAAGAGGGCATTGAGTTGATAAGACGTCTGTGTGAAGGACAAAAAGTGAGGATGAACGATCGAGAGGGTAGTGTCACCTTCGCGTCGGGATTAAAAATCCCTATTTACATTGCCTCCATCAGTGATCGGGTCCTTGATTATGCCGGCAGGGTAGCCGATGGGGTCATCTTGACCGGAGACAGCGCTGCGCTACGTTCCAGGATAGAGGCTGTCCGCAACGCCCAACAGCAAACCCACCGGTCGATAAAAGATGTCAAGGTCGTATGGTGGAGGGCCTGCTGTATTTCCGAGGACGATCATGAAGCAAGAGAGGCCGTGAAGCCTATGGTCGCGCGCGGGGCCTTGTCTGAACTGGGGAGAAGAGCTAAGCACGGGCAGGAGTTAAATGAGGAAGAGCGGGAAGTTTTAGGGCTACTGGAAAAGAATTACGATTTTTACCATCATATGGGTCCAGAGCATAGCAGATGGATCCCCGACGGATGGGTTGACAGATATGCCCTCGCCGGCAGCCCAACCCGGGTCCTTGCCCGGATTCAGGAAATGTTGCAAGAGGGGCAAGAAGGGATTGATGAGATTGCCATTATTCCCTTTGCCATGGATCGCAAAGCGGTCGTTAAGCTATTTTCAGAGGGGGTTATTAAAGCTCTCAAAGGTGACCATGAAATAGGCTAGCCCTCTCTTTAATAACTATTTGTCTTTCTGCCCGCCGCACAGAGACATGATCGTAAGGGCATAAACCTTTGTGGCTTCCACCAGGTCGGAGATCTTCATGGCCCGATCTTGCCAACCGCTGTACAATTCCTTTTGCCTCCCGGGACCGTAACAGACAGACGGGATCCCCACCTCGTTAAAGATGTTTAGATCCCGCCACATGCTGAGCTCCGCCGAAGGAGGATGCGGTGGATCAGCCCCGAATACATACCGATGTGCATGTTCGAGGGCCGCGATCAGGGGATCGGCATCCTTGGCCACGTAACCACGCGAATACTGATAAACGGAAACTTCGCAATTCGGATCCACGCTCCGTGCCGCTTGTCGTATGTCCCTCTGGATTTCCCTCGGGTTCTTTCCAGGAAGCGTGTATACGTCCACGTAGAGATCGCAATTTCCTCCAGCCGATCTCACGTCGATAACCCGCGCTTTTGGAACAATCGTGCCCCACGGAAACTCGCGCGTCTCTTTTACGTCGTATTCCCTGGCCCAATCTTCAATGGCCAAAAGCACATGCGCCATCTTGACCAGAGCATCCGGATGCTCTTTCAACGACGAGCCACGCTCCATCCTGGGCGTGTAGACATACCGGCCTTTCACCCGCACCTTGACTTTTACTCCGCCACATTCAGCTCTGACGATACCGAAGCCCGAGGTTTCCCCGACCAGCGCGTAATCGGCGCTGACTCCTCTGTCAACGAGCCACCTGCTGCCAAAGCCATTGCCCGGATAGTTGATCCCTTGAAACTCGTCTACCGAAGGCTTTCCCGTCTCGAAGGTCACGCCCGCTATCGCGAGATCCCCTTTCAGTTGAATCCCCGCTTTTTTTATGGCCCGCGCGGCCAACATGAAAGCGCAGAGTTGTGCCTTGTCGTTGACCACCCCGGAACCGAAGATGACGTCTCCTTCGACCCACGCGGCGATGTCGGGCCTCAGTTCCGGGCCTGTGGTATCGATATGGGCATCAAGGATGAGACTCGTGCCATCATCGCTCCCCGGCAGTATCCCGACAGCATTGCAACTCTCCTGGGTTATGGGCTGCAGGAATGCATGGATCCCGTTCTCTTTTAGCCAAGCGACAACTTTCTCCGCTATAGGCCTTTCCTTTCCGTTGGGACTCAGCGTGTTGCCTAATTTCAGACAAAGATCCACCAGTTCGTCGCGATCCTTTTCTATGATCCCGATCAATCGATCATAAGTTTTTTCATTGTCCATAAAGTATCGCCTCCGCTGCCCTTCAACCGGCGGGTGATCCGGCTTTACCGCTTCATTTCCCATCCCTCTGCGCCGTCGCGATCGCCTTCGAATACGCCTTGCCCTCGTCCGTCGACAGCCAACGAAATTTCTCTAGATTTTTCGGGCTGTCAAACCAATTCACGGGCCTGATATTTCGCTCCTTTATTGTTTTTAGAAATTGAGTCGTGACGGGGCCGCTTCCCAGCACAACATTTTCCAGGAATCCGTTCTTTTCAAAAATACGATTCGCTTCCGCGCTGGTAGCCCAAAGGGCAAACAACTTGGCCGCGTTGGGATTTTTTGCCCCCTTGCGCACGACGTATTGGACCCACCGTATTTGGGTAAAATCCTCAAAGAAGGTCAACCCTATGGGGGCATTGGGATCCCTGGCCTTTTCTCTAGCGTAATCGTCGGTGTTGCCGAACAAAAACTTGATATCCCCCAACAACATGCGTTGCGTACCCGCAGTATAAGCGAGAATCTGCTTTTTATTTCGCCCCCAGGATCTTACAGTGTCCAGCCACTCGTCCTTGTCATACTTCAAAAGACCCATCAGGGCCACTGAAGTCCAAGGCGGCAAGGAAAAGGCGCCTGCATACTTGGCGTTTCCCATCTCCTTCCAGGTCTTAGGAAGCTCCTTCTCGGAAATAAGTTTAGGGTTAAAAAGAAGCACGACAGTACGCGTCGACCATAGAAAGCCATAGCCCGCAAGAGAGAAAGGACTGATTTTGTCTTTGACTTTGTACGATTCAGGGGCAATAACCGCCAGCAGCGCTTCCCAGTTTTCGATTGCATCGGCCCCGCCGGCTTCCTTTAACGAAAGGACGTTTTCGTCGCCGCCCTGCATCAGATCATGGGTGGGAGGAATGTTGCCTTTCACCTCAATGGCCGCTTTATTGAACTGTTGAGATTCCTGACCGGAGATGTCCGCGTTTACCCTGATATTTAAGCCAAAGCGCTGCTTAAAGGCATCCGTGAGTTCCTTCGTGCCCTTTTCACCCTGCGCGGAAGTCACCATAAGATCAAGCTGGCCCTCCTTACGCGCCGCTTCAACAAGCTGTTGGAGCAAGCGTTGTCCCTCAGAGGAAGCCGCTCGGACCGCGGCCGGGCCAATAATCAAACCAAGCACAAAAAACATTAAAACCCATTTCGCGACTACTACGGTGTTACGATTCTTCTCCCTCATTTTTATCTCCTTTCAAACTAAACCCATCCCCTCGACCAGTACTCGCCCCTCAGCACCTTTTTCTTATAATAACGCCACTCCGCATCGAACTGATCTCTCGGCCCCCCCGAACTCAGACCAGCCATGAGCTTCTTGTGACTTACTGCCAACTTGTCCAAAAATTCCTTGTCCACGCCCTGGAATCCAAGCGCATTTGCCACGGCCTGTATCTTGGCCGTGCGCTCAAGATAAAGGGCATTGATGCAAGCCTCCTTGATCGTTTTTCCGACGGTGACAATTCCGTGACCTCGAATAACCACAGCCACTGCTCGACCAAGTGTTTTAGCCAATGCGTCCCCCTCACCCTCGTCTAAGATGAAAATGGGGTCCGGAAAAACCGGGACTCCCCCCGCATACTGCTTCGATTGCATGTGGATGGTGTCGATTTTCTTGTTGGCCATACTTAGCGCAACACACATCGGGGCATGGGCGTGAACGACCGCATTGACATCCGACCTGGCCTTCAGAATCTCGGTATAAATTACCGACTCGTTGGGAATCTTACCCACCCCGGACAACTTTTTGAGTGAGTAGTCGAAGTGCACAAGCCAATCCTCTTCGTCGTCGTCGTCCGGCGGACGAAATAATTTCACCGCGATACCTTGGTTTTCAGGCAGACGCACACCCACATGGCCCCAAATATCGCCAATCTCCCATTCAAGGATCTTGGAGGCGATTTTTAGGTCTTCTTCCCCCCCTTTTATATTGGCAGCATTCATCCTTTCTTACCCCCTTTCATTTACGCGTTATTGAGAGCGCGGCCTCCAAAAAGTCTTATCCCTCCCTTGCGGCCTGGCTTGAAGCCACCGAGAGCACCGCTTTCACTATCTTTGTGTACGCGCCACAGCGACAAAAACCGCCGTCGAGATACCGCCTAACCTCCTCCTCCGTTGGTTTAGGATTCT
>Ga0209212_1006858_pt1 | contig 12857 bp, 17 predicted proteins | sample RifGroC2_FD_183996 | JGI IMG/M metagenome (GOLD analysis project Ga0209212, IMG submission 183996) | Groundwater microbial communities from Rifle, Colorado, USA - Groundwater C2 (SPAdes) (version 2) | ecosystem: Environmental > Aquatic > Deep subsurface > Groundwater | place: Rifle, Colorado...
CATTCGTGCCAAAAGTAAGGATTAAGTCGCCAGCATTTAAGTCTCTCTTTTCAATACGCCATTCATCAATATTACAAGCCCCTTGACCCACCACATAAACTCCCGTATTGTCAACGGCAATATCTCTAAAATAGGCAGTAGAGCTAGCACTCGTTTTTTCCCACATCATCGCTGCAAAGCAGACCCCTGCCGCGGCCAGGAGGGCGAGGAGGCAGGCGGTGAAAAGCAAGCATCGAAAATTTTGTAATTTATGTATCATGTTTTTAATGTTTTCGGGTATCCGGATACCCGGATACTGTCTTATATCCCATTACACGCCGCCAGCTACGCCATCTGCATATGCTGATACAGCGGTTTAGCCACAGCCTTGAAGAAATTTGAGGCGTTGAGGATTTCGATACCGATAACCTCGCCTTTTTCATCGAGCTCCACATGAATGCCCGGCGCGACTTCGAGAGAATCAGTGACAGGGACTATTTTTCCTACTGATTTAGTCCACGCCGCCGCGGTTACGCCATCTGCATATGCTGATACAACGGTTTAGCCACAGCCTTGAAGAAATTTGAGGCGTTGAGGATTTCAATGCCGATGACCTCGCCCCGATCGTCAATCTCGACATTGATGCCGGGTGCCACTTCAACAAATTCCTCTTCGGCGCCTTTCTTTGTGACAATATAAAGCACGCCTGTTTTTGAGTCATAATTGACCGATGGTTTCTTTTTCATATTTTTTTCCACCTCCCCAGCGCGGCCAGGCCTGCCGCCAGGCAGGCGAAAAGGAATAATTTCTGTAAGAACAGTTTATGCATCGTTCGCATTCCGTTGTCATGCCGAGGTGATATGCACCTCAGCGGGGATATGAATTAGCGTCAAATCTTTAAGGTCAAGCTTTTTGCTGGCGTTGTCGATGTCGATGCCGGCCAAATTACCTTCGCTGTCGTAGTCCAGCACAATGCCGGGGGAGATTTCCCTGCTCTCAACACTGCTTTTGGAGGACAAATCGATGTATAAAGAATCCGTGTCGGCGTAATAATTTAGTTTCATATTTTGAACCTCCTGTCTAAAAAAGCGTTATGAATGGTGATTTTATCTTCAAGCGTTACCACGCGCAACACCTTCCCTTTGAGATCGGGGATTCTTCCCCAAAATCGGAAACGGTTGCCTTCCTGGAGTTCGACTTTCATCGGGTTCTCAATGACTTGCATACACCACTCTTTCTTGAGATACGGCCTTTTTCGCAGCACCTCATTCTCAAAGTAAGTTGTGAATTTGTATTTATCGGTCATTTGCCAATAGCATCCTTTTATAGTTTATCATGTCAAGCGGGCGGAATTCAAAATTATCCGCCCTGACCACCGCGGCGAAGGCAACCCCCGGCGCGGCGAGGGCGGGCGCCGGCGCCGCGCCGAGGAGGGCGAGCCCCGCGAGGAGGCAGGCGAGAAGGGATAGTCTTTGTAAAAACGATTTAGGCATTGAGCCGTCTTCTTGTATTAAAGCGCGTTGAATTCATCAATACTCAAGTCCGCCTGTTTGAGGAGTTTCATCAGAATACCTACACCCAGTTCTTTATGCTGAGGAACCGATAAAGTATATAAAGGTAGCCGAGCCTGACAAGCATCACATGAGAACCTGCCTGACGGTCAACAGTCCATCCGGCGCGTTTGAATTTTTTTACGGCCATGGCACCTGAACACAATTTGAGACGACGGCTCATACCAAAACCTCTACTGTCCGTGCCTGACGTCGTTTGGCTTTGTCATTCATGACGGCCAACCAACCTCCAATGGCTTCTTTAATATTGGACTTGGCTTCGGCCGCCGTCCTCCCTTGACTGACACAGCCGGGCAACGCCGGCACTTCAGCAACATAATAACCTGTCTCATCCTGCTCAATAATCACCTGTAGTTTCATAAGAACACCTCCCGTTTTAATCAGTGACAGGGACTATTTTTTCTAAAATTAGTCCCTGTCACTGATTTATGACGATTTTATCCGCCTTCGCAGAATACCACGGCTTTTTAAGCAGTGGATGAATGCGGTAAAAAGCCGTGGCGCTGTTTGATATTTCCTTGACTAGAGGAATATCAAACAGGCGGATTCCGCCGAAGTAACATGTCGGCGGATAACCCCGACGAGTATGGCAAAATTGTCTTTTCATTTGTCTACTTTATGTTTAGAAAAGGCAAATGAAAAGAGAATTTTGCCATATCTTATCCCGAGAAATTTCCTTGAAATTTCCGGGACTTTACCCTTGAAATCGCTGATGCGATTTCTAAGGGCGAGTCGGGGTAACCCGGGTACCACGGGCTTTAGCCCGTGGGGCTCCATAAATAGCCGTATGCTCCGCCAGTTCTTCGAGTTGTTGCGGCGGCGTTTTCATCCCTGTTATTAACCTCGCGAATATACTTTGTTGTACACTTCTTTCCGATGGCCGATTTTCAAAACAACGATAGTGTCCTTGTCGAGCTTAAAGATGACGCGGTAGTCTCCGACGCGCAATTTCCGGTAACCATATAAACTGCGTCGAAGCGGCACGCCATAACGTATCGGATCGGCAAGAAGCCTTTGCTCGATAGCCTTTTGAACGCGAGTTTTTATATTCTTCGGCAAGCCGGAAATATCATCCTCGATCTCCGGATGATAAGAAATCTGCCAGGTCATGGTTTCCAGATCTCTTTATGAGACAATGCCTTGGCATAAGAGAAACTTTTGTCCCTTTCCCGCGCTGTGCTTTGCCAATAAAGATCTTCATGAAGTTCCAAAGCCTCTTTAATCAAATCTCTTGCCATGAGAGATCGGGAGACCCCCTCTTTTTGAGCCAGGTGACTTATGCCGGCGTAAAGGGTTGATTCCAGGACGACATTTAACCGCGGATGTTTTGTTGCCATATCATTCACCTCCTGGCCAAAGTGTATCACATGTGATGAACCATGTCAAATCCCGTTGCACGGCGCCGCACCGTCAGGCCACTCCCGGAGTGGCCTGGGGCATGCACGGTGTCCGTTAGCAATCCGTGCACAGCCACATCTGTCCATCCACCGGTGGATTAGGACAATCAGCCGCGGCAACCGTACAGGTTTGGATGATCAGCCCGCCGGTGGCCTTGATCGGGCCTCCTACGACCTCCAGTCTGTTAGTCCCGGGATCTGTTGTTCCGATGCCGACGGAGCCAGCATTGGTTATGTTGAGGACATTAGTGCCCGGTGGGGATGTATCCGTATCATATCCTATCGTAAAATAATTAGCAGCGGCCGGGAGTCCCATGCCCCATACTTCGTTTCCAGCGGCAACAGCTCCGGCAGGATAGAAAAATATCATATTTCTGTTGGCGTTATCCGTCCGTTCTAATCGCAGGCCAGGTGATGTATTCTTAAGATGAAGAAATTCCGATGGAGAGCTTGTCCCGATGCCGACCTTTTTGTTCACCGTGTCTACTGTCAAGACTTCATTGCCAAGCCCCGGTCCGCTAATGGAAATTCTCGGCGTTGTGCCCGTATTTTTATTTCTTAACGCAAATTGTCCGTCAGCTCCGCCGTCGACAGTAATGTCCGTATCGTCCAGGAATACGCCGGGAGGGGCGTCGCCCTCTACAGCCGAAACATGCAATCTGGAGGTTGGCGTCGGCGTCCCGATGCCGACGTTGCCGTCGTTTTTAATAACCATCCTGAGTGCCGGAACATTAGAACCGTCCGGGGTAGTCCGAAATTCCAGTCTGCCGGGCATGTCATCAGCTCCAGTCGTGCCATCAACAACCGCTTGTATAAAAACCGCCCATTCAAAATTTGTCCCGTCATATCCGAAAAAATTAAGACCTCCTAAATTGTTAGCGCTGGTAACCGCCAAAGGAGCGGCCGATGTTCCCTCGGCTCGATAAATATTAAAATCAAAATCAGATCCATCAGTATTGTTGTAAGCATACCACCCGGAATCTTCGTTGTTGTTGTTGACAACTGTTAATTTTTCAGACGGACTCGTCGTCCCGATGCCGACCCTGCCGGTTGTATCGATGGTGATGCCTGGGGCCGAGGCGTCAGCTTTCTTGATGGCAAAACTTCCCGAAGGGATAGAGTCATTGCCCACGCTCCGTATCAAATCCCAGTCATCAGTCCCAAAATCGCCGAGCCGTAATGCCACATTGCCTAACGTTTGCCCGACATGAAGCTCTTCGTCCGGTGTGGTTGTCCCGATGCCGACGTCGGCGGTGGTGTCGGTGGCGTAAATGTCGCTTCCCACCTGGGTCCAGGGGCCTCCTGAGAGCGGCGCCCAGGCGTCGCCGGCCGCGTTGCAGACTTCCAGTTGGTTGCCGGCCTCGTTGTTGATGTAAAGGGTGCCGGGGTCGCAGGGGGGGGCAGCAAGCGCCGCCCGCGGCACCAGCCGCAGGCGGTCGTACATGCCGAAGGGCGCGGGGTAATAGGTGCTGAACTGCACCGACCCGGCCTCGGCCAGGCCGGCGGCTGTCAAAAACAGAATCAAGGGGAGAAATTTTTTCATGGATTTAACCCTCCGGGAATGTTTTATAATATTGATATTTAAAGTATATGCTATTTATACGGGCCAAACAATAGCTTGTTCGGAATTTATGAAAGCGCTTGCTTGTTATCCGCAAAAAAAATTCCTAAACGTCGCTTTGACGTTCGGGAGGTGGTCTGTTATAATTTTGTTATGCTTTCGGAACAAGAAAAACAAACAATCGTTTCCCTGGCGGACCGGTACGGGGTCAGGAAAATTCTGCTGTTTGGCTCAAGCGCGGCGCTGGAAAGGGAAGGCAGAGATATTGATTTGGCCGTCGACGGGATCCGCGCGGGAGATTTTTTCAGGTTCTACGGGGACCTGCTTTTTGGCTTAAAGAGGTCTGTCGACCTCATCGACCTTTCCTCGGACAGCAAATTTAACGATCTCATCCGGCAGGAAGGCCTGCCTATTTATGAGGGTATTTGAATGCCTGTTATTTCGAGATTTTACGGGATTGCCAGAGCCGTTAGCATGAAAACAATTGTTGCCAGAGAAATTATCGAGGCCAGGATCATCAAAGATTACGTTGTTGAATTTGTTTTTGATGATTTGAAGAAGGGCGTTGCGGATTTGCGAAAATTCCTTGGTAAGGGAATTTTTAAGGAGCTTCTGGATAAAAAGAAATTCCGTCAGATGAAGGTTGACGCCGAGCTTGGCACTATTTGCTGGCCCAACGGCGCCGACATCGCGCCGGACAGGCTTTATGGAGAGATTGTTTGAAAGCCCGGTCGCGACGAATCTGTTGACAGGCGGGAAAGTTAATGTTATAGTTTCAACAGTTTTGAGACAATGAATTGAACCTTTAACTCGGTCCCGCGAGGCCGGTAAGGGAATAAATATGAAGAGCCGAAATTCGAGGCAAAATACAAAGCTCGCCTTCCCAAGCGGAAGAGCGGGCGTTTTTTTTAGGTGATAGGTGATAGGTGATGGGTGATGGTGGACAGGCCAGGTTTGATACTATCAACTATCACCTAACACCTATCAACAAAAGGCTCTTATGACCATGCCATCAAAGATTCTCGACCACGACGCCATCCGCCGGGCGGTGTCGCGCGTCGCCCACGAGGTCCTTGAGAAGAACAAGGGCACGGGAGGCCTGTGCATCGTCGGTATCCGCACCCGCGGGGCGGTATTGGCCGAGCGGCTCAAGGAGTGTATCAGGCAGATCGAAGGAGCGGAGGTCCCCGTCGGCATCCTGGACATCACGCTTTACCGCGACGACCTGACGCTCATCGACACACAGCCCGTCGTGCGCGAAACGTCCATCCATTTCGATATCACGGACAAAAAGGTCGTTTTGGTCGACGATGTCCTTTTTACCGGCAGGACCATCCGCGCGGCGCTCGATGCCCTGATCGATTTCGGCCGGCCGGCGAATATCCAGCTGGCGGTCTTGATCGACCGCGGGCACCGGGAACTGCCGATCCGCGCCGATTACGTCGGGAAAAACATCCCGACGTCGCTGAATCAGAATGTGAAAGTGGTTCTGGAGGAAGTGGATAGCCGCGCGGATGAAGTTGTTGTAGAGGAAAGAAGCAAAGAAGCAAGAGACAAAGATGCAGAGAAAAAGAAATAAGAAGCAAGAACCAGAGAAGCAGAGGAATATTTGTCTTGCTTCTCTGTTTCTTACATCTTTACATCTAAAGGGGTTGTATGACGACCGAATGGACCCATAAAGACCTTCTGGACGTCAAGGACTTAAGCCGCGAGGAGATCGAGCTTGTCCTGGAAACGGCCAAGTCTTTCAAGGAAGTTTCGGCGCGCGATGTCAAGAAAGTCCCCGCCCTACGCGGGAAGACGGTCGTGATGCTCTTTTTCGAGAACTCGACGAGGACCCGCGCGTCCTTCGAACTCGCCGCCAAACGGCTCTCGGCGGACACGATCAATATCTCCGCCGGAGGCAGTTCTCTTTCCAAGGGGGAGACGGTCCTAGACACAGCCCGCAATCTCGAAGCGATGAACATCGACGCGATTGTGGTGCGGCACCCTTCTTCCGGCGTCCCCGATGTCCTGGCCAGGCATTTAAAAGCCGTGGTCATCAACGCCGGCGACGGCTGCCGGGCGCATCCGACCCAGGCGCTGCTGGATCTGTTCACGATCAAGGAAAAGCTCGGCAAGATCGATGGTTTAAAGGTGGGGATCGTCGGCGATATCCTGCACTCGCGGGTGGCACGTTCGAACATCTGGGGGTTCAACAAGCTCGGCGCGCGGGTGACGGTCTGCGGGCCATCGACGCTGATGCCGCCGGGAGTTGAGAAATTAGGCATCAAGGTCACCAACGATATCGACGAACTGATCCGCGAAAGCGACGTGCTGATGCTGCTGCGCCTGCAGAAAGAGCGCCAGGAAAATCAGTTTTTGCCTTCGGTCCGCGAGTATGCCAAACGGTTCGGCGTCAATCAGGAAAGGCTCAAACAGGCGAAAAAAGATATCGTCATCATGCACCCCGGGCCAACGAACCGCGGGGTGGAGCTTTCGGCGGAGGTGGCCGACGGAGAATATTCGGTCATCCTCGACCAGGTGACCAACGGAGTGGCGGTGCGCATGGCGGTGCTATATTTGCTATTGGGCAAAGGGAAATCCAAAGTGGAAGAGGGTAACGTTTAATGGCAAAGGTTACGAAGCCCGTTTCGGCATTCGGCTATGGTAACGTAACCGTAACCCTTAGACGATACGGGCATCGTTACCTTAGCCGTAACCGGATCCACGGAGAGTTATGTCGCTTTTAATAAAAAACGCAATAATTATCAACGCGGACAGGATGCATAAAGAGCCGCAGGATATTTTGATTGAAAAAGGGACCATCGTTAAAATCGGCAAAGGCATTTCCGCCGACGGGACGAAGGTGTTTGATGCCGCGGGCAAGCTGGTTTTTCCGGGGTTGATCGACATGCACGTGCACCTGCGCGAGCCGGGGCGGGAGGACAAGGAAACGATCGAGACCGGATCACGGGCGGCGGCCAAGGGCGGGTTCACGACCGTGTTGTGCATGCCCAACACAACGCCGGTCATCGACAACGCGATGATCGTGGAAGCCATTTTGAAAGAAGCCAGGCGGGTCGGGCTGGTCAATGTCATCCCCGTCGGCGCGATCACCCGGGGACAAAACGGCGAAGAGCTCACCGATATGTTCGAACTCAAACAGGCCGGATGCCTGGCGCTCTCCGACGACGGGAAAACGGTCGGCAACAGCCGCCTGATGCGCCTCGCCATGGAATATTCCAGGATGACGGGGTTGTTTTTGATCGAACATTGCCAGGACCCGGATTTGTGGTGCAAGGGCGTGATGAACGAAGGTGATGTCTCGACGGTGTTGGGGCTCAAGGGCGACCCCGGAATTTCGGAGACGGTGATCGTCGGCCGCGACATCGAATTGGCCCGCTACCTCAACGCGCGGATCCATCTGGCGCATATGAGCCTCAAGCGCTCGGTCGAGCTGATCCGCTTCGCCAAAAGTCAGGGGATCGCGGTCACCGCCGAGGCGTGCCCGCATCACTTCACCTTGACGGACGAAGCGGTCAAGACATTTGATACGAATACGAAGGTCAATCCTCCGCTGCGGACCCGGGAAGATGTTGACGCGATTAAAGAAGGGCTTAAGGATGGAACGATCGATTGCATCGTGACCGACCATGCCCCGCACACGGCGGAAGAAAAAGAAATGGATTATGACCACGCGCCTTACGGGATGATCGGGCTGGAGACCGCGGTCGGCTTGACGGTCACCGAGCTGGTCGAGAAAAAGGTTTTGTCCTGGACGCAGATGGCCGAACGGATGTCCGCGGCGCCGGCGAGGATTGCGGGGTTGGCCAACAAAGGGGTCATCAGAGAAGGCGCGGACGCGGATATCACGATCATTGATCCCGAAAAGGTCTGGGAAGTGCGCAAGGAAGATATTGTTTCAAAATCAAAGAATTCGCCGTTTATCGGCCGTAAACTAAAAGGCGCGGTGGTCACCACGATTTATGGCGGGAAAATCACCTATCAATCATCGTAATATGTTGTAGAATATCAAGTTATGCCAAAGAGACAGAAAGTGATTGTCGCGGTTATCGGCGGGCACGATATAAAGCCTAAAGTGGAGCAAATAGCCCATGATATTGGCAAAATTGTGGCGAAAGTGGGCGCTATTCTTGTTTGCGGCGGCCTGGAAGGGGTCATGGAGGAGGCCGCCAAGGGTTGCCAGCAAGCCGGCGGGACCACCATCGGGCTTTTGCCGGGGACCAGCAAGGCGGACGCCAATCAATACATTGAGATCGCCCTGCCGACGAGCATCGGCTACGCCCGTAACGCCATGGTCGCCTGTTGCGCGGATATTATCGTGGCCCTGGCCGGAAGCCACGGGACTTCCTGCGAGATCTCTTACGGTCTTGTCTACAAGAAGCCGGTGATCGATCTGGGCGGCTGGGACCGCAAGGGGATGATCAAGGCAAAGAATTTGAAGGAAGCGGAAGCGAAAATAAAAGAATTAATTCAAGAAATACGTGAAGAGTGAATCGTGAATCGTGAAGCGAGATACGCTTCACGAAATACGAGAGACGAATTTAATGAAAAAACGCATCCAGATCGATACGACGCTTTTGGTCCTGATCATCCTTTTTACCGGATTTTTGTATCTTAACCGGCGCATTTATTTGAGCCCCTGGGGAGTTTTTACTTCGAGGGCTCATCCTGAGGAACGCAGTGACGAAGGATCTCAGGAGATCCTTCCTCGCTTCGCTCGTCAGGATGAGGGGTCGAATGTCGAAAAGACACCCCGGCCCCTCATTTATTTCATCAGCCCCGGCGTGGACAATGTCCTGGATTTCTTCGGCATGATCGTTATTCTTAAGGGCGTGCTGCTGCGCATGAGCGCGCGCGGGCACAAGAAGGCGCATTCCCGGGAGGGCGACCGGCTGGTGGAAACCGGGCCGTATGTTCTGACGCGCAACCCGATGTATCTGGGAAGTTTTCTGATCGGCGTGGGGTTCGCCCTGATCGTCTGGCCGTGGTGGAGCTGGCCGGTCTTCGCCGTGTTTTTTTACATGCGGTTTATCGTCCAGATCACGCGGGAGGAAAAGCACCTCGCCCGGTTATTCCCCAACGATTTTACCGCTTATTGTCAAAGGGCCCCGCGGCTTTTGCCGTCGATCTCAAGCGCCTTGAAGGCCCGCCCGCGGGATATTTTCAAGATCGATGAGGCGTGGAGCACGAAAGAAAAATGGGGGCTTCTGGCGTGGCCGCTTCTGGCGGTTGCCTTGGAATGGCTGCAGGAATCTTTGGTCTTTGGCGCGGCGCAACCCGTGACGATTCTGGTTGTCTTTATCGCGGCGGGCGTGGTTTTGATAATGGGTTTGTGGGTCGCTTATCAATATGGAAGTAGAGAGTAGAAAGGAGAGAGTAGAGAGTCGAAACTTAATCCGGAAAAACTTTCTTCTCTCTACTTTCTACTCTCTTACTCTCTACTATTAAAATGCCCAAATTACAAAATATCTACAGAGTCGTTTCCAACGAAAAACTTTGTCCGCGGTTTTACCGCCTGTGTTTCGACGCCCCTTCGATCGTCCGCAAGGTTCAGCCGGGCCAGTTTGTCCATATCCGCGCGCGCGACGGGCTCGAGCCGTTTTTCCGCCGGCCCTTTAGCGTGTGCCGCGCCCAAAAGTACGTGGAGATATTTTATGAAGTCGTCGGACCAGGCACGGGGGTCCTTTCTTTAAAGAAAAAAGGCGACCCACTCGATGTCCTTGGGCCGGTGGGCCGGCCGTTTGATATGCCGCCTCCAGGGATAAAGCAAGTTGTCATGATCGCCGGCGGGATCGGTGTGGCGCCGTTTCTGATTCTTTCGGATGTTCTCAAGAAGAAAAAGAAACTGGAGTTGGTCCTTTTGTACGGCGGCCGGACCAAAGGTCACGTATTCAATATGAAAGAGTTCAGGAGCAACGGGTGCGCGGCGCATGTGGCCACGGATGACGGCAGCGTCGGAACGCGCGGGCGGGTGGACAAACTTTTCGCTAAAATAAACCCTGACCCGAAGACGACGTTCATTTATACCTGCGGGCCGAACCCGATGATGGCCGCGGCGCAGAAGTTCGCCCGTCAGCATGGCATCAGGGGACAAGCGGCCTGTGAAGAAGTCATGGCCTGCGCGCTGGGGGCGTGTCTGGGGTGCTCCATCCGCACGACCAAAGGGTTCCGGACGGTCTGCTACGACGGACCGGTGTTTGATTTGGATGAAGTAATATTCGATTCGTAGGGGCAGACCTTGTGTCTGCCCGAATTGATAATGGGCAACCATGAAGGTTGCCCCTACAGGATTAATATATGGTTTTATCATATGTTCTCCTCGGTCTCCTCGCCGGAACATTAAGCGGCGCGTTCGGCGTCGGCGGCGGGGTGATCATGGTGCCGCTGTTGGTCTTGTGGTTCGGACTCACACAGCATCAGGCGCAGGGGACCGCCCTGGCGGTCATGCTCGCGCCGGTATTTATCCTGGCCGTCACGCGCTACTACGCCGCCGGGAACGTCAACGTGCAGATGGCCATTTTTATCGCCTGCGGGTTTGTCGTCGGGGCGCTTTTGGGCGCGCATTTGATCCAGGGGGTCCCCGACGCTACGTTGAAACGGGCGTTTGGGGTGTTTTTGATATTAATCGGGGTTAAAATGGCATTTCTTAAATAAAGAGGCAAGAAGCAAGAGACAAGAGGCAGAGAAAAGAAAGAAGCAAAGAAGAAAGAGATAAGAAGCAGAGACAAAAAAGAAACAAGATGCTTGCTTCTTTGCTTCTTAACGGCAACGACATGATGAATTTAACAGTCAACATAGGCATGGCGAAATTTCAGAATCCGGTTGCCGTCGCCTCGGGCACCTTCGGGCACGCGGAGAAATATTACGATCTCGCTGAAGTGAAAAAGCTGGGCGCGGTCGTCCCCAAGACGGTGACGCTCAACGCCCGGGAAGGCAACCCGCCGCGGCGGATCGTCGAAACCCCTTCGGGCATGCTCAACGCCATCGGCATCGAGAACCCCGGCGCCGACGGGTTTATTCGCGACAAATTGCCGCCGCTGCAAAAAATCGGCGTGCCGTTGATCATCAGCATCCTGGGACACACGGATGAAGAATTTGTGACGCTGGCGGAAAAGTTCCAGGGGCGGGAGAACGTGAGCGCGCTGGAGCTGAATCTGTCGTGTCCCAACTTGGGCAAAAAGACGCTGGTCGCCCAGGACCCGGAGGCCACGCGCCGCGTTGTGGCCGCGGTCAAAAAGAATTCGCGTCTGCCGGTCATCGCCAAATTGTCTCCCAATGTGACGGATATCGCCGTGATCGCGCGGGCCGCCGAGGAAGCCGGCGCCGACGCGGTGAGTTTGATCAATACGTTTTCCGCCATGGTGATTGATGTGCGCAAGCGCCGCTCCGTGCTGGGGAATTTTACCGGCGGGTTGAGCGGCCCGGCGATCCGTCCGATGGCCGTGTACATGGTTTACCAGGCGGCGCAAAAGGTCAAGATCCCCATCATTGCCATGGGAGGGATCATGACGGCCGATGACGCCTTGCAGTTTATCCTCGCCGGCGCCACGATGGTGGCGGTGGGCACGGCCAATTTCATCAACCCCCGCTCGCCGGTGGAGGTTTTGGAGGGAATCAAAATGTATATGAGCAAAAACAAAGTGACAGACATTAAGGAGATTATTGGAAGTCTAAGGACTGGAGAGGCAAAGAAGCAAGAAACAAGAAGCAGAGAAGGAAACACAGATGCAGAGAGATAAAGAGGCAGAGATAAGGACAGAGAAATTGATATTTACGATTTTTTTTCTTTGCCTCTTTGCTTCTTGCTTCTTTGTTTCTTGGAATTGTTATGGATAAACAAAAAGCACAACTGATCGTCGCGCTTGATGTCGCCACGCTGGATGAGGCGAAGAAGCTCGTGCGCGCCCTTGACGGAATCGTTGACACCTTCAAGGTAGGAAGTCAGTTATTTACCGCTTGCGGTCCCGAAGCCGTGCGTTATCTTTTGCGGGAGGGAAAAGAGGTCTTTCTGGACTTGAAATTCCACGACATCCCCAATACGGTCGCCGGCGCCCTCGCCGCGGCGGTCAACATCACCGAAGGCGGCCGGGGCATTATGATGTGCACCCTGCACGCGCTGGGGGATTTGGAAATGCTGGAGGCGGCCGCCCAAGCAGCGCGAAAAGAAGCTCGAATTACAGGGGTTAAAAGACCCCTTCTGGTGGCCATTACGGTCTTGACAAGTGAGGCGAGAAAAGATAACATACCGCGTCTTGTTTTGGAACGGGCGGCGCTGGCCAAACAGGCCGGCTTGGATGGCGTGGTTGCCTCGAGTCAGGAAGCGGCGCTTATCCGGCGGGAATT
>Ga0209212_1006861_pt1 | contig 12853 bp, 6 predicted proteins | sample RifGroC2_FD_183996 | JGI IMG/M metagenome (GOLD analysis project Ga0209212, IMG submission 183996) | Groundwater microbial communities from Rifle, Colorado, USA - Groundwater C2 (SPAdes) (version 2) | ecosystem: Environmental > Aquatic > Deep subsurface > Groundwater | place: Rifle, Colorado...
CCTCTTTGAAATTTATTTTTCCGGCCGGCCAAGGAAAACATTTTAAATTGATGATGGCCGGTATTTGAACGGCCAAGTGCGCCGCGGCTCCTATCGCCACACCCGCGACAATTCCCGCCAAGCCGAACTTAGGGAAAAGAAAAATTATGCCGAAAATTATTCCCAGATTGTAAAAAACGGGACTAAGGGCGTAAATGATAAACCGGTTGTGCGACTGGATAACGCTGGAAACTAAATTGGATAATCCGAGAAATATCGGCGACAGCAATAAAATTCTGGACAGAGAAATAAACTCCATTCTTGAACTTTCGGAAAATCCTGGCGCCACCAAACCGGCCAGATAAGGAATAAGAAAATAAGCCCCGGCCGCCAAGAAAAAAATCGTTAACAAGAAAAAAGAAAGCGTTTCATCCAAAAATTTTTTTGCCTGTTCGCCCGAAACCGCCGACTTTTCCAGGAAAAAAGGGATGAGCGCGTTAACCGAAATGACGGATAAAGATATTATGTAAATGAAATCCGGAATTTTGAAAGCGGCGTAATAAATATCCAAAGATTCTCCGGCGCCGAAGTTTCCGGCCAGCAGCCTGTCCCTTAAGAGTCCGAAGGCCGCCGAAACGATGGACGAAATGGCTAAAATCAAGGCGGCCTTGTGCAGACCGCCATACTCCCGATAAAAAAGGTTTAAAATCTTCTTGACCATTTTAATTTTTCTTGGATTTTTTCAGACTGTCTTGCTCTTTTTCCGATACTGGCGGTTCAGACCTTTTTTCCGGCGCCGGTGGAGCAATTTCGGCCAAAGCGCTGCGGCCATTTTTCAGATTAGACAAAATTTTCTTCACTTCTTCGTTGTTTGGATTGGTTTTGGCGATATTGGCGAATTGTTCAATGGCTTTTTCTTTCAGGCCTTGCCTGTCGTAAATCAGCCCGAGAAAGTACCGGGCGTTGGCGTAGCCGCCGTTTAAACCGACGGTTCTCTCAAAAGCGTACCTGGCCGCATTGAAATTATTATTTTGATATTGCAATAATCCGAGCTGGAAGAAAACTCCGAAATTATTGGGGGAAACAGCAGCCGCCTGTTCCATTCTTAAAATGGACTCTTTCAAGTTTCCGGCTTGGGCCTCAATCTGCGCCAACATAAACAAAGCGTCGGCAAAATCGGGCTTGAGGATTAAAGCCGACTGGAGATATTTCTTGGCATCGCCGGCCTTATTAATCTGCATAGCCACTCTGGCCGAGGCGATAAAAGGCGACGGATCCAAAGGCGAGACTTTGAAAGCTTCCGCGTAAGAATTAAGAGCCGCCTCGTCCGCTTTCTCCACCTTCAGCGCCACGACGGACTCATAGACCCGCCCCAATTGCATCCAATTGACAGGGTCGGCCGGGTTAAGCCTAGCCGCCTCTCTGGCATAAGCGATGGTAATGCCGAGATTATCTTTGAATAAAGCCAGCGCTCTATCCGCCGGAAGGTCCTTGTTGGCTATTATTTTGTTCAAAGAAATAAGGCCTAATTCCGACAACGTCCGATAGTATTCGTCCTGCTTGTCCATCCCAACCGCTTTCGTTAATTTTTTGCCCGTTTTGTCTATGTCGCCGGTTTTTTCAAACAAGCTCAAAGCTTGGCTGTAATTATTCAGCGCCAAAAATTTCCTGGAGTAAAGATAGGCCGAAGAAATCGTTCCGATGAGCAGAATTATTCCCATAACCATAAAAACCATTCCCGTCTTCGTTTTGCCGGAAAGGGATATTTCGGCCGCGCTGATTTTACCGCTGTTTATCAGCGAGGCCAGAAAGACGCCGGTCATAATGAAGGCCATCGTAAAAACAAGAAAGCCGGGAGCGTACAAAACAACAAAAGTCCAAAGATAAGCCGAGCCTAAAAAAGAAATTATAGCCAGCGCCTCTTCTTTTTTGTAAGAAATGGATTTCCTCCCGTAATTCAAGAAAAGAGCCAAAAAAAAGACAATAGCGGCGATTCCCAAAATGCCCGTTGTCGCCGCCATTGAAGGCAAGTAGCCGAAGCCGGAACTGAACCGCGCGTTCCAAAAAATCGTGTTATTGACCGCCACTGGTTTGAATTTGAGCCAATCGTAGACGAAGGTATTTGGGCCGGTGCCTAAAACAGCGTTACCCTTTAACGATTTTTTGGTTATGTCCAAGGTGGCCGACCAGGAAGGCCTTATTTCCGTGGAAGAAGTTTTCAATATGTTGTTAATGTTGCCGGCCGTTCCTCTAAACAGCGTAAAGAAAATAACGGCCGCTAAAACAAACAGAGAAATGCGGAGAAAATTTTTGGCTCCCAGTCCTTTCGCTTGTTCCCCAAGCCGGCTTTTAAACAAAGCCGTTATGAATATCAGCAAGGAAAAAACCCCGAAAATAACCCAGTTATTGAAGAAATTGGCCGACACCATCGCCAGGAAAGACATCAGCAAAAGCGCGAAAAGAAAAAATCGCATACCTTTCCCCATCTTTGACATTTCCAAAAAAGCCAAAGAAACCAGACCGATAAATCCAAAAAATATTGAGAAATCGTTCCAACCTCCGATCAGATTGGATGTGGTATAGGGAAAGATGTTGAAAGGGATTATGTTGATTCCAAAAATAATATGGAGAAGCTGAAACAGGAAAACGATAAAAGACGAACCAAACAGCGTCAAATAAAAAGCAAAAACTTTTTTTTCCGATTGGAAAATCATTGAGCCGAAAAATAAAGCCAGTGAAGCGGCCAACATCACGGAAAAAGTGTCCAAGTCGTACAGTTTCCCCGCCAACGACAATCCGATATTACCGGAAGACAAAGCGGAAGCCAGCCAAACCGAAACAACCGCTCCCAAGCTTACAAGCAAGATTGACTTGGGAATCTTAACGCTCCCTTGGACAAGCGCGGACAAAATCCAGAAGAAAGCCGTCAACAATATGCCGCCGAAAAAAAGAATGGCCTTGCCGGAAGCTAATGGGGCGACAGCCAACGGCAACGCAAAAATCGGCATCAGAAAAACAAGGGCGTAAAAAAAGAAAACAGCCAATTTCTCCGGACCGAAAAACCTCCTTTCTTTTTTTGGCCTGACCGCCTCTTCGGCGGGCGCGCTGTTTTTTTCGGGCGCTTCCGTAACATCCGTATTTTCTTTGACTATTTTTATTTTTATTTCTTGCTCCTTGCTTTCGGTGTTCATTTTTATAAATCTATAAATTAATAATTGCTAATGATTATAATTATCGGTTTCTAAATGGCAACGCTTGAAGAGCTGGCCTCGCTGGCAGGCAAACTTGAAGCTTCCGAACTGGAACTTTCGGCGGAAGAACTGGCCGCCGGGATAACATCCGATGTCGAGGAGGAGCTTTGCGACGGAAGTACATCGGATGTTGAGCCTGCCTCATCGGCGGGTAAAGAGGCGGAAGATGCCGATGATTCTGAACCTGCCTCTTCGGCAGGCAAGCTTGAAGACGCTTCGGCTGATGAACTACTGGAACTTTCTGAGCTTGCCGCGCCCGCCGTAGCTTCTAGCGAAGGCTGGGATGATGACTCCGACGATGATGATTCCGCCACGGCAGACGAGCTTGATTCCGAACTTTGACTTGATGAACTTGCAACTTGACTGCTTGATGAACTTGCCTCGCCCGCCGAAGTCTCTGACGAAGGCTGGGATGAACTTTCCGCGCTCTGTTCTTTCGCCAAAGCTTCTTTGACCATTTCCATAATGGTTTCTTTGCTCACCATTTCTTTAACGACGGTAACTTGTTGGACGATTTTTTCTTCCTCATCTTTTTCCGATTTCTTTTCTTCTGCGTCTTTGGGCGACGGATTAAACACGCCGACAACTTCCGCCTTTTGATTTTCTTTTTCTTTGACCGGATTGTAACCGGCAATCTCTTTGGTTTCGTCATTAAACACCAAGCCTTTCAAGCCGGTGTATTCCACGGATTCCACTTGTTTCTGCGCTCCCTTGTTTTTCTCAATGCTTTGCACTTCCTTCATATAGGCCATCTCTTGGCCCGTCAATTGTTTCAGCTCTTCTGCTAAATAAAGACCCAAGTCCATATCTCCCAGTCTGGCTTTGGACACATTGATGTTTTTTTCTTTTTTAACGGTTTGCCAGATGCCGTCTTGGGCATCTATGGCGTTGTAATCAAAATTAACATAGTAAAATTCGCCGTCTTCTTTCACGCTTTTTATCTTCAATCCCATATCAAAGTTTTCCAGATCGGCCGAAATTATCCGGGTGTTGTCCATGCCTATCCTTGTCACTACTGTCTTGCCGACAATGGCTTCTCTGGATGTCTCGTTAGCCAGCGCTCCCGCCGCCGAGGCGAAAATAAGGCCCAAGATTATGACGAAACCGTTGTTGTATTTTATAAAGTTGATTATTTTTTTCATTGTTTTATTTTTTAATCGCTTTCCGCCGCTACGCCGTATTCTATTTTAACCTTTACCAATCTGGCGTCGCCGGTCATCGTGTCTCCGCCCGCGTCGGCGTCTCGGAAAATTTTAAAGGTGGCGTATTCTCCGGCGGTGAAATTGGAAGTAGCGTTTGTTTCGGTCATTGAGGCTAGGTCGTTGGCATTGCCTTGAGCCGTGTCCGTTTCGCAAACGGCGGAAGACAAGGCCGAGTCAATATCTTCGGCGCTGTTGGCGGAAAGTCCTTTGGCTTGGAAACAGAATATTGAATCTCCCGAAGTCGCCCCCGCCTCCCAATAATAAGTGATGTCAATGGAACCGTTGTCGTAGGAATCGGGCATCGTCCATTGCCAGAAAGCGGCTTCGTCGGAGGAAGCGTCAAAATCCAAAACATAATAACTGTGGTTTGTGCCGTCCACTTGGGTTTTGGCGGCGCCGCTAGATGTCGGGACGATGGCTCCGGCGGCCGTCAAGATTATGCTTCTTCTGGTTTTGGGCGTCGTGCTGGTGGCGTATTTTATCACGCCTTCCACGAACAAGTTGCCTCCGCCGGTAAAACTGATTCCGGAGGGGCATGCCGTCCCTTCGCAGACCCACAAGTTGGCGCCATTGCTTACATCTGTTTGCGCGTAAAGCGAAATATCATTAGCGTTCGCGCCGTATAGATTAAGTGATAAATCTCCAGTCGTTTGAGCCACAGTGAAATCAGTGTGAATTCCGCTTTCTCTTGAAAGAATCATTTGAGGAATGTTGGTGCCGGAATCGGTCACTTCAAACCTTCCTGTCGGCGTGCTTGTCCCTATCCCCACATAACCGTTGCCGTCAATGGTGAATCTGTCTATGGAGCCAAGCGCCGTGGAGGAAGCGATTTTGAATTTGCCGGCGTCGGAATAATCCAGACCCATCGTCCATTTGTAGGTTGAGCCAGAGGCGGAAGAAAATTCTATGGCCGAATCGTCGGCGTTATTGAAGACGGTCAATCTGGAATTTGGCGTCGTCGTGCCAAGGCCGAGTCTTGAGTTGCCGTTGTCCCAATAAAAAGAAGTGCTGGTGGATAAAGCTCCGGCCCCATTGCCGAAAGGAATGTAGCCCGCTTGAATGTTGTTCCATCCCGTTCCGCCATAAGCCACCGCTAGCGTAGAAGAAGCGCTCCAAGTTCCGGCTACGATCTGGGCGATGCCGGTGAGAGCGGAGGAGTCAATGCCTGTGCCGCCGTATTGATTGGAAACGGCCGTTCCATTCCAAGCTCCCGATGACACTGTGCCGAGGTAGGAATTGCCGGAGACAGTAAGAGCGGTGGAACTCGCATAGAGGAAATGGGAAGTAGAGCTGGCGTTAATTCCGCCTTGCGCCCACCACGGCATAGTGGTGGAAGCGGTAAGGTTGTTCGTTCCGTAATTATTGGAGAAAGAAAAGTCGTAATTGGAAAGAGTGGATACTCCTTGCGTGCCGGTATGGTTGACTCTGGCCAGAAGATCGCTTCCGTTGTAAGTATCCAAAGTGCCAGTCCAGTCGCCGGTCTTGGTGAGATAACCGTCGCCGATAGCCGTTCCTTGCCAGGTTCCGCCAACGACAGTGCCAAGATTGGAATTGGTGGTGACGGATAAATATGGAAAAGTGGAAGTGGCGGTGGTGGAAGTGGCGGTCAGATAATTGACGGTGGGCGAAGTGGAAGAAGTCAGAGCGTTCACGCCACCTGCCGTGTGTACCCAGCCTTGCCCAAGTCCCGTGAGATAAGCTGAACCTGTTACGGTGAGAGCTGTGGAAGAGGCGTAAGGAAGAGAAATATTGCCTGTTCCAAAAGACACGGCTTTGTTGTTGGTGGTGTTTATGGAAAGCGTGCCGTTGGAATCTACAAGGTAAGCGCCGGATGCCGTTAATTGAGAGCCGGTGGAAGTGGCGGTTCCGCCGATGCCGACGGAAGTGCCGAAGTAGCCGGTTCGCCACCTTAGCCAGTTGGAGGAGTCGCCCAAGTCCAGAACATTGTCGCCTGTTGGAATCAAACTGTCGGCGATGCGGGAATTAAAGTAAGTTATGTCGGTGGTGGTGGAGTCGCCCAAAGTGGTGTTGTTCTCCACCGTGAAGGTGGCAGCGGTGGTGGTGGAAAGAGTCGTGCCGCCGACGACCGTCACGGCGTTGGCAAAGATATCGCCTTCGGCATCAACAAGGAATTTGGCGGAGCCGTTGACGGAAAGCGACAACAAGTTGGAGTCGGAGGCGGCCGAGGAAGGATTGATTATAAAACTGGCTCCCAAGGGATTGGCTCCCGACGCGCCCACGCTCCATGAACCGAAAGTGTGCGCCAAAGTCGGAGCGAATCCGGAAACCAGTTGCCCGCTGAAAGTGCTGGTGGCGGTGGTGGAGGTGGCGTGAAAATATTCGGCCGCAACCGGGCCGACGACGGAAAGTTTGGCGTAAGGGCTGGTGGTGCCGATGCCGATACGATTGGCGTTGGGGTCAACAACTAAGGTGTTGGAATCAAAATTTAATCCGTTGGTCATAGCCACCGTGGAAGTGGCGGTGGAGGTCAAAGACCAGACACCAGACCTTATGGCCAAAGTATCCGCGTCGGAGTCGCCGATATAAGTCGCTCCGTTGGACCAAAAATTATCCGTGACAGTAGCGTTGGTGGTGGTGGAAATGGTTATTGTCGCCAAGCCGGTCAAACCGGTGGTTCCGGAGACGGTCAAAGAAGACAAGCCGGTTCCTCCGGCGGTCAAAGTTCCGGAAATAGTGGCGTTGCCGGAGTTGGACAAAGTTTGATTAGTCAGAGTACCGGTGATGGTCGGATTGGAAATGGAAACATTGGAAAGATTATCTATTTTGTTGGTCAAGGAAACGGCGTTATAGACGGCGGAAGTTTGGCGGGAGGTGTCGGAAGACAAGTTGTTGATTTTGTTGGTGAGATTGGTGTTGAGATTGTTGAGTTCGGATTTGACGGAAGATATGCCGGAATCCAAGTCATTTTGAGAAAGGCCAGAGACGATTTTTTCTATCGTTTTTTCAACCATTCTCTGCTCTATTATCGGCTCTTTTACAATAATGCCGCCAGCTTTGACTTTTCCCATTTCGTTTTGAAGCAAAGCGAATTTTTCTTTTAACTCACTCGCCTCTTTGATGGCTTCTTCGTATTGCTGTTTCAGATTTTCTATTTCTTTCGCATTTTCCTCGCTGGTCGGAGATGTGTATTCAAAACTGTTTGGATTGTCTCCGGTAAAAACGAAACTTTTGGCGGAATCAAAAACATTTTTCATCGTGTCTTTGACGCTTCCGAGGACGCTGGCCAAAAAAGACAAATTGGCCAGATTGAATCTATCGGTGAAATCCTCACCACCCGCCTCATCGCCTGCCTGTCCGGTAGACAAGGCGGACAAGTTGGAATTATTGTTTCTTAAAAACGCTTTGGCGCTTATAAGATTGCTATCGTATTTTTCCAGTTCATTCTTTTTGGTGTTAAGAAATTCAATCAGTTTGGAAAACGGCTCTGAATAATAATTTTTTTGTCCTGAATCAAAAATATTCCCAGCGGAAAAAGCAAACGGAGCCAAAGCAAAAAACAGCGTCAGTATATGCGCCAGAAGAAAACATTTAAACTTAATTTTTCTTCTAGTTTTCAACTCTTCTGACTTTTTCACCTTGGGTTTATTATAGCATTTCTAAAACTATTTAGAATAAAAAACGCCTTGCAAGGTGTGGATAACTCGCCTTGTCGGCGGCTACATTCTTACCCCGCAATTTTTGACGTATTTTTCCATCAATAATTTGAATTCCGCCAATTCTTTTTCGGAAAATCCTTCTTCTTTTTTGTATTCTTCGGCCAGTGTTTTTTTGTTTCTGAAATTTTGGATAAAATACGCTTCCGATCCCTTGAGCCACTCGCCTATTTCTTCAAAAATTTCTTTGGTGTGTTTTCCTTTTACCGCCGTCGTCCGGAATTCATAAGGCAAACCGGAATTTTGGATTATTTCTTTGGATTTTTTTATCTCATTAATCAGCAAGTTCTCCCCGACACCGGACTTCGACGAGCAGTCTCGTCGAAGTCCGGTGTCGGGGAGGGCGCTTATTATGTCTCTATATTTGGGCAAACTTGTCTTGATGTCCATGGCGAAAAAATCAACGATTTTTTCCTCGATCATTTTTTCCAAAACGCCTGCCCTTGTCCCGTTAGTGTCCAGTTTGACCAAAAATCCCATCCTTTTTATTTTTCGGGCAAATTCCAAAATATCCGGCTGCAAGGTCGGCTCGCCTCCGCTGATGCAAACGCCTTCCAATTTCCCATATCTTTTTTCCAAAAACTTGAAAAATACTTCTTCGGGAATAACACCCTTCGCCATTCCTTTTATTTGCTCCTCATCCACGAATTGAGGATTGTGGCAATAACCGCAACGAAAGTTGCAGCCCAAAGTGAAAACCACGGCCGCCAAGCGTCCCGGAAAATCCAAAGTGGTCAATTCTTGCACTCCGCCGATTAACATAAAATTAAATAAATGTTACCAAAATTCTGCTCCAGCATAAAAATGGTAACATTTTAAAATTGATTCTTATTCCCGTTTCCATACTATCAAAAACAAAACAGTTCCGCTATAAGCGAAACTGTTAAATCGTCAGTCTCGTCGAAGTCCGGTGTCGATGAATAAAGTCAGGCGTGCTTTTTGCAGAAATTGGAATTGACGGTGGCGGTTTCGGAAAAGTGCTGGCGGGAATAGTGTTCGGATTTCTTGCCGAGATTGTAGCAGGAAACCGGGCGATGATAACCCATCACTCTAGACCAAACCTCACATTTTGTCCTCTGCTGGCTGGAATTGTTTTGATTTTTCATTGATTTGAATTTTATCCGCCGTCTGCCAGCTGGCGGAGGCGGATTTTTCTGATAATTTTTTCGACCTGTGCTTATGCAGTTCTTTATCGTCATAGCTTCCCCTTTCATTATACCCTATTTCCATATCGCATGTGGGGCAGAAATGATACTCGCCTTTCAAGTAGCCGTGCTTGGGGCAAATGGAGAAAGTCGGCGTAATGGTGATGTAAGGCAAGTGATAATTTTCCAAAACAGTTTTGACCAGCTTCCGGCAAGATTTGGCGTCGCTGACTCTTTCTCCCATGTAAAGATGGAGCACCGTTCCGCCGGTGTATTTGGTCTGCAGTTTATCTTGAAGCTCCAGCGCTTCAAAAGCGTCGCCGGTATGCTCCACCGGAATTTGGGACGAGTTGGTGTAGTAAGGCGCTTCCGGCGTGCCGGCCTGGATTATGCCGGGGAAAATTTTCTGGTCTTCTTTGGCGAATCTGTGAGTGGCGCTCTCGGCCGGAGTGGCTTCAAGATTGTAAAGACTGCCGGTTTCTTCCTGGTATTCTCTTAATTTATTTCTCATAAACAGCAAAACCTCTTCGGCAAAATCCTGCCCCCACTGGGAAATGATGCTTTCTTTCCCATCAGTGAAGTTGAGAATGGCTTCGTTCAAGCCGTTGATGCCGATAGTGGAAAAATGATTATTGAGATTAGGTAAATACCTCTTAGTGTAAGGAAACAATCCTCTTTCCAGCCATTTGCTTATTTCCTTTCTTTTTATTTCCAAAGATGTTTTGGCCAGATACATCAAGTGTTCAATTCTTTTCAAAAACGCTTCTTTGTTGCCCTTGTGGACATAGCCTATTCTGGCGGAATTGAGCGTTACCACCCCCAAACTGCCGGTCATCTCGGCGCTGCCAAACAGTCCGTTGCCTCTTTTAAGCAGTTCTCTCAAGTCCAACTGGAGGCGACAGCACATTGACCTTATTTGGTTGGGCTTCATATCGGAGTTGATGAAATTTTGGAAATAAGGCATGCCGTATTTGGCCGTCATTTCAAAAATCGGCTCGTATTTCGGATTGTCCCAGTCAAAATCTTTGGTGATGTTGTAAGTCGGAATAGGAAAAGTGAAAACTCGGCCTTTGGCGTCGCCGGCGGTCATCACTTCCACATAAGCTTGGTTTATCATGTCCATTTCTTTCTGAAGCTGGCTGAAAGCGTAAGGAAAATATTGACCGCCCAATTTTAATTTTTGATTTTTCAAATCTTCCGGAGGAATCAAATCCAGAGTGATGTTGGTAAACGGCGTCTGCGTCCCCCATCTTGAAGGAATGTTGAGGTTGAACACGAAAGACTGGATATTTTGTTTGACATATTTGTAAGTTTTATCATCAATGAATTTTTGTTTGGCTTCTTCGGAAGGGAAATTGTAAAAGCCGGAATTGTTTATTTCTTCCTCCATTTCCATGGAATATTTTTTCACGAACGGGGAAAGATAAGTGTCAAAAGAGGAAAAGGCCTGCGCCCCCGCCCATTCATTTTGCATTGTGCCGAAAAAGTTGACCATTTGGTTGGCGGCGCTGGTAAGATGTTTGGGCGGGCCGGATTCGGTCTTGGCCGGAACACCGTTAAGGCCTTCTTCCAGCAAAACCCTCAATGACCAGCCGGCGCAGTAGCCGGAAAACATATCCAAATCGTGGATATGGTAATCGCCGTTTCGGTGTGCGGCGCCGACATCGGCCGGATAAACGTGAGAAAGCCAGTAGTTGGCGGTAATTTTGCCGGAAGTGTTGAGAATCAGCCCGCCCAAAGAATAACCCTGGTTGGAATTGGCGTTGACTCGCCAGTCTTGCTGATTGAGGTACTCGGAAATCGTCTTGTCCACGCTTACGGTGACTTCTTTATCGTATCTTCTTTCGCTTCTTTTTTCCCGGTAGATAATATAGGCTTTGGCGGTTGTGGCGTGGCCTTCTTCTATCAAAATTTTCTCCACGATGTCCTGCACCCCTTCCACATCGGGAATGTGGTCGGCGTATTTTTTCTCAATTTCTTTGATGATGAGCCTGGTAAGGATTTTTGGGGTCTCCAAGTCGCTTCCTCCGACGGCTTGCACCGCTTTGGCGATGGCTTCTTGGATCTTTTCCGCGCGAAAATCAACTATCTCCCCGTTCCTCTTTATTATTTTGGAAATCATTTTGAAAAAATAAATTTAAAGTTAAAGTAATTTAATTTTACTCTTAAAAATAAAACAAGCCACTGTGGATAACTCAAAATCCAACCTTAAAAAACAAAAAAATAAATTTGTCTATATTTTGACCGAAAATATCAAGACGCAAAGCCAGATAAAAACAGCCAAAAAATTAAAAGCCAAAGAAGTTTTGGCAACAGCGGAAGAAACGGGATTTTCTCCGTTGTTCACAAACAACAAAGTTTTTTTAACCATCTTCGGCAAAATAGCCAAGTTAAGAACGGCCGAGATAAGCACGAGAACGGCCGCGATGGCGGACTTATACAAGATATTGCTTATTCCTTTATCTGAAAAATAAAGGCCGAATCCGCTTAAAATAAGAATGAAAATGGCAAACCAAATCACTTGAGCCAGCGTTCTTAAAATATCGGCTTCAAAGCTGGACATTTTGAAATCTTTGACGAACTTCAAAAGCATTACGGCGCCGATAACGGAAGCGCCGAAACCAAGCCCCGCGCTTAATAGATGACCGGCGACTAAAATATCATAAAATTCTTCAAAAATTTCCGCCGGAATGGCCGCAAAACCCAATTTAACGTAAAAAATGTTGGCCAGAAAAATAAACGACGACAAACCAGCCGAGGCAAGGCACCATACGCACCACTGCTTCAAATTAAAAGCCTGAATGAAGGTAAGATATAGAGAAAAAAGAAAAGAAAAAGAAGCCAGTCCGAACATGCCAAATACGGCCAACGGAACAGTCAAGTCGGAATAAAAATAAAAAACGGAGTAAGCCGCCGCGGCGGCGGCGTAATAAAGCATGCCCAGAATTTCCACCGGAACGCCGAGAAACTTGGAAAATTCGCTCCGGACGACATCGTCGCAGTGGCCGTCCATCGGGCAAGCGATCGGTTTCGCTTTCCGCTTGCTTATAAAAATAAAAAAAGCCAGAGCGAAACCGCCTAAAGCCGCCGCTATCAAAAATAAATTCAAAAATGTTTCCATAAGCCACCCGCCGGACTTGAACCGGCAACCTATGGTTTACGATACCATTGCTCTACCAATTGAGCTAGGGTGGCAAAACCAAGCCGAAGGGGAGAATCGAACTCCCGACCTCTTTCTTACCAAGAAAGCGTTCTGCCACTGAACTACTTCGGCACTAATATATCCTATATATACTATTGAATTTGCTTTATTTTGCAATGTCGGATAACATTAAAAATCATCGCGGGGTGGAGGAGTAGTACCTCACGAGGCTCATAACCTTGAGACGCCGGTGCAATTCCGGCCCCCGCAACAAGAAAATCTTCATAAAATAAAATCGCCTTTATTGGCGATTTTATTTTATGACGACCGAAGGCGGACCCGACCGGATTTGAACCGGCGATCTTCCCCGTGACAGGGGGACGTGTTAACCGGGCTACACCACGGGTCCATTTTTAGGTTATTTTAAACCTTTGCCGATGGGAGGGATCGAACCTCCGAC
>Ga0209212_1006862_pt1 | contig 12852 bp, 10 predicted proteins | sample RifGroC2_FD_183996 | JGI IMG/M metagenome (GOLD analysis project Ga0209212, IMG submission 183996) | Groundwater microbial communities from Rifle, Colorado, USA - Groundwater C2 (SPAdes) (version 2) | ecosystem: Environmental > Aquatic > Deep subsurface > Groundwater | place: Rifle, Colorado...
GGAAACGGGCAGGTGGGGAATATTAAACCGGCGTCGCCGGCGCTAACTGGGGAACGACAAACCGGCCAGAACTGGGGATAATCTCACCGGCGTCTACAAAAACCCCGGCACTCTCAGTATAAATTGAGGCTCTCCAATTTAAAAACGTTTTTTTAGCGTCATTTTCTGAGTACTCCCAAGTTCACCGTAAGGGGGTAACGGCGTAATCCAACTGTGTGTTCCAAAAACTGAGGCCGGCGCCGGCACTGAAACCCTTACTTTTAAAACCATTAAGATTCGTATTCGCCAGGTAACCGCTTCTGACCGAGCTGGAGGTCTTGAAACTGCTATGGTCCATTTCACAGGCGCAGGAGGCGCGCTGGGGCGAAGCGCCTCAGCCAGGGGACGGTGCAAGTGCAGGCTATCATATAAGAGCTCAGATGCGTATTCCGGAAAATTAGACCAGTGTTCCGGTAGAACGTTTATCATTTTAATCCGAAACGCAGTTTAAACAAGGTGATGGCGAAAGAAATGATGAAAGTGAATAAATTTCTCTTCGTTACGCCGAATTTTCTCTTTTCAAAATTAAATGGTATTTCTTTTATCTTCGTGCCGGGATTATTTTCAACTATTTTAAAAAGGATCTCTTCAACGATGTCGAAATTATCGCAATACAGTTTAAGATCTGCCAAAAGTTCTCGCCGGTAGAGCTTAAAACTGTTTGAGACATCTTTGCAGGGGATATTCAAGACCACTGAATAGATCAGATTCAGGAACCGGCTCATCAGGATCAAAACCCTCGGGTTTTCCGTCCCGCCGCCGTTCACATAACGCGACGCAACCACGACATCGGCTTCATTCCTGTATTTGTAAAGTTCGGTGACGAACTCCGGGGGATGCGAGCCATCCGCATCCATAAATAGCACATAGCGTCCTTTGCAGAATTTGATGCCTGTGCGGACGGCGTTCCCGAAAAGATCACTGTTCTGCCTGTTTAAGTATCCCGCCTCGCTCCCCGCGCAGATCTCCGGCGTGTCGTCCGTTTTCGTGGTTCGGTCCACCACCAATATTTCAAAAGCGATTCCCTCGCGCTTCAACGCGGCATTCATGCGGGGAAGCAGTTCCCGCAGGTTTTCCGCCTCGTTGTAAGCCGGAATAACCACGGACAGATCTACATTATTTTCCATTTTTGACCCAGTCGATCATTTTGCCTATACCCTCGTCTTTACCCACCTTCGGAGTCCAGCCGGTCATCTTGGTGATCTTGGTGAGATCTGCCACAAAAACTTTCTGGTCGCTCTCACGCACTGGGAGTTTAATATAGTTAAGCTTCACGCCGACTTTTTCCCTCAGCATGGAGAATAACTCCAACAGAGATAGAGAATTAGCCATTCCACCGCCGACATTAAACGCCTGGCCTTTGATCTTTGAAATATTTTTCAAAGCGCTGAAATACAGGCGCTGCATATCTTCGGAATGCAGCACATCGCGCACCTGTTTCCCGTCGCCTGAAATAGTGAAAGGTTTCTTGCCTCCCCCCTTCTGTTCAAGAGCCTGCTGGCAGAACCAGCCTATCCAACCCTGATCGTAAGTGGCGAACTGCCTGCCGCCGTACATGGAAGAATGACGAAAGACCACCGTCTTCAACCCGAAGATCCTAGCGTAATCCAGCATATACTGATCGGCCGCGCCCTTTGAGCAGCCGTAAGGAGAATGGAACTCCAGAGGAGTGGCTTCATCGAACCCTTTGGGCTTGTCCATGCAGATATGCCTGGTTTTTGTGGTACGGTAAGAGTATTGCTCAAGGTCGCCATAAACTTTATTCGTAGAGGAGTAAATGACCGGGGTGTTCGGCGCGTACTTGCGGACAGCCTCAAGCAGATTAACGGTACCAAGGACATTGATCTCGAAGTCGGTGCGCGGGGAAATAATAGAGGTCGTCATCGCCACCTGGCCCGCCAGGTGGAATATCGCCTGGGGCTTAAAACCCCGAATTATAGAAGCCACCTCTTCCGCCGAACGGGTGTCTCCGTGTGTAAAGCTAAAATTCCCGGTGCTTTTCAGCCATTGCAGATTAAGAACGGAACCATCCCTGCGCAGACTGTCGAGCAAAGCCACCTTATGTCCGGCTTTGGCGGCATAAGCGGCCAGGTTGCTGCCGAGAAAGCCGCAGCCTCCGGTTATCAGTAGTTTCATTTGAACTTCCTCTTTTCCACTTTAATAGTTCTGGCAAGACCGGTCTTCAGGCTGATCTTCGGTATCCAGCCCAACTTTGTTATGCCGGACAGATTAACGTTAGAGGCCATTACTTCGTTCTTCCGGTAAGGAATAGCGCCGAAGTCTAGAAAAGTGGAGGTGTTCCCGACTAAGCGCTTTATGGACGTAACAAAATCAGAGATTGAAACCAGCCGCCCGGAGCCTATTTCGTAGTGAAAAAAACCGTGTCCGTGTCTCATCGAGTTCTGCAGTATACAAATAAACGCCTCGGAGACATCGTCTATGTGTACGAAGTCCCGCTTCTGCTCGCCTTTGGTTAATTTTATTGCGGGCACTCCTTTTATCAGCGATTGAACAATCCATGTGACGAATTTAGACGGATTATCTCCTGGGCCATAAAAATGCTCCAGTGCCACGTTCGCGCAGGTCATCTTGTCCGAATAACTTTGCAGCCAGTCCCGGAAATGCCTTTTTGAGAGGGCATAATTATTGATCCGCTTATCCAATACTGTGTCCGTATTAATAAAACACTTTACTCCGGAATCCAAGCCTATCTGCAGGAGCTTCAGCGGCAGCGTCAGATTGGCCTCAAGGATATCCAGCGGCACCTGCTTTTCACGCCCATAGTTGGTAGCGCAATGAATTACAGAATTTATCTTTTCACGGGCGAACAGGCTGCTGATATCGGAGCCGTCCATATACACCGGAGCGAATTTGCCGCACAGGTCATCTATGCGGGACATGGAGGATTTAGGCCTAAGAATTACGAATACCTTATAATCAAGAGCGATTAGTTTTCTCAGCAAATTGCTGCCCAAAAAACCGCTTCCGCCGGTGAGTAGGATCTTCGGTTTAGCGTGCATTCCGTCCTTTTCTCATATACCGGGCCTTTACATTTCACGCCGTACTTACAGTATTTTCCACGCAGGGTTCACCAGGAAAAGTTTTTTTACCCGCCAAAGCAAGATAGAAATACAGAATAAAAAGCAGGATCAGCCAAGGGGTCTTGAACAAACTCACAAGATTACGCGGGATCAGAAGCAAGGCCATTAAAGCCGCCGAGAGCACCGCCAATGGACGCGCACGCCCGGTAATATCGAAGAGCTGGCTCTCGGAACGGGATAGCAAAAGCAGAAATGGAACAACCTGAATGGCAAGTTTGTAGTCATAACTAACAGAAGGCAAAAGGCTCATAAGGCCGAAACTCATACCCATAAGACCTATTTCCGAGCCGCTTAAATGCCACGGACGGACGCTATCCGCAGACACGGCCAGCTTACGTGCGGGGAACCATGATTTAAACCAGGCAAAACAGAATAACCCGATAAAAGCTAGATAAGACAAAGATCTGACCCTGCCCTGATAATCTGGAGGAACAATATCTTTCTTCCCAAGATGTGCCACATAGGCATATAAGGAGTGGTTCCCTTCCCAAGTAGACGGGGCGCCTGACAGGACAGTAAGCGTGGCTATAAAATGTTTAAAAGCCGATAAACCCAAAACGAAGAAAGCACATATGTTGAATACAAAAAAATAAATGACGGCACGGGTCCCGAATCGTTTAAATAGCAGGGCGATGAGTATAGCGGGATAGATCTTAAACTGAGTACTAACCGTCAGCGCAATAACACTAAGAAAGAACCATCCCCGTGTCATGGCGAAAAGGGACACAGCCGCGAAAGCCCCGGCGACCAAGTCGCTGTTCCCGCGCTCAAACGCAAAGTTAACCGGATAGGAAAAGAACAAAAGCGCGGCAATTACCAGTGCATACAACAGCCCGTCAACGGACCTCAATCCGTCTCCTTCTTTCAAACATGCGTATATCATGACGAACAAAGACAGTGACAGCACTAGTATATAGAGCCGATAAGCCATATGAAGCGGGAAGAAGGTTAAAGGCAGCAGCGCAAGTGTAAAAAAAGGAGGATAACAATTCGTTGTTTGAAAGTACGCGGAAGTACCTTCGCGCAGCCCTATCCCAAAAGCGTACACAGCACTGAAATCAATTCCCATCGGGAGCATCGCAGGCAGCGAATAGTTATCCCGATACAGACCGCCGCCCCCCAACCTATAGATAAAATACCCCGAAAATGTGACTATTAGCCAGATGAAAGCGCCGATCTGAAATAAGCTTAAACTATTAAATCCGATATAGCTCTCTGAGATGCGTTTTGTTAAGCTGCTATTCTTCTTTAACTCCATGTTTAGTTCTTAATGAATACCAGACAGCGCCCGTTTAGGTATGCGTGTCGTTAATATAAGTATTATAGCAAATGGGGATTTACAGAAAGCAGCTCCCGGCAATTATTTTTGATACGGAGGGCAGATCCGCAACAAATTAATGCCGACGAGGAGAATCTGATTCCGTTCAGAATCGTTTCCTAAACATTACTTTTTGTGTGTTTCCCAGCTCTCCGTAAGGGGTGTTATGGCGTAATCCAGCTGTATTCCATAAAGCGAACCCGGCGCCTGCGCTGAAGTCTTTACTTTTAAAGCCATTGAGGTTCGTATTGGCCATATACCCGCTCCTGAGCGCAAACCCGGACAACACGGCGTATTCCGTTCCAAAGCTTATATTCCTTCACAAGGCCCGTAGTTTACTCTGATAGGGCGCTATGGCTCTTTAATTCCCAATTGGCAACCAGGAAACTCTTGTAACTGTCATACCACCATCTTTAACAACTTTCCAATAATCACCTTTTTTAACGGGGCAAGTCACCGGCACTGTATTCCCCGAACTAGTTTGATAACCGCTACCAGCTAGGTCGGAGGAGAACTGCTATCCGTATATATGTATATCGACCCTGCCGTGGCGCCAACTGTTCCGTATGCGGCAATAAACCCATCATTTGTCGCTTGTTGTGGACCATAAGAAGCGGTTTTATCTAACCATGTCCCGAATAGCGCGGGAGAGCCATAGATAGTCCCATTGACAGTCTCAGAAACAACAGTAAACGAACTTACTGTTACGCTCCCGGTAAAAGTATTCGCCCCAGTTAGTGTTTGGGTGGAAGCCAAAACTGTAATATTGGATAGACCGGATCCATTACCCACAAATTTCCCGCTGCCGGTTGTGTTTCCACAACGCGCCAGCAGGATTACAAAAGCAGATTCAGGCGGCGGGAGCGGCTTTTTTCAAGACTTCCAGCGTCGCGGCAGCGGCGGCGTCCCAGGAGAAAGACGCTGCCCGCGCGGCGGCGGCGGAACCAGCCGCGTGGCGTTCGGCTTCGGTGCGGGAAAGTATGGTGAAAAGGGCGCTGGAAAGGTTTTTCTCATCCCCGGGCTGATAATAAAGCGCCGTATCCCTGAAAATTTCCGGGAGGCAGGCGCTGTCCGTTGAAACGGTATTGCAGCCGTGCGCTATAGCCTCAAGCGCCACAAAACAAAAAGATTCCATCCTGCTTGTTAGCGCGAAAGCGGCACAATTGGTGTAGAACCAGGAAAGCTCCTTCTCCGGGAGATTGCCCGACCAGGCGATGTCCCCGGAAAGATCCAAGCCCGCCGCCAGACCTTTAAGCCATGAAAAATATTTCTCTGTAGCGGGCCGGGAGCCGCCGGCCACAACCAGCTTTATGCCCGGGCGCTTTTCCTTTAAACCCGGCAAGGCCCGGATAAGGTCCTCTAGCCCGCGGTAGGATTCGATGGAGCCAGCGGTAAAAACGAACTCTTTACCCGCAAAAGGGAAAGTCGCGGGCGGGTGAGTGGATACAGGCACCGGGTTATGACCATAATGAACGGCGGTTATTTTTCCCGCGGGGAACCCGGCTTTTCCGGAGAGGAAGCCCTTAACGAATTCCGTGGGGACAATGACCGCGGCCGCGCGATCTAAAGCTATTCTTGTCTCATGCCGCCTTGCGGCCGCCACCAGCAGCTCTTTCAAGCCCGTGCCGGTCTTCACACCGGCTAAAGGCGCCATATTCTGCAGCATAACAACTACCGGGAGATCTTTATAATTTATGTATCTCTCTACCGGGATGAACAGCAGGTCCGGCTTGAAAGCGTCAAGAACGGTTCTGAGAGCGGAGTCAGGGGCGTGACGGAACGGCCGGAACGGTTCACAGGCGGAGTAGGAAACTTTCGGGAGCGCCGGCAGCCAGTCCCCGCCCCCCATGCCGGCCGGAGAGGCGCAGAGTATTTCCCCGACTTCGGGGGAAACGGCCAGCCGCGGAAGCATGTTCAGAAGATACTTCCTATGCCCGCCGCTTACGCCGCCGCCGGTAAGATTCAATATGGCGAGTCTCATTTAACGTTAGGAGTTAAAAGTTTGGAATTCGGATCGGAAGCTATGGCGCCAGGCGCGGAGCTGTTGACAGCGCCCAGCCCGGCCAGGGTGCCCAGCGCTATCCAAAAGATCCTTTCATTTATATAATCGCAGGTAACCATCCACAGGCAGACGGTAAGTCCCCCTACAAAAAAAGGGAAAACCTCGGAGAAAACACCGGCGCGGAATCCCCTGAAAAAAATAAACCCGATGAATCCAAAAAGGAGCAGGGCGGGCAACAGGCCGGCTTCCACCGCATAATAGAGATACGAATTATGCGGTATTTGTTTTGTGTTAGGATCGAATTTCCCGGCCGCCAGGCCTTTGAACAGGTCCGGGAACGCCTTCTCGTAAAGCTTGGGGTACTGCCCTATCCCGACGCCCCAGAAGGGATGCGATCTTATCCCGCCCAGCGCCACCCCCCAGGCCTTTAGGCGCGTCAGGGAAGCGGCGTCGTTCGCGAGATCGGGCTTCCCGATAAAAGCTATTTTCTCGCGCATTTTATAGAGTTCAGGATGAGTCGTGAATTTAAAAAAAGAAACAAAGATCAGCATCACAGCCAACCCTTTCAGAAGTTGTCCCGGAGACAACCTGGCCCGGATAAGGATCGCCGCAAGGGCTAGGACGGCCAGCGCCATTCCCAGCCAGGCGCCCCTGTTAAGAGTATAAAAAAGACCGGTTGCGCCGATCCCTATCGTGAACAGGTAAAGCAGTTCAGCGGGGACGCTTAGTTTTTCCTTGTACGACATGGCATACCTGGTCAGCACGATACTTAACATCCAGGCGCATGTGCCCCCCGCCCAGATATGGGTATTGCCGAACCCCCAGCCCTGCGTTCCCGCCCCGAAATTCAATTGCCCGAAAAAGCCCGCCACATAGAAAGGAGAGACAAAATTTACCTGCAGCAGGATGAGGATCCCGGAAACGATAATATACATTTTCATCAGGAAAAACAGGGTGTCCAGTTTCAGATTCTTAACCGCGACCCTGACGAAGAATAAGCAGATAAATGAAACCGTATAAGCCTGTACCCCTTCTCTTGAAAATTCCTTAAAATGAACAATTATCGAAGAAAACCAAAAAAACCCCACGGCTAAAGCGAAAACATAAATATCCAGCGGGATAATGAAGCTGCCATTGCGGATATCCTGCCGCACCTGGAAAGCGTAAAGAAGCAGTCCGAATCCCAGGAACGGCGTATGAAAACTTATAGGAGACATCCAGGGTTTGTATGGCGCTAGAAAATACAGGGCCAGATACAAAAGAAGAAAACCCGAGAGCATTGAATGCAAAGGAGGGAGGACTGACTTTTGAGAAAGTTCGGGCATTTTCAATAAACCGCGGCGGCTATATAACCATTATATAATATTTGTTTTTTTTCGTTGGCCGGCGAAGAGGAACGCGCAGCGCGCCGAACCAGGCTAACCCGGCGGGCGCTAGCCGTTGTATCTTGCCTTGAAAAGCCTGCCACGCATGTTCTCGCTAAGGGGCAGGAGGGAAAAGAGCAGCACGGCGTACCCGTAGACGATAACTTTAATATGCGTCGAGCTTTTAGCGGCATGCAGCAGGTTCTCAGGGCTGAAAAGGCCGCATAGCAGCGGCAAGGCCTCTTTCCGCTTACCAGAGAAGGTTAAATTGAAGGCCCTGTTGATATTGTCCTTCAGGACAAGCAGTGAATAGTCCTTCCGCTCATTTTCCCCGAATACGGTCCGGCCCGGACCCTCTATATAACTTTCGAAGACCCGCAGCATTCCATGCTCCCCGGTCTTGGCCCTGGCCGCTTTATAACTATGGCTGCTTACCGACCCCACCCTGTACCGCAGCAGGGGCCGGGGAAGTATGCCGATAGTGTACCGCTGCAGAATGCGGAGCCACACGTCGGCGTCCGAAGAATTGGCGAAACCGCCGGAATCCCATTTCTTGATATAGTCCTTGTAGACGCCCGTCCGCGCCATGGCGCTTGGGCAGAAAATAAAATTCCCGTACTTCAGCATGGTCCTGAAAATGTCGGCGAAGTCGTAAACTTCCTTCCCGAGCGCTTTCAGCTCGCGGGGGAATTCATGGGCTTTTATCACTTCCCCCTTCTCGTCGATGTTTACCGCCATGGCGAACACCGCGCCCGCGCCCTTATTCCGTTCCAGGAACGCCACGGAGTCCTCTATCATGGCCGGCGCGTACAGGTCGTCGGAATGATAGAGCGCCGTATACTCGCCGGCGGCGAGCTGTATGCAGCGGTTGAAGTTGCCTTCGCCGCCGACATTCTCCGTATGCTTGTATATTTTCACGCGGGGATCTTTCGCGGCGTACCCGGCGGCGAGCTCGAGCGTATTATCGGAGGAAGCGTTGTCGACGATAAGGACGGAGATGTTCCGGTAAGTCTGGGCCAGGATGGTGTCCAGGGTTTCCGGCAAAGTGCGCGCCGCGTTATACGTGGGAACGCAGACGCACACCAGGGGCCCGGTCGAAGCGCTCATTTTTTTCCCCCCGCAGTTTTTTCCCGGTAAAGGAGATACTGCGCCGCCACCATATACCCCCCGAACAGCGCCAGCACGAGGATCGAAGCGGGGACAGAGCCCTGCTTAACGAGCAGCGCGGCCGGGAAAGGCAAAGAGAACAGGAGCGTCTTTTTCAGGTCTCCCTTGTCCATGCTGAAGGGCATGACCGCTTTCATGCTTATGTACATGCCCAGGAAAGTCGCGAACCCTCCCAGCACCAGCGCGACCGGCACGGAGTTATGACCGGCGCCGGACTTCGCGGCCAGGAAAACCCCCGCCGCCGTAACGACGCCGCCGTAGATGTACGGCTTCGCCAGCGCCTCGGTGCGCATCTCGGAATGGGCGATGGCCGAAAGGATGTTCGTGGTTATGCGGAAAAGCTCCACCCAGGCCCCGAAAATAGTGAAGATCCATGCCGCGCGGAATTTCACGTCGACCAGAATGTTAACCAGGTGCCAGGCGAGGAATGAGACGAAAAGCGTGATCAGCAGATAAAAAGGCAGGATCAGCCCGGCCATTTTATTCCAGGCGTCCCTTCGCTTCGCTCCGTCCGCGGTAGTTATTTCGCTGTAAAACAGCGGATAATAGATCTGCTGCGCCAACGATTCCGCCGCGGAGGCTATAGCCGCGGCTATCCCGAGGCCGACCGCGATCATGCCCAGGAACTCCAGCCCGAGATATTTCTCAACGATAAGCCGGTACGACTGGTTCTGCATCCACATAAAAAAAGTCGTAACCAGCAGCGGCAAGCCGAACTTAGCCACCCCGCCAAGTTGCGGCGCCTTAAGGCAGGACAACACGAACCCGCCGTTAACGCCGTATTTCAGCCTGCCGGCAAAATACCAAAGCGACAGCATCGCCAGCAGAAGAAAACCCAGGATCTGCCCGGCTATCCACATAACGGCGGAAGCCTCGTGAAACTTGACCAGCGCGGCGGAGAAAATGAGTCCCAGCAGCAAAGTACCGGTTGTAAAGACCACAAAACTCAGCCTGTGGTGGAGCATATTCAGGGCCGGGATAACGGTAGAATTCCACGTACCGCAGTAAATGTAGCTGAAAGCCAGGAGGCACAGGCTCCCGGTAGCTATACCTGCGCCGACTCCGAAGAAATATTTTGCGGCGAATAGGAAAGGGAAAGCCGAGAGCGAAACCAGCACTACATAGACGTTATAGCAGGTAAAATAGTTAAGGAGATTCCCCTCCAGGTGCCAGGCGTGCAGGCGCCTCGTCATATACTGCCCCACCGGGCTGAGGAAGACCAGGGAAAAATATGAGGTCAAAGAAAGGATAAGGTAGACGTTTCCCACCTCCGCGCCGGAAAGCAGGTGGGTCATCAGGCGCATGGAAACCAGTGCGACCAGGATCTGCAGCGCCCGGCCAACGCCTATTACCAGCAGATTTCTGTTCATCGGTAAAATAGCGCGTTCCTAAGCTTCCGCAGCCGGGGAAGGAACTTCCTTGAAGTTTCCACCGGGTGCAGGAATTCCCGCAATATGCGCTTTACCCATTGACGCCAGGGCTGGCAGGCGAGAGTTATTCTGGTTACCATCCGCTCAAGTTCCTCTTCACTGTGCTCCAGGGTAAAGAACGGGACGTCCTTTTCCGTAAGCCAATAACTGTCGTCGATACGTCCGCTGGCGCGCAGGATCTCATAAACCTCGGTATTAGGATACACCCAGAGCCGCGCTACGCCGGCGAATTCGAAATACTTGATCTTCTGCAGGCGTTTAATCAGGTCGATAGTTTCAGCCACCGTTTCATCGGTCTCGCCGGGGAAGCCCACCATGAGGAAGGTGGCTATGCTGATCTTTCTGTCTTTGAGCATTTCAAAGGTCTGGAGCACATCCTCCCTGGTTATACTCTTATGAATGCTTTTCAGAAGCTTCGCGCTGCCGGTTTCAAGCCCGAATCCGATCGACACGAATCCCGCGCGCTCCATGAGCTCGAACAGTTCAACGCTGGCCGGCTTGATGCGGGCCGAGCAGAAGAACCTGGTTTTTATCCCTCTCCTGATTATCTCGCGGCAGAAATCCATGGCCCGCGCCGGGTCCAGGGTAAATGTATCATCGGCCATCTGTATGGAAGTAACGTTGGGGAAGTCCCGCAGGATGAACTCCACCTCATCCACAACGTTATTGACCGACCTCTTGCGGAACCTGCGTTTTGAAATGGTGTGAAGGCAGCAAAAACTGCATTTAAAAGGGCAGCCCCTGCTCGTAAGGATGCCTGCCATCCGGGTCTCTGGGGTAATGAACAGCTCATGCCTGGGAAAAGGCAGGGAATCCAGGTCCTCTATCAGTTCCCTTTCAGGGGCAAGCACGACCTGCCCGTCCCGCTTGAAGGCGATGCCCTTTATCCCGTCGAGCGGCAGCCCGCCTGAAAGAGCGCCGAGGAGCTCCAGGATGGTTCTCTCCCCTTCCCCGATCACTACATAGTCGGCGCCGTAAAACTCCAGGACCTGGCCGTAGTAAATGCTGGCATGGACCCCGCCCGCGATGATCGGTATCCCGGGTTTAAACTTCCGCGCCAGGGCTATCGCTCTCTTAGCCGCTACCCGGTTCATCGTGAAGATCTGGACAAGGAAAAAATCAGGATCTATGGTTTTAAGCTTCTCTTCGATCTCTTTCTCGGAAATCTCCGCCGGGCGGTTGTTATAACTGAGGGTCTCGATGGAGTAGCCCGCGCCGCTTATTACCGAATGGAGATAAGCGAGCCCAAGGCTGAAAGAATCGGCGCGCTCCCCCACTTGCACGTTGGGCTGGAGGCTGGGGCTGACCAGTAAAATTTTTTTCATATTAAGTCCCTCAGTATCAGATCCGCGAAGTGCGCCGCCGAGAATTTGGCGGCGGCCGGGCCCGCCAGGAAACGGGAGATCGCCCCGAGGTAGCCGGAATAAACCCGGTCGTCCATCTTCTTCATAAAAGCGTACATGGCCTCGTAATCCGGAAAAACCCGCTGGTCCAGGAAGCAGTCCGCCGGGATATGCTCCTGCACATTTTCCGCGCCCTGGTATACCGGGACGCAGCCGGACACAAAGCAATCGAAGATCTTCTCGCTTATGTACCCCTTGATCCCGCGTATATTCTCGTAGCACACGCAGAATTTATATTTCGACAGGACGCTCTTTTTTTCCGCGACGCTCCCTTTCCAGGACGGGAAGGCGGGCGCCAGCGCCTTCCTCAGGAAATGCAGCCGGTTGAGCGCCCGGACGGGCTTGGGGCCGCCAAACAGGTATTCATCCCAGCCTTTACCGTAGAAGTCGAAATCGCCGGGATGGTTCTTTTCGAACCAGCGGATGACCTCGACCCGCTTTGAATAAAGCTCCAGCGGGTGGCCGGACCGGTGATTCCCGGCGATAAGGGTGCAGAGCTTCTCTTTTCGGGAGGCGTCGAACTTGACGGCGGGGTCGAAAACCACCGGGTAATTGAATTTAAAATACCTGCGGTTATCCACAAGCTCGTCGTTCCAGGTGAAGATCCTGTCGAACTGCCCGTGGAGCCGCATATCCCAGTTCCGGGGAATGATCGTTTCCGGCTCCATCAGGAACAGCCACTTCGCGGCCGCGGAGCCCGCCATTCCGGGCAAGCCGGCTACAGGCCTGGCCGGGATATCCAGGAATAGAACGACCCCCGGCGCTATGCCGTGCTTAAGACAGGCGTCGTGAGTGTGACACCGGGCGCCGGCCTTCTCGACTTCGGCTTTCAGCTGATGGAAGGGGACCAGGCAGTTATCCCTGTTCAGCCGGCTCCGCGGGTTGAACAGTTCGTCGTCGGCGTAGGGCGGGGGCGCCCAGATCGAAAGATTTTTCATACGTACTTCTGAAATTACCGGCCAGGCCCGGGCCGCGTTAAATATTTATGATCGGCCTGCACAGTATCCTGAAAATAATAATGATCCGGT
>Ga0209212_1006868_pt1 | contig 12841 bp, 13 predicted proteins | sample RifGroC2_FD_183996 | JGI IMG/M metagenome (GOLD analysis project Ga0209212, IMG submission 183996) | Groundwater microbial communities from Rifle, Colorado, USA - Groundwater C2 (SPAdes) (version 2) | ecosystem: Environmental > Aquatic > Deep subsurface > Groundwater | place: Rifle, Colorado...
TTCATTTTTCAAGTGCATTCCCACAACCTACTCACCATTCCTTTTCCCTGCTCCTTCTCTGAGGAACTACTCTCTATATTTATACCTTTTGATCACTCCTCAAACACCGTGCCGAACAGTATTGGGTCGGGGGTGTGTAATTTCCGTTTTTCATAATCTTCAATAAAGCATCGAATTACTTGTAAAACCCCATCCGTATTTTTCATCACGTCTTCATCGCAGAATCTCAATACCGTTATCCCCAATTCCTTTAATCTCTCTTGTCTTAAGGCATCTTTCTCTGCAATTTCTTCAAATGTGTGGGTATAACCATCCAACTCAATAGCAAGTTTTAATTTATTACAGAAAAAATCTAATATAAAGTTACCAATTGGTTTTTGCCGATGAAAATCATACCCCATCATTTTCTTACTCTTCAAGAATTGCCAGAGTTTAATTTCTGATTTCGTACTCTTATTTCTCAATTTCCGTGCAAGTTCTTTGAGTTTTGGATGGTAATTTATCTTCATGGGAAACACACCCCTTGCCCCTCTTGATAGAGGGGAAAGCACCATGCTTAATTCGTGGGTTTAGACTTGCGACCTGAACCCACCACTAGGTTCAAGTTGCTAACTTGAACCCGCTTGGGAATAAAGATTACAATATGATTTTTAATCCTTCGCTGGTGCTGCTTTTTTGAATGCCTCTATGTCTTCAGATGCATCTGAATATAAAACGATGCCTGGAATAGTTTTATTTTCAATGAAATTTGTCAATTGCTCGAAATACGCATATACGGCCAATACAGGGCCGTGAACAAAACCAACAGCTTTGGCACGCCGAGTTTGGAGAAAAAAGGTAATTGGGTCAAGAAAGACCTTTTTCTCTGATAGTAGTTTATTAACGTTATGGTTTTGTAATCTTTTTTCAATGACACCCGATTGTAATGTCCCACGACTCGGCACGAGTAACAATATTTGGTTGCATTTATTATCAACAGCAATTTTGACTACCATTGTTAAACAGGTGTCGAACGCATGTTGATGATTATCAGTAATCGGAGTGTAATAGTTCATGCTGTTATTCTCCCATTTATTATTATTTGTACGTCCAACCCACGGCGAATTCGGGTTTGCAACCCGAACCCCATATTTTGTTAGCTAATAACGCCAGGAATTCAAACTGACGGGTGAATCAAATCGATGGGTGAACCTGCTTAATTTTGATAAATAGTAACTGCCCCTTTTTTATACTTATCTGAAAATGTTTTATGAATTTTTAAGAAAATTAATATATTCATTATCTTTAAGATACTCACTAATTATAGCTTTTATATAAACATAAAGCTCATCTGAAAGTTCTTCAAGACTCCATTGTATATCCATAAAACTTTTTTGGCGTTTTAATAGTTTTTCAAGACTTTTAAAATCTCCGTGGGCGATAAATGATCTAATTTTATATATAAATTTAAGCCTATCTTTTAGTTCGTTAATATCATATTTTTCATTGTTCTTGTAAATGGCAACCGAGCCTTTAAGTTGAAACTGTTTATTAATAGAATCTTCAACATTAAACCGTTGATTGTCTGGTTGATGAGTAACCAATAATTCAATTATGCTTACCAATAGTACAAACTTAGCTCGAAAATCATTTAAACCTGAACCTATTAATTTTAAAATGTTAGCAATATAAAATAATTGATCATTACGATTATCCTCGATAGCTTCATCAAATTGACTTGCAATATATAAAATATCATCTCTTAAATCATGAAAATTAAATGCTTTTCGAATACCTTTATTTAGGATCTCTTTTTTACTTCCAATTGATAAGGAATAAATTCTATCTTGAAATAATTTTGATCCTTCTAGCTTAATATCAGATGGTTTTATACAATCATTTAAAAGAAAATTTTCACCATGGCACAACTTGTCACCATTCGGATATACTAACAAAGATAACAAATGACAATAAGAACATATTTTTCCCCTAATTACATCTTCAGCATCTTTAGAGGCAAACATGTAGCGAAGACGGTCATTTTTATATTTATCTCTATGTTTATCAATCTCTCTTTGCTCTTCAACTATAACTTTATTTGAATATCTTATTAAAACCCAATATGCTGCAAGAAAACTATAACAAGAATTTTTGCCAAAATCTTTTATTGCTTTCTGTGCATATTTGTCATTCTTTGGATAATCTGAAATAATCCACGAAACAAATTCATCTAATCCTGCAATTTCGTTTGTAATTTTGTTTAGAGACACAAGACCTGGAATAATCTCTTCATAATCTACATTCTTTTTTAATATATCCAAAAACTCTGGTATTTCTTCACCTCGTGGATTATCAATATATAATCCTAGTTTTTTTGAAAGTAATAATTTGCTCTCAAGGGGATAGATAAAATTAGTATAAAGAAAATGCATAGTTTCAGAATATAGATATTAAAAATGAATACATAACGCAGAACTAAGCCGCCACGGAGTTGGTAGGTCATGAGTCCCGCTAAGAGCGGAAAAAGTCTCTCTTGGATTAGCTACGTTCTCCCCGATAGGAGCAAGAAACGAACAAGTTATTATACAAATCTGCATATCATGCTAAAAGAATGATAGACGGAAAATAGCACATTATGTACGGAAAATAAATTATGTAAAATAGCATCTGTTTTCACGCTGTTTTGCCGGTTCAATTCCACAGCGGGTTTGCAACCCGCTTAAGAGACATTTTATGGTGAACCTTCCTCGACAATTTTGATCTCCTCCTCCGTCAAACCGTATAGTTCGCACACCAACTGGTCAATCTGACGGTCGGTTGCGTCAATCTACCGCTGGACGACGGTCTTGTCAGGGTATGTTTTTGCCTATTCTGGTTGTTTATGCAAGTCAAGATTGTAAAGATTTTATTGATGGTCCAAGCCCTTCAATGACAACCTGTCGAAGAGTTTCTTGGTCGCCAAAATGCTTTACGACGTCAAGAATCTCAATTCCTGCTAATCGTCCATTACTGTCATAATCAACTGATATTCCTTCAGTCAGATGTCTTGTCGTTACAGTTGTCTCACGGAAGGTAATGCTCAATGCATCCACTTCCGCATCATAGCTTATCTTCATACAGATACTCCTTTAAAAATAATAAGTATAAACGGTGATAACCACAATTTCATCTGTTTGCTCAACAAATATTGGGTGGACTTGTTTCGTTTCATAAAACTTGCCGTTCCATTCACGACAGAAAGGAAAATTCTTTTGACACTGGAAACGCCCCAATTCCGCTGGTTCCCATAAACATTCCCGTATGGTTTTTTCTACTTCAGCAATTGTAAAACCACGCTTTGTAGTATAACTCAAAGCATGCGCAGAAAGTCGTACGGGTTTTATGTTGAACCCTCCTCAACAATTTTTATTTCCTCATCCGTCAATCCGTACAGTTCGTACACCAACTGGTCAATCTGGCGGTCGGTGGCATCTATCTGCCGCTGGATGACAGTCTTTTCGTGGTCTGTCCTTGCCGAGGCAAGTTGTTTGTGAAGCTCAAGCATCTGGTTAACCAGTGCTACCATGCGGTCGTGGCTGGCTTTGTCATCTGAAACAGAGAAGTTGATGGTACGAGAGGGAAATGGATTAAGGTAGTTGGTTTTAAAAACAAAATAACCACCACGAAGAACATAACCGGTATTGGAAAGAAACCACCACATTAGCTTCGAATTCAATAACCCCAACCAATAATGTATATTTTCTGGTTGTTCTGTTGAGGGTACAATGCTATAGACCTTTGTATTATGATAGATACCAGCTAAAGAAAGGGTCATATTGCAGCCAAGACTAATTTCGGGAGTGATAATCCGTTTACTTTCAAAAACCTTCATATCACGGCTTCTGTGACATGAGTACCAATACTTTGGATTAGTCTTTTGCCGGACTCGGATTTCCGTTAATTCTCTTCGGTATTCTTTGAGATAATCATATCCCAGAGGAAATCTCTCTTTTAGAGTGTCTTCTTCTATTATTTTTGTTTTACCATTCAATAATTGGTACGGGTATATACAATAGTAAGTGTATTGGGGCTCTTCATATCTATGAATATCTTCACCTCTAAGAAATGGCTTTACTAGCCCAGCTTCAATATCCACGTTTTTGCCTGCTCTTTCTGAGAATAACTTTATAACTTTACCAGATGTTTTACCAACAACTTTCAGAACATGTATATTATCGATACCGGATTGAACGCCAACAAGTACCTCATCACATACATCTCCCAGCTTTTTAAGTTGATGAGATAACCTATTGAGTACTGTTGGAACGCCTTTAGTTGTGAGAACCCAAGGATTTTCTGAAAAATTCTGCAGATCATAATTTAGTAAATTCTCTTTGGATTGTTGAAATAAACGAGAAGAAAGTTCAACAATTGGCATATCGGGAAACTCATAATAATTAAATGATGTATTGTTTTCTTTAGAAAGCAATAAAATACAGGTATATGTCGATGCTTGATTGAAGATCAAATTGTTTCCGAAGCTGACAATTGAATTAATAGCAGATTCTTCAATTAAGAACCTTCTTAGACCTGATCCAAAATCAGAGTTGACAAACTTGTGTGGACAAATAAAACCTAAATACCCACCTTTTGCCAATAATCTGAAACCCTTTTCAGCAAAGAGTAAATATAAGTCGAAACGTTTTACAGCACTCCGATAGTGGCTTATAAAATAATCAATTTGATTACCGTAAAACTCTTGTAAACCTTGAATTCTGAGATACGGCGGGTTCCCGATTCAAACCCGCCATTTTTCATGATTTCCGGAAACTCCGTTTCCCAGTCGAATGGGTTGACCTTGCGACGTTCCTCGCCTGACACACCCCCGGCCCCTCTTGCTAGAGGGGAGTCCATCTTTTCCCCTCTAAAAAGAGGGGTTAGGGGTGTGTTATAAAAATCTGTGCCGATGAGCGAGTTGCCGCATTTGATGTTGTTGCCGAGGTCGGGTAGGGCACGTTCGTGGAACATTTTGAGCTGCTTTACAATGGTCTGTTCAGATTCCCCTTCCAGCACCTTGAGGAGAAGCGAAAGCTTCGTTACTTCCACGGCCTGCGGGTCAATGTCCACACCGTAGATGTTGTTGAGGAGAATGCGTCTGCGTTCAGCGGTGGTCAATTGCCAATTTCGGATTTGGGAATTCGGACTTCGTCGTGAGCGCTCAGTCGAACGATTTTGAGACCCACCCCTTAGTCCCCTCCCAAGAGGGGATTTTTCTGCCGGTTCAATCGTCCCCGATTGAACCGAAATATTTGGTTCAGGCTGCAAGCCAGAACCAGCAAGGGATGGGGGATTTGAATCTGCAATCTGGTACAGCGCGGGTGAGCGGCCGGTTGCCCATTTTTCAGGGTCATTGGCTACGTACCAGTCACGATGCCAGTCGAGCAGGTATTGGTATGCGCCCAGGAGGAATGAGCCAGAACCACAGGCGGGGTCGAGGATGCGGATTTTGGAAATATCCTTCGGGGTTGTTTTCCGTAGGGGCTGAAAATTTTCAGCCCCTACCAGTTTTCCCACGGTGTTTTTTACGATGTAATCTACGATATACGTCGGCGTGTAATAAACGCCTCCTGCCTTCCTTACTTCTGGCTTTTCCTCAACTACAGCGCGATGGCCGGGCGTGAGGCGGATTACCTTCCCTAAAAACTGCTCGTATACCTGCCCAAGGATGTCGGCGGAAAGGACGGAGAACTCATACGGACTGTCGGGGTAATACAGGTTTTTGATAACGTCCCTGAGTGCGCCGTCATCAATGTCCAGGTTGGGTGTTAGCGTATCGGGTGATTCAGAACGGTCTTTTTCTTTCTGGAAATGAAACAGACCGGAATTATAGCGTTCATCGGCTCTGTAGAATAGCTCACAGAGCCGCTCATACATGCGGTCGCCATTCTGTAAGGCCATGAGTTGCCCATACCGTTCGATACCGCGGTCTTCGCAGATACGGAGGAATATGATGCGGTCTATGGTGCGCTGGACTGCAAAGTTCAGGTCGCGCTGCGAGAGTTCAGGGTTTCTGAGCGCAAGACTGCGGGCTAGCGCATCACGCCAGGATTCAATCTCCCTAAGGAATGCCGTATCAACCTCTGCTGTGCCTTTCTTTGCCTTGCTTGATTCGGCATATCTGTCGAATGAACCTTTTAATACGGCTTCGCGCGAGAAGATCGAGGAGATATCGTCCCAGCGCTGCGTAAATTCGGCGCAATTACCCACATACATAATGCGGGCGGTGGATGCCTTATCTGTCTTGCTTGGTTTGACCCTGCAATCGTAAACGGCAAACTCTTCGAAATCGGTGAGGATGCTAAGGGGGAGTTTTGCTGACCATGCGTAACGGCGCAGTTGGAATGCAGGAGAAATGTCGTCCTTGATATTGACCGATGGTCGCTTTGTCTCCACAAAGAACTTGCGGACGCCGCCAATACGGAAGCAGTAATCGGGCGCTTTTGTGAGACCGCCAATTTTTATGGAGTCTTCGTGGATAACGTCCTTATACGCCTCGGCGTAACCCTTCTCGTTATTTACGTCCCATCCCAGGAGTTGAAAAAATGGGTCAATGAACTCGCGCCGAAGCTGGGTTTCGTTGTATTGACCGGAACGATACGCCTCGCGGTTTGTATGAAATCTTTCAACGAGTTCGGGGAGTTCCTGTGGAACAGACATTGTTTATTTATCTTTTTGTCTTAGCCGGTGTGCGCCTTTTTTCCCGTTCTTCGAACCTGCCTTCAATGGCTGCAAGCCGTTCTCTTATCTGAATGGCAATATCTATTTTTTCGTCCAATCGTTTTATCTCTGTAGTTATTTCTGCTTTCAAGGAATCCATACGTGTAGTTAATTTTTCGTCTAACGCATCAATTTTGTAGTCCAGCGAATCCATGCGTGCATTTAAGCTTTTATCCAGCGAATCCATACGTGTACTTAATTTTCCGTCTAACGAATCAATTTTCTCATCAAGACGCCTTATCTCTACCTGCAGTGCTTTTAGTTCTGGCGCAACAATGTCCTGTAGTGCCTGTTTCACCTCTTCATAAACACTCATATACGCCTCCCTACGGAGAAATGTTAATGTAATGTCCTAATTGTATCACATAGCTTAATAATAAAAAGAAAAAATTAGACTACGCTCTTTTCTTAAAAACTAAATACATTTTCCAGTGAGCAAGAAATTACATCAACTTCTTCATCATAGACCGTCCGCATATCCAGGTGAACACGGTCTTGTTCGATCCGTGCAAAGATGGGAGGGGTAAAGTTCCTGAGTTTATTGGCCAATTCTATAGCATTTATCTTTTCTGAATGAATACATACAAGCTTTGTTGGGATATTTTCACCCGGCAGCGCCCCGCCGCCCATCCCGGAAAGACCATCTACTATAGAAAGGTTCATGCAAACCCTGGTTTCTGAACTCACCTTATTTATTATTCTTTTACATCTTTCCTCAATTGTCTCAAGAGGCGTTAAAATCATTTTTAAGACAGGAATTTTTTTAAGGGCAAGTTCCTCTTCCAGATAGAGCCTTAAAGTCGCCTCCAGCGCGGCAATGGTCAATTTCCCCACACGGAGCGCACGCGCCAACGGGTTCTTCTTTATTGGTTCAATCCATTTCTTTTTGCCGGCAATGATACCGCCCTGCGGGCCTCCCAATAATTTGTCTGTACTGAACGTAACGACATCAACACCTGCCTTTATACTTTCCTGCACTGTGGGTTCGTACGGTAATCCGTATTTTTGAAGATCAATCAAAGCGCCGCTTCCCAGGTCATACATCACAGGAATATTCCTGGTCTGACCCAGTGAAACAAGGTCTTTTAGGTCAACTGTTTCTGTAAAACCAACAATCTTAAAGTTGCTTTGATGCACTTTCAGAATAAGTCCGGTATTTTCTGTGATAGCATTTTCGTAATCCTTTAAATACGTCTTGTTGGTTGTCCCCACCTCCGCCAATATAGCTCCACTTTTAGTCATGACGTCGGGCATGCGAAATTCTCCCCCAATTTCAACAAGGTGGGATCGGGAAATGATGACCTCTTTACCCCTGGCTAAGGTGTCCAAGGCCAACAAAACGGCTGCGGCATTGTTGTTGACAACCAATGCTGACTCTGCCCCTGTGAGGATACAAATGAGTTGCTCAATACTGTGGTATCGCACCCCCCTCTTGCCGGAATATTTCTCTATTTCGAGGGTACAGAAACTTTCTAAGACATTTTGTATCTGTTTTGCAGCCGCTTCTGCGAGCGGCGCCCTGCCGAGTCCAGTGTGAAGGACAATGCCTGTTGCATTAATTGCATGCTCGATGCCACAGAATTTTTGCTGGAGAACCTGTTGTACTAACGGAAAGAGTTTTTGGGGAAAAAGGTCCGTGGGTTGCAATAGATTAATTCCTTTATTTATCAGGGATTGCCGAACGTCTTCCAAGACCTCTCTGACCGCATCAACAACAAGTTGTCGCGGATAAAGGCCGGTTAATTTTGATATTTCGGGTGACTCAAGGAGTTCATTAACGGATGGAATTGTTCTGAGAATGTTTTGATGCATAATTTTGTAGTCATAGCATGGGCACGTAGCAACGTGCCCCTACAGTATTTTAAAAACCATTTGTATATTTATCTGTGTAATCGTTCGACTGAGCGCTCACGACGAAGTCTGTGAAATCTGTGGTTTCGGATGTTTTACTCTGTGGTTTATCATTCTTTTGCATTTGCAATAAATCGTTTCAGTAATGATTTGTCTTTCTTGCCAGGTGACGATTCCACACCTGAAGATACGTCTACTGCATAAGGTTTTACCATCTGGATAGCCTCTTTGACGTTTTTAGGAGTCAACCCTCCCGACAAAATAATAGTTCCATATTTATGCGCCTGCCTGGCAATCTCCCAATTAAAAGACACTCCCGTACCACCCATGACTCCCTTCACATAACTATCCAGCAAAAAGGCATGGGGTTTATAATTAGCCAGTTGCTTCAAATCATCCTCTTCTTTTACCCTAAATGCCTTTATAAGCTTGTACCCTTCCAATTCTTTTAAATACGAAGGTTGTTCATTGCCGTGAAGCTGCACCGTTTGTATACCACAGAAATCACAAATCTCTTTAATCATATCGGCCTTCTCGTCAGCAAAAACTCCCACAGGGGAAACAAAGGGAGGCAATTCTGCAATAATATCTCTGGCCTGTTCCTTTGTTATCTGCCGGGGGCTTTTTGCAAAGACAAATCCCAAGGCATCCGCACCATACTCCACAGCGGCGTGTGCGTCTTCGCTGTTGGTAATCCCACAGATTTTAACTCTCACATTCATTTCTAATTGTGACACTGATTTTCACAGATATTATTTTTTATTTACGAAGATTAAATACTTCCGGAAATAAAGGTCTCGATCTCTTTTACATATTTAGGGTATAGTTTCTCTGCCATCTTAACAGCTTCTAAAACTAATGAATGCTCAAGCAAATCATATTCGTGCACGAGCCTGTTTCTGAGTCCTGCAGATGGGGCAAGCTGTTCAGCAAGATCAACAGAAATGGCTCCTAACATTCCTGCCTTGATGAAACTTTCATAATAGTCATCAGGAGGAGTGCGCCCTGTCTGGACTATCATGTGGGAATTTATGTCAATCGCTGCCTCGATTAATTCTTGCAAAAGCCTTTCAGTGGCTTTTCTTTTATACACATCTTTAATATATTCTTCTTTAGTAATAGTCTCTATAGGCTTTAATATCCCAAGATTTTCTGCAATAATAGCAAGCTTCCTTCTGATAATTTCTACTTCTATAGGACTCATGCTAGAAACCCCTTGACTTTAGGAATTGTTTGATTGAAACCGCCTGTGCATCTCGCAATTTTTTTGTGTCAACATACACCCTGAATGCAAGCGAATAGAATTCGTTAAACATGCCCGGTTCTCTTTCATAGAGAAGGCTACCACTTTTTACTGCAGAAAATTTTAACAAAGGACTGGCGCGTCTCAGGTCAACCACATCAACATTATCTGTATGGAGAAGCCTGATAACCCTGTTGGTAAGAGCCAGAATATCAACCGGTTTGTCAAAGAGAAATGCAAGGTCTGTGTCGCTTTTTTTGTGTGTTTTCCCTGAAACTGCTGACCCAAACAGCAAAACAATCCGCAGACCTTCGTCATTAAACAGAGGAGAAAGCCCTTTTCTGATTTCCTCAATTGATATTTTTTCCTTCGTATCCGCCATATTTTTTCCATCGGTTTCTCACCACAGAGGCACAGAGATCGCAGAGGTAATTTTCTTTGCAAACTCTTAACCTCTAAACATCAATCTTTGCAACCTTTGCGTCTCTGCGGTGAATACTTAATGCCTAAAATGCCTTTGACCGGTAAATACCATAACAATCCCATGTTCATCGGCCGCAGCAATTGATTCGTCATCCTTATTAGAGCCTCCCGGCTGAATAATCGCCGTCACACCAGCCCTTGCCGCTACATCAACACTATCACGGAATGGGAAAAAGGCATCTGATGCCATCACTGCGCCTTTGACCCTATCAGCGGACTTCTTAATGGAAATCTCTGTAGAATCGATACGGCTCATCTGCCCGGCGCCTACACCCACCACCATCTCGTTTCTAACCAATACAATGCTGTTGGACTTTACATGTTTACAAACGATAAAGGCAAAACGCAGGTCGGCCATCTCCTTTTCAGATGGTTTTTTCTTCGTGACAATCTTAAGGTTCGCAGCGTCGTATACTGACAAATCCCTGCCCTGCAAAAGTATGCCTCCGACTACCCGCTTCATATCAAAAGCGCATGGATCCATTGATTTTGCCGACAAAGTGCCCGTTTTTAATAGTCTTAAACCGCTCCCCCATTTTCGCTTTGTCGTGAGAATCTCTACCGCCTCTTTTTCGTATTCCGGGGCAATAATCGCCTCTACAAAGTGACCCGGTTCTGTTATAGCCTCTGCCGTTGCCACGTCCACAGTCTTATTTAACCCCAGAATACAGCCAAATGCAGACACAGGGTCGCCGTTGTATGCCTTCGTAAATGCTTCGGCAAGGGTATCGGCAGACGCAGCGCCGCAGGGGTTTGTGTGTTTTATTACAATGGTAGAAGGACGTTCAAATTCCTTTACTAATTCCAGTGCGGCATTAAGGTCTATTATGTTGTTATAGGAAAGCTCCTTCCCGTACAACTGCTGTGCGTTTGATACACAAGGTTCCTGGACATTTTCCTCCACGTAAAATGCGGCCGATTGATGCGGATTTTCACCATATCGTAAAGATTGTCGTTTCAAATAGTCCAATGAAAGAGCCGTTGGATAGCCTTCCTTTTCTTTATCGAGGCTGTCAAAATAATTGGCAATAATCCTGTCATAGCGACCCGTAGTCCTGAACGCCTCGATGGCAAGTTCAAATCGCATCTTTTCGGAAATATCGTTCTTGTTGGCCTTGAGTTCCTCGATAATAAACTCATACCTCTTCGGGTTTACAATGACAATGACATGCTTGTAATTCTTGGAAGCAGACCGAATCATCGAAGGGCCACCGATATCGATATTTTCAATCGCCTCTTCCATGCTCACACCTTTTTTTGCAATCGTCTTTTCAAAGGGATAAAGGTTAACCACCACCATATCGATAGGTTTAATTTCCAAATCCTTCATCTGTTTTTTGTGGGTTTCATTGTCCCTTAAGGCAAGCAACCCGCCGTGTACCTTCGGATGCAAGGTCTTAACACGACCGTCCATAATTTCCGGGAACCCCGTGTATTCGGAAATTTCAATGACACGGACACCATTCTCTTTTAACAATTTTGATGTCCCGCCTGTAGAAATAATCTCAACACCTAAGTGTTGTAACTCCCTGGCAAACTCAACAATCCCGGTTTTGTCAGAAACACTGATGAGCGCCCTCTCTAATCTTGACATCTCCTTCTCCTCCTCTTCATGAAAAATCTGTGGTTTGTATTTTGTTTGTGATTTTAGCAGAAGGCAAAAATCAAGTCAAAAGAATAACTCTGTTTTGGACATGCTATTCAAACACTTCTTGCTTATCAATAATGGAATTGGTGTAGGATGTGGGGAAACAAATGCTCAAACGTGAAAGGCTAAGGAGAAATGAGTACGTGTAAATACAAGAGATTTAGTTACGCTGCGGAAATGTAAAAAGAAACAGTTAAAATGCAAATTTCAAAATCACTTTTGTATAATTACTAATTCACACATAGATTATCTAGCTGAGCTATTTCAACCGCCATTCTTAAGTTATTCCCTAATGCATGAAGTACGTTAAGCTCAAAGAATTGCTCTTGTAATCCCTCTAACCCATTCCTGGCAGGAATAAACATTTGGCGGTTATCCCGTGATTTTGTACTTTTCATATTATTCATTGCTTTTCACCTCATGTAATATTAGGTTTATAAATGTAGTTTCCGTCATATTTGCTATTATCGGCATATTTCTCAAATTATTTAGTATTGAATTATTTAATTCTGGGTTCAATCATAAATTAACGGCGCATCCTATTATATCCATTTAAATAAGCTTTTTTCATTGACTGTCTTTGTCTTTTTTGTTTGAATCTCTTTTCCACAACATAATTATTCAACTTATCATGTATGAGGACTATTATGGCTACCAAACTAAAAGTATTTTGTACCCCGTTTTGTCCAAAGTGCAACCAACTGCTGGCTTATTTAAACAAGAAAAAGGCGGATTATATTTCTTATGATATTGACAAAGACGATAACGCAAGAAAAGAGGCGGTAAAAATTGCAGGAACGGATGATATCGAATCACTCGACAAGCTGCCTATCGTGGTAGCCGGTGATAAGGTATTGTATGGATTTGACAAGAAAGAGATT
>Ga0209212_1006869_pt1 | contig 12841 bp, 11 predicted proteins | sample RifGroC2_FD_183996 | JGI IMG/M metagenome (GOLD analysis project Ga0209212, IMG submission 183996) | Groundwater microbial communities from Rifle, Colorado, USA - Groundwater C2 (SPAdes) (version 2) | ecosystem: Environmental > Aquatic > Deep subsurface > Groundwater | place: Rifle, Colorado...
CACAGGCTTCCAGTGGTCAGGTGCTACACCATTTGCATCAAAGACAGGGACTACACCGCCGGGCAAAACAACTCCAACAGGAACACTGACTAACAAAAAGAACCTCTTTGAGATATGGAGGAGCCACAACCCTCCTTATCTTGCCACGATTTCACCTGCCTACCCTGTTGACTTATACAACAAGTTTAAAAAGGCAGAACAGTATAAAGGGCCAAAACTCTTTATAGCCCTTTCTCCCTGTCCTCCCGGCTGGGCAACAGACCCATCCCATACTGTTAATCTGGCAAAGTTGGCAGTTGACACAGGCATCTGGGCATTAAAAGAGGCTATTCATGGAGATGTAAAACATACCTTAATCCCTCGGAAATTTAAACCAGTTGAGAATTACTTAAAAGAACAGGGAAGGTTTGCCCACCTATTTAAACCGATTAGACAGGAAGATACAATCAAAAAGATTCAGGAGATGGTGGATGAATATTGGAAAGCTGTCTTAAGCTCAGTGGAATGAAAGGATTTTCGTATAAAACGCTCACGAGCCTTCGGCTCACAAAGGGTAATGAAAATTTTTTTCACCCCCACCCTTAAACTCCCTCCCCCCTCAAGGGTGAGGGGATAAGGTAATGGATTTTCGTATGAAATTTGGACAGATGGATATCCATATTATAAGTGACGGTGAGTTCAGTCTGGATGGCGGGAGTATGTTTGGCGTAGTGCCAAAGACCCTTTGGGAAAAGTTAAAGCCTTCAGACAAGCTGAACAGAATAAGACTGGGGCTAAATTCGCTCCTGATAAAACATCATAAAAAAAACATTATAATTGACACAGGCGTTGGGACAAAGATTGATGAAAAGGATATTGAGTTATACGATATTAGGAGGAAGAGGTCTTTCATAGAACAACTAAGAGACTTAGATTTAAAACCTGAAGATATTGATTATGTAATCCTTACACACCTCCATCTTGACCACTGCGGGGGCTGCACATATATTGATTCAAGTGGTATCTTAAAGCCAACCTTCCCAAATGCCATCCATATAGTTCAGAGGAAAGACTGGGAGGATGCCAATAATACAAATATAAGGTCAAGAGCATCCTATCTAAAGGAGGATTTTATCCCACTTAAAGAGGCAGGGTTATTCAAATTTGTAGATGGGAGGGAAGAGATTATGACAGGTATATCTGTTGAGAGGACAGGGGGACATTGTGATGGACATCAGATTGTGTTTTTTGAATCCGAAGGGAATAAGGGAGTCTATCTCGGAGACCTCATTCCAACCACAGCCCATCTAAAGCCCAACTGGACAATGGGATGGGACCTATATCCATTGGAGGTAATTAGTAAAAAAGTGATATTACTGGATGAGGCATACTGCTATAATTATCTCCTAATATGGGAGCATGAGGATGAAATCCCATGGGGACATATACAAAAGGACGAAAAGGGCTACAGGGTAACAAAAGCATAACTTAACCGCAGAGACGCAGAGGTCGCAAAGAAAAGAAAGTAGAAGGGGGGAAGATGGAGAAACGGATAAAGAAATAAATAAAAAGTATTTTTTCTCCTTTTCATTGTTTTGTTTCCCCATTTCTCCTTAATCTTTTTGTTTTATTTTCTCTGCGTTCTTTGCGTCTTTGCGGTGAATTTTATAATTTTATATGAATCTCTATCTCACTGAAGAACAGAGGATGATTCAGCAACTGACGAGGAAGTTTGCAAGTGATAAGGTAAGACCTCTGTCAGAGAAGATAGATGCAACCGGCGATGTCCCTTCTTCTTTAATAGAGGAAATGGCAGGACTTGGGCTTATGGGGATTACAACCCCGGCGGAATATGGCGGCGGAGGGATGGATACTGTCTGCTATGCCATTGCTATGGAGGAGATTGCAAGGGTCTGTGCCTCCACATCCACCATTGTAACGGTAAATAATTCTCTTGTCTGTGAGCCTATCTTTCACTATGGGACAGAAGAGCAAAAGAAGAAGTTTTTAACCCGTCTTGCGAAAGGTGAAATGCTCGGCTGTTTTGCCCTTACAGAGGCAGGGGCAGGCTCGGATATAGCAGCCATAAAGACCTCTGCCGTCAAAGAAGGGGATGGGTATATCCTTAATGGCTCAAAACTCTTTGTCTCCAATGGCAAGAGGGCACAGGTAGTTATAGTATTTGCAGTAACGGATGCAAGCAAGGGACATAGAGGGATGAGCGCTTTTATTACTGAAAAGAAAACTCCCGGACTATCCATTGGAAGGGTAGAGGAGAAATTGGGGATTAAAGGCTCGGAGACAGTAGAGCTAATCTTTGAGATGTGCCGTATCCCGAAGGAAAATCTTCTTGGTCAGGAAGGTGATGGATTTAAGATAGCGATGAATACCCTTGATATGGGGAGGATAGGGATTGCAGCCCAGTCTGTAGGAATTGCACAGGCATGTCTTGATGAGGCTGCTCAATATTCCGTAAAAAGGGTTCAATTTGGTAAACCAATTGCACAGTTACAGGCAATTCAATTTATGATTGCCGATATGGCAATGGAGATTGAGGCAGCAAGGCTTCTTACTTACAGGGCTGCATATATGAAGGATAAGGGGCTTAAGTTTGTAAAGGAGGCATCAATGGCGAAGCTATATGCCTCAGAGACTGCTAACAAGTGTGCCTACAGGGCACTCCAGATTCACGGCGGCTATGGCTACACAAAGGATTTCCCTCTGGAGAGGTATTACAGGGACGCCAGGGTCACAACCCTCTATGAGGGAACATCAGAGATTCAGAGATTGACCATTGCAAAGGAACTGTTAAAATAAATAAGGATTTTCAGATGAAAAATTGCCACTAAGACACGAAGACACAAAGATATTTTATTTTTTCTTTGAGCCTTTGTGACTTTGAGGCAATAGGTATTTTCTATGAAAGAAAGAAAAGGCAAATTCACAAATCTCTCCAGTATGGAGATAAAGAGTGTCTATACACCTGAAGATGTAGCAGATATAGATTACTCAAAGGATATAGGACTTCCCGGAGAGTTCCCATTTACCAGAGGTATACATCCAACCATGTATAGGGGGCGTCTGTGGACTATGAGGCAGTTTTCAGGATTCGGGACTGCTGAGGATACAAATAAGAGGTTTAAATACCTTTTAAGGCACGGTGAGACAGGGCTATCCACCGCCTTTGACATGCCAACCCTTATGGGTTATGACTCGGATAATAATAGGGCTGCCGGCGAGGTGGGTGTATGCGGTGTTGCCATAGATACCATAGCTGATATGGAGATTCTTTTTGATGGCATCCCCCTTGATGAGGTGACGGTCTCCATGACAATAAATGCCCCTGCTGCTATTCTCCTGTCAATGTATATTGCTGTAGCCGACAAAAGGGGAATCCCTCTGAATAAATTAGGTGGCACAACCCAGAATGACATGCTAAAGGAATACATTGCACAGAAGGAGTGGATATTCCCTCCTGAGCCGCATTTAAGACTCATCACAGATACAATAATATATTGTGCCAGAAATTTACCCAAATGGCACCCTGTAAGTATCAGCGGATACCATATAAGGGAGGCTGGTTCAACAGCAATTCAGGAGCTTGCCTTTACCCTTTATGATGGATTGACCTATGTGGAGGAAGCCATCAAGAGGGGGCTCTCCATAGATGAGTTTGCACCAAGATTATCCTTTTTCTTTAACTCTCATAATGACTTTTTTGAAGAGATAGCCAAGTTCAGGGCTGCCCGAAGGATATGGGCGAGAGAGATAAAGAAGAGATACAATCCAAAAGACGAGAGGTCAATGTCATTAAGGTTTCATACACAGACAGCAGGCTGCTCACTCACTGCACAACAGCCCTATAACAACATAGTGAGGGTAACACTTCAGGCACTTGCTGCTATACTTGGCGGGACACAGTCACTCCATACCGATTCCATGGATGAGACCTACGCTATACCAACCGAAGATGCTGTAAGGATTGCCCTACGCACCCAGCAGATTATTGCCCATGAGAGTGGTGTTACAAATACTGTAGACCCTCTTGGTGGTTCCTACTATCTGGAGAATCTGACAAATAAAATGGAAGAGGCTGTATATGAATATTTAAAAAAATTAGATGATATGGGCGGAATGGTATCTGCCATTGAAAAGGGTTTTCCACAGAAGGAGATAAAAGAGGCTGCCTACAAATATCAAAGGGAGATAGACAGTAAAGAGAGGGTAATCGTCGGGGTGAATGATTTTATGGCAGAAGAAAGGACTCCTGTTGAGGTGTTTAAAACAGACCCCGATGTGGAAAGAAAACAGATACAGAGGCTTAAGGATGTAAAGAGGAATAGGGATGAAAAGATGTTAAAAAACACCTTACACAATTTGAAAAGGACGGCTAAGGGAGATGAAAACCTTATGCCTTTTATTATAGAAGCGGTCAAGTCATACGCAACCATTGGTGAGATATGTGATGTATTGAAGGGTGTGTTTGGAACATATAGAGAACCGATTATATGAATCTATTACGCATTTTGGCAAAAAATATTTTATATCCACAGATTTCGCAGAAATGTCATTCTGATTTATTCGGATTAGGAATTAAAAATTCCATCTATGAAAAGCAATTTTCTATCATTTGCATTATTACAGCTTTGGCAGAGGTTATAAAAAATGGGATTAATGCCTTACAATGGATCTAAAATCCTTCGCCCTACAGGCAAGACATCCAATATCTATTCATGGTTCAGAAAAGTGCCATCCTCTCCTGTTTAAAAAGAAAAAACAACGACATTTAAAAATGATGCACAAATCATTTTTTTGTTATATAATTCAATCACAAGGAAATCAAAAGAGGTAATAATATGGGTGAATTACTAACTAAAGAACTTCAAACATTCAATACTCATAAAAGTGAGCTCATTGGTAAAGCCAATGGGAAATTTGCACTTGTCAAGGATGACCAAATAGTTGATATATTTGATACAAAATTTGATGCCATCAGGCAAGGTTATGAGCACTTTGGCAATGTGCCTTTTCTCGTAAAAAAAATTGTTGAAATTGACATCCCGCAGAATTTTACTTCAAATCTGCTGAGGGTATAAATGCCATCATTCACCACGACTGTACCTAATTTACAAGGTGTTGGACCTGTTGTCGAAATCAGACTTGCTATTGGGTCGACTACTGAAGAAGTTTTGCGGAAAAACAACCAGAATATTCCTATTCCAGCCCAAGCCCTTGCAATGATTGATACTGGTGCCACTGGAACTGTTATCCGCGAAGATATTGTGAATCAACTCAATCTGAACCCTGTTGGTGTCACTTTAATCAATACTCCATCGTCAACCAATGTTCAATGTTATGAATATCTCATGAGAATACTATTTCCTAACAATGTAATAGTCGAAACTGTCGTAATTGCTGCACCCCTTCAAGGACAACATATACAATGCCTTATAGGGCGAGATGTGTTGCATCATGGTGTTCTTATCTATACTGGCTATACCGAAACTTTTACCCTAAGTTTTTAAACATAAACGTCGCCTAACAATATGCTAAAAGATTGTTACCCAAATGCTATCGCACTTCTTTTAGCCTTGAAGGTTAGCACAAATGCTTGCGACAGTAACACGGTGGATATTTTAACCCAAAATAAGCTGACAAACGCCTTGACACTTACTTTCAAATACAACAATTGAACACCGACAGACAAAAAAGAAAATAATAAATTCTCCTCGCTTCGGATTTTTAAAAAATTTCTCTGAAATATTTACAAAACATTTATTTTTAGTTTTACTTGTAAATGCAAATTAATAAAGATAAATATAACGGTTACGCTGTTTATTCTGGTGACAAAAAACCACTTGGAATAGTATCTATAAATGGTGAACGAATGGCTGTTTGCAATGTTAGAACCTTGCCAAAAATACTTAAACAATATTTAATAGCGATAGAAGACAGAAGATTTTATCATCACGGAGCACTTGACATCAAAGGAATTATCCGCGCCTTATATGAAAATTTTAAAGCTGGAAAAGTTGTTCAAGGTGGAAGTACCATTACACAACAATTAGCAAGAAATATTCTTCGTGACACCAGAAAAAATATTGTTAGAAAGTTGAAGGAAATATCACTCGCCATTATATTAGAAAATAAATATTCCAAAGATGAAATTCTGGAACTTTATTTCAACAAAGTGTTTTGGGGGAAAAAAATTTACGGGCTAAGAGCAGCAAGTTTAGAGTATTTTTCAAAAGAACCACAACACTTGAATACAGCGGAGCAGTTGGCTCTTTTGACTTTTTTAAGAGGACCAAACTATTATCTGAATAACGAGGAAAGGTTTTTCAAGAGATACCTTTTATTAAGCCACACATTATATAAGCAAAGGGTTTTATCTCAAAAAAAGATTTCTAAAATCAAGAAAGCAGAAATACGCATACATAATAACGACCTTGAAGTTTTTAGAAATGACAGTGTGCCGTACATTGCGAAAAAGGTAAATGAAAAACATCATTTAATTATTTCTACCCTTAATAAAGAAATACAGCAAGCATCTTCAAAGTTTATTGCAAGTTACAAGTATCCAACAAGTATGATTTGTATTGCTAATGGAAAAGTTATTGCAGTTGCAAGTTCAAACGGAACAGATTATCCTTTTACTTTCAGAACAAATGTCGGTTCAACATTAAAACTATTTATTTATACATTTTTACGAGAGAATGGAATTAGTGCCGATGACATATTCCCAACAATTAATATCCATAATTTAAACTGGGATATTCGTGAAGTGCAAAAGCCAAACAAAAATTTCCTAACTCTTAAAGAAGCTTTATTGCTCTCAAATAATAATGCTTTTGTAAACGCTTCATATCAAATTGGAATTGAGAAAGTACTTTCGTTTTTAGCTAAAATAACAAATAAACCTGCAAATAATTTTGTTCCTGCAAGTGTTCTTGGTGCCTCAATACACGGAATTAGTCTTTGTGAATTAGCAAATACTTATTCCAGATTTTTTTTTGATGAATCCATAAATCCGTTTAAGCAAGAATGTATATCAGCTCTTAAAGAAACTGCTATTGATAAATTTGAAGGTGAATTTTATAATTCATTTCTAAAAACTGGTACAACAAATTTCAATAAAGAAAGATTTGCTATTGTTGGTCACGCAAAAACTTTGTTTGGTTTTTTACGGCAAGGGAACGAAGTAAATGATTATTCAAAAGAAGGAAATTTCTTGTCAAGCATATTGGGCTTTTTCAAAAATGTAAGAAGTAAATTTTATAAATGGGAATAAATATGAGAACCCCCATCAATCCATTTATACTTTCTCCTGAAACATCAGATTTAAAAGAATTATATCCCGACTCTTCTTCCTTAAAAGATATTTATACTAAAATAAATTTTACGGAACGCTTAGGTATAATAAGATTATGGATGACAGAAGGTATTCCATATGCGTTTAAAGAGCATCCTTTATTATATGAAGAAATTCGGGATTTTATTGCCAAAGGAGTAAATGTTCATACTAAGGATGTTACGATAGTTGGTAGTGCCCGTATTGGTTATTCTTTATCAAAAGATGAATGGGGTCGTCTTTTCAATAATAAGTCCGATTTTGATTTCACAATAGTATCAAATGATTTATACAAAACAATTGTAAATGAGTTTCAAAAATGGGTAAAAGATTTAGAGTTAAAACGAATATCACCTAAAGATTTTAACGAAATGTCAGTATGGTTAAATAACATAAAATATCTTGATAAAAAAATACCGACCGGTTTTATTCAACTAAAATTTATCCCATATCATCCGAATTATTCTTCTGTGAAAAAATGCTATGACACAATTTGGTTGCTGAAAAAAAAATTAGAATTCACACATACTGCTCCTCGTGTATCTGATGCCTCAATAAGAATTTATTCAAGCTGGAAAGCTTGTATAAATCAATTACGAATTAATTTCAATAGTGCATTAAATCTATGGAGTAAATAATGACAAATTCAATATGGTTATATTATTACAATACAAGAAAAATATAAAAATTATTATTGATGCCAGAAACATTATTTCAACCATAGTTGATTAGTATGGAAGCAAGAAGAAAAAGAATTTTTCAATAATGCTCCATCGCACGACAAAAATAAAAGACAGAGAAGTAACGCGGCGGACATTTACCAATGAACGCGGACGACGAGAAAGCACTGGTACTAACATTAGCTTGGTGAAAATCGGACAGATAGTGCGAAACGAAACTTTGCCATTTTCAATTAGCTTTTGTTCATAACGACAGTGAAGTGCTTCTAATGCCCGTCTTCGCCAAATCCTGACCGTTAGCTACTCATTTGCAGGCGGGGTAATGTTAAAAGTTTTACTGCCAGTTTCATTTATCGTGAGCCTGTTGAAGGGTTTGAAGGAGAATATCGTCCCCGAAATCCCATTTCAACTCCTCTTTATAGGATTGTAGAGGATTACTGGGAGTTATTCATAAAGTCTATGAAGGTTTTATTGGCAAAGGTTGGTCTTGATGGTCATGACAGGGGAGTGAAGGTTATAAGGGATGCCCTGATAAATGACGGAATTGAGACAATCTATATAGGACTCCACAAGACACCTGAGGAGATTGTGGATGCTGCCATTAAAGAGAAAGTTGATGTCATCGGTATCAGTTCCATGACAGGAGCACATAATCTCATATTTCAAAGGGTCTTTGAACTGATGAAGGCGAGAGGGGTAAATATTCCTACCTTCGCAGGGGGAATCATCCCTGATAAAGATATCCATAAATTAAAAGAGATGGGTGTAAAAGAGGTCTTTAGTCCCGGGACGGAACTGGATGAGATTGTAGGTTTTATCAGAGGGTTGAAATCATAAGGGTATTTTGTTTATGCAAACATTAGCTGAAAGACTTGCCATATACACTAATTCCTTAACCTATAAGGACATCCCTGAAGATGTTATCCACGAGGTAAAGAGACGTGTCATAGACTCTCTGGGGTGTGCCTTAGGTGCATATAATAGCGAGCCTGTTAAAATAGTTAGAGATGTGGCAGGCTCTATAGAAAATCCTCATAGTGCAACTATCATAGGGACAAAGAAAAGAACCTCCCCTGAGTTAGCCACTTTTACAAATGGCACTATGATCCGCTATCTGGATTACAACGATACATATCTCTCTAAAGAGCCTGCCCATCCGAGTGATAATATCTCCACTGTCCTATCAGTAGCAGAGGCAGAAGGGAGAAGCGGAAAAGATTTGATTACTGCCATTGTTATCGGTTATGAAATACAGTGCAGGTTATGCGATGCCGCCTCTTTGAGGACAAAGGGGTGGGACCATGTAACATATGGTGCCTTTTCAAGCGGGCTTGTCGCTTCAAAATTAATGGATTTGAATATAGAGCAAACTGTCCATACCCTTGGCCTTTCAGGTGTGGCAAATATTGCACTGAGGCAGACCCGCACCGGAGAATTATCCATGTGGAAGGGGTGTGCATTTGCCAATACAGCCAGAAATGCTGTATTTGCCGCCATACTGGCAAAACATGGAATGACAGGTCCTGCCCCGATATTTGAAGGTGAGAAGGGTTTCATGAAACTGGTATCGGGACAATTTGAGCTTGAGGATTTTGGAGGTAAGGATAGTCCCTTCAAAATTCTTGATACATATATAAAATTTTACCCTGCCGAATACCACAGCCAGAGTGCCATTGAGGCCGCCATTGAACTTAAAAGTAAGATAGGTGATATAGATACCATAGAATCCATAGAGGTCAGGACATTTGATGCCTGTTATGAAATTATAGGCTCAGGGGCAGAAAAGTGGAATCCAAAGACAAGGGAGACGGCTGACCACAGTCTCCCATACTGTATAGCCGTTGCATTGGTAGATGGTAAAGTAGAATTAGACCAGTTTTCGGAGGAAAGGATAAAAGACCTAATGTTACACAAATTGATGGGGAAGATTAAAATTAGTCGTGATGCAGAGCTAAACAGACAATATCCAGAGGCAATGCCAAATCTGATAGAGATTATCACAAAAAATGGGAGGAGATTTTCAAAGATGATTACCCATCCCAAAGGACATCCAAAAAACCCAATTACCGATAAAGAAGTGGAGGCGAAGTTCAAGACAATGGCTGATAATATTTTACCTCCGGGGCAGACAGATATAATCCTTGATAAGCTCTGGCATCTGGAGTATATAAAGGATGTAAGGGAAATAATGGACAGCATTACTGTAGAAAAACATCTGATTTAACCACAGAGAACATAGAGGAAAACAATAAGGAGAAATGGGGAAAGAAAGAGAAATGGGGAATGGAAAATTTATTTTATTTTACCTTTTCTCCATCTCTCCATCCTCTCCTTCTCTCCTTAATCTTTTTTATTTTTGTCTTTCTCTGTGACCTCTGTGGCTAATTTTATATTTTATACTTCAAAATATGGATACATATTCAAAGTCTGCTATTTTCAGACAGCTCCTCAAAAAGGGTGTAGTAGTTATGCCTGGGGCATTTAATGCTGCTACAGCCCTTCTCATAGAAAAAATCGGTTTTGAGGCGGTCTATATCTCAGGTGCAGGTTTGTCTAACGGTATGGCAGGTGTCCCGGACATAGGTTTATTAACCATGACAGAGATGGCTCAGCAGTCAGGGTATATCGCAAATGTGGTAAATATCCCTGCCATAGCAGATGCTGATACAGGTTTCGGGGATTTACCGAATGTAGCAAGGACAGTCAAGAGCTTCGAAAAGGCAGGAGTTGCAGGCATCCACATAGAGGATCAGGAGTTTCCCAAGAAATGCGGCCACCTTCCGGGAAAAAAGGTAATTACTGCTCAAGATATGGAAGAAAAAATAAGCGCTGCCTGTGATGCCAGGGAGAACCCCGACTTTCTAATCATAGTTAGAACAGATTCAAGGGCAGTTAACGGTCTTGAGGATGCAATAGAAAGGGCAAAAAAATATATTGACGCAGGTGCAGATGTAATCTTCCCTGAGGCGCTGGAGTCAAAAAGGGAGTTTGAGATATTTGCAAAAGAGATAAAGGGTGTTCCATTAATGACAAACATGACAGAGTTTGGCAAAACTCCATATATGTCAGTTAGAGAGTTTGAAGATATGGGTTACTCAATTGTCATCTTCCCTCTGACCGCCTTCAGGGTAGCCATGAAGGCAGTTGAAGAGATATTGACAGAGTTAAAGAAAACGGGGACTCAGAAGGGGTTTATTGGCAGGATGCAAACTCGGGAGGAACTTTACAAGCTTTTGCAATATGAACCAGGAAAAACATGGACAAAACAAAAAGATTAAGGAGAAATGGAGAAAAGGGAGAAAAGGAGAAAAAAGAAAATATTGAACACAGATAAACACATATTTAAAGTTTATAAAGTTATGAAGTTCATAAAGTTACTTTAAAAACTTTCTACTTTATGAACTTGTAACTTAAATTATTATCCGTGTTCATCTGTATTCTGATTTTTTTTTGTTTTTTATCCCCATCTCTCCATCTTCTTCTCCCTTTCTCCTTAATGGTTTTCATAATTTCCATATTCATGAAAAAACCACTCTGGCTACCTTCCGAAGAAAATATAAAAAAGACAAACATAAGCCGCTTCATCAACCTTGTCAATAAAAGGCACAGCCTTAAAATCCGATCCTATAATGAGCTTTACAGATGGTCAGTAGAAAATATAAAGGACTTCTGGGAAGCCATGTGGGAATTCGCTGATGTAAGGGCATCCGGATATGACACAATAGAAGACAACTTGAGCAGGTTTCCCGGTGCAAGGTGGTTTGCAGGTGCAAGACTCAATTTTGCTGAGAACCTTCTTAAGTTTAGAGATGACCATATAGCCTTAATATTCAGAGGAGAGAGCGGGAAATCAGCCACAGTTACATATACCGAACTATACAATTCTGTAGCATCTCTGATTAATCCACTTCGTAAATCAGGGGTTGTGCGTGGAGACCGCATCGCTGCATATATGCCCAACCTTATTGAAACTGCCATTACCATGCTTGCCTCTGCAAGTATAGGGGCTATTTGGTCTTCCTGCGGAGCTGAGCTTGGTCATGCTTCTGTCCTTGACCGTTTTGGTCAAATTGAGCCGAAAATCTTATTCACAGTTGACGGGTATTTCTATAAAGGCAAGACCTTTAATGTCCTGACTAATGTTGAAAAAATCGTCAGGGGAATACCTTCACTGAAAAAAATTATTATATTTAATTATATTGAAGAAAAACCTGATATCAGTAATATACCCAATTCTATTCTTTATAACGATTTTCTATCTCAGGAGATACAGCCTGAAATTCGGTTTGAACATTTCCCCTTTGAGCATCCTGTATATATCATGTTTTCCTCCGGGACAACAGGTAAGCCAAAGTGCATGGTTCAAGGGGCAGGCGGCATCCTGATTAATCATCTGAAGGAACTTATGCTCCATACCGATTTAAAACGAGAAGACAGAATCATGTATATAACAACTCCAAGCTGGATGATGTGGAATTGGCTAATCAGCTCTCTGTCTGTAGGGGCTACTGTAGTATTATACGATGGCAACCCAAACTATCCTGATTGGGGGGCGATGTGGAGATTGATTCAGGATGAAAGAATAACAATTTTTGGCTGCAGTGCGAGTTATATCAATTATCTAAGAAGTATAGGGGCTAAACCTAAAGAGGCTTATGACCTGTCACACTTAAGGGAAATTTCCCAGACCGGTTCACCACTCTCAAGCGAAGGATTTGAATATGTCTACCGAGAAATCAAAGGAGACCTCCACCTTAATTCTATATCAGGCGGCACAGATATCAATGGATGTTTTGCTGCAGGAACTCCAATCCAGCCTGTATATGCCGGA
>Ga0209212_1006872_pt1 | contig 12839 bp, 12 predicted proteins | sample RifGroC2_FD_183996 | JGI IMG/M metagenome (GOLD analysis project Ga0209212, IMG submission 183996) | Groundwater microbial communities from Rifle, Colorado, USA - Groundwater C2 (SPAdes) (version 2) | ecosystem: Environmental > Aquatic > Deep subsurface > Groundwater | place: Rifle, Colorado...
GATGCAGCAAACCCTGCTGATACTGGCTGCGCAAGGCTTTCAGGCGGGATGAGGGGTCGCCTTCAAATTGCGGGCCCAGCACCTGTTGCGGCAACTGCACGGCAAGATCGGGACAGAACAAATCCAGCTCGAACGACATCTCCAGTCCGCGCAACTGCTGCAGTTCCTGATATTGCGCAAACAGGCGCAACGCGGCGTTATCCGCGCCATCGGCCAGCGCGTCAAGATAGGACGTGAGGCCGAGCATGGCATGGTGCAGCACCTCGCGATGCAGTGCGGAAGCCATGTCCGGGTGGGATACCAGCTCGCCCAAAACGGCTTCCAGTTCGGTGCAGAACGCAACGACACCATCCAGGCGAATCGTTTTCAGCATTTCAAGCAGGCGCTGCAATTCGCTGCGCGCTGCCTGCAATGCCGCATCGTCGGCAAATGCATCGAGATATTGATCCAGCCGCGCACCCATTGCGGCCAGCGTGCTGTCCAGCTCGGGCTTTATGCCGGCAAAGGCATTGCGGTCAAATTGTGCGGTATCAGTCATATATGCTCTGGCCCGGAACTACAATTTAAAACCCGCCACCGAACCTTTCAGGTCTGCGGCCAGCTTGGTGAGTTGCGCGATGGAATTGGCTGTCAGCCGGGTGCCGTCGGTAGTCTGCTGGGTAATTTTCAGGATGTTCAGCATCGCATTCGCCACCTCACCGGCCATATCGGTTTGCACCTGGGTGGACACGGAAATGCTGTTGATCAGCGCTGCCAGCTCCCTGGAGACCTGCTCGATTTCGTGCAGCGATTGGCCGGCCACATCGGATAGTTTGGCGCCTTCCACCACTCCCAGCGTGCTCTTCTCCATCGCCGCCACCGCATCCTGGGTATCGCTCTGGATGGTTTTCACCAGCGCGCCGATCTGCTTGGTTGCCTCGGCAGAACGTTCGGCGAGGCGCTGCACTTCTTCCGCCACCATCGAGAAACCGCGCCCCGCTTCACCGGCAGACGTTGCCTGAATCGCCGCATTCAGCGCCAGCACGTTGGTCTGCTCGGTAATGTCGGAAATCAGGCCCACGATTTCGCCGATTTCCTGCGAGCTTTCACCAAGACGTTTGATGCGCTTTGAAGTGTCCTGTATCTGCTCGCGAATGCCGTCCATACCGGCAATGGTATTGCGTACTGCCTGGCCGCCCAGTTCGGCGGCCGACAGGGTATGCTGCCCAACCTCGGTGGCTTTGGCAGCGCTGCTATCCACCTCCTGAATGGACTTGGTCATCAACCCCACCAGATCGCCCGTTTCCCCAATTTCCTCCGCCTGTATCTGCGTCGCCTCCAGCAATCCCCTGGAAATCTGCTCGGCCTGTCGCGTGGCGCGCCCCATCTGATCGGCTGCCACCGTAATCCGTGCCACCAGCTTGCGCAGTTCTTCGGTAGTGTAGTTCACCGAATCGGCAATCGCGCCGGTAATGTCCTCCGTCACCGTGGCGCGCACTGTCAGATCCCCCTCCGCCAGTTCGCTCAATTCGTTCATCAGGCGCAGAATTGCTTCCTGGTTGCGCCGGTTGGAACTTTCTGCCTCCTCGGCGCGCTGGCGCGAATCGTTCAGGTAAACTTTTGCCAGGACGAGCAATTGCAATAACACCAGCATTCCGGACAACACGGCAACCGGGCCGGAAATGCGCGCAGCCCAACCTGACTGGTATGCATCGATCAGCCTCTGGCTTTTTGCCAGCACCAGGTCGATATTGCCGGAAATCGATTTGGCGGCATTTTTCGCCTTTACCAATGCGCGCGACTGCGCATTCAGTATCTTGATGTTGTCACGGTACGGCTCAAACAGCACCGCCAGCCGCTGCACTGCCGGATCTGCCACTGGCAGCGCGGCCAGGCTTTCCTCGGCGGCAGCAACCTCGATACTCAATGCAGCCAACTGTTCCAGGAAAACATCGGCCACCAATGCCCGAGCGGCATCCCTGGCAATCTGCTCGGCAGACAAGGCGAAGCGGACGGCATTTTCCTTTTGCGCGCCGCCGGCAGATTCGACCAACCGTTTGCTCAGATGGCGAAACTCGACACTCGTGGCTTCAATCCCGGTTACGGTGGATCCCAGCGTCACCAACCCAAGGCGCCCTTCTTCCAGCGCCTGCACATCCGACAGCGTCTTGTTCGCGCTCACCAGCAATTCATCCAGCACCTCCCGTGCAGCGCTGCCGGTCGCCGGCAGGCTGCTGTCTCCCTCGTCCAGCAAACGCAGAATGCCGGCAAAATTTTCCTTGCTCTGCACCAGCCCCTGAAACGCCGAAGCGTCCCCCAGCGCGCTCAATTGCGCATCCTTGGCCAGACGCTGGGACAACATCAGCAATTTGCCTGACTGCGTCAGATAGCGCGCGGTATAAGCCGCCTCGCGATTGTTGACATAAGCTGCGACGGCGGCAATGAAGAAAAATGTCACCAGCGAACCGCTCAATAATCTTATTTGCCGGGCAACCGGAAGACGCCCCAGTAGCGGCAAGGAAAAGTGTGCTGCCGACCTGGCTTGCCGGTGCGCGCCGGCCGTTTTCTTACCGGGCAGCGCAAATTTTGGTAAGGCGAATTTGAATGCCATGCATCTCCTCCCCAGCCAGAAATTTCTAAACACTTATTTGCAGAAAATCCGGCTGACCCAGCAAGTCAGCCACATCCAGCTTGTGCCACAAATTCCCCCGCTCATCGCGGTACTGGACTTGCCCCTGAACCTCGTCTTGCGCCCATGCACCCGCATTACGCAACCCCAGCACGCAATCCACCAGCAACGCCGCATTGACTGCGTGACGTTCGGCAACCAGCAGGATGCGATTGGCGGCAGTTGCCGGTACCTTGCCTTTTTGCTGATAGGCGGCCATATCGGTTACGCCATACAACATGCCGCGCACGTTGACCACGCCGAGAAACCACGACCTGGTGAGCGGAACCGGAGTCAGCGGCGGCAATGGCAACACGCCGCTGATGTCGAGCATATCGACCAGCCAGTTTTGCCCCGCTATCTGCACGCCCAGCGTGGATGCCTGATCATCGGCATGATCTTCGGCCTGCGGGCGAGCGATGGTATCCTGTTGGGATTCGCGCAAATCAGGTTGTTCAGGCATGTTCGTTAATTTACCTCTAACCGAGTGCCGCAATCTTGCTTAGCAACTCCGTTTCCTCGATGGGTTTGATCACAAAATCCTTAGCACCCTGGCGCAACCCCCAGATCTTGTCGGTTTCCTGCCCCCTGGTGGTGCAGATGAGTACAGGAATATGCTGCGTTTCAGCATCCCTGGTGATTGCCCGGGTTGCCTGAAAGCCGTTCAACCCGGGCATCACCACATCCATGATGACCAGATCCGGCTTGTCGAGCCTGGCTTGTGCCACGCCTTTTTCGCCGTCCTCGGCAAAGGAAACTTCGAAGCCGTGTCTGGTCAGGATGCCCCCCATGACGTAACGCTCGGTCGCCGAGTCATCGACCACCAATATTCTTTTAATTGCCATCGTGCGATTCCTTCGATTGGCGCGCATGGGCAACAATGGTTTCCACCAGGCTATTTTTGGTAAAGGGTTTGATCAGATATTGATCCGAGCCGGCCAGTTTGGCGCGTGCACGGTCGAATAACGTGTCCTTGCTGGTCAGCATGACCACGGGAATATTTTTGAAATGGGGGTGATTCTTGATCAGGGCGCAGGTCTGGTAGCCATCGAGGCGCGGCATCATGACATCGATGAAAATGACGTCGGGCTGGTGATCGACCACTTTGGACAGGCCGTCGAAGCCGTCTTCAGCCAGCACCACCCGGCATCCCGCCTGCGACAGGAAAATTTCGCCGCTGCGCCGGATGGTATTGCTGTCATCGATCAGCACCACTTTCTTGCCCGACAATGGCAAATTTTCGCTCAACTCGCTGCTCCTCTGTTTGGCATTGCCCGATTACGGGCGTTTTCCTGAGGCAATCCTAACTTATCCAGCCGCCCGCGTCATGACGCTTTTTAACGTCGCCAGAAATTTGGCGTGAACAGAATCAGCACGGTAAAGATTTCCAGACGGCCGACCAGCATACCGAAGGCACATACCCAGGTCTGGAAATCGGTCAGCCCCGCATAATTGCTTGCCGGTCCGACCGTGCCCAATCCCGGTCCGCAGTTGTTCACCGAGGCCAGCACTGCGGTAAAAGCGGAGATGAAATCCATGCCGCTGATCAGCAGCACGAAGGTCAGCGTGACGATGGTCATGAAATACAGGAAGATGAAGCCCAGCACCGCAAACACGATGTTGTTCGCTACCACTTGCCCGCCGATTTTCATCGGGTTGACTGCCGCCGGGTGCAGCAGCTTTACAAATTCGCGCCCGGCCTGCTTGACCAGCACCAAGGTGCGGATCATCTTGATGCCGCCGCCGGTGGAGCCGGAACTCGCTGCGATCGCCGTCAGGAACATCATCCATAGCGGCGCGAAGATCGGCCACTGCGCATAGTCCACGCTGGCATAACCGGAACTGGTCGCAATGGAAACCAGATTGAAGCTGGCATGGCGCAGCGCCGTCCAGAAGGCGTAGACCCCCTGCCACCACAGGAAGAAGGCGATGCCGAAGCAGCTGGCCAGGATGAGTCCCAGCGCTGCCCGTGCCTCTGCATCGCGCAGATACACCCCGAAAGACTTTCCACGCCACGCGAGGAAATGGGTGGCGAAGTTGATCACCGCGAACAGCATGAACACGATTAGCACGAACTCAATCAGCGGCGAATCGAAGTAGCCGATGCTGGCGTCGTGCGTGGAGAATCCGCCCAGCCCCATCGCCGAAAAGCCGTGGCACACCGCATCCAGCCAGTCCATTCCGGCCCATTTCAATGCGCCGATGCACGCCAGCGTAATCGCCACATAGACGATCCACAGGTTGCGCGCCGTATCGGCGATGCGCGGCGTCAGCGCGGACTCCTTCATCGGCCCCGGGGTCTCGGCCTTGAACAACTGGCGGCCGCCGATGCCCAGCAGCGGCAGCACCGCGACCGCCAGCACGATGACGCCCAGCCCGCCGATCCACTGCAACTCGTGCCGCCACACGTTGATCGCGGGCGGCAGGTTGTCCAGCCCGGTCAGCACTGTCGCACCGGTGGTGGTCATGGCGGACATGGTTTCGAAATAGGCATCGGTAAATGACAAGCCGGGAATCATCATCAGCAACGGGATCGTGGCAAACAGCGGCATCGCCGTCCACATCGTCACCACCAGCAGGTAGCCGTGGCGAATCGACAGTTCGCCCTTGTAACGGCGCGTCAGCGCCCACATCAGAAAGCCGATGACCAATGTCCATGCCATCGCCAGCAGGAAATCCAGCAGCATGGTCTGGTCGGCGTAGATCAGCGCGGTGACGACCGGCATCAGGTAAGCCGCGCTGAACACCACCAGCATCAAGCCCAAAGCGTGGATAACGGTCAGTGCGCGCTGCATCAGAAAAACCCGAGGCTGACCTGGAACAGCTTCTCGACCTTCTTCACCATCTTCTTGTTGATGACGAACACGATGACATGGTCTTCCGCCTCGATCAGCGTGTCGTGATGCCCCATGATGACCTGGTCGCCGCGCACGATCGCGCCGATAGTGGCGCCCTTGGGCAGATCGATTTCGTCGATGCGCCGCCCGACCACGCGCGAAGACTGGCGGTCGCCGTGCACCACCAACTCGAGCGCCTCCGCCGCGCCGCGCCGCAACGAATGCACCACCGCCACGTCGCCCTGCCGCACATAGGCGAGCAATGAACCGATGGTGACCTGCGCCGGAGACAGCGCGATGTCAATTTTGCCGCCCTGCAACAGACTGACGTAGGCGCTGCGGTTGATCAGCGCGACCACCTTGCGCGCGCCACTCTGTTTGGCCAGCAGCGACGACATGATGTTGTTCTCATCGTCATTGGTCAGCGCGCAGAACACATCGACCTCATCGACATGTTCCTGTTGCATCAGTTTCTCATCCGTGCCGTCGCCGTTCAGCACCAGTGTGTTGGTCAGTTCTCCGGCCAGTCTTTCGCAGGATTTCTTGTCGTACTCGATCAGCTTGACCTGGTAGTCGCGCTCCAGAGCCTTGGCCAGACGGCGGCCGATGTTGCCGCCGCCGACGATCATCACACGCTTGCTGGGCTCGTCCATGCGGCGCATTTCATTGAGCACGCTGCGAATGTTGTCAGCCGCCGCAATGAAGAAAATTTCGTCGCCTTCTTCGATCACGGTATTGCCTTCCGGAATAATCGGGCTGTCCTTGCGGAAAATCGCCGCAACGCGTGCATCCACCTGCGGCATGTGGCTGCGCAGGAATCTCAGCGGATTGCCCACCAGCGGCCCGCCGGCAAAGGCGCGCACCGCCACCAGCGATGCCTTGCCATCGGCGAACTCCAGCACTTGCAGCGCCTCGGGAAACTCGATCAGCTTGACGATGTATTCGGTGAGTATCTGCTCCGGGCAGATCGAAAAATCCACGCAGAAATTATCCGCGCTGAACACTTCCTCGCGGTTGAGATAATCAACGGATCGGATGCGGGCGATGCGGGTCGGCGTGTTGTAGAGACTGGCCGCCAGCTTGCAGGCGACCAGATTGACTTCGTCGCTTTGCGTGACGGCCAGCAGCATGTCGGTGTCGGCGATGCCAGCCTGCTCGAGCGTGGAAGGGTGCGCGGCATTGCCGGTCAGGGTGCGCAGATCCAGCCGGTCCTGCAGTTGGCGCAGTTTCTCGCCGTCGGAATCAACGACGGTAATGTCGTTTGCCTCGCTCACCAGGCTTTCCGCCACCGTGGAACCGACCTGTCCTGCTCCGAGTATCAATATTTTCACGGCACCTCCCGGTTTATTGCTGCGCGCGTATCCAGTTTTTCCATTCGTCAAACAGCTTCTTGTCACTTGCCGCGATCACCGAACGCTGCCAGATATCGCCTTGCATAAAATCATCATGCTCAATGCAGCAGGCATGACCACCCGATTCCTGCAGGATCAACATGCCGGCAGCATAATCCCAGAGTTTCTGCCCGCCATGCAAGTACACGTCATAGCGTCCGGCGGCGGTATAGCACCAATCCAGGGTGCTTGCGCCGAAATTGCGCTGCGAACTATAAGGCGGACAGGCCGCCAATTGCCCAGCCAACTTCGCGCTCAGGCGCTTCAAGTCAATGCCCGCCAGCGCCAACGCCAGCGACCCGGCCGTTTCACGTCCAGGCAACTTTTCGCCATTCAGGAATGCGCCTTTGCCCTGCTCGGCGGCAAACACCTCTTCGGCCACCGGGTCATGCACTACCCCCAATATGCTTTTGCCCTGGCGCAGCAATGCGACCGACACCGCAAAATACGGCAGGCCGCGCACAAAATTGGAAGTCCCGTCAATCGGATCGATGCACCACAGGCCGTCGTTGCCGGACTGCCACAATGCACGCTGTTCCCCGCCAGTCATTTCCTCGCCCAGCACCGGCACATTGAGAATGGCCTGCAGTTTTTTGATCAACGCACGCTGCGTCGCCATATCCGCCTCGGTGCACAGACTGCCGTCGCTCTTGCGCTGATGCGCCACCTTGAGATAGCGCGGCATGATCTCTTCCGCCGCGACCAGCTTGACTGCCGCGACCACCGCCCTGAGCATCGCGCTCATGCCGTGCGGGGCGGCCCGCGTCACGCCGCATTCTTCCATTTTATCGAACAGCCCATGCTGGCAATCTGCTCGCGCGGCCCCTGTCCGGTCTGCGCCACCAGCAGCATCGCATTGAACAGATCGCGCGGCGCATCCGGCACGGCTTCCTTGCGCGACGCATCCAGCCGGCCGCGGTATTGCAGTTCCAGATTGGCGTTGAAACCGAAAAAATCCGGCGTGCACACCGCGCCGTAATCCTTCGCGACCTGCTGGGTCTCGTCCCACACGTAGGGGAAAGGGTAGCTGTATTGTTGCGCCACCCGCTTCATGTTGTCGAACGAATCCTCGGCATATTCGGCGGGGTCGTTGGACATGATGGCGATGCTGTTGATGCCGTGCTGTTGCAATTCGCGCGTGTCGCGCACAATGCGGTCACGGATGGATCTCACATAGGGACAATGGTTGCAGATGAACATCACCAGCAGGCCGTGGCTGCCGCGCGCACCGGCAAGATTGTAACGCTTGCCATCCACACCGGGCAGGTCGAAATCGCGAGCCTTCCAGCCGAAATCGCATATCGGGGGCTGTAAACTGACCATGACAAACTCCTGACAACCTTTTTTGATGCGTTATATTATCACGCACACTTTGCCAACAGCCTGATTCAATCAGCCCAATTCAATCATGGTGGTTACCTGATGCCGCGCTTCTACTGCCCCCCGCCACTTCCGCCCGGCGGAACCTTTGACCTGCCGCCGCAAGCGGCGCATCATGCCGCGCGCGTGTTGCGCTTGCGCGAGGGAAACCGCGTCGTAATGTTCGACGGCCTGGGAAATGAATGCCAGGGCGTCATTGCCAGGCTCGACGGCAAGCGTGTAATGGTCGGCAACATCACCACAGCCGGCATCAGCCGAGAATCACCGCTGCAAGTGATGCTGGCCCAAGCCCTGTCGAGCAGCGAAAAAATGGACTGGGTGATCCAGAAAGCCACGGAATTGGGCGTCACGGAAATCCAGCCGCTCGACACCGAGCGCAGCGTGGCGAAACTTCCCGCCGAACGCGCCGCAAAGCGGCTCGAGCACTGGCGGCAGGTCGCCATCTCCGCCTGCGAGCAATGCGGGCGCAATGTGTTGCCCAAAATACACGCGCCGCTGGATATCATGGTATGGCTGCAACAGGCGAAAGAATTACCGGTGGCAAAATTCATCTTGTTACCGCAGGGCACAGCCTCTCTGCATGGCCAGGCAAAGCCTCCGGGCAGTGCCGTATTGCTGGTCGGCGCGGAGGGCGGCTTTACCTCAGCGGAAAGCGATACCGCGCTATGCTGCGGATTCAGCCCGGTACAGCTGGGGCCGCGCGTACTGCGCACCGAAACCGCTGCCGTTGCAGGATTGACCGCCCTGCAAATGCTGTGGGGAGATTTCAACGTATAAGAACCATTGTCCACGAAAGACACGAAAGTCACGAAAAAGCACCCCGCGGTGTGAGGGCATTGTTTGTTAAGCCCGGTTTTGTTCGTGCTTTTTCGTTAACCAGCCACTTGGCGACCGTTCTTTGGTCGCTTAGTGGAATGGCTAGTAGTTCTATCAGTTTTTCGTGGACAAAAATTTGTTTTCAGATTCAACCAAGGAGAATAAACAAATGCCTTACGTCAACATCCGCATCGCGGGAACGCTGACCCGCGAACAGAAAGCCCGGATCGCCGCCGAGATCACCGACACGCTGGAACGCATCGCGCTCAAGCCGAAGTCTTACACTTACATCGCCTTCGACGAGTTGCCCGACGAAAACTGGGCGATCGCCGGGCAGTTGCTAGATGCGGCGTAGCGCGGCATGATGCGCGCATAGTTCCACTTAATTATTTGGGAGACACCTGATGCCCGCCACCACCTTACCCGCTGACTTTGTCGCCTGGTTCCGCTCCGTCGCGCCCTACATCAACGCGTTTCGTGGCAAGACTTTCGTCATCGCCTTTGGCGGGGAGGTCGTAGCCGATGGCAAGTTCGTCGAACTGGCGCACGACTTCAACCTGCTCGCAGCGCTCGGTATCCGTCTGGTGCTGGTGCATGGCGCACGCCCGCAAATCGAGCAGCACCTGGCGCGCAATAATTTTGGCGACACCTACCACTATGGCATCCGGCTGACCGATGCCGAAACCATGCAATGCGTGAAGGAAGCGGTCGGGCGCGTGCGCGTGGAAATCGAAGCGCTGCTGTCGATGGGGCTGGCCAATTCGCCGATGGCGAATGCCGACATCCGCGTGGCCGGCGGCAACTTCATTACCGCGCAACCTATCGGCATCATTAACGGTGTGGACATGCAGCATACCGGCAGCGTGCGCAAGGTAGATGTTGCGGCGCTGAATGACCGCATGGATTTCGGCGAAGTGGTGCTGCTTTCACCGCTCGGCTATTCACCCACCGGTGAAGTATTCAACGTCACGCTGGAAGATGTCGCTACCGCCACTGCGATCGCGCTCGATGCCGACAAACTGGTGTTCCTGATGGATACCGACGGTGTGCAGGATAAAAAGGGCAAGGTGCTGAAAGACCTTACCATTGCCCAGGCGCAGGAAATCCTGTCCGTCAAACGCAAGCTGCCGGATGATGTGGCGCTGTTTCTGCCCTGCGCAATCCGCGCCTGCGAAGCGGGCGTGGCACGCACCCACCTCATCAGCCGCCATACCGACGGTGCCGTGCTTCAGGAATTGTTCAGCGACGAAGGTATCGGCACCATGCTGGTGGAAAGCACGCTCAACACTTTGCGCGAAGCCACTATTGAAGATATCGGCGGCATCATCGAACTGTTGCGCCCGCTGGAAACGGAAGGCATTCTGGTGCGGCGTTCACGCGAACTGCTGGAGCGCGAGATCGAGCGTTTCGTGGTGCTGGAGCATGACCACCGCACCATCGGCTGCGCGGCGCTTTATCCCTTTCCCGACGAGGCGGCTGCCGAACTGGCTTGTCTCGCGGTAGATGCGCAATACCGCGACCGGGGTTACGGTGAGGCGATTCTCGACCACATGATCGGCATTGCCAAGACGCAGGGATTGAAGAAACTGTTCGTGCTGACCACGCGCACCGCGCACTGGTTCATTGAACGCGGCTTCAAGGAAAGCGATATTGCCGAATTGCCTGCGCAGAAGAAGTCGCTGTACAACTATCAGCGAAAGTCCAAGGTGTTTGCCAGAAAAATCTGACACGATTGATAAATCCGGGGACGCGATAATTGCAAGAACGGTGATTCTGCTTTCCCTGATATTTCCGGCTTCTGCTTGCGCTGATGGTGGCCGGCGAAGCGGTGTTCACCCGGCCCCGGCCGACCCAGACCGACGATCCCAACCGGTTTTTCCAGGGCGGCGGACATTACACCTGTATTTTTCAGGATGTCGCATTTTTCCTGAACAGCGCTGATTGGGCGTGCGCCTGCAGTCCCTCGCCGAACGCCAGCGTGGCGGAGATTGCGCCAAGCGATTGCGCGCCTTGCGCCGATACCTGAATCAGGCTGCTGCGCTTCTGGAAGTCGTACACGCCCAGCGGCGAGGAGAAACGCGCGGTGCCTGAGGTCGGCAGCACGTGGTTCGGTCCGGCACAGTAATCGCCGAGCGATTCGGAGGTATAGCGTCCCATGAAAATCGCACCGGCATGTTTCAGCTTGGGCAGCAGGCTTTGCGGGTCTGCGACCGACAACTCCAGGTGTTCCGGCGCAACGCGGTTGCTGATTGCACAGGCCTCATCCAGATCGGCGACCTGGATCAATGCGCCGCGATTTTCCAGCGCGGTCTGGATGATGTCGCGGCGCGGCATCTGCTCCAGCAGTTTGTTGGCGCTGGCTACTACCGCTGCAATGAATTTCGCATCCGGCGACAGCAAAATCGCCTGCGCCAGTTCGTCGTGCTCGGCCTGCGAGAACAGGTCCATCGCGATCCAGTCCGGGTCGGTCTGCCCGTCGCAGATCACCAGGATTTCCGATGGCCCGGCGATCATGTCGATGCCGCACACACCGAACACGCGGCGCTTGGCGGATGCCACATAGGCGTTGCCGGGGCCGACGATCTTGTCCACTTTGGGAATGGTCGCCGTGCCGTAGGCCATGGCCGCGACCGCCTGCGCGCCGCCGATGGTGAACACGCGATCCACGCCGGACAGCCAGGCCGCCGCCAGCACCAGTTGATTCTTCACGCCGTCCGGCGTCGGCACCACCATGATCAGTTCGGCCACGCCCGCGACCTTGGCGGGCAGCGCGTTCATCAGCACCGAGGAAGGATAGGCCGCCTTGCCGCCCGGCACATACAGGCCGACGCGATCCAGCGGCGTGACCTGCTGGCCAAGCAGCGTGCCGTCCGCCTCGGTGTAGCTCCACGAAGCCTGCACTTGTTTTTTGTGATAGTCGGTCACGCGCTGCGCGGCTTGCTCCAGCGCGCTGCGCTGTTCGGCGGGCAGGCCGTCGAATGCGGCGCGCAACTCGTTCTGCGGCAGCTCAAGTTCCGCAGCACTGCCTACTTCCATACGGTCAAATTTGCGCGTGTATTCCAGCACGGCCGCATCGCCGCGCTTGCGCACATCGGCAAGAATGCCGGCCACGGTCGCTTCCAGCTTTTCGTCCGCGGTTTCCTCGAAGGCCAGCAGCCTGGTCAGCGCTTCATCAAAGCCGGCGGCGCGGCTGGAAAGTTTTCTGATCTTCATCGATGTCATCCCTTACTCCACGATTGCCTTGGCGAACGCATCCAGCATCGGCTGGATGGCATCATGTTTCAATTTCAGCGCGGCCTGATTCACCACCAGGCGCGACGAGATGTCGGCGATATGCTCGACCGCCTTCAGATTGTTGGCCTTGAGCGTGCCGCCGCTGCTCACCAGGTCGACGATCGCATCCGACAACCCGACCAGCGGCGCCAGCTCCATCGAGCCGTACAGCTTGATCAGGTCGACATGCACCCCCTTTGCGGCAAAGTGATCCCGCGCGGTCTGCACATATTTGGTCGCCACGCGCAGGCGCGCGCCCTGGCGCACCGCGGATTCGTAATCGAAATCATTGCGCACCGCGACCATCATGCGGCAGCGTGCGATATTCAGATCCAGCGGCTGATACAACCCGATGCCGCCGTGCTCGTTGAGTACATCCTTGCCCGCCACGCCGATGTCCGCCGCGCCGTACTGCACATAGGTCGGCACGTCGCTGGCACGCACGATGATCAGCCGCACATCGGCGCGATTGGTCGGCAGGATCAGCTTGCGCGA
>Ga0209212_1006875_pt1 | contig 12834 bp, 7 predicted proteins | sample RifGroC2_FD_183996 | JGI IMG/M metagenome (GOLD analysis project Ga0209212, IMG submission 183996) | Groundwater microbial communities from Rifle, Colorado, USA - Groundwater C2 (SPAdes) (version 2) | ecosystem: Environmental > Aquatic > Deep subsurface > Groundwater | place: Rifle, Colorado...
CACCCATTCATTAGCAAATCCATCTACTATCGCAGCGCCGGCCGGGCGGCGCCGCCCCCCTCCTCCCCTGTGGCGCCGCGCCCAGCGCCGCCAGGAAAATAATTTGACCCTGCGCATTGACAAACAGCGCTGATGTATTATCAATTTCATCCAGTTTATTAATTAGTTATCGGTCGCTTTATTAGAAGCATGCGCCAACCATCATCATTAATTTTTGCAAAGGAGGAGAGCGTGGGCAAAGGGATACTGGCTGGGGTCACATCGGCGTCTGCAACACCTTTCACCCCGGCAGGGGCGCGCCTGGGCGCCGGCCGGCACGTCCTGTCGCTGTTTATCGCCCTCCTCTTCTTGACCCTCCCGGCGCTGGCCCAGGCCTGGACCCTCACCATCAAGGTGACCGGCCCCGGCGGGGTGCCCGACAACAAGGTGGTGGTCTCGGGAGGGGCCAGCAAGACGGTGACCTCGGGGACGTTCACCCTCTACCCCTCCGGGTCGGCCACCATCACCGTCTTCAGCGCCGCGGGCTACAGCCGCAGCGTCGTGGTGGACGGCGTCGCCAGCGCCAGTAGCGCCTTCACCTTCAGCGCGGGGAGCCACAACGTGACGGTGAACTACAGCGCCCCGAGCACCAACAGCGTCGCCATCACCCAGCAGCCCGGGGGGGCGATCCAGCTCCAGCTCGCCAACGGCACCTGGAGCAGCACCGGCGCAAGCGGCGTCCTCCCCGGCACCGTCTTCCCCGTCAGCATAGCGGCCAACGCCGACTACACCATCGCGAGCTACACCATAAACGGCGTCACCACCCCCTACAACGGCACCCTCCCCGGCCAGGTGCTGCAGCTCTTCCTCACCGTGAGCGCCACCCCGACCCCCAACACGGTCACGGCGAGCTTCATCCTGACGCCGGTGGTCACGGCGACCCTGGCCGCGCCTACCGTGGGGTACACCACCCAGAACATCGTGGTCAGCGCCGTCGCCAGCAGCAACGACACCGGGCTAAGCTACCTCTTCGGCGTGATCGACAAGCCTGCCGGCGCCCCCCCGATCGCGACGCAGGGGCCCGGCCCGCTGCAGAGCTACAGCTTCGTCCCGGTGCAGGAGGGGATCTACCGGCTCCAGGTCACGGTCACTTCCGAACACGGCGGCAGCGCCACGGCGACGGCGGACGTGGTGGTCACCTCCTACCTCGACTACCTGAACGCGCAGTGCACCTCATGCCACTCCATCAGCTATCCGGCCGTGGTGCAGGCCTACAGCGCCGGCAGCCATCCGCTCCGGGGGGTGGGGTGCATGGACTGCCACACAAGCGACGCCCCCCACACCAACGGCATCAACTCCGACAACGTAAGCAGCGTCACCTTCCAGGTGACCGGCCCGGTACAGGGGTACCAGACCGGGGCGCTCTTCTGCATGAGCGCCGGCTGCCACACCCCCGGGGTGGCGCACAGGAGCCCGGGGCTGACCTGCGCCGCCTGCCACGCATCGGGCGAGCTGCACAACCCGGACGCGAGCTTCGCCGCCTCGTCCAACCTCTGCTTCAACTGCCACGGCCAGGCGAACAGCACCCACTTCTACACCAAGGGGCTCCCCCTTGCGCTGTGCGCCTCGTGCCACCCGGCCAGCGGCCATGACCCGATCCCCGCGCCGGCGGTCTCGCGGGCCCACTTCAACGGCTACGCCTCCTATGCCGACCCGGGCTACCGGGCGGCCTACGTGACGCCGGCCACCCTGTGCGCCGACTGCCACCAGGGTGGCGACCCCGGCTCGGCCGCGGATGCGGCGCTGGCCTCCTACCGCAGCCAGTGGCAGGGGTCGGGGCACGGCGCGGTCGACTCCCGCGCCTTTATGAACTCGGCGAGCGACAACTGGAAGGGGTCGGGCACGGCCGGGGCCCGGGCCAAATCGAGCGCGGGCATCGCCCGCGACTGCCAGCGCTGCCACAGCGCCGCGGGCTACCTGCGCTTCGCCCTGTACAGCTCCATCGCCCCGCTGTCGACCGGGCAGGAACCGTACAGCGAGCCTTTGGCCTGCAACGCCTGCCACGCCTCGGGGGACTTCAGCGGCGTGCGCGCCCTGGCCGCGCGCACCGGCTACTACAACTACTCCAGCGCCCTGACCGGAAGGCTCGAGGTCTCCCTCCCCTACCCCGACTCGGGGCGCTCCAACCTCTGCCTGGGGTGCCACGTGGGACGGGGCGCCGGGGCCACCATCCAGGCCATGGCCCAGGCCACGGCGCAGCAAAGCTACTCCAGCTCGTTTTGGCGTGACACCGGCTTCGTCGACTCGCACCACCTGGCGGCCGGCGGCCAACTCTTCGGGCTGACCGGCTACCACTACCCGGGGGTCCCCTACCTAAACGGCGCGGTGGACCATGCCCTGGTCGGCCTGGCCGCCGGGCAGGGGGGGTGCGTCGCCTGTCACATGCCCGGCTCCTCCCACACCCTGGAGAGCTCCGCCGCGGGCTACGCCCTGTGCAACGACTGCCACAGCGGCGCCGGCACGGTCGGCGCAGGCTTCCTGGCCGAGCGCGGCGCCGGCTTCCGGGCCGCCCTGAAGGCGCTCGCCGCCGCGCTCAGCGCCAAGGGGTTCGCGCCCGAGCTGGACGCCCAGGGGACCCCCATCTACCCCTACTTCAGCGCCAGGGACTGGGGCGGGCGGGAGAGCGCGCCGGGCAACATGGGGGCGGCCTTCAACTTCAACCTGCTGTCCCACGACCCGGGCGCCTTCGCCCACAACCCGACCTACGTCAAGCGCCTGGTGCGCGACTCCATCGACTACCTGAGCTTCGGCGGCGTGCAGCGCGGCCGCGACCTGAGCCCGACCGTGCAGTTGCTGCTCGCCGACCCCACGGAGCGGGCGGCGGCCGCCGCCTTCCTGGCCCGCGCGGCGGACGGCAGCGCCGCCTGCGCCGTGTGCCACGGCGAGACGCTCGACCCGAGAAGCGGGGAGAACATCCTGGCGGCCTACGGCGCGAGCAAGCACGCCTCCTCCCCGGAGGGCGCGCTCTGCGTGAGCTGCCACGCGCCGGCGGCGGCCACGGCGCATCCGCAGGGCGCCCTGCTTAGCGGCGTCCAGGAGATCAGCGAGAGGTGCTTCGCCTGCCATCCCGCGCACCCCTGGCCCAGCCTGGGGAGGTGCGGCGTCTGCCACAACGGCCACAACCCGGAGCAGGTGACCCTGGGCTACCCGCACTACGCCAACTTCTCCAGCGCCCAGTACGTCACCACCAGGATAAGCTGCGACAACTGCCACACCACCGTCGACATCCTGGGCGACCTCTCCTTCCAGGTCTACTCGGCCAACATGCAGTGGGGGCGCAGCGGCAAGGGGGACATCGCCTCCCGCTCCTGGAACGAGCACGACTTCAAGACCCTGGGGAGCCCGGCGCCCGCCTCACCGGCCAACTCGGCCGCCCCCGACTGCGTGCGCTGCCACACCACGACCGGCTACCAGAGCTACGTCGGCTCCGGCTTCCAGGACATCTCCGCCTGGGGCAGCTCGGGGCTCGCCGCCGGGGGGGACCGGACCAGGGAGATGGTGGCCTGTTCGGCCTGCCACGACCCGACGCCGTTTCGCTCCTACTACCAGTACGACTGGGACACCGACATCGACACCCCCCCCTTCTCCAGGCGCAAGGTGGCGCAGGTCACCTTCTATTACAACCTCACGACGGCCGGGGTGGGGCGCATCCTGAACCCGGTCGCCACCCCCGGCGACGCCGGCGAGTCGAACAACTGCATCGCCTGCCACGGCGGCAAGGTGGCGGGATCGACCCTGAAGGCGCTCTCCCAGAAGGCGGGCCCGGCGCACCCCTTCTGGAACGACACCCCGTTCATCGACCCGCACGGCATGGCCGCCGCCGGGGTGCTGTACGGCAAGTCCGGCTACACCTTCCCGGGGGTGAGCTACACCTCCCCCTTCAGCTTCGTGCACTGGGCGTTGGGGGGGAGCGATTCCGGCCCCTGCGTGGTCTGCCACATGCTCACCCCCAAACCGCACCTCTTCGCGCCGCTCTCAAAGGGCGAGGACGGCAGGATCACCGAGATCTCCGGCTTCGAGGCGGTCTGCGGCGAATGCCACTCGGGGGGGAGCATCGCCCTGGACGTCGCCGCCATGAACCGGTACCGGGACGGCTACCTCTCCTCGCTGCGGGCGCTGGCCGCCGTGCTCGCCGCGCGCGGCATCCACTTCAACCCGGAACTCGCACCCTTCTTCTTCCGGACGGCCGAGCGCCAGGAGCAGGGCGAGGCGACCGCCTACCGGAACTGGGGGGCCTTGTACCAGCCGGGGTCACCCCCCTTGTACCGCAGCGCCGACCTGATGGGGGCGGCCTTCAACCTGAGGCTTCTCTGGTCCGAGCGCGGCGCCTACGCCCACAACGACTACTACGCCAAGAGGCTGGTCTACGACTCCATCGACCTGGCCGACGACGGCAGGATTTCCAGCTCCGTCTACCTCACCATCCAGAACCTGGAACCCGGCGACGACCTGAGCGTCACGGACAAGGAGAACGCGCTGCAGTACCTCGGCACCCGCCCCTGACCCGGGGCCAGGGCGGCGCTCCCGAAACAGGAAAAGCCCCCGTCGCTTGCGGCGGGGGCTTTTCTTGGTGCGCTGGGCTGAAAGGGGAAGCTGCTTGGGACTGGGGAGGGGGAGAAGATCGGCGCGAGACCGGTAACAACCGGGCAGGGGAAACGCCCCGGAAAACGGCAAGGCCCCGGTTCCCAGGGGACCGGGGCCTTGCCGTCGCAGTTAGCGCGCCGCGGCTGGTCGCCAGCGCCTGGGCGCGGCTACCTGCCGTGGCAGGTGGTGCACAGGGCGCTGTTTCGGTCGCTCATCACCAGGTGCTTCCTCTCCGGGTTCAGCGGGTCGTGGCAGGTCAGGCACCCCACCCTGCCGTTCACGAAGAGCATCCTGTTGTTCAGCCCGGAGACCGGCTTGTAATCACCCCGGCGCGCCGCCACGTAGCCCTGGTAATCCATGCCGATGGGATGGTCGGTGCCGTGCGGCTGCCTGAGCGCGGTCAGCCTGTCGGGGTTGTTCCTCCAGTTGACGGTCACCGACACCGCCCCCGCCCCGTCGTGGCAGCTCATGCAGTTGGTGGAGAAGGGGTCCAGATCGGCGGACTCGCCCCGGACCGGCGCCTGCTCCACCCCGAAAAAACTGGCGTCGTAGGCCGCATCGGAGCGGTACGAGGCCGGCTCGATATTGCCGTACATCTCCTCGACCGAGCCGCGCGCCGGCGCCTCCCCCAGGACCGCGGCGAGCTGCACCAGGTACTTCCTGCGCTCCGGAACCGAGGTGCGCAGCTGCTCCGAATAGAGGCAGGGCCCCTGGCTCAGCATGATCGAGGAAGCGCCCCCCACCACCCCCGCGCATGCCGCATCGGAACAGGCGATCAAGGCCAACAGGCTGAAAAGCGCCAACCGTGCCCCCCTTCCCCTGCTAAAGCTGCCGATCATTTTCGCTGACATGGCTTTATCCCCCTTGCTTGAATCCTTGCCAGGTTCATTACAAAGGAGAGGCCGGTTTTGCCCTGCCCGATTCTTTTTCGACAACTGGCTGCTTTTACAAGGGAAAAATCGGCACGGGCCGGGCGGGAATGACATCGCCTTTCATTTGCCACTGTGCACGAGTTGAACAGCAAGGGGTGAGCTATGCGGCAGAAAACCGGCCCCGGCGGGGGACGCTCTGGACGCAAGGGGCGGGGCGGGGGGCCGGGCGGGGGTGAACGGCAGGGTCGGCCGGGAGGCCTTCAGCGGCAAAGAGCCCGATTGTACTACTGAAATCGCTCTTTTAGAGTTGAAGTCGCCGGTCAGTTAGTATAGGATGTCCCAAATTCGTTCAGGAGTCGGGGAAGAAACTTGCTGAGAAATGCGCTCACTCTCATCGCCGCATGCACCATAGCGCTTCTTTTGAGCGCACCGGCAAGCGCCGCCGTCAAGCCCCGGACCAAGAAGCCCCCAGCGCCAACCGCGGCGCTCTCCGTGACCCCCACGGTCGGCGGCCTGTTCTTTTCCAGCTCCGACCAGCTGGAGAGCGCTCCCCTGTACGGCCTGAAAATCGCCTATGACATGATCGGCAACAGCTTCGGCGACACCCTTGGGGTGGAAGGGTCCTTCAACCATCTCAGCACCAAATCCAAGGTGGACTCAGGCGGCGTGGACGGCTACCTGCTGCGGGCAGACGCCGTCTATTCCATCAACCCGAGGAGCAAATGGGTTCCCTTCCTGGCCGTCGGCCTGGGCGGGATCTTCCTGGACAAAAACGGCAGTTCCGACAACAACCCGCTGATCAACTACGGCCTGGGGCTCAAGTACTTCCTTGAGGACTACCTGGCCCTGCGGGTCGACGCGCGCCATCTGCTGGTCTACAAGGACGTGGACACCAGAAACAACCTGGAGTTGAGCGTGGGACTGACCTACGTCTTCGGCAAGGAGCGCAAGAAGCCGGTTCGCCCGGCGCTGCAACCGGTGCAGGAGAAGAAGGCCGCCCCGGTCGTGCTGAGCGAGGCGACCCTGCTGGAGTACCTGGGAGCCACCAGCCCGGCCGTACTCGGCATCACCCTGACCCCTATCATCTTCCCGGCGCAACCGGTGACGCTCCCTCCGGCCGGCACCGCACTGGCCTTCAAGGGGGCGCGACCCCCGGCTCCGGCCCCGGCTCCCGTTCCGGCTCCGGCTCCGCTCCCCGAAGTGGCACCGGAGCCTGCAACGGCACCGGCTCCGCTTACCACACTGGCACCGGAGCCTGCACCGGCACCGGCTCCGGCACCTTTCCCGGTCCTGGCTCTCAGCGAGGCCGAGGAGCGAGGCGGCGTGGAGAACCCGCCCCTGGAGTCCCTGGAAGACGCACTAGAGGCGGCCCTCCCCACCGTGGAGGAGCTAGCCCTGGAGCAGTCGCTGGCATTTGCCCGGGCGGCGGCCCAGGGGCGGCCCAGGCCGGCCGCCCGCACGGCGACCAAGGCCGTGACCGTCGAGTTCGACTTCAACAGCTTCTCGATCAAGCCCGACGACCTGGCACGGCTGAGAACCGTGGCGGACTTCATCAGGAAATCGTCCAAGGCCTCGGTGCGCATCGAGGGACACACCGACAACATCGGCAAGATGCGCCCGAACCTGCGGCTTTCCCTGCGCCGCGCCGAAACCGTGAAACAGCATCTGGTCCGACTGGGAGTGGATCGGCGCATCGTGAGCACCAAGGGATACCACTTCTCCAGGCCCATAGCCAGCAACGACACCGAGGCTGGCAGACAACGCAACCGCAGGGCGGTGGCAGTCATCGTCGTGGTGGTGGAACCGTAAGCCGCCCGGCCGATCGGTGCGCGGTCGCCGGTCCACGACTTTCGGCAAGCCACGCGACCAGCAGCCGCGAGCCCCGCTTTTCAGCACAACCCACGGTAAAGGAGTAGCGAAAATGGTTATAAAGGCAAGAACCTCGGCGGTCGGATTGACTCTGACCCTTATCGTATCCGCTCTGTCAGGATGTTCGGCCCCTGCCAAGTCAAGCAAGCCGGACGCCCCACTGTCGGCCGCCCCGGGCGCAGCCGCCGCGGCCGCCCCGGCGCAGGGCGCGGCCCAAAAGGCGGCTCCCAGGGAGCCCGCCATCCTCAAGGGGAAGGTCGTGGAAGCGATCGACGCCGGCGCCTACACCTATCTGCGCCTGGAAAAGGATGGCAAGAGCGCCTGGTCCGCGGTGCCCGCCATAGACGTCAAGCTGGGGGAGGAGGTCGAGCTGATCCCGGGCATGGACATGGGTCGCTTCAGCAGCCCCAGCATGAAGCGCACCTTCGAGGAGATCCACTTCTCGGCCGGCCTTAAGCAGAGCGGGTCCAAGGAGGGCGCCGCCCTGCCGCCGGGGCATACCAGCGTCCCCGCCGCACCCGCCGCCACCGCCGCCCCCGCCGCCGGCAACGCACTGCCGCCGGGACACCCGGGCATCGGAGGGGGAGGCAAAAAGGCCCACGGCACGGCTCCGGCCGCGGCACTATTGACCGGCAAGATCGTGGAGACCAGCAACGCAGGCGGCTACACCTACCTCTGCCTGGAGAAGGACGGCAAGAGGACCTGGGCGGCGATCCCCGCCACGGAGGTCACGGTCGGCAGCGAGATCTCCCTCTTGCCCGGCAGCGAGATGACCGACTTCAACAGCCCCACCCTGAAGCGCAGCTTCGAGAGCATCGTTTTTTCGCCCGGGCCCGCCCCGAAGTAGCAGGCCGGGCGGCGCAGAAGAGCAAGGTAAAAAGGCAGGGGGGAGAACGTCCCCCTGCCTTTTTTATTGCCGTTGCGGCGGGCGTGGCCCACCCTACAGCTGAAAAGCCGGCGCCCAAGCTCCCCCTCCCCACCGACGGAGAGCCGGGGGAGCGCCCCCGGCTGCCCCCGGAAACAGCAAAACCTGCCCCCGGAAACAAGAAAACCTGCCCTTGGGGGGCAGGTTTTCTTGCTGCTGCTGTGACTTTTTTCCCGACCGGCGGCTGCCGTCATTTCACCTTGAGCTTCTTGACGTACAACTTGCCGCCCCGCACCTTGAGCTGTCCGTCCAGGACGCTCTCCCCGGTCACGGCGCTGTAGGAGGCATCGTACCCCCCCCCGACGGTGACCGTCTTGTTGCCGGCCGCGGTGAGGGAGCCCACCTGGGTACCCTCGAGCACCTGGATCAGCGCACCGCCGGCGGCGGAGTCATAGGCGGCCTGCAGGGTCTGGTAACCGGTGACGCCGATCCGGCACGGGTCCGCCTTGGTGAAGGTCGCGGTCACCGACTTGTTGGAGCTAAGCGTGGCCAGGCAACTGCCGGTGCCGGTGCAGGCGCCGGACCAGCCGGCGAAGCTGGAGCCGGTGCTGGGGGTGGCGCTCAGGGTGACGCTGCCGCTTAGGCTCGCGGAGCACCCCGAGGTCGAGCCGCTGGCGCAGGCGATGCCCGCCGGGGAGCTGTTCACCGCGCCGGAGCCGGTGCCGGCGGTCTGCACGGAGAGGGTGTAGCTGATGCTGAGCGTCACCGTCCTGGAGACCCCCGCCGAGACCAGGCCGGTGATCCCCTTGGCCCAGGCGTACAGTGTCTTGGTCCCGGCGCTGGCAAAGGTGTAGGAGGTCGGCGCGCTGGCGCTCCAGCCGGCCGCGCTGGCCGAGGGGGCGACCGCGCTCTCGGTCAGGAGGTACCCCGCCACGACGCTCGGCTCGCTGGCGACCACGGCTATGCCGCTTACCGTGAGCGAACTGGCGGTGGCCGGAACGGTGAAGCTTGAGACGGTGGGGGGGCCGGTGATAAGGGTCGCGTTCAGGCCGGTCAAGGGTGCGCCGGCGACGACGCTGATGGGATCGGCCGAGAAGCGGTCCGATTTCTTGTTGTAGTACTGCCTGAGGTAGAAGGCGGTCGGGTCGAGGAAGCCGACCTTGTAGCTCCCCGCCGCCAGGCCGCTCATCAGCCAACTGCCGTCGGCCTGGCTGATGACGGAGGAAAGGGGGTTGCTGCTCGCGTCGTAGAGATAGACCTGGATCCCGGCCAGGCCGGCGCCCGAGGCGTTGCTGACCCTGCCGGCCAGGCTGATGGCGGGGAGGGTCGCGTTGGCCAGGCTGGTCTTGAGCGAGGCCTCCACCGAGACCGGGATGGCGTCGGCGGGAAGCGGCGCGCCGCCGTACCACTGGGGGGCGTACTGGCTGTTGCCGCCGAACCGGACCCGGTAGCCGGCGCCCTGGGGGACCGGCGCCAGGGCATAGGCGCCGCCGGCATCGGTCAGGGCAGCCGGCACCGAGGCCAGCGCCTGACCGGTCGGGTCGCAGACCGTGACCGCGATCCCCTGGATCGGCGCCCCGGCGGCGTTGACCACCTTGCCGGCTATCACCCCCCAGGAGCCGATGACCGCGTCGATACCGGGGGTCACCAGGTCGCTTTGGATGGTGACGACGTCCGCCTCGGCCAGGACCATCTTGTGCCGGTAATAGACGGCGGGGGTGGTGTCGGTGATGTCGGTCTGCTTCAGGAAGCTCACCTTGTACTGCCCCGCGCCGAGCCCCCCCACCAGGTAGCTGCCGTCGGCCTGGGTCTCCACGGTGTCGGCGACCGGGACGCCGTTCAGGTCCAAAAGCCTGACCTGCACCCCGGCCAGAGGCGCCTGGGCCAGGTCGGTCACCCTGCCGGAAAAGCCGGTCTCCGCCGCGGCCGTCAGGGGGGCGGCGCAGACCAGGACCAGGGCCACAAGCCGGGCCAAGCCCCCGCCCCAAAGATCACATCTCCTCGCGAACTGAAACAAACGGTTGAACATTAAGCCTCCTGTCACGTTAATTAGCTTCTGCGCACTATGCCCCCCCCCAGGCGCCGCGCCGGTCGGGCGCTTCGGGGGGGGCGGGGCGCGGCCTGTGGGCCGAAAGCCCCGAAGGGTGGCACGTCAAAGCACGGTTTCGCCTCGGGCACGCCCCTTCGCTGCAAGAAGCGCTCCCTTTCCCGCCGGGAGCCGGGAGCATCACCCGGCCGGGCGCCGATAAGACCAGCGGTGACCGGCAGTTAGCGGCGCGGGCGGCAGCAGCGAGCGGGCGCGGTTTGGTGGCATCATGAGAAAGCGCTAGATCGACGTGGTAAGAGACAGGTGAAATGGCGGCAAGACACCGCGGGTCGCTGGCGCAATTCATTGGAAAATAGCGATTTTGAAACTAACATTGGCGCGGAGTTTTTGTCAACCCGGTTTTTTCCCGGGGCCGGGGCCCGCAGGGATTTTATTTACCAATGAATCCATTTGTGGCATACTCCCGCCCGCGTCATCTGCTGGGCCGCCGGCACCAGCAGAATCCTCAAGTTACGGGTGTAAACCAATGACCGAATCACAGAAGGGCCTCCTGTACCGCTGCATCTTGCTCACGGTTCTCATCCTGGCGGTGTACGGCAACACCCTGAACCACGGCTTCGTCTGGGACGACACCGACATCATCGTGGACAACCCGGTCCTGGAGCGCCTGGGCAACATCCCGATGTTCTTCCTGATGGAGGACCGGATCGAGACCGCCTCCGGCTACTACCGCCCCCTGACCTACGCCTCCTTCGCCCTGGACCGGGCGATCTGGGGGCTGAACCCCTTCGGCTTCAACCTGACCAACCTGCTCTTGCACATCGCCGCCGCCTTATCCTTCTACCTGGTGACGGCGGCCCTGTTCCGCAACGATCGGATGGCCTTGATCGCGGCGCTGCTCTTCTCCCTGCACCCGGTGGCCGGCGAGACGATCAACTTCCATTCCGGGGGGCGCAACACCCTGCTCTGCGCCGTCTTTTTCCTGCTCGCCCTTTTCTGCCACGTCAAGAAGAAGCCGGTTGCCGCGGTGCTCCTTTTCGCCGGCGCCATCTTCTCCAAGGAGTTCGGCCTGGTGCTGCCGGCCTTCCTGCTGGTTCACGACCGCTTCGTCGCCCCTGAGAAGCCGCGCCTGAAGAGCTACCTCCCTTACCTGATTCCCGTCGCGCTCTACTTCACGCTCAGATCCTTCGCCGTGGAGAAGGGGAACCTCCTGGAATCGCTCAATTTCAACGAGTCCCTCTGGGCCGCGCCCCTGCTGGTGATGCGCTATCTCCTCAGCATGGTGAATCCTTTCGGGCTCAAGGTGCTCTACGACGTGCACACCAACATCTACGTGGCGCTGGCCTGCCTTGCCGGCTCCCTGGCGCTGGTCACCGCCGTCGGCTACTTTTTCAGGAAAGGGGAACGGGAGCTGGCGCTGGCGGGCTTCTGGTACCTGATCTTCCTGCTGCCGGTCATCAACATCATCAATCTGCCGGCCGCCGCCCTGCAGGCCGACCGCTACGCCTACTTCTCGCTGATGGGCTTCTCCCTGGCGCTCGCCTTCCTGATCGGCAAGCTCGGGGAGCGGGCGGGACTCGCGCTGCTGCTCGTTTTCTGCCTCACCTTCTCGGCGGTCGGCTTCAGGCGCAACGACCACTGGAAGGACGACTTCAACTTCTACAGCCAGATGATCGAGGACGCCCCGGAGATGGCCCTGGGCTACCACGACCTGGGCATCTGGTACTTCAAGCGCGACAACCTGCCCCAGGCGGAAAAGTACCTGGCCATCGCGGCCGGCAAGTCGGACATCACGCCGCGCCTTCTGGGCGCCGGCGCAGGCGCCCTGTGGGAGTCGGGCAAGATGGAGGGCGCCGAGAAGCTCCTTTTGAGACAGTTGCAACTCGACCCGAGCAACCCGCAGCCCTACGTCATGCTCAAGATGATCTACGAGCGCAAGGGGGATCTCAAAAAGGCCAGGGAGTACAACGCCCAGGCCGAGGCGCTCTTCCCCGGCATCGAGAAGATGATGGCCGAGCGGGTGGTCACCGTGACCCAGCAGGCCGAGTCGTTCCTGGCCCAGGGGGCGCACTCCAGGGCCAGCACCATGCTCCTGGAGGCGCTGGCCATCAATCCCGACTACGTCCCGGCCCTGATCGACATGGCCGGCGTCTCCGCGGAAACCGGCGCCCTGGAGAAATCGCTCAAGTACCTGCGACGGGCGCTCGCCCTGGAGCCGATGAACGCCACGGCACGCTACAACCTCTCCATGCTGTACCGGATGCAGGGCAAGACGGCCGAGGCCGACGCCGAGATGCGCAAGTACCGCGAGGCGGCCGCGCTGGAGAAAGGGGGCAAGGACGGGGGACGGGGGACGGGGGACGGGGGGCTGCCTGAGGCGCCCGGGGGCGCAGCGCCGGGGAGCGGGGCCGCTCGATGAAGCTGATCATCCAGATCCCCTGCTACAACGAGGCCCCGAACCTGCCCGCCCTGGTCGCGGGCTACGCCGTCGTGGCCGCGCGGACCGACCTCGAGCTCATCCTGGTCGACAACGGCTCCACCGACGACACTCCCGCGGT
>Ga0209212_1006879_pt1 | contig 12827 bp, 11 predicted proteins | sample RifGroC2_FD_183996 | JGI IMG/M metagenome (GOLD analysis project Ga0209212, IMG submission 183996) | Groundwater microbial communities from Rifle, Colorado, USA - Groundwater C2 (SPAdes) (version 2) | ecosystem: Environmental > Aquatic > Deep subsurface > Groundwater | place: Rifle, Colorado...
GATTACAATTTCTTTAATTTACTTAATACGATTACCATTGCAAGAAGTAGAAAACACATACAAAAATATTATGACACCAAAGACATTGGTGATTTTCCTAATAGACTAAAGCCGTTATCGATTAAAACGGATATTGATACCAAACACAAGTTTCCAGAACTGAATGAAGTCAATGGACTCATCTCAAAATTAAACTTACCAATATATTCACCGCTATTGTATGTCATGCCTTCCAAGATGGATGAGTATGAAAAACTTTATGAACAAGTGGTTAAAGGTGGACAAGGTAGCTTTAAACAATCTGACCGTGAACGAAATTTGGTTAATTTGATGCGTGTGAACATCTTAAAACGTCTTGAAAGCAGTGTTCATTCCTTTAAACTAACGATTGAACGCATAAAAGACAAAATGGACGCAATGTTGTCAAAGATAAATGCTGGTTTAGACTACCAAGTCGATATTGATGAAGAAATCGATGATGAAGAAGTTGATGATTTAGAATTAGGAACCAAAGTTAAAGTAAAACTGAAGGATTTAGATATTATTAGATTAAGAGCAGATTTGGAAGAAGACAGTGTTGCTTTAGAATATCTGTTACAAGTTGCATCAAAAGTTAAAGTGGAAGATGATGCGAAGTTATTGAAACTTAAGGAGCAAATTGTTGCTAAACTCAAGACTCCACTAAATCCAGGCAATAAAAAGGTCATATTGTTTACAGCATTTGCTGATACAGCTGTCTACTTATATGAAGAATTATCTAATTGGTTCTTAAGTGAATTTGGTATATATTCTGGAATTGTTACTGGCTCACAAGCAACGAAGACAAATATCCCCAAAGCTCGGAATGATTTTGAAGAGATTTTGGCATATTTCTCGCCCAAATCAAACAAAACAGAAGTCAAACAACAGATTGATTTATTGATTGCGACCGATTGTATTAGTGAAGGACAAAATCTTCAAGATTGCGACTACTTGGTTAACTATGATATTCATTGGAATCCCGTGAGGATTATTCAAAGATTTGGACGTATAGATCGAATTGGATCTGAAAACAAGCAAATCCAACTAGTCAATTTTTGGCCGAATCTTGAACTAGATGAATATATCAATCTTGAAGCTAGAGTAAGAAACCGCATGACCATGGTCGATTTGTCAGCAACTGGTGAAGACGATTTACTTAATCCCGAGAGTAAAAACCTTAAGTATAGAAAAGATCAGTTAAAGCAACTACAAGATGAAGTTGTTGACTTAGAGGACCTATCTGGTGGTATATCGATAACAGATTTAACACTCGATGATTTTATCATGTCTTTGGATAAATACTTGAAAGAACATCCAGGACTACTAGAATCCTATCCTACTGGCATATATGGTGTGACAAATATCAATGAAAAGTTAAAAGATGATGCAAAACATGGCGTTGTTTTTTGCTTGAAGCAAAAGCATTTCAATGAAGATGAAAAAGGACAAAATTCACTTTATCCATATCATCTTGTTTATGTTAAAGAAGATGGTTCAATCCTCATCAAGAATTCAAATCCTAAAAAGATACTGGATATATATAAAGCGATTTGCAGTGGAAAAAATGAAGTACTCAGTGAATTAGTTTATGAGTTTAACTCGGAAACTAAAAATGGAAATAAGATGGATAAGTATACCAACTTGCTCGAAAAAGCAATCTTTGATATTAAAGGTTATGTTGAGGAAAAAGGTATTAAATCCTTATTCAGACTTGGAAAATCGACCATTCTTGATAATAAGGTAACTGGACTAAATGACTTTGAGCTTGTTACATTCTTGGTGGTCAAATGAGTGCTATCGTAGAGTGTTTCCATATCCCAAAATCCGGAAAAACCAAACAACGTATACCCTTAAAGGAACTTTTAGACCAATTAGCACCTTCCAGTAAAGATAAAAGAATTTTGAATTCAGAACTTGGTTCAATCAATCTCGAAGGTGTTTTAGACAATCAATCATTGCGAGTGCCTGCTTTTAAAGATGATGACTACCATTACGAAGCTATTTATGTTTTGGATGTAGAATTAAAGTCATATCAACATTTTACTGTAATCAATGAAAAACTGCATCAGAGCTTTCCTAACCCGATTATTATCATTTATCATTTTAGTGGAAAATATATCTTGTCTGTTGCGCCAAAGAGAGTCAATAAGTTAGATAAAGAAAAGTCAGTCATCGAAGGTTATTATGCTTCTGATCCTTTTGAACTTGATGGTAATCACATGTCTTATTTGAATAAACTCGACGTGAATGAGATTAAAGGTAATCATTTAAAGGATTTATATGATAAGTTAACAGATATCATTTATTCAGAACGATTGATAGCGTTGATTGGAGCATATCCAAAACTAATTATTAATACGCTTCAACTAAAAAACATAATTAAACAAATCGAGAATGAAAGAACAGAATTAAACACACTAAAAGAACAATACAAACAAGCAACTATGATGTCTGAAAAAATGGACATACATATGCAAATATCAAATAGAGAACAGGTAGTTCAAAAAATGATATTTCAACTGAAGGAGGAATTATCGAATGAATAAAATGGATAAAAACAGTTTAGACTTAGAAAAGCTTAATATTGAGAAAATTAAAGAAATATTTCCCAATGCTGTCACAGAAGGAAAGATTGACTTCGATAAATTAAGAATTGTTTTAGGTGATGAAATTGATGATCGTGTTGAAAAGTACCAGTTCACTTGGAATGGTAAAAGCAGCACAATCAAATTAGCACAATCACCATCAACAGGTACATTAATCCCTTCAAAAGAAGATAGTAAAAATTGGGATACTTCAGGAAACCTTTATATCGAAGGTGACAACCTGGAAGTCTTGAAGCAACTACAAAAGACTTATTATGGAAAAATCAAGATGATATATATCGATCCTCCTTATAATACAGGCGGAGATTTTGTCTATAAGGATGATTTCAAAGATAACATTAAGAACTATAAAGAACAAACACAGCAAACATCAAGAGCAAATCCAGAGACAAATGGTAGATATCATACGGATTGGTTGAATATGATGTATTCGAGACTGATGTTAGCAAAGAACTTACTGTCTGATGATGGAGTCATATTTATTAGCATAGATGACAACGAAGTTAACAACTTACTTAAAATTGTTACTGAGATTTTTGGAGAATCTAATTTTGTCGCATTATTACCAACAATCATGAACTTTAAAGGAAATAACGATCAATTCGGATTCTCGGGCACACATGAATACACATTAGTATTTATGAAAAATATTGAGTCAAGAAATGATTTATATGGTATCTCATTAACCCCTGAAGATGAGTTGGAGTATTCGCTTGAAGATTCACTTGGAAAGTATAAACAAGGTGCCACATTAATGAGAACGGGTGCTGCTGGAGCAAGAGATAAAAGACCGAAAGGATATTATCCAATCTTTGTTTCTTCAGATTTTTCATGTATTTCAATCAATAGAATGAGCGAAAATGACTATGAAGTGTTTCCAAAAACAAAAGAAGGAAAAGAGATGTCTTGGAGAAGATCACCGGAAACGTTAATGTCATCCACAAGTGAAATTATTATTAATCAAACAAAATCTGGAATTTCTTTTTATAAGAAACAAAGACTTTCTGAGGATAAGATTAACGGAAAAAAAGCGAAAACTTTATTTTATAAGCCTGAGTACAGTAGTGGAAATGGAACTGAACAACTTAAAAAAATATTTAATGATAGAATATTCGATGCCCCAAAACCACTTGATTTAATCCTTGATTTTTTAAGGATAGGCATAAAAGATGGTTATGTTCTTGATTTTTTTTCTGGTTCAGCAACAACAGCACATGCTGTTATGCAACTTAATGCGGAGGATGGTGGGAATCGCAAATTTATCATGGTCCAGTTACCGGAACTCACTGATGAAGCTTCTGAAGCATATAAAGCAGGATATAAAAACATTTGTGAAATAGGTAAAGAACGTATCCGAAGAGCTGGTGATCAAATCAAACAAGAACTCATTGAAAAGAAAAATAAGGCAGGGCTACTAGATGATAATATCGTTGATCCTGCAACATTTGATAATGGATTCAAGGTGTTTAAACTAGAATCATCCAACATTATTCCATGGGACGGAACAATTAAATTCGATGAGGACACTCTTTTTAGTCAAACTGAGGTTATAAAGGAAAACCGTTCAAATCTTGATGTTTTATATGAAATTATGCTTAAATACGGGGTCTACGATAAACCTGTACAAGAATTTAAGCTTAATGGAAAGACAATGTATGATGTTGCTAAAGGTTATTTAATCGTTTGTCTTGATAACAACATCACGCTTGAAGATGTCAAAGAAATTGGAAAACTGAAACCACGTAATGTCATATTCAAAGAATCTGGCTTTAATAATGATAACGATAAAATTAACGCAACTTATACATTAGAAAAACTTGGAGTAGAAGAAATTAAGAGCATCTAGGAGGGATATTGATGAAACTAAAATTTATTGATCAACAATATCAAACCGATGCTGTTGATTCCATTGTAAATATATTTGAAGGGTCTGAGATTAAAGACTCACTTTTTACCATTGATATTTCAAAAGGGTTGACCGATATATCTGATTCTAGACTTGAAGGCGTCGGTGTAACTTATGAACTTGGTTATGCCAATAAGCTAATGCTTGATAATGCTGAGTTACTATCAAACACCAGAAAAATTCAAGAAAAGAATGGCATTTTAAAAAGCACAGATATCAATGGTCGTAATTTTACAATTGAAATGGAAACCGGTACTGGTAAGACTTATGTATATACCAAGACCATTTTAGAGTTGCATAAAAAGTATGCGTTCACAAAGTTTATTATCGTTGTTCCAAGTATTGCGATTAAAGAAGGAGTTAATAAGAGTTTTCAGATTACTGAGGACCACTTCAGACTTAAGTATGACAATGAAATCTATAACTACTTTGTCTATGACTCCAGTAAACTGACTCAAATTCAAACATTTGCAACAAGTTCAAATATTGAAATCATGATTATCAATATTGATGCATTTAGAAAAAGCTTTGATGACCCTGAAAAAGAGACTAAGGCAAATATCATTCATAGAGCGAGTGATAAGCTAAGTGGTAATAAACCAATTGACTTAATTTCAAGTACTAATCCTATTGTTATCATCGATGAACCACAGTCAGTTGATAATACCCCAAAGGCTAAGGAAGCAATTAAATCTTTAAACCCATTGTGTACATTAAGGTACTCTGCGACACATCGTGAACTCTATAATTTAATGTACCGTTTAACACCGGTGGATGCTTATCAAGAAAATTTGGTTAAACACATTGAAGTATCATCCTTACAAAGCGATGAAACAACCGCTAAACCTTATGTAAAACTTTTATCAATCAATGATAAAAATGGTTACTCTGCTAAGATTGAAATTAATGTGTTAAAGAATGATGGAAGCATATCAAAAGGTACAGTAGTCGCTAAGATAGGCGAAGATTTATGGGAAAAATCTGGAGGTGTAGATTACTACAAAGAAATGAATTATATTCTTGATGATATTGGAATTTTTGAGGATGTTGAGTTCATCTATTTTGCCAATGGAATTACAGTGAATAAAGGTGAAGCAGTTGGCGAAGTCAATCAAGATGCGATTAAAAGAGCTCAAATTAGAGAGACCATTGAACTTCATCTAAAAAAAGAAGAAACATATCTTAAGCAGGGTATTAAAGTACTTAGTTTATTTTTTATTGATCAAGTTGATAAATATCGTGTATATGATCAAAGTGGTCAACAACAAAAAGGGCAATACGGTATATGGTTTGAAGAAGAATTTAATAAGCTCATTAATGGACGTTTTAAACGTCTTAAAGAGACATACAGCAGTAAGTTGTCCTACATGACGGCTATTTTTCTGTCGATAACAAAGGCAGGGAAAAAGATACCAAAGGTGATTCTATTGCAGATGAATCAACCTATGAACTTATCATGCGTGACAAGGAACGTTTGTTAAGTCTTGAAGAACCTATTCGTTTTATTTTCTCTCACTCAGCACTTAAAGAAGGTTGGGATAACCCTAACGTCTTCCAAGTCTGTACACTAGTGGAAACGCAAGATACAATGACAAAACGACAAAAAATTGGTCGTGGTTTACGTATTTGTGTCAATCAAGATGGAGACCGCGTTAATGAACCCAAGTTTAACATATTGAGTGTTATTGCAAATGAATCATATAAAGACTTTGCAAGTGGACTTCAAAAAGAACTTGAATCCGATGCAGGATATAAGTTTGGAATTATTGAGAAAATCAGTTTTGCAGGTCTAGAATTAACAACTCCTTACGGACAAGAGTTAACACTTAGTCAGGAAGACTCTGCTAAAATATATACTTCATTAAAAAATAAGGGTTATCTAAAATCAAATGGCAAGATTGAAGATAAGTTTTTTAGTGATGTTCAAAATAACGAATTTAAATTACCTGAGGAATATACTGTATTTCAGGATAAAGTTATTTTCACAATCAAGAAATTATCAAGAGAAATTGAGATTAAGAATGCCAATGAAAAAATAAAAGTTAGTATCAACAAGAAAGTTTTCATATCCGATGCATTCAAAGACATGTGGAATAGAATAAAGAGAAAATCGCTTTATTCTGTTGATATGGATTTAGATAAGTTTAAAGAAGAAGCTATCGACCGTCTCAAAGTTATGCCGAAAATCATTGCAGAAAAAATCGAACGTGAAAGAACTAAACTTAACATCACGAGTGGTGGTGTCATTCAAGAAGGATCTACACGATATGGTTCAGTAGGCGATATTAATGAGTTTGAAACAATTATCTATCCAGACTTTATCAGAAGATTGCAAGACGCAACACACTTACTTCGCTCAACGATAATCGAAATTATTAAGGAATCTGGTAGATTATCAGAATTTTATGATAATCCAGAATCATTTATTAAGAATGTTTCATCAATATTGAATCAAGTGAAAAAATCGAATCTATCTAAAGGATTAAAATACTATCAATCAGATGAGTTCTTTGTGCAAGAGGATGTTTTCGATGATACGGAACTTTATGGTTATAAAGATAAAAATATTATTGATATCTCAGATGAGAAGAACATTTATGACCATGTAATCTTTGACTCCACGATTGAAAAGCAATTTGCGATTGATGCTGAAGATGATGAAGACGTTACACTCTATGCAAAACTGCCAAAGAGATTTACAGTTGATACGCCATTTGGCACCTATAATCCTGACTGGATAGTTGTTATTCAATCGAGTGGTGAAGATAAGCTCTACTTTGTTGCTGAAACAAAGGGTTCAGAAAAGGATGAAGAATTAAGAGAAAGAGAAAGTAATAAGATACTTTGTGGTAGAAAACACTTCGAAGTACTTGATACAGAAGTGAAATTTGAAGTTGTAAGTAAGTTGAAAAACTTAAAATATTAACACTGAATAATACGAGGAGCAAAACATGAGTAAAGTGCTTTTTTTAGGAAATGGGATTAGTAGATTGACAAACGATTTTTCATGGGAGAATTTGATTGCTAATTTGCATAATTTGATTGGAGAACCGTATGTTTTTTCAGATAATGTTCCATTTCCAATGCGTTTTGAATACCTTTATCTTACTGGTAATGAAAAGTATAAGTACGACGAGCAGTATTTGATTGATGAAGTAATTTCCGGAATTAAAAAACTCAATACCAATCCTGCACATGATTTTTTAGAAAATTATGAATGTACAGATATTATAACGACTAATTATGATTATCTTATAGAAACGGGCTTAGGTAAAAAAGGACAAGGATTTTCATATTATAAGACAGAATATGCTGACCAAGATGAAACTCTAGATTCGAAAAGTAAGAAACTGAATAAGAATAGAGAGAAAAGATATCGATTGTATACTAAAAACGAGTGTTTTGGAACTAATGTTTGGCACATGCATGGTGAAATTAATTATCCCAAGACGATGGTACTTGGTACTGAATACTATTTAGCAGTTGTAAGCAAAATACAAGAACACATCAATAATAATAAAAAGGAAACAAAGAAATCTTGGATAGATTTACTACTAAATGAAAATGTAGATTTTATTGGATACCAACTTGATTATTCTGAAAGCACGGTTTGGTATGTTTTAAACTATCGAGCACGCGAAATTGCTGAAGGAAAAATGGCTAAGAATAAAATTTCATATCACGTATTAACAAAAGACATGGATACTAGCAAAAAAAGCATTCTAAATGCATATTATATTGATGTGGTTGAGTATAATATGCATTCCTACGAATTAATGTATTCTGCATTTTTTAGTAATCAACAATGAACTCCATTTTGATTCATGTAAGTCAACAAAACTCTTGTTGTTAGCCCAAAGGGGGAGAATATAATGATTAAAGTATTTATTGGTCCAAATGGATATGGAAAAACTACCAAACTAGAAAATACCAAATCCAGCCTAATTGCAACAGGTATTAGCGAAAGTGAGATATTATTTTTGGAATCAGAAATATTGTTGCTGGATGAAGTAAAAGATACAAAAGACAACTCTAAAACTATGGAGTATATTTTAGCTGAACTTTTAGAAACAACTCCTGTCATGACAACTAGAACAAATTACGAGCAAGCTGTTGATACTGAAATATTAGCAAATATTGCAAGTGTAAATACCATAATTGATGGAATATTATTGATGAATGGAATGGCAAGAAGTGGAGATTTTATTTCTTTATCAGCAGCAAAAGCTCATAAAAATCTGGTCAAAATAAATCAAAATGATGTTAAAAAGAAAATGGGCAGTGGTCAAAGAATGCATTTGCTACTAGAACTTGTGAATAGATCTTCAAAAAATTACATCTTCATTGATGAACCAGAAAAGTATTCACACCCTTCGATGTTAAATATGACAGCCAGTTTGTTGAATAGCTTATCAATGACTAAGGATATCTATATTGCGACCCATTCACCAAAGTTGCTATCTATGTTGGATTTGGATTTGGATAATATTATTATTTTGAATGATACAACTTATACTGAAAAGCATTTAGATTTTTCGGGTTCTGTCGGTGCTTTCGCATCACATAGTATGTTATTAAGTGCTAATCCTGATCTAGCGAAATCATATAGTTATTTTAACCTTGCTAATTTGAAAGATAATGTCAAGAGATTACACTATAGGGATTTTTTGGAAGCTTTATTTGCAAGAAATGTTTATTTGGTTGAAGGCGTTAATGATGAACTATTTATCAAAAAAATGCTCCTCGATAATGGTAAGTATTTTGGAGACTATTGCATTTTTCCATAAAATGGTAAACATCACATGATGATTTTTGCACATATTTTGACAAAATTATCAATAAATGTAAAGCTATTCTTTGATCAAGATAATACAAACGCTATAAACACATCTACTAATACAATTTTATCTGGGTTCATTCATAAAATGTTCTCTCCCAACATAGAGAGCACTTTTGGTTTTCCAAGAGGTTCCAAGTATAATACAGTTTCGTTTATAAATTTACTAGATTCAATCATAATTCCAAACACTTTTGACATTTAGATTTATACACAAATATACGGCCGGAAATGTGAATCCACTAATTTATTCTGGCGAGACAATTCTAATATAGTTTTTCATTTTTCTATATTTTGGCAAAAAAACATATGATAATATAATGAAATCCAAAAACTGATAGTTCATATATTAAATAGTGAAAGAGGTATTATAATTCATATTGATGACAATCATTTCCCTAATATTTTAATCAAGGTATCGAAGAGAGAATATCTCGAGGATATCATAAATGGTAGAATCTATTTTAACCATGCAGATTTTTTTAGAAAAATCGAGAATGATAACTCAAAAGACTCAAGAGAAGGTAAGGTTGCGATTGATACAAGTTATCCCGTTGATTTAAATGATGAGGTTCTTAATCCTCTACATTTGCTTAATCCTGAAGAACTCAATATGTCTTATATTTCATCAGCTAAAACTCCAATATTTTGTTGCTCATTACTTGAAAGTCATATGCTTGTTTCAACAGGGGAAAATACATATGACTTATCAAATGAATATCTTCAAGAAATAAGTTGTTGGGGTAGTAGCGTTCTAGTTTTCTCGTTGGATGAGTTTTGTCGTAAAATATATCAAAAGTGCACTTCAATTGGTATAATTCCACTTATGGATAAAGTGGAATATGATCAAGATAATAAAAAATTGTCATTCTCGGATTTCAAAAAAATGATGATTACCAATAAATACGAACCATTTTTTCACAAAACCAAGAGATTCATCAGCCAAAATGAATTTAGAGTTGTACTTGGTGGTAACAACATAGTAACTAATTCTGATCATTTTATTCTTGAAATTGGACGACTTGAATCAGCGCAAATTTTCGATTTAAAATCTTTAGGCGATTTGGGATTTAGAGTTATTAAAAACAGCCGAGAGTAATCTATTGTTTGGTGTCTGGAGGAATATATGTTATGTTTACAATTAGGAAGTATATAATTGGGATTATATTAGGAACAATGATATTTAGTGGAATTGCTATTGTCGATGACCTAATAATCAAATTATCGATGGGAGTAGCTGCTTCACTCGCATTTAGCATCGTTGGGGCTTTATATACTGCTGGAATTATTTCATCGAGAGCAGATGGTGGAAAAGCTAGATTATTCATATTTTTATTATTATTGGCTTTTTTCTTGTATGTGTTTACACAGATTGCTAAGGGAATTATTTGGTTGTTCTCTTTTCCAATGTGGGTATATATTGTTTTGATCTCGGTCGGAGCAATATCTCTTATAGTGATAATGATTTTAAATAACAAAAGAGCTAAGAAGAGATACTTAAAGGAACTAACAGTTTTGGAGTCACATAAACCTCCTGTGGTTGAAGATGTTAAAATCAAAGAGAATATATCGAAGGCAGAACCAGTACTTAAAAGCATCCGTGAACTGCTTCTAGAGGAAACAGAGAACAAATATATTTTAGCAACTACTAACAATCCGCATAGTCCTGGACTGCAATATGTAAAAGTATATATGAATGCTCTTGAATACCCTAAAATCAAAGGATACATTAAGATGGATCGAGCAGCAGCTTTTTGGGGAGATATCTATTATGCGGATGATAAGAGATGGAATAAATTCAGTTGAAATTTCATCCGAAATTAATAGCCAATAGAAAGCTACCATTTTTAATCTTTAGGTCAATGAAAGGAAAAATTAATGTTACGGAATGAATTCATAATCTTTTACGATTATTTATCACAAAATTTGAATAGTATTCAGTGTATGACAGAAGAGTCTGCTAAGTATTTAACTGATTTAATGAGTGGCATGTATGGGGCTCCAATGATTCTACCATTCGATAGACCAGACATATTGATTTTATTTGATCAACGAACAATTATGATTGAACACTTTAGGTACGATTCATCCGAACACAAAAATGGTGGAAGTTTGCTAAAAGAAGAATTAAGAAAAATAAACCAATCACATACTGAAAAAGGATTACAAATATCTCCAATCATACATGAGAGTTCCATTGTGCACTTAAAAAATAATTTATTTGCCATCTCAAACAAGCATATTGCGAAATATCATAATTATGTAGAGGAGGTTCAAAAGAAAAAAGGAGTCAGTGTTGGAGATACTTACAGAGACATTGTACAAACAAATAAAGAGTTTGGTTTTGCAACACAAGATGACTCACTTGATTATAATATGTTCAAAAAAGCAGATGGTTCGATGGAATACATTACACCATTTCACATAAAAGAATTTAGAGATTTTTTGCGACAGCACCATGAAATTGAACATTTGTTTCATATGGTAAACTCATCAACAGAAAAGAAGTTTATATACTATTTTCATAACACACCTATAGAACTTACTATTTTGGATGGAATTATGAATTTTTCATCACCTTCTAAAATTGAAGAAGCTGATGTGTACTTTTGGAAAAACAATAAATGACTATCGGTATTTAGCCTGGAAATACTCTTAAAAACCAGTTGAATAAAAAATGTTCATCGAAAGATAACCGTCAATGTTAGTTTAAGTCATTGTCTTAACTGGGTTCAATCACTGTTTTCTAATCATTTTTGATGAACGTGCTGAAAATTATCTAGATTATTTCATTGTTCATTGCGTTATCATAGGTTAGAGAAAGTATTGACTACGTATTGAAACTTATGAAGTATAGAGAGGAGGAAAAATATGAAGAAGAATTCTAACGATTTGACAGAATTGTGCAGGGGAATATTAAAATTTAACCTCGAAGGACTTGCAAAGAAAGACGCCTATTCATACATACTTGGTGAAGTATCTACACATGAATTTGAACGAAGACTAAGTATTATAACTGATTTCATTAGTAACGAACTTGAAGAAGATGGAACTAGAGAAGAAGCTACTAGAATTAAAGAAGGATTAATTAAAAAAATTAATTCGCGCAAAAAGTAAATAATATGTAATCATTCTTGAATTCGGCAAATACCTTATAAAAGACATTTGTTGTGTAAGAATGTTCATACAAAGGTTTGCAGTAAAAGGTATATTAAACAGATATCCCGCAAAACAACTAAACAAACTTGGTTGTGACAACCTCAAAACCGTCACAAACTTGGTTATGACAAGACATTTAACAAGCATAGGTTTGATACAATTGTATCAGGCCTTTTTTGTTGGTAGAAAGGGAGATTTTCCCCTATCTACGTAAACGTCATATATTAACACTGTATAAAAAGAAAACCACTTAGAGGATAGCTCTAGGTGGTATTTTTGTATGGGGAGTTGAAATCCA
>Ga0209212_1006882_pt1 | contig 12822 bp, 9 predicted proteins | sample RifGroC2_FD_183996 | JGI IMG/M metagenome (GOLD analysis project Ga0209212, IMG submission 183996) | Groundwater microbial communities from Rifle, Colorado, USA - Groundwater C2 (SPAdes) (version 2) | ecosystem: Environmental > Aquatic > Deep subsurface > Groundwater | place: Rifle, Colorado...
GTTCCCGGGGGACGAGATTCCGGTGGTGCGGGGGTCGGCGCTGGGGGCGATGGAGAAGCCGGAGGACGCGGCGGCGGCGGCGTGCATCTGGAAGCTGATGGAGGCGGTGGACGAGTACATTCCGACGCCGCCGCGGGCCGTGGACAAGCCGTTCCTGATGCCGATCGAGGACATCTTCACGATCACGGGGCGGGGCACGGTGGTGACGGGGCGGGTCGAGCGGGGGATCGTGAAGGTGGGGGAAGAGATCGAGATCGTGGGGATGCAGGCGGAGACGAGGAAGTCGGTGGTGACGGGGGTGGAGATGTTCCGGAAGCTGCTGGACGAGGGGCGGGCGGGGGACAACATTGGGGCGTTGTTGCGGGGGATCGACAAGGACGAGGTGGAGCGGGGGCAGGTGCTGGCGAAGCCGGGGTCGATCAAGCCGCACAAGACGTTCAAGGCGGAGATCTACGTGCTGACGAAGGACGAGGGGGGGCGGCACACGCCGTTCTTCCAGGGGTACCGGCCGCAGTTCTACTTCCGGACGACGGACGTGACGGGGGTGTGCACGTTGCCGGCGGGGGTGGAGATGGTGATGCCGGGGGACAACGTGACGATGGCGATCGAGTTGATCCAGCCGATCGCGATGGAGAAGGAGTTGCGGTTCGCGATCCGGGAGGGGGGGCGGACGGTGGGGGCCGGCGTGGTGGCGGAGATCGTGGAGTAGGCCATGCGCGACATCATCTCTCTGGCCTGCACGACGTGCCAGCGGCGGAACTACTCGACGACGAAGAACAAGCGGACCCATCCGGATCGCATGGAGCTGAAGAAGTACTGCAAGTGGTGCCGCACGCACACGAACCACAAGGAATCGAAATAGGCTCGGAGGCGTGTAGCTCTAACGGCTAGAGCACCGGACTCCAAATCCGGGGGATGGGGGTTCGAATCCCTCCACGCCTGCCAGATTCGACAGCGAGACAGAAAGACGAGAGGGCATGGAGTTCCTGGGACGTATCCAGCAGTTCTTCCGAGAGGTGGCGGCCGAGTTCCGCCGGGTGACCTGGCCGACCCGCGCGGACGTCGCCAACTCGACCGTGGTTGTCGTGGTCCTGGTCTTCATCGTGGCCTTCTTCCTCTGGGCCGTGGACGTGGGGTTGTCCTGGCCAGTCGAGAAGCTGCTGAAATGGGGAGGGCGATCCTGAGATGGGCGACGCCAGCACGGCCACCAAGCAGTGGTTCGTGGTCCACACCTACTCGGGCTTCGAGAACAAGGTGGCGGCGGCCATCGAGTCGCGGGCGAAGATCTTCGGTCTGCAGGATATGTTCGGCCGCGTGGTCGTCCCCACCGAGAAGGTGCGGGAGATCCGGAAGAGCAAGAAGATCGAGATCGAGCAGAAGTTCTTCCCCGGCTACCTGCTGGTGGAGATGGAGCTGACCAACGAGACGTGGCACCTCGTCCGCTCGACGCCGAAGGTGACCGGCTTCGTGGGCTCGGGGGCCAAGCCCGTCTCGCTGCCCCCGGACGAGGTGGAGACGATCCTCCGCCAGATGGAAGAGGGCGCGGAGAAGCCCAAGCTCAAGTCCACCTTCCAGAAGGGGGACAAGGTGCGGGTCATCGAGGGGCCGTTCGTGAACTTCCAGGGGACCATCGACGACCTGAACCCCGAGCGCGGCAAGCTGAAGGTCATGGTGGCCATCTTCGGACGCATGACGCCCGTCGAGCTCGAGTACTACCAGGTGGAAAGGCTCTGATCAATGGCGAAGAAAGTTCAGGCGATCGTGAAGCTGCAGATCCCGGCGGGCAAGGCCAATCCCTCGCCGCCGGTGGGCCCCGCGCTGGGTCAGCATGGCGTCAACATCATGGAGTTCTGCAAGGGCTTCAACGCCCAGACGGGATCGCAGGACGGGCTGATCCTGCCCGTGGTGGTGACGATCTATCAGGATCGCTCCTTCACGTTCGTGGTGAAGACGCCGCCGGCCGCCGTGCTGCTGAAGCGCGCGGCTGGCATCGCGAAGGCTTCGGCCGTGCCGCACAAGGACAAGATCGGAAAGGTCACCCGGGCCCAGGTGCGGGAGATCGCCCAGACCAAGCTCGTCGATCTCAACACCGATTCCATCGAGTCCGCCATGCGCACCGTCGAGGGGACGGCCCGCAGCATGGGCATCGACGTGGTTGGGTGAGCCGCAGCCGCGAGGCAAGGCGAACGGAGATGGAGGTCACGCCGAGCGGAGCGAGGTGGTGAGCCGCAGCCCCGAGGCGAGGCGAACGGAGATGGAGGTTATGCCGAGCGGAGCGAGGCGGTGAGCCGCAGCCGCGAGGCGAGGCGAACGGAGATGGGAATGGGCGAGCGTGACCGAGTAAGGGGATTGTCATGCCGGTACTGACCAAAAGGGTGAAAGCCTCCCACGCGCTCTTCGACCAGGCCAAGGAGTACTCGGTCGAGGACGCGATGGAGGTCTTGAAGAAGCTGCCGGGCGCCAAGTTCGACGAGACGGTGGACCTGTCGCTGCGGCTGGGCGTGGACCCGAAGCATGCCGACCAGATGGTGCGCGGCGCGGTCGTGCTGCCCCACGGCATCGGGAAGACGGTGCGTGTGGCGGTCTTCGCCAAGGGAGACAAGGAGCGCGAGGCGCGCGAGGCGGGGGCCGACGTGGTGGGCGCTGAGGACCTCGTGGAGAAGATCCAGGGCGGATGGCTCGAGTTCGACTCGGCCATCGCCACACCCGACCTCATGGGGCAGGTGGGGAAGCTCGGCAAGACCCTCGGACCGCGCGGGCTCATGCCCAACCCGAAACTGGGAACGGTCACCTTCGACGTGGCGCGGGCCGTGCGCGAGGCCAAGGCCGGGAAGGTGGAGTTCCGCGTGGACAAGGCGGGCAACGTGCACGTGCCCGTGGGCAAGCGCTCGTTCCCCCAGGAGCACTTGGCGGCGAACGCGCTCGCCCTGCTGGAGGCGCTCGTCCGGGCCAAGCCGGCCGCCTCGAAGGGAACGTACCTCCGCTCGGTGACCCTGTCGTCCACCATGGGGCCGGGCATCAAGGTGGACCCCCAGCGCATCGCCGCGCTGTTCAAGAAGTAAGCCAGAGGAGCGCCGACGTGCCGAACGCCGAGAAAGTCGAAAGCATCCGGTCGCTCAAGGAGCGCTTCGAGGGAGTCAAGACCGCGGTGCTGACGGAGTACCGTGGCCTGACGGTGCGCCAGCTCTCCGATCTGAGGAAACACCTCAAGCGAGTGGGGGCTGAGTACACGGTGGTGAAGAACCGGCTGGCCCGGCTGGCGGTGAAGGGATCGCCGCTGGACTCGCTCGCGCGACACCTGAAGGGACCGACCGGGGTCGCGTACAGCCAGCAGGATCCGGTGGCGGTGGCGAAGGCCCTGCAGGCCTTCGTGAAGGCGAATCCGGCGCTCACCATCACGATCGGTCTGGTGGAAGGCAAGGTTCTCGAGCCGCAGGCCCTGCGGGCCCTGGCGGATCTGCCGTCCAAGGAAGCGGTGCGCAGTCAGCTCGTGGGCGCCATCCAGGGGCCCATGAGCCAGCTGGTGAGCCTCCTGACGGCGCCCCAGCAGGAGCTCGTGCGCGTGCTGGAGGCCAGGAGCACGGGGGCGGCCCAGTAGGCGGGCGGCTCAGTTCAATCACGACGCAGGACCAACCACGGAGGCAGGGGACATGGCGACGACCATCGAAGAGATCGCAGAGAAGCTGGACTCGCTGACGCTGCTGGAGGCGGCCCAGCTTTCGAAGCTCTTGCAGGACAAGTGGGGCGTGTCGGCGGCGGTGGCGGTGGCCGCACCGGCGGCGGGTGGCGGCGCGGCGGCGCCGGCGGCCGAGGAGAAGACCGAGTTCGACGTGATCCTGTCCGCGGTCGGGGACAAGAAGATCCAGGTCATCAAGGTGGTTCGTGAGATCACGGCGCTGGGCCTCAAGGAGGCCAAGGACCTCGTGGACGGCGCACCCAAGCCGGTCAAGGAGAAGATCACGAAGGCTGAGGCAGCCGACCTGAAGAAGAAGCTCGAGGAAGTGGGAGCGACCGTGGACGTGAAGTAAGCCTCCGCCCTGGGGGAGCAGGAAACCGGGGGTCGGAGCGAGGCCCCCATCCCGCCGGCGCGTCCCCGCGACGGCGCGGGACTTTTCATCAGGGGCTCGGCCGCGTAGCGGCCGGGTTGAGCCCTCGGCCGTCCCGGCCGGGGCGCGGAGGGGTGTATGGCAAGTACCATCCAGTGCGGTCGCCGGGTCCGCAAGGACTTCGGCAAGATCCCGTCCACCGTGGACATCCCGGATCTGATCAAGATCCAGAAGCAGTCGTACGAGCAGTTCCTCCAGAAGGACATTCCGGCGGAGCGCCGGGAGGACACAGGTCTGCAGGCCGTCTTCAAGTCCGTGTTCCCGATCGCGGACTACAACGGCAACGCCGAGCTCGAGTTCGACAGCTACCACTTCGGCGAGCCCAAGTACAAGGAAGAGGAGTGCCACGACCGCGGCATGACCCTCGCCATCCCCCTCAAGGTCACGCTCCGCCTCGTGGTCTACGACCACGACAAGGAGACGAAGACGCGGACGATGCGTGAGCAGCGAGGCCAGGAGGTGTACCTGGGCGAGCTGCCGCTGATGACGGACAAGGGCACCTTCATCATCAACGGGACCGAGCGGGTCGTGGTCTCCCAGCTGCAGCGCTCCGCCGGGGTGTTCTTCGATGACGACAAGGGGAAGACCGTTGCGTCGGGCAAGCTCCTGCACTCCGCCCGGGTCATCCCGTACCGCGGCTCGTGGGTGGAGTTCGAGTTCGACGCCAACGACCTCCTCCACGTGCGGGTGGACCGCCGGCGGAAGATGTCGGCGACCGCCTTCCTCCGGGCCTTCTGGTTCCTGGAGCGGGGGTGCCGGAAGCCGCAGGACATCCTGAGCGACGAAGAGATCCTGGCGATGTTCTACGATGTGGAGGCAGTTCTCTCCTTCGAGGATCGGATCGCCTGGGTCACGCTCTCTCCTGGGGCGCACGCCGGCGTCAAGGTGGCGGACGACATCAAGCCCCCCCGGCACCGGGAGCCTCTGGTCCAGAGCGGCAAGGTCCTGACCGCCAAGCTCATCGAAAAGCTCCGCGAGGCCGGGGTGGCGAAGATCCCGGTACGTGCCGAGTCGCTGGTGGGCCGTCGCTCCGGCAGCCGGGTCGTCGACAGCGACACCGGGGAAGTCCTGGTGGAGACCAACCAGGAGCTGACCTCTCCCCTGCTGAGTCAGATCATGGCCAGGAAGATGGCGCCGTTCAAGCTTCTGGTGGCCACTCAGGGGAAGGTGGACGCCTCCATCTGCGAGACCCTCGCCCGCGACCACTCCAAGGATCCCGACGAGGCGCTGGTGGAGATCTACAGGCGGTTGCGGCCGGGCGACCCGCCCACCGTGGACTCCGCACGGGCACTCTTCCGCGGTATGTTCATGGACCCGCGGCGGTACGACTTGGCGCGCGTCGGCCGCTTCATGATCAACAAGAAGCTCGACATCAACGTCGACCTCAACATCAAGACGCTGCGCACCAAGGACATCGAGCACGTCATCAAGTACCTCCTCCAGGTCAAGCTCGGCACGAAGCCGACGGATGACATCGATCACCTGGGCAACCGGCGCGTCCGGTCGGTGGGCGAGCTGCTCGAGAACCAGTTCCGGGTGGGCCTCACGCGGATGGAGCGGGCCGTCAAGGAGCGCATGTCCATCTCGGACATCGCCAACCTGATGCCCCATGACCTCATCAACGCCAAGCCCGTGTCGGCGGTCGTGAAGGAGTTCTTCGGGTCCTCCCAGCTCTCGCAGTTCATGGATCAAACGAACCCGCTGGCCGAGCTGACCCACAAGCGGCGCCTCTCGGCCCTCGGACCGCGCGGTCTGTCCCGCGAGCGTGCAGGGTTCGAGGTGCGCGACGTCCACCCGACCCACTACGGGCGCATCTGTCCCATCGAGACGCCGGAAGGCCCGAACATCGGCCTGATCTCTTCGCTCAGCACGTATGCCCGGATCAACGAGTACGGCTTCATCGCCACGCCGTACCGGCGGGTGGTCAACGGGGCGGTGACTCAGGAGGAAGAGCAGTACCTGACGGCGCACGAAGAGGAGAAGTTCGTCATCGCCCAGGCCAACGCCGCGCTTGACGCCAAGGGACGGTTCGTGCAGGAGCGCGTCTCGGCCCGGAAGGCGGGCGAGTACAAGATGGTGACGCCCGAGGAGCTGCACTACATCGACGTCTCGCCCAAGCAGCTCGTGTCGGTGGCGGCGGCCATGGTGCCGTTCCTGGAGAACGACGACGCGAACCGCGCGTTGATGGGCTCCAACATGCAACGACAAGCGGTCCCGCTGCTCCAGCCCGAGGCGCCGCTGGTCGGAACGGGGATGGAGCACATCGTGGCCCGGGACTCCGGCGCGGTGGTGCTCGCCAGGCGGCCCGGCGTGGTGGAGTACATCTCCGCGGACCGCATCCTCGTGCGCGTGGAGAGCCGCTCCAAGAAGACGGACCCGGTCTCGGACCTCCCGCTGGACATCTACAAGCTGACGAAGTACCGACGGTCCAACCAGAACACGTGCATCAACCAGCGTCCCATCGTCAAGAAGGGCGACCGGGTGCAGGCGAGGGACGTCATCGCCGACGGCCCGGCGACCGACCAGGGTGAGCTGGCCCTCGGGCGCAACGTGCTCGTGGCGTTCATGCCCTGGGGCGGCTACAACTTCGAGGATGCGATCCTGGTCTCGGAGCGGCTCGTGAAGGACGATCGCTACACGTCGATCCACATCGAAGAGTTCGAGGTCCAGGCACGCGACACGAAGCTCGGCAAGGAGGAGATCACCCGAGACATCCCCAACGTATCCGAGGAGGCGCTCAAGGACCTCGACGAGTCCGGCATCGTGCGAATCGGAGCCAAGGTCAAGGCCAGCGACATTCTCGTCGGCAAGATCACGCCCAAGGGCGAGACGCAGCTCACCCCCGAGGAGAAGCTGCTGCGCGCCATCTTCGGCGAGAAGGCCGGTGACGTGCGCGACACTTCTCTGATCGTTCCGCCGGGTATCGAGGGCACGGTGGTCGAGGTCAAGGTGTTCTCGCGTCGCGGCATCGACAAGGATGATCGGGCGAAGTCCATCGAGGAGAAGGACATCGCCGAGCTGGAGAAGGAGTACCAGGAGGAAGTCTCCGCGGTCGAGCTGGAGCGCGACCAGAGGCTCAAGAACCTTCTCGTCGGCAAGACGCTCGCCCAGGACCTGATGGATCCCATCTCCAAGGAGCGGTTGGGGAAGAAGGGCGATCGCATCGAGCGCCCGGACCTGGATAATTTCTCCTGGGCGGATCTGAGGAAGATCAAGATCAAGGAGGACGAAGGGCTCCAGGCCATGATCAAGCGGATCGAGGATCTGGCCGACGACCAGATCGCGTTCTTCGACCGGATGCTGGAAGAGCGGGTCGGCCGACTCCGCCGCGGCGACGACTTGCCGCCGGGCGTCATCAAGATGGTCAAGGTGTACGTCGCCGTGAAGCGGAAGCTCTCGGTGGGCGACAAGATGGCTGGCCGCCACGGGAACAAGGGGGTCGTGTCCCGCCTTCTGCCCGAGGAGGACATGCCGTACCTCCCGGACGGCACGCCCGTCGAGATCGTGCTGAATCCCCTCGGCGTCCCCTCGCGGATGAACGTCGGCCAGATCCTGGAGACCCACCTGGGGTGGGCAGCCAAGGCGCTCGGCCTCTGGATGGCGAGCCCGGTCTTCGACGGCGCGACCGAGGACGAGATCAAGGCCCACCTCAGGCAGGCGGCGCTCCCGATGTCGGGCAAGACGGTCCTGTACGACGGGCGCACCGGCAAAGCCTTCCACCAGGAGGTCACCGTCGGCCAGATCTACATGCTGAAGCTGGCGCACCTCGTCGACGACAAGATGCACGCCCGCTCGATCGGGCCCTACTCGCTGGTCACCCAGCAGCCGCTGGGCGGCAAGGCCCAGTTCGGCGGCCAGCGGTTCGGAGAAATGGAGGTCTGGGCCCTCGAGGCGTACGGCGCCGCCCATACGCTGCAGGAGATGTTGACGGTCAAGTCCGACGACGTCGAGGGGCGGAACCGGATCTACGAGGCGATCGTGAAGGGCGAGAATTTCCTGGAGCCCGGTACCCCGGAGTCCTTCAACGTGCTTGTGAAGGAGTTGCAGAGCCTGGCTCTGGACGTGGAGCTCGTTCCGAAGGACGGCAAGAAGCCGTCCTAAAGGAGAGTGAGAGAATGTTGACGGACCGGCCATTCGGCAGCCTGGTGCGCGAGGACAAGCCCGCGAAGGACCTGTGGGGGATCCTCGATCGGCATCCGAAGCCCATGACGTTCGGCGCGATCCGGATCAAGCTGGCCGCGCCGCAGAAGATCCGTGAGTGGTCTCATGGCGAGGTGAAGAAGCCCGAGACCATCAACTATCGGACGTTCAAGCCGGAGCGGGACGGGCTCTTCTGCGCCCGCATCTTCGGCCCGACCAAGGACTACGAGTGCGCCTGCGGGAAGTACAAGCGCATGAAGTTCGCCGGAGTCGTCTGCGACAAGTGCGGCGTGGAGGTGCGGCGTGCTCGAGTCCGCCGCGAGCGCATGGGCCACATCGAACTGGCCTCTCCGGTGTCGCACGTGTGGTTCTTCAAAGGACTCCCGAGCCGGATCGGCCAGCTGCTGGACATGTCACTCCGTGAGCTCGAGAAGATCCTTTACTTCGAAGAGTACGTGGTGATCGACCCGGGCAAGGTGCCTGGGATCAAGAAGAAGGATCTGCTGGCGGTGGACCGCGCCCGGAAGCTCCAGGAGGAGCACGGTCCCGAGGCCTTCAAGATCGGCATGGGCGCCGAAGCCATCCGAGAGCTGCTGCGTGCCATGGACCTGGACATGCTGGCCCGCGAGCTGCGCGCGCAGATGGGCGTCGAGACCTCTGCGCAGAAGCGCAAGAAGATCGTCAAGCGGCTGAAGGTGATGGAGGCGTTCCTCAAGTCGGGCAATCAGCCCGAGTGGATGATCTTGGAAGTTCTCCCTGTGATCCCGCCGGAGCTCCGGCCGCTGGTGCCGCTGGATGGGGGGCGGTTCGCCACCTCGGACCTGAACGACCTGTACCGCCGCGTCATCAACCGGAACAATCGGCTGAAGCGGCTCATGGAGCTCAAGGCTCCCGAGATCATCATCCGCAACGAGAAGCGGATGCTGCAAGAGGCGGTCGATGCGCTCTTCGACAACGGCCGCCGCGGCCGTGTCATCACGGGACCGAACAACCGGCCGCTGAAATCGTTGTCGGACACGCTCAAGGGGAAGCAGGGCCGCTTCCGCCAGAACCTGCTCGGCAAGCGCGTGGACTATTCGGGACGCTCGGTGATCGTGGTCGGCCCGTACCTCAAGCTGCATCAGTGCGGCCTGCCGAAGAAGATGGCCGTCGAGCTCTTCAAGCCGTTCATCCTGCGCAAACTCGAGGAGCGGGGGCTCGCGTCCTCCATCAAGGCGGCCAAGAAGTACGTCGAGAAGGAGCGGCCTGAGGTCTGGGACATCCTGGAAGAGGTCATCAAGGAGCATCCCGTGCTCCTGAACCGGGCGCCGACCCTGCACCGGCTCGGAATCCAGGCCTTCGAGCCCATCCTCGTCGAGGGCAAGGCCATCGAGATCCATCCGCTGGTGTGCACCGCATTCAACGCGGACTTCGACGGCGACCAGATGGCCGTGCACGTGCCGCTCTCGATGGAAGCCCAGATGGAGGCGCAGGTGCTCATGCTGTCGTCGAACAACATCATGTCACCCTCCAACGGCGCCCCGGTGGCCATCCCGACCCAGGACATGGTGTTCGGCATCTACTACCTGACCAAGGAGCGCATCGGCGCCAAGGGGGAGGGCCGCCTCTTTGCGGACCCCGAGGAGGTCCGGATCGCGTACGACAACGAGGACGTGGACCTGCAGGCACGGATCCGCCTGCGCTGGAACGGCAGCATCATCGAGACCACCGTGGGGCGGGCGGTCCTCAACGACGTGGTGCCCGAGCCGCTCCGCTTCGTCAACCGGGAGCTGAGGAAGAAGGAGATCGCCACCCTCGTCACCGACTGCTACAACAATCTCGGGAACGAGGTGACGGTGGCGTTCCTCGACGAATTGAAGGACATCGGGTTCCGATACGCGACGCTGTCGGGACTCTCGATCGGCATCGATGACATGCACATCCCGGCTGCCAAGGGGCACCTGATCGATCGGGCGCGGCAGCAGGTGAACGAGGTCGAGCAGCAGTACCAGGATGGTGTCATCACCAACGGCGAGCGCTACAACAAGGTCGTGGACATCTGGGCGCACGTCACCGAACAGATCGCCGACGCGATGTTCAAGGAGCTGGAAGGCGGCGAGCAGGGCGGCGAGTTCAACCCCATCTACATGATGGCGGACTCGGGCGCCCGGGGCTCCAAGCAGCAGATCCGCCAGCTGGCCGGGATGCGCGGCCTCATGGCGAAGCCCTCGGGCGAGATCATCGAGACTCCGATCACCTCCAACTTCCGGGAGGGACTCACGGTCCTCGAGTACTTCACCTCGACCCACGGCGCCCGAAAAGGGTTGGCCGACACGGCGCTCAAGACGGCGGACTCCGGTTACCTCACCCGTCGGCTCGTGGACGTCTCGCAGGACGTGATCGTGTCGGAGTACGACTGCGGGACCGTCAAGTACATCGACGCCGCCCCCCTGGTCGAGGGCGGGGACATCATCCAGTCTCTGCGCGACCGCATCCTCGGGCGCGTCGCCGCGGAGGACATCCGCGATCCATTCACGGGCGAGATCATCGTGCAGGCGAACATCGAGATCAACGAGGAGCTGGCCCAGAAGATCGAGGACTCGGGCCTCGAGAAGGTGCGCATCCGGTCGGCGCTGACCTGTGACACGAAGCGGGGCATCTGTGTCATGTGTTACGGGCGCAACCTCGGCACCGGGCGGTTGGCGGAGCTCGGCGAGGCCGTAGGTATCATCGCCGCGCAGTCCATCGGCGAGCCGGGCACCCAGCTCACCATGCGGACCTTCCACATCGGCGGCACGGCGAGCCGCGTGGTGGAAGCCTCGAAGCACGAGGCCAAGAACGCCGGGCAGATGAAGTACTACAACATCCGCTGGGTCGAGAACCGCGACAAGGACATCATCGTGCTGAACCGGAACGGCGAGATCATGGTGGTGGACGAGCGAGGCCGTGAGAAAGAGCGATACCCCGTGGTTCCCGGGGCGCGGATCAAGGTCAGGGAGAACCACCGGGTCAGGCCGGGGCAGCTGCTCGTGGAGTGGGACCCTTTCACCACGCCGATTCTGACCGAGGTGACCGGGACTCTCGTCTTCCGCGACATCGTGGATGGCGTCACGATCCGCGACGAGTTCGACGAGGTCACCGGTCTCGCCCGGCGCGTGATCATCGAAGATCAGGAGGGGCGGCTGCAGCCCCGGGTCTCGGTGAAAGAGCCTCGCGGGAGCGAGACCTCGGTGGACGCCGACTCCCTGGGAGAGACGCGGGGGCGGTACATGCTTCCCGTGGGAGCCCACTTACTGGTCCAGGACGGCCAGGAGGTCTTCCAGGGTGACATCATCTCCAAGATCCCGCGCGAGACCACGAAGACGAAGGACATCACCGGCGGTCTGCCGCGGGTCGCGGAGTTGTTCGAGGCGCGGAAGCCGAAGGAAGAGGCCGTCCTGACGGAGATCGACGGGGTGGTGGAGTTTGCAGGTTTCGTGAAGGGGATGCGGAAGATCGTCATCCGCGCCGACGACGGCGAGACACGGGAGTACCTGATCCCGCGCGGGAAGCACATCTCCGTGCACGAGGGGGATCGCGTCAAGGCCGGCGAGGCGCTGATGGACGGCTCGCCGAACCCGCACCACTACCTGGCCGTCCTCGGCGACCGGGAGCTGCAGCGGTACCTGGTGAATGAGGTCCAGGAGGTTTACCGTCTGCAGGGTGTGACGATCAACGACAAGCACATTGAGATCATCGTCCGGCAGATGCTGCGGCGCGTGCGCATCGAAGAGGTGGGCGGGACGGACTTCGTGGTGGGCGAGCTGGTGGACAAGTTCGTCTTCCAGGAGGAAAGCGAGAAGGCGATCGCCGCGGGCAAGCCTCCGGCGACGGCCAAGCCCGTGCTGCTCGGCATCACGAAAGCGTCGCTCAGCACGGACAGCTTCATCTCCGCGGCCTCGTTCCAGGAAACGACGCGCGTGCTCACCGAGGCCGCCATCAGCGGCAAGGTGGACGAGCTGCGCGGACTGAAGGAGAACGTGATCGTCGGGCGCCTGATCCCGGCGGGCACGGGGCTCAGCAACTATACCCGAGCCGAGGTGGTGGGGCAGGGTGGCGAGGAGAGTGTGGCCGAGACGGTCGCCCCGCCGGACGAGCCCATCGCTGAGGGAGAGGCCGAGGACATCGCTCAGGCTGGCTGAGGGGGGCGCTGTAAATCCTTGACAGATGAGGGCTATTCGGTTATAAAGCTAGGGTTTTGGCGTTATCGCCGGTAACGGAGAACCATGCCTACTATCAATCAGCTCGTTCGCAAGGGTCGGGAAGCGGTGCGAAAGAAGTCCAAGACGCCCGCCATGGAGGCGTGCCCGCAGAAGCGGGGCGTCTGCATCCGCGTCTACACGACGACCCCGAAGAAACCCAACTCCGCGCTGCGGAAGGTGGCTCGCGTGCGTTTGACCAACGGCCTCGAGGTCACCTCCTACATCCCGGGCGTCGGGCACAACCTGCAGGAGCACTCCATCGTCCTGATCCGGGGCGGCCGTGTGAAGGATCTCCCGGGCATCCGGTACCACATCATCCGGGGGTCCCTCGACACGGCGGGCGTCGCGGGGCGCAA
>Ga0209212_1006884_pt1 | contig 12820 bp, 9 predicted proteins | sample RifGroC2_FD_183996 | JGI IMG/M metagenome (GOLD analysis project Ga0209212, IMG submission 183996) | Groundwater microbial communities from Rifle, Colorado, USA - Groundwater C2 (SPAdes) (version 2) | ecosystem: Environmental > Aquatic > Deep subsurface > Groundwater | place: Rifle, Colorado...
ATTCTGCGCGAGAAGGGTGCGCAGAACGGCTGCATCGCCACCGGCACGAACGAGGCTGCTGCGCTCGCGGCGGCACGCGGCTTCGTCGGCCTGTCCGGCATGGATCTGGCTAAAGAAGTTTCATGCGCCGAACCCTACTCGTGGACGCAGCGCGAATGGAAATTGGGGGTGGGATACCAGGAATCAGGGATCAGGAATCAGGAGTCAGGGAAAAACAGAGTAGCAGGTTCCCCTCAATCATCAGTCCTCAGTCCTCAATCCCTTCATGTCGTAGCTTACGATTTCGGCGTCAAGCGCAACATCCTGCGCATGCTCGCCGAACGCGGCTGCCGCATCACCGTGGTGCCGGCGCAAACCCCGGCGGCGGAGGTGCTGGCGCTGGAGCCGGACGGCGTGTTGCTGTCCAACGGCCCCGGCGATCCCGAACCGTGCGATTACGCGATCGACGCGACGCGCGAATTCATCGATGCGGGTATGCCGCTGTTCGGCATCTGCCTCGGGCACCAGTTGATGGGGCTGGCGGTGGGCGCTACGACGGTGAAGATGAAGTTCGGCCATCGCGGCGCGAATCATCCGGTGCAGGACATACAGAGCAAGCGCGTGATGATCACCAGCCAGAACCACGGCTTCGCGGTGGATGCTGCGACGCTGCCGGACAATGCGCGCGTCACGCATGTCTCGCTGTTCGACGGCACCTTGCAGGGTTTCGAGCTGACCGACAAGCCCGCGTTCTGCTTCCAGGGGCATCCCGAGGCGAGTCCGGGGCCACATGACGTGGATTATTTGTTCGACCGTTTCGTGACGATGATGGAAGCAAATCGTGGCTAATGTGGCTGACAAAAAACCTGTGTTATTGCCGGGTCAAATAATCGAAGGCATTGAGGGGCGCATTTATTCACTGCGCGGCCAGCGGGTGATGTTGTCACACGATCTCGCTGCGCTCTACCAAGTCGAAACTAAAGTCTTGATGCAGGCAATACGGCGCAGCATTGAACGCTTCCCGGAAGATTTTGCATTTAAGCTTACGAATCAGGAATTTGCATTCTTGAGGTCACAAACTGTGACCTCAAGTTGGGGTGGAACACGTTATGCGCCGTTTGCCTTTACCGAACAAGGGGTGGCGATGTTGTCTAGCGTGTTACAAAGCGAACGTGCAATTGCAGTAAATATTGAAATCATGCGCACATTTGTCAAGCTACGCGGTTTGCTAGAAAGCGACAAGGAGCTATCACGCAAACTTGATGCGCTGGAAAAGAAATACGACGCGCAATTCCAAGTGGTATTTGAAGCGATCCGCGAATTGATGACCCCTCCTCTGCCGCCCTCCAAAAAACGCATCGGTTTTATTCAAGATTAGTGTGACATGCCAAAACGTACCGACATAAAAAGCATTCTCATCATCGGCGCCGGCCCCATCGTTATCGGGCAGGCGTGCGAGTTCGACTATTCCGGCGCACAGGCCTGCAAGGCGCTGCGCGAAGAAGGCTATCGCGTCATTCTGGTGAACTCGAATCCGGCCACCATCATGACCGACCCGGACATGGCGGATGCGACTTACATCGAGCCGATCACCTGGAAGATGGTGGAGAAAATCATCGCCAAGGAACGACCCGACGCGATCCTGCCGACCATGGGCGGGCAGACTGCGCTGAACTGCGCGCTTGATCTGGCGAAACACGGCGTGCTGGAAAAATACAACGTGGAGATGATCGGCGCATCGCGCGAGGCCATCGACATGGCAGAAGATCGCGAGAAGTTCAAGCAAGCGATGACGCGCATCGGGCTGGCTTCGGCGCGCTCCGCGATCGCACACAGTATGGAAGAGGCGTTTCAGGTGCAGCAGGTGATGGGTTTCCCCACTGTTATCCGCCCATCCTTCACCATGGGCGGCAGCGGCGGCGGCATCGCCTACAACCGCGAAGAGTTTATGGAAATCTGCGAACGCGGGCTGGAAGCCTCGCCGACGCGCGAGCTGCTGATAGAGGAATCGCTGCTCGGCTGGAAAGAATACGAGATGGAAGTGGTGCGTGACCGCAACGACAATTGCATCATCATCTGCTCCATCGAAAACCTCGACCCGATGGGCGTGCATACCGGCGACTCGATCACCGTCGCGCCTGCGCAGACGCTGACCGACAAGGAATACCAGATCATGCGCAACGCTTCCATCGCGGTGCTGCGCGAGATCGGCGTGGATACCGGCGGTTCCAACGTGCAGTTTGCCATCAACCCGGATGACGGGCGCATGGTGGTGATCGAGATGAATCCGCGCGTGTCGCGCTCTTCCGCGCTGGCTTCCAAGGCGACCGGCTTCCCGATTGCCAAGGTGGCGGCCAAGCTGGCGGTGGGCTACACGCTCGACGAGCTGAAGAACGACATCACCGGCGGAGCAACGCCAGCCTCGTTCGAGCCGAGCATCGACTATGTGGTCACCAAGATCCCGCGTTTCGCATTCGAGAAATTCCCGCAGGCCAACGACCGCCTGACCACGCAGATGAAATCGGTCGGCGAAGTGATGGCGATCGGCCGCACCTTCCAGGAATCGTTCCAGAAAGCACTGCGCGGCCTGGAAGTCGGCGTGAACGGGCTGGATCAGAAATACAACGACCGCGAAGCAGTTTGCGCCGAACTCGGTAGCCCGGGACCGGAGCGCATCTGGGCGGTGTCCGATGCGTTCCGTCTCGGCATGAGCGTGGAAGAGGTATTCAACGTCAGTAAGATCGACCCGTGGTTCCTGATGCAGATCGAAGACCTGGTCCACCAGGAAAAAGCGCTGGCTGACCGCACCCTGGAAAGCCTGAGCGCGGACGAGCTGCGCACGCTGAAACGCAACGGTTTTGCCGATGCGCGCCTGGCGGTTTTGCTGGATACCGATGAGGCCGCGTTGCGCGCCTACCGCCATGCGCTCGGCGTGCGCCCGGTATTCAAGCGCGTTGACACCTGCGCCGCCGAGTTCGCCACCAACACCGCGTATATGTATTCCACCTACGAGGAAGAGTGCGAAGCGCAGCCGACCAGCAACAAGAAGATCATGGTGCTGGGCGGCGGGCCGAACCGCATCGGCCAGGGCATCGAATTCGACTACTGCTGCGTACATGCCGCGCTGGCGATGCGCGAAGACGGCTATGAAACCATCATGGTCAACTGTAATCCGGAAACCGTTTCCACCGACTACGACACGTCGGATCGTCTGTACTTCGAGCCACTGACGCTGGAAGATGTGCTGGAAGTGGTGGCGGTGGAGAAACCGATCGGCGTGATCGTGCAGTATGGTGGGCAGACGCCGCTCAAGCTGGCGCATGGACTGGAGAAGAACGGCGTGCCCATCATCGGTACCACGCCGGATATGATCGACTGCGCGGAAGACCGTGCGCGCTTCCAGCAGATGCTGCGCAAACTGGAGTTGAAGCAGCCGCCCAACCGCACCGCGAGCAATGTCGCGGATGGCGTGGCCGGGGCAGCCGAGATCGGCTATCCGCTGGTGATGCGTCCTTCCAACGTGCTGGGCGGTCGCGCGATGGAGATCATCCATGCGCAGCCTGACCTGGAACGCTACATGCGCGCTGCCGAGGAAATGTCGAAAACCTATCCCGAGCGCATGCCGATCCTGCTGGACCGCTTCCTGAACGACGCGATCGAGGTGGACGTGGATGCGGTGTCCGACGGCAAGCAAGTCATCATCGGCGGCATCATGGAACACATCGAACAGGCTGGCGTGCATTCCGGCGACTCGGCCTGCTCGTTGCCGCCGTTCAGCCTGTCAGCCGACATGCAAAACGAGTTGCGCCGCCAGACCGTCGCGATGGCCAAGGAACTCAACGTAATCGGACTGATGAACGTGCAATTCGCCATTCAGAGCGAGACCGTGTACGTGCTGGAAGTGAATCCGCGCGCCTCGCGCACCGTTCCTTTCGTGTCCAAGGCGACCGGCGTGGCGCTGGCAAAAATCGCGGCACGTTGCATGGCCGGGCAGACGCTGGCGCAGCAGGGCGTGACCAGGGAGGTCATCCCGCCGTATTACTCGGTCAAGGAAGCGGTGTTCCCGTTCATCAAGTTTCCCGGTGTGGACACCATCCTCGGCCCGGAGATGAAATCCACCGGCGAGGTGATGGGCGTCGGCGACACTTTCGCCGAGGCGTTCGTGAAATCACAGCTGGCGGCCAGCGTGAAGTTGCCGAAAGACGGCAAGGTATTTATCAGCGTGCGCGAGGCGGACAAGCCCGGTGCGGTGGAAATCGCCCGCTCGCTGACGCAACTGGGTTTCACCATCCTGGCAACGCGCGGCACGGCTGCGGTCATCAAGGATGCCGGTGTTGCAGTGACGGTAGTGAACAAGGTGGCGGAAGGCCGCCCGCACATCGTGGACATGATCAAGAACGGTGAAGTCAATCTCATCGTCAATACCGTGGACAGCAAACCCTCTGCGATGCGCGATTCGTATTCTATCCGTCACGCCGCGCTGCAGGGACGGGTAACTTATTACACCACACTGGCCGGAGCACGCGCTGCCTGTATCGGGATGCAGCATTTGACCGAATTGCAGGTATATGACCTGCAGACGTTGCATCAACGTCTGCGTTAACAAGACAAAAAGGAAAATTAGTATGAGTAAAACTCCATTGACTATTATCGGCGCGGAATTGCTGCGCCAGGAACTGAATCACCTCAAGACGGTAGAACGTCCGTGGGTGATCAACGCCATCTCCGAAGCGCGCGCGCAGGGCGATTTGTCCGAAAATGCCGAATACGATGCCGCCAAAGAACGCCAATCGTTTGTCGAAGGACGCATCGTCGAAGTGGAAGGCAAGCTGGGCAGCGCACAGATCATCGACCCCAAGACGCTCAATGCGGATGGCCGCTGCGTGTTCGGTTCGACCGTGGTGCTGGAAGACACCAGCAACGGCGACGTCATCACCTATCAGATCGTCGGGGATGATGAAGCCAATATCAGGGAACGCAAGATCTCCATCAGCTCGCCGATTGCGCGCGCGCTGATCGGCAAATACAGCGGCGATATCGCCGAAGTGCAGGCTCCTGGTGGGGTGCGGGAATACGAAGTGGTGAATATTCAGTACATCTGAACTGGGGGAGTAGAGAGTAGTAAGTGGTGAGTAGTGAGTGGGGAGTGGGTTTTCCCACTGAGGCGCGCAGCGCCGATCCACTCACTACTTACCACTCACCATTGAGGCACAAAGTGCCGCTCCGCTTCCCACTTTCCATCCTTTAGTTGCGGCTGCCCAACTGCTTCTTGGACAGCGGTTTTTTGCCCTTGTGGCGCGGCATTTTCTTGATTTCGATCTTGTGTATCTCCGGGTTGGGCAGATAGACCACCAGAATCTTGCCGATATGTTGCACCGGCGCAGCCTTTAATTGGGTGCATATCTCCGTCAGTATGGCTTCACGTTGCGGCCGTTCTGCCATAACCCGGATTTTAATGAGTTCATGAATTTTCAGGCTCGACGTGATTTCATTTAATACCGATTCGGTCAGGCCTGCATTGCCTATCATCACCGTTGGACTCAAGGCGTGGGCGCGGCCCTTAAGGGCAAGGCGTTCGGATACGGTAAGAGATAGCATGATAGATGAGCCTTCTAAAAATAAGGCGCGGATTTTAACCCAGAAACGACATTAACCACGAAGGACACGAAGTTCACTAAGAATTTTAATGGTACGTCAAATAACGGATTTTCTTCGTGGTTCTTCGTGCTCTTCGTGGTGAAATGCTTTCAAGGTTTACTGATGAAACCAAGCAAAACCAGCAAACAATGGATGCGTGAGCATATCAACGACCCTTTTGTGCAGCTCGCGCAAAAGGAAGGTTACCGCTCGCGCGCCGCTTACAAGCTGCTGGAAATCGACGCCAAGGACCGCCTGCTCAAACCGGGCACGGTGGTGGTGGACTTGGGCGCGACTCCGGGCGGCTGGTCCCAGGTTGCGGCGGGCAAGGTCGGGCGCAGCGGAAAGGTGATCGCACTGGATCTGCTGCCGCTCGATCCGCTGGCCGGGGTGGAATTCATTCAGGGTGATTTCCGTGACGATGCAGTGCTGAAACAACTGGAAGGCTTGCTGCAAGGCAAACCGGTCGGACTTGTAATTTCCGATATGTCACCCAATATCTGCGGCGTAGCGTCGGCTGACCAGGCGCGTGCCATGCACCTTGCGGAACTGGCAATGGAATTTGCGCTCGAACACTTGAAACCGGAAGGTGTTTTTCTCGTCAAGGTATTTCAGGGTGCGGGGTTCGAGGATTTTTACAAGCTGATGCGCAGCCGTTTCGCCAAGGTAGCCACGCGCAAGCCAAAAGCATCACGTGACCGGAGCAGCGAACTGTATCTGTTGGGCAGCGGAAAAATTCCTGGTTGAGTAATTGGACAATACATAGTCTAATGACCTGTACGATAATTGCAGCACTAAGGAGTCATTTTGAATAACATGTTTAAGAGTATTGCGATCTGGATGGTTGTAGCCCTGGTGCTGATGACCGTTTTCAATCAGTTCAACACGACGCGCCCGCAACAGGCTCAACAGACGCAGCTCGACTATTCGCAATTCCTCGAAGAGGTGAAGCAGGGGCATATCACCAAAGTGACCATCGAGGGGCGCACCCTGAAGGCGACCACCGCCGATGGCGGGCGCATTACCAGCTATGCGCCGACCGATTTGTGGATGGTCTCAGATTTGCTCAAGAATGGCGTGAAGATTGAAGCCAAGCCGGAAGAAGAGCAATCCCTGCTGATGAATATCTTTGTTTCATGGTTCCCGATGATCTTGCTGATCGGCGTATGGATATTCTTCATGCGCCAGATGCAGGGTGGCGGCAAGGGCGGCGCGTTTTCGTTCGGCAAATCGCGCGCGCGCATGCTGGACGAAAACAAGGAACGCTTCACGTTCGCCGACGTGGCGGGCTGCGACGAGGCCAAGGAGGAAGTGTCCGAACTGGTGGACTTCCTGCGCGACCCGTCCAAGTTCCAGAACCTCGGCGGACGCATCCCGCGCGGCGTGCTGCTGGTGGGCAGCCCCGGCACCGGCAAAACCTTGCTGGCAAAGGCAATTGCCGGCGAAGCCAAAGTGCCGTTCTTCTCGATCTCCGGCTCCGACTTTGTGGAAATGTTTGTCGGCGTCGGCGCGGCGCGCGTGCGCGACATGTTCGAACAGGCCAAGAAACATTCTCCGTGCATCGTGTTCATCGACGAAATCGACGCGGTCGGTCGCCAGCGCGGCGCCGGTCTGGGCGGAGGTAACGACGAGCGCGAACAGACCCTGAACGCGTTGCTGGTGGAAATGGACGGCTTCGAGGGCGCTTCCGGCGTGATCGTGATCGCCGCGACCAACCGCCCCGACGTGCTCGACCCGGCGCTGCTGCGCCCGGGGCGCTTTGACCGCCAGGTCGTGGTGCCGCTGCCGGACATTCGTGGCCGCGAGCAAATCCTGATGGTGCACATGCGCAAGGTGCCGGTTGCCCAGGACGTCAAGGCCGATATCCTGGCGCGCGGCACACCGGGCATGTCCGGCGCCGACCTGGCCAATCTGGTCAACGAAGCCGCCCTGTTTGCGGCACGGCGCGGCAAGCGTTTTGTCGAAATGGACGATTTTGAATCCGCCAAGGACAAGATCATGATGGGCGCGGAACGCCGCTCGATGATCATGCCGGAAGAAGAGCGGCGTAACACCGCCTATCACGAGTCCGGCCATGCGGTGGTCGCCAGGCTGATGCCCAAGACCGACCCGGTGCATAAAGTCACCATCATCCCGCGCGGACGTGCGCTGGGACTGACCATGCAATTGCCCGCCGAAGACCGCTACAGCATGGACAAGGAGCGCATTTTATCCACCATCGCGGTATTGTTCGGCGGCCGCATCGCCGAAGAAATTTTCATGCACCAGATGACCACCGGCGCCTCCAACGATTTCGAGCGCGCCACCGACATGGCACGCAAAATGGTCACCCAATGGGGCATGTCCGAGGCGCTGGGCACGATGGTGTATGGCGAAAACGAGGGTGAAGTATTCCTCGGTCGTTCGGTGACCACGCACAAGAACATTTCCGAGGCGACCATGCAGCAGGTGGATACCGAGATACGCCGCATCATCGATCAGCAGTACGCGCTGGCGCGCCGCCTGATCGAGGAGAACCGCGACAAGATCGAGGTCATGGCCAAGACCCTGCTGGAATGGGAGACCCTCGACGCCGACCAGATCGACGACATCATGTCCGGCAACCCGCCGCGCCCGCCCAAACCCGCTCCGCCTGCCCAGGCACCGCAACCGCCGCAGGATGCCGCGCCAACTGCGCCGGCCACTACGCCTACGCAACCAAGCAGCTTGTAGCTAGTAGCGGGTAGCTTGTAGCAAAATCTGGGTTGGCTACCCGCTACCCGCTACTGGCTACTGGCTAGAATGCTCCTCCACTGCGGCAATTTCAAGCTCTACCTCTCCCGCCCTCTGGTGATGGGCATCGTCAATGTCACGCCCGATTCATTCTCCGATGGCGGACAGCATTTTCAACACGATGCGGCACTGGCACATGCGCAGCAACTCATCGCCGAGGGCGCGGACATCCTCGACATCGGCGGCGAATCCACCCGCCCCGGTGCGAAGCCGGTCGGCGTGCAGCAAGAGCTGGATCGCGTGCTACCCATCATCGAAGGCTTGCGCGACATCGCCGTTCCGATCTCTATCGACACCTGCAAGCCTGAAGTGATGCAGGCGGCGATCGCCGCCGGCGTGCAGATGGTCAACGACATCAATGCACTGCAGGACGCCGCCGCGATGAACGCAGTCGCCGCGAGCGATGTCGCGGTCTGCCTGATGCACAAGCAAGGCAACCTGCAGACCATGCAGCAACAACCGCAATACGATAATGTCGTCGCCGAGGTGGCCGAATTCCTGCGCGAGCGCCTCGCCGCAACCGCAGCCGCCGGAATCGCACGCGAGCGCATCGTCATCGATCCGGGCTTTGGCTTTGGCAAGACACTGGCGCATAATCTCGACCTGCTGCGCCACCTGGACAGGCTGCGCGAACTGGGCGTGCCGGTGCTGGCGGGGCTGTCGCGCAAGTCGATGCTCGGCGCGATCACCGGGCAGGATGTGGATCACCGCGTAGCAGCGAGCGTGGCAGCCGCGCTGATCGCGATACAGCACGGCGCATCCATCGTGCGCGTGCACGATGTGCACGAGACGGTGGATGCGCTGAAAATCTGGAATGCGGTGAATGGAACGGCGTAGGGTGGGTTCTGCCCACCGCGTCGGGCAAAGCCCGACCTACCATCGGCAATTATTCGTTTACCCGCAGATCACGCAGATTTACACAGATTTTGATCGGCGTTAATCACGCATAATCTGCGGAAGCAGTTTTTGTTTTTAGTTGGGACATAACATGAGCAGAAAATATTTCGGCACCGACGGTGTGCGCGGGCGGGTGGGAGAGCATCCCATTACGCCGCAATTCGTGATGCATCTGGGCTATGCGGCAGGCAAGGTGCTGGCTGCTGACAGCCAGGCGCGCGGCGAGCGTACCGGCGTGCTGATCGGCAAGGACACGCGCATCTCCGGCTATATGCTGGAATCGGCGCTGGAAGCCGGGTTGATCGCGGCGGGTATCGATGTATATCTGGCCGGGCCGGTACCGACGCCCGCCGTGGCTTATCTGACCCGCGCGCTGCGCCTGCAGGCCGGCATCGTGATCTCCGCCTCGCACAATCCCTACGAGGACAACGGCATCAAGTTCTTTTCCGGCCGTGGCGCAAAATTGCCCGACGAGACCGAGTACGCCATCGAAGCGGAACTGGATAACCCGATGCAGACCAACGCCTCGGATGGGCTGGGCAAGGCCAAGCGCATCGACGACGCGGCCGGGCGCTACATCGAATTCTGCAAGAGCACTTTCCCTTGCGAGATGAATTTGCGCGGCCTGAAGATCGTCGTGGACAGCGCGCACGGCGCGGCCTACCACATCGCGCGCCACGTATTTCACGAGCTCGGCGCGGAAGTCGTCGCCATCGGCGCCGAGCCGGACGGCAGGAACATCAACGATGGTTACGGCGCGACCGCCCCGGCCAACCTGTGCAAAGCGGTGGTTGAGCATCATGCGGATATCGGCATCGCGCTGGATGGCGATGGTGACCGCTTGGTGATGGCGGATATGTCTGGAAAACTCTACGACGGAGACCAGATGCTCTACATCATCGCTAAACATCGTCAGGCGCTCGGCACGTTGCACGGTGGCGTGATCGGCACGCTGATGACCAACCTCGCTTTCGAGCATGCCATGCAGAAGCTGGGGATTCCCTTTGCACGCGCCAAGGTGGGTGACCGTTACGTGATGGAATTACTGCAACAGAAGGGCTGGCAGCTCGGCGGCGAGAATTCCGGCCACATCATCTGTCTCGACAAGCACAGCACCGGCGACGGCATCGTCTCGGCCTTGCAGGTGCTGCACGCGCTGCGCGCAACCAACCAGACACTGTCGCAGGCCGCACAAGACCTCGCGATGTATCCGCAGGTGCTGATCAACGTGAAGGTGACCGGCAAGGCGGCCAGCCTGCTGGAACTCCAGCCGGTCAAGGACGCGGTGGCGGAAGCCGAGCAGGCGCTGGATGGCAAGGGGCGTGTGCTGTTGCGCCCGTCAGGCACAGAGCCGTTGTTGCGCGTGATGGTGGAGGGGGAGGATGGGGTGTTGGTCAGGGAGTGGGCGGAGAGGATTGCGGGAGTGGTGAGAGGAGTAGCTTGATGCTAATAAGATTTAGTTGCCACTGGAAATAATCGGCTAATTGGTAGGATGGGTTGAGCAACGCGATACCCATCAATTACGATGCTTGTGTTGGGTATCGCTGCGCTTAACCCAACCTACCGCTGAATTATGTCGTGCGCACAGCGCACGCTACGCCGGTTGGCGTTGGAAGCTGCCTGCACCCCTTCATCTTCTCCGGCTGCCAATTCTCCACCGCCCACCCCAACACCTCCTCCACCCTCCCCTGCCGCAATTCGGCAGGCGGTTGCTGCTGCAGAAATTCCAGCACGGAGATCAGCGTCGCGACCGCATCGTCCGCCGCAATGGCGGGCGCGAGGGTCTGCTTGCTGAGTTTCTCGCCCTGCGCGTTCACGGCGATGGGCAGGTGCATGTAGGCCGGGGTGGCAAATCCGAGCAGGCGTTGCAAATAGATCTGGCGCGGCGTGGAATGCAGCAGGTCGGCGCCGCGCACGACGTGGGTGATGCCCTGAAACGCATCGTCCACCACCACCGCGAGCTGGTAGGCGAACAGGCCGTCGGCGCGCTTCACGACGAAATCGCCGATGTCGCTTTCGAGGTGCTGGGTGATGCGGCTGCGACACGTTACTGCGAAGCAGCCGTTTGCGGGAGCAGCCGCTGGGCCACCCCTCCCGCACTCGCCGCTTACGCGCACCGTGTCGGGGTGGCCGCCTTGCAGGGCGTCGACAAATTCAATTATTCCGTTCGGGCTGAGCTTGTCGAATCCTCCCTGCCCTTCGACAAGCTCAGGGCGAACGGTGGGTAATCTATCCGTTCGCACTCGCCACGCCCGTCCTTCGCGTCCGGCCGGAATACCGTTGCGGCAAGTGCCCGGATAGATTTGCCCGTCTATGCCTTGCAGCGCGGAATCGGCGATCTCCCTGCGCGTGCAGGCACATTGGTAAATTGCGCTGAGAGCATGCAAGCGTTGCAACGCCTGCTCGTAAGCGTCAGTGCACTGGCTCTGGTGCATTACCGTAGGTCGGGCTTTGCCCGACATTGTTTTTTCGACGGCGGGCAGAGCCCGCCCTACCTCATCATCCCAGTGCAGGCCGAAGGCTTCGAGCGTGTGAAGGATGTCGTCCGCCGCACCCGGCACACAGCGTGGCGTATCGAGGTCTTCCATGCGCACCAGCCAGATGCCGTGATGGTGTTTTGCGTCGAGATAGCTACCGACTGCGGCGGCGAGAGAGCCGAAATGCAAGGGGCCGGTGGGGGAAGGGGCGAAGCGGCCGCGATATTGGGGTAAGGATGGCATTCGGTCGCAGGTTGGGTGGAGCGCAGCGATACCCAACAATGGCGGCGATGGGTATCGCTGCACTCAACCCATCCTACGCTGGCTTATCCGCCACGTTTGCTGTTGTTATACGGTTACCGCCTCTTCCTCAAATTCAAGCCCCACTTTGCCGTCCTTCACGTCCACGATGACCTTGCCGCCGTTGGCCAGCCTGCCGAACAGCAATTCGTCGGCCAGCGCGGAGCGGATGGTGTCCTGGATCAGGCGCGCCATCGGGCGGGCGCCCATCTGCGGATCGAAGCCGTGCTCGGCGAGGTAATCCTTGAGCGCATCGGTGAATACCGCTTCCACTTTTTTCTCGTGCAGTTGCTCTTCGAGCTGCATGAGGAACTTGTCCACCACGCGCAGGATGACTTCCTTGTCCAGCGGTGCGAAGGAGACAATGGCATCGAGGCGGTTGCGGAATTCCGGGGTGAACATGCGCTTGATGTCGGCCATCTCGTCGCCTGCGGTTGCAGTCTTGGTGAAGCCGATCTGGGTCTTGTTCAGCGCTTCCGCACCCGCGTTGGTGGTCATCACGATCACCACGTTGCGGAAATCGGCCTTGCGCCCATTGTTGTCGGTGAGCGTGCCGTGATCCATCACCTGCAACAGGATATTGAAGATGTCCGGGTGCGCCTTCTCGATCTCGTCCAGCAGCAGCACGCAATGCGGCTGCTTGCTGATCGCCTCGGTGAGCAGGCCGCCCTGGTCGAAGCCGACGTAGCCGGGCGGCGCGCCGATCAGGCGCGACACGGCATGGCGTTCCATGTATTCGGACATGTCGAAGCGGTGCA
>Ga0209212_1006885_pt1 | contig 12819 bp, 17 predicted proteins | sample RifGroC2_FD_183996 | JGI IMG/M metagenome (GOLD analysis project Ga0209212, IMG submission 183996) | Groundwater microbial communities from Rifle, Colorado, USA - Groundwater C2 (SPAdes) (version 2) | ecosystem: Environmental > Aquatic > Deep subsurface > Groundwater | place: Rifle, Colorado...
GCTTATTTAACTTATACTATAGTAATGATTCCAGTGATAGTAACTACCCTAATATTTATCAACCGCTGGGGAAAGCTCTCGGACCATATCGGCAATATCAAGGTTTTAAAATTTACCGCTTTTATCATCGCCAGCCTGCCTTTATTCTGGGTATTTGGCCATCATCCCATCTATTTGATTCTTGTCCAGGCCCTGGGAGGATTCGCCTGGAGCGGTTTTAATCTTTGCGCGGTGAACTTTATCTTTGACAGCGTCAGTTCTCCCAAGCGCACCCGTTGCCACTCTTACTTTAACGTCATTAACGGATTAGGCATAAGTTTGGGCGCGCTCTCAGGCGGGTATCTGGCTGCTCACCTGCCGGCGCTTTTTGGATATCAGCTTATTTTCTTATTTGCCGTATCGGCTGTTTTTCGCTTTCTTGTGATGGGTATGTTTATCTCTAAGATAAAAGAGGTGCGTCCGCAAGTAAAGATGATGGGCCCAGGCGGAATTTTGAAAGAAATGGTATTGCAATGAAAGATATCAGGGATTATTCTTTGGATGAGTTCGACGCGATATTCAAAGTCTGGGGCGAGACTGCCTATCGGGCAAAGCAGGCCTTTTCCTGGCTGTATCAGAAAAGGGTTGATTCTTTTGATTTGATGAGCAACCTTTCCCTGGAATTAAGAGAAAAGCTGAAAGATAATTTTTCCTTAGATAGATTAAAATTAGAGAAGCTTCAGGAATCAGGTGACACAACCAAAAAATTCCTTTTTGCTTTAGAGGACGGCAATCTTATTGAATCCGTGCTTATTCCGGTTAAGGGGCGTCTGACTGCCTGCCTTTCCTCGCAGGCCGGTTGTCCATTCTCCTGTGGTTTCTGCGCCAGCGGCATAGCTGGATTTAAAAGAAACCTTGAAGTCAGCGAAATAATCGGCCAGCTTTTAGAAATATATTACACGTTAAAGGATTCAGCGGTTACCAATGTCGTCTTTATGGGAACAGGCGAGCCTTTGGATAATTATGAGAATGTCTTAAAGGCGATCAGGATAATTAATGCTTCGCAAGGTCTTAATATCGGGGCGCGCCGGATAACCATTTCTACCTGCGGGATAATTCCGGGGATTAAAAGGCTTGCCTCCGAGGGCTTGCAGATAGAGCTATCGGTGTCTTTACATGCCGCGGATGAGAAGACGCGCACCCGGCTTATGCCGGTAAATAAAAAATATCCTTTAAGGGATTTAATTTCCGCCTGCAAGGATTATGCCGTCTTGACCAAGCGTCAGGTAACCTTTGAGTATGTCTTGATTAAGGATCTAAACTGTTCAAAGGAGGCAGGGGATAATTTAGTCAGGCTGTTAAGAGGCTGGGAATGTAAGGTCAATCTTTTGGTCTATAATCCGGTAAGGGAATTTCCCTATCAGCCGCCAGAGGAGAGAGAGGTTGAGTTTTTTGTATGGTTATTGCGGAAAAAAGGAATCGTAGTTACCTTGAGAAAATCGCGGGGAAAAGACATAGACGGCGCCTGCGGCCAGTTGAGAAATAGATCTTTATAGCAAACCAAAAAATCCACATATTGGGTTTGGAGATAAAAAAGAGAAGGCTGACAAGCAAGCCTTCTCTTTTTTATCCGAGTTTAAGGAGCGTCCGGAAAATCTCCGGGGGCATCTTCAGGAATATCTCCCGGAGGAGGAGGGGGATTGGGCGCGTCTGTATCTTGCGGTCCGCCCGGCCTGTGGCCGTATTTCTGTAGCTTTTTCATAAGATTTAAATGGTTTTTTTGAGCTTGGGAGATAATATCCTTAAATTTCTCCTGTTGCTGGGGAGTGAGTATCTCCATAATCTTAGTATGGCTTTCATCGCGGATAGCCTTTAGGTCTTCCCGGGATTTCTCGCCTGTCAAGCTGATCTTTTTACGCGCTTCATCCAGTATCTGTTTTACTCTTTCTTTCTGTTCCGGATTCAAATTCAGTTCTTCAGAAACGCGTTTGAAAATGTCTTGAGGTTTCCGCGCTTTGCGTTCTTCTCGTTGTTTTTCGAATGGCAGTTCAGGCCTCCCAAGCGTTAACTGCTTTATGGTATTTCCCCGCTCTATGGCCACCCCTGCCACAAGTCCCAGAACTATGGATGCTACCGAAAGAATTACCGCGTATACAACTGTCTTTTTCATTTTTTCTCCTCCTGGTTAATACAACAATAATCCTGGCTCTGATTGCTGGCCGGCGTCGTCAATAAGAGCTAAGACATTGCTGTTTTGGTTGGTAAATAGATATTCGTCAACGGGATTAGTGTAACTATTTCGGTTTAAATTTAAGAAAATAATTATCAAAATACTGGCTAAGATCGGAACCGGAATGAGTTTTCTGCTCCACCTGCCGAAATCAAAGACAAAACTCTCAGACAGATTTTCCGTCTTTTCTTCCTGCCGGATGCGGTCTTTAAGCCTGCTCCAGAAGAATTCCGGTTCAGAAGTAATCTTGTTTTTGACAATATTCTGCCTTAGGGAATTAAGAAGATTCATCTCTTGACCGCAGGTTGGGCAGGACAGGATATGGGTAGCCATAAACTCTTTTTTTTCTTGAGCCAGCTCATTATCAATATAGCGGTTTAATAGCCTCGCGTATTTACACATTTTTCAGGACTCCTTTTCGTATCAGGATGTCTTTTAACATCTTTCTGGCTCGAAAGAGCCGGGATTCTACCGTGCCGATATGTATCTTTAAGGCCCGGGAGATTTCTTCATAAGAGAGGCCTTGGATTTCTCTTAAGGTAATCACGGTTCTAAAATCAAAAGGTATTTCCTTGAGCGCGCCTTGCATCAGTTCTTGAGTGAGGAGGTCGGGGTTGTTTTCTTTAGCCCGGATATTTTCGCAGTCGGTTTCCTCTAAGGATTCAGCTTTATGCTTATGGCCGCGCAGGAAATCATACGCGGTGTTGACCGTGATTCGGTAAAGCCAGCTGGAAAATTTGGCCTGGGCATTAAAGGTGCCTAAGCTACGATAGATTTTTAAGAAGACATCCTGGGCTATGTCCTCGGCATCGCTTACATTTCCCACCAGGGAATAAGCGGTATTTATCGTTCGGTTTTGGTATTTTTTTACCAACATCTCAAAGGCCTCCATATTGCCGTTTAAAAATCGGTTAATCAACTCTAAGTCTTCTCGCATTTTCTCGCCCTTCTATTAGATTAGACGTAAAAACTTCCGATTTTATTCCCAAAAATTTTGTAGTATAATGAAGCAACAGTAATTATAACATAACTTTTTGATTTTAAACATCTTCAAAATGAGAGCATTTATCCTGTTTTTTATATTTTCTTTGAATTGTCTTTCTCATGCCCATAGCCAGGAGACCCTTAAAACCGTTTGCGTGAAGGATGTTTGTGTCCAGGCAGAAGTTGTGGATACTGATGCCGCTAGACAACTTGGGTTGATGTTCAGGGAAAATCTGCCCGAGGGCCGGGGGATGCTTTTTGTCTTTGAGGATGAAGGCCGCTATGGATTCTGGATGAAGAATATGCGGTTTCCCATAGATATTATTTGGATTGATAAGGAAAAAAGGGTAGTTGATATAAAGCCTGATCTCTATCCTTGTCCGGAGTCCTGTGAAATATTTAGTCCCCGCGACAAGGCATTATACGCGTTAGAGGTTTACGCCGGATTTGCCCGGAGGAATAAAATTGAGATAGGGGATAAGGTGAGTATTGATGGCCATTAATATTGCCGAGTCAGCAAATATAAGAAAGATTATCGAACTGCTTAAAGGCTGTCAGAGCATCTTTTTTATTACCGGAGCTGGGATTTCGGCTGACTCCGGACTGCCTACCTACCGGGGTATTGGCGGGCTGTATAATGATAAAGCCACTGAAGAGGGCATCCCCATAGAAACCGCTTTAGCCGGAGAAACATTACAGAACCACCCCGAGATTACCTGGAAATATCTTTCCCAGATAGAAAAGAATTGCCGCCAGGCCAAGTTTAACCGGGCCCATCAGGTAATTGCCGAGATGGAAAGGTATTTTAAGCGGGTCTGGGTCTTGACCCAGAATATTGACGGTTTCCATTCGGCGGCTGGCTCAAAGAATGTTATTGAGATTCACGGGAATATGCGTAAATTAAGGTGTATGAAATGCCGCTGGCGCGCCAAGGTTAAGGACTACAGCCAAATTACTCAAATACCGCCTCTTTGCCCTGAGTGTAAAGGTGTAGCCAGGCCGGAGGGGGTTTTCTTCGGCGAAATGCTTCCGGAATATGAATGTCAGGTATTATCCGAAGAGCTTGCTAAAGGTTTCGATATCTATTTTTCCATAGGCACTACCAGCGTCTTTCCTTATATTCAACAGCCGATAATCGCGGCCAAGCGCCTAAAGCGTCCCACCATAGAAATAAACCCCGCCCAAACCGAGGTCTCGCGCCTGGTGGATATCAAAATAAACCTGGGCGCAGGCTACGCCCTGGATGAGATTTGGAAGGCTTATCTAAACAGTGTTAAAGTCTGACGCTGGCCTAGCGAAACCCGATTCGCGGATTCGGCTTCATCGGCGGCGGTTCCAGCAATTGCTTTATAGCTTGAAAAACTATGGCAAACTGCTTGTCGTATTTATTTTCTATTTCTTCAATCTTGTGCCTAAGATCTGCGTTGGTTAATAACATTCGTTTTAGCTGGATAAACGCACGCATAATTTGGATATTTACCTGTATAGCTCTCTTGCTATGCAGCACTCCGGAAAGCATAGCCACACCCTGTTCAGTAAAAGCATAGGGCAACTTACGGGTACCGCCCCAACTTGATGTGCCAAATTGGCACATCAAGTTGGCGACTTCTTCTTTTGTTAACTGAAACATAAAGTCTTCCGGAAACCTGTCAATATTGCGTCTTACCTGGCGGGTTAACTGTCTTGTATCAACTTCGTAGAGTTTAGCCAAGTCTTTATCCAGGATTACCCTTTTCCCGCGTATCAACAAAATCTTTGCAGATATTACTTCTGTAGATATTAAATCAGCCATATTTTCGCCTCCTACTATATATGACGGAGTAAGAGACAATTTTCGTGCAAGAATTTTTTAGGAATTTGTAGAAAGTCGTCTGGAGGGAAATACTACTAAATAGTGCCGGGGGAGGGAGTTGAACCCTCATGGGTGTAACCCCGCCGGTTTTTGAGACCGGTGCGTATGCCATTTCGCCACCCCGGCAAAGATCGGGTAGACTCAAATAATAACATCTAAAATATTGTTTGTCAAACACAGAAAAACCCGCTATAATACATTTCCGCAGTTAAAACATTACCCGCAATTGACGCAAATGACAATTAGGCGTAGTTCCGCGTGGTATTCTACGTAGTTCAGCGATTTCCGGGGCTGTAGTGAAGAGGGATCACACGACAATGGCATTGTTGGATCAGGGGTTCGATTCCCCTCAGCTCCATTTGTTTATTATTGTCTCGCCGATCGCCTGCAGTCGGAATTGAAGGTCAGTGCTTAGGTAGTGTATTGCGCATATCCCTTTGTAATCTTTCTTTAATGTGGGCCTTCCTTTTGTTCTTCCATCCGGTTTACTCTTATAAAAATTACTCAAAGGTATTCCCGTTATAGCCGACCAATACTTGTTAAGCTCCTCCAGGTTTTGATCACACCTATGCATTACTCTGCAGCGTAGCTTACTTTCGTTAATATCAAAAGATGTTCTCAATAGATTAACAAAGCAACGTATTACCTGCGGATTAGAATTTCCAAAGACTAAACATTTAGTAGAAGGATATTTTGCGCCTTCGCACAAATATAATAATCCGCATATAAGTTTGCCGATTTCCCGATTTTTAACTGTAAGTTTACCAAAATGTTTTACTTCACTACGAATTTTTTCTTTCCAGCGTTCTATTTTTTCGTAATTTGCTTTTACGGCCAGAGGCCTACCTATGGCCCCGGAATCAATTATCTTTTGCCTGATACGCTCTTTTTGTTTATCTGTAAGCCGAATATCCCTAACCCAGCCAGAGATAGTACTCTTTGAGATACCGGTTTTTAAACCCAATTCTCCCAATGACCAGCCTTGGCTCCTTAGATTGCGTATTCTTTGTTTTATCCGCTTTGAATATTTTTTGAACATTTATTCCCCTCCTCATATAGTGCGTTTTTTGGCTTAAATGGTTATAGTTTTTACCACTATACTCCTACTATATAAGACGTAAAAAAGAGCTGTTTTCGTGCAAAAATTTTTAATTCTTTTTTTTGCGGAAACCGAAGCAGATTTTGATGTAAAAATAATGTTTATATGGTAAAATAATACAAGGAATTATCTATTTATAATTATACATTTACAAGTATACATAAATCAAGGGAAAAATATGATAGGAAATAATGTCAGAAGGATGAGAAAGAAAAAAGGACTCTCTCAGGAAAAACTTGCCCGCCTTGCGGATATCTCACTCAATACCCTCGCTAAAATCGAGTTAGGTTTTGCTAAAAAGCCAATAATTCAAACGGTCGTTAAATTGGCAAAGGCGCTGGAAGTCAGTATTGATGAATTGGTGAAGAAGGAGAGATAAATGTTATGAAAGGTAGTAAGCAGGATGAAACTTAAGCCTGAATTGAGTAAATGGAAAGTCGATTTATGTTTAGAAGGTGTCTATTATCACACAGCCAGAAAACATCTTAAAGGCGCCCAAGCACATTATGAGCCATTAAAAAAAGTTATCGATAATATTTTTGATTTAGATGAAAAGATAAAAGGGATTGAGGCTAAATATGAAAATAAGTTGGATGCCTATGATGAGACAGAACGTTTTTGTATTCAACTTGACTCCCTTTACAGCGAAATGACGGATAAATACTTGCCGGTTATAAGAGATATTGCTTTGGTCCATATTCTAAACGCTCTTTGCCTTGAGGCATATATAAATAAAATAGCTCTTAACAGGTTGAATCCGAAGTCCTCTTTTGATGATTTTGATAGATTATCTTTAGAGGGTAAATGGTTTTTTATTCCGAGGCTGATAAAAAACCCAAAAACATTCGATAAGGGGACAAAAAATTTTCAGGGATTTAAAAATATAATTAAATGGCGCAATAATTTAGTACATTTTAAGGGGAAAACTGAAGACTGGCGAAGCTATTTACCGCCAGAGTTTTTTGAAGATTTGGGTCTAAAAATAGAATGTGCTCAACAGTCATGCGATACCGCCAAAAATATGATAAAAAAATTATGTGAATATTGTAATTTGGCTATTCCAAAATGGCTTGATGATAATTTTAAAAATGTTTTTGAATTGGTTTTTTGAAATTTGTAAGAGAAATTAATTTAATGTCGCAAGAGGATAAAACCTTGGAAAAGCTCATTTATATTTTAGTGAGATCTGGCCCATTGAAAGGGCATAAATTTTTTGTTAGGACGGATTGCCCAATATTGATAGGTAGAAGTAAAGATGCAACCATAAAAATCACCTATGATAAATTTTGTTCAAGAAAGCACGCGTTAATTTATTGGAATAGAAACGCATGCTTTATAGAGGATCTCAATAGCACAAACGGAACATTCGTAAATGACGCTCGTATTTATGGAAGAAATGAGTTAAAGAATGCAAATATCATAGGCCTAGGAGACACCAAGTTATCCGTATCAATTAGTTAGGATTTAAGATGGTTGAAAAGAATTCTCAAGCTCCTACGGATGGTATAAAAATAGGAGATTTTATCGGTGGATATTATGAGGTGTATCGTATTTTGAAAGGTGGAATGGGCGTTGTTTATGTCTGCTACGACTATCGCAGCCACTTTCCTACCGTTCTCAAAACATTTAAAAAGGAGTATATTCAAACCGATAAAGATGAAGCACTCTTTAAAAAAGAAGCGCTTATCTGGATAAAAATAGGCAGGCACCCTTATATTATACATGCCGATTCGGTAGCGAAAATCGATCGAAAGCTTTTTATTATGCTTGAATATATCAGCCCGGATAGTCATGGAAGAAATACTTTGACTCATTATTTTGGATATCTGACTTTTCCCGAAATTCTTAAGTTATCCATACAATTTTGTTACGGCATTGAATACGCATATTCGAGAGGAATTGATGCTCACCGGGATATTAAACCGGATAACATTATGATTACTCCTGAAAAGACGGTAAAGATAACCGATTTCGGTTTAGCAAAAGCATTTCAGGAGATTCAGTTTAAAGAAAATAATATTTCAAAGAAGGAAGAACCTAATTTATGTGTATTCAAAAGCAAAGGAAGAAATATTTGTGGAACGCCCCCGTACATGTCTCCTGAGCAATTCGATGGTTACGCTGATAAAAGAAGCGACATTTATTCTTTTGGCATTGTTCTTTATCAATTAGGCGCAGAAGGAGCGCTTCCTTTTATTGGGGAGAGTGCCGAAGAATATGAATGGCTACATAAAAGGAAAGAAGCTCTTTGTCTTCCCTCGCCACTATCTTCTATTATTAAACGATGTTTAGAGAAGAATCCGGATAAGAGATATAGAGATTTTGCTGTTATAAGAGAAGAATTGCAAAAAACGCTCTTAGAAGAAACGGGAGAGAAAATAATTCAACCTGAAACATCTGAATTAGAATTATGGGATCTTATTGGTAAGGGGAGTGCTTTGGATGTTTTGGGTAAATACGATGAAGCACTCGTTTGCTATGGGCGAATATTGAAGGAAGAGCAAAATAATGCAATGGCATGGCATAATAAAGGAATTGTCCTTCGTAATCTTGGTAAGCGCGAAGAAGCACTTGCTTGTTTCAGTAAGGCTTTAGAAATTAATCCCAAAGATGCCGATTTTTGGTATACGAAAGGTACTTTTTTAAACGACATTGGCAGATATGATGAAGCGGTCTTATGTTTTGACAGGGCATTAGAAATAAATTCTCGGCATACTTATTGCTGGAATAATAAAGGAAGCGCCTTATTTAGCCTTGGTAGGTTAAGCGAAGCGATTATCTGCTTTGATAAATCTCTAGAAATAAATAAAAGAAATATAGTTGCTTGGTATAACAAAGGAAGTATTTTAGTTGAGAGCAGTAGATTGGCTGAGGCAATTACCTGTTTTGATAAGGCGTTAGAGATAAATTCAGAGTATGCTGAAGTCTGGTATAACAAAGGAACAGTTTTGAATAATCTTGGTATGTCTAACGAAGCAATCACTTGTTTTGACAGGGCATTAGAAATAACTCTTAGGGATGCTGAAACATGGAATAATAAAGGAATTGCTTTAAATAATCTTGGTAGAACTAAAGAAGCAATAAAATGTTATGATAAAGCAGTAGAAATAAACCCAGAATTTGCTGAAGCATGGTTTCATAAAGGATTAGCTTTAGGAAAACTCAATACAAACAACGAAGCCTTAAAGTGTGTAGAAGAGGCGATAAGATTAGACCCAAATTTTACTGAAGCGGTTATAGCTCAACAACTTTTACAACTAAAGCTAAGAGAATAAATACATATAAAATGAAAAATTTTCTTAAATTGTTCCTATACATTTTTCTTGTGGGGACATTTGCGTATACAGGTTACGAAATTTCTACTTTATCAAATCGAATTCAAAAGATAGAAAATAAACTCGGCGGCCCCCGGAAGATAGCTTGTAATGAAAGAGATACTGTGGAGAAGGTGCGCCGATCAGTGGTCCGTATCATTGGGGGAGAGTCCGAGGGGTCAGGTTTTGCGATCCAAAAAGGCGGCTTTATCTTGACTAACTTTCATGTGATTGACTCTGAGCCAAATCCAAAAGTTATATTACTCGATAATACTTTTGAGACAGGCCAGGTCATTATGGCCGACAAGGATGCGGACCTTGCTGTTATCAAGATTAAAAAAGACCTTCCGGCGGTCAGCTTCGCACGCCTTGGCGGGATTAGTTCTCCGGAAGAAGTCTTAGCCATAGGGTATCCGCTTGGAGGCAGTCTACCCGGTGAGTCGTCTGTTATTCGGGGATCATTTTCAAGAAGCACGAAAGATAAGAAAAATGGCGTTCAATATCTTCTAACGGATATGACCATGGTTTCCGGAATAAGCGGTGGCCCGATGGTGAATATCTGCGGGGAAGTGGTGGGGGTTAATACCTCAGGACTATTCCTGGGTGGAATGGGCATAGCGATTTCCTCCGATTCCATAATAGATAAATACCGCCTGATGTCTGCTTCGAAGGATCCGCTCAAAGACGTAAAGAAAACAGTTTTTGAGCCCAACAAAAACGCACTCGAAGCTGTCAGGGCTTTTTACAATTACCTCAAAGCCCGGAAATTAGAAAAGGCTTTTGAGCTCTTGTCCGACAATTTCGTCATGGGATACAGTTTTGAGCACTGGGCGTGGGGATACCGGCCGCTTTTAGATACGAGCATCATTATAACCAAATCCGACCAAGAAATAGCTAACAGAATACACGTGAAGCTATCTACCAAGGACTTGGTGGATAATGAGATCGTATATAAGTATTTCGAGGGTTATTGGGATGTCCGGCAAATAAATGGAAAATGGCTGCTTTGGGATCCGGAGATTAGCGAACTCAAGGATCCGGAGCCGGACTGGTTCATAGATTATGATAAGCGCAAAGAAGTAGAGGAGTTTGCAAAAACTCACAAGGATTTTGAAAAATATAGGCCTGAAATGTATAAAATATCGCTGGAACCCGAAAACGAAAATTTAAGCTTGCAGGAACTCTATGATAAAGCTAAAGAAAGAGTTGGAACGGGTGATGCTGGTAAGGACATTGAGGGAGAGATAAGATGAAAAACAATTGTTTACTGTAGTTTCTAAAGTTCGTTACAACATAGAGTTGTTGATTATTTTTGCAAAATCATAAAAGGTATGGTAAGCTTAGGGCAAGGACAATAAAAGAAAATTTTTAAGAATATAAAATGCGAATAAAACATACCCGGATAAACGGAAGGAAAATTATTTACGGCCAGGGCACCGCGGAAGAAGTGGATGAGTTGAACAGAGAAGCTAACTTTGAGGCGGCTTTAGATGTTTTACAAAATATGAGGAGGATGCGAAAAGGTTTTTTTAGCGCCAAAGAATCTTTTAAGGTGAATAGGAAAATATATGGGAAGAGAAAAGCCGGTTGAGAACGATTACCGGGATTCTATATCCGCTTTAAATAAATATGGTAAGGAAGATTTGATTAAGGAAGGCGTAAAATAACATTTAGCCGATGTGAATGAGTTTACGCGGCAGTATTAATGAATAACTATTTTAGTAGTAGACGCCACGGTATCTGAGGACGGACACGAAGATTAACTAATATTTTAAAAGGGCAAGTTTTTTTGAGCTTGCCCTTTTTTATTGGAAATTGGGCGGGGGTTGTGCTAAACTTATAAAATGCGTATAGGAGTGCATGTTTCGATTGCCGGGCATATTTATCAGTCCATAGAGCGGGCCAGGGTTTTGGGCTGTAATACGATGCAGATATTTTCCCGCGACCCCCGTCAGTGGCGCAAGGGGCGCCTGAACCTTCAGGAGATTGAGGAATTTAAGAAATCTCGCTCCAGGTGTGATATCGCGCCGGTTTTTGCCCATATCCCTTATTTAAGTAATTTGGCTTCGCCGCTTCCGGTTTTGTATAAAAATTCAATCAAGGCCTATATTGAGGATATGAAAGAAGCCGAGGCCTTGGGTATAGAATATCTGGTTACTCATATGGGTAGCCACAAGAAAACCGGGGAAGAGAAGGGCATTAAGAGATTCACCTCGGCCATAAATAATATTTTGGAGAGAACCAAAAAATCCCCGGTACATATACTTCTGGAAAATACCTCCGGCGCGGGCTCCTGGCTGGGCTATAAGTTTGAACATCAGCGCCGGATTATTGACGGTATTGAGCAGAAGCACCGGGTGGGGATATGCCTGGATACTTGTCACAGCTACAGCGCGGGCTATGATTTGGCCGATAAGGAAGGATACGAGGAAACCATCCGGCAGATAGATGAAATTGTCGGCCTGAAGCGGCTGAAACTCATTCATTTGAACGACTCTAAAGATAAAATAGGAAGCCATCGCGACCGGCATGAGCATATCGGCAAAGGCAAAATCGGTTATGAAGCCTTCAGGCTGATTTTAAATGACGCCCGTCTGAAAGACACCGCTTTTATTTTAGAGACTCCCAAAGACACCGAGGATTCTGACCGGATAAATTTGGAGACGGTCAGGAAATTACGCCGGGTCGGAAAAGGAATAATATGACCTATAAAATTTTAGTGGTGGATGACGAGCATGACGCGGCTGATATCATAAAGAATAGATTGATTCATGAAGGCTATGAAGCGGTGGCCGCTTATGACGGGCAGGAGGCCTTGGAGAAGATTAAGGAGGAAAACCCCGATATTATTCTCCTGGATTTAATGATGCCTAAACTCAACGGTTTTGAGGTGCTTAAAGAGTTAAGAGAGAAGTTTAAAGATAAGTGGAGGCCGGTGATTATCGTCAGCGCCCAGGATGAGATCGCCTCTTTAGAGAAATGCTACGGTATGGAGGCCGACCATTATCTGACCAAACCTTGCGATATTGAACATATTCTGCGCGGAATCAGGATAATGATTTCTCTTATCCCCGCCCGGATAAAGTAAAACTATGTTGTATAATTTTAAGGAAATTGAAGAGAAATGGCAGAGATATTGGCAGGAAAACAATATCTTTAAGGCCAAACATTCGCCGGAAAAAAAGAAGTTTTATTGCTTAGAGATGTTTCCTTACCCATCGGGAAAAATCCATATGGGCCATGTGCGCAATTATACCATTGGCGATGTCTATAGTCGTTACCAGCGGCTGAAAGGCTGTGAGGTTTTGCATCCGATGGGCTTTGACGCCTTTGGCCAGCCGGCGGAAAACGCCGCCATCAA
>Ga0209212_1006891_pt1 | contig 12809 bp, 10 predicted proteins | sample RifGroC2_FD_183996 | JGI IMG/M metagenome (GOLD analysis project Ga0209212, IMG submission 183996) | Groundwater microbial communities from Rifle, Colorado, USA - Groundwater C2 (SPAdes) (version 2) | ecosystem: Environmental > Aquatic > Deep subsurface > Groundwater | place: Rifle, Colorado...
TTTAGCCTCGCAAATTTCCTTGCCGATGCTTTCCAATAGAGCCTTGGCATTTTCTATGGTAGTGCTGAAATCTGTTTCAAGATGGGCTTCCATCCGGTCAATATACATTTCAAGCCCCTGCCACCGGCTATATTGGGCAAGTGTTGACCGGAGCTTTTCCATCAACAGGACACCCTGATCTCGCCACTCATCAGCTTGGGCAGCAAGGTATCGCGGAGGGTTTCGAGCAATCTTAGCTGCTTGGCAATAACAATCTGTTTATCCAGTAATGGCGTCATTTGCTCAGACATATCTTTCAATTCATCTGGCGATGGCACATTCACCATCGCGGCATCCAAGTCCCCCCTTTTGATATGCCCCATCGTTGTGGCGTGACTTGCAGAAATGGAGATGAACTCCGCCAAGTGATGCTTGCACCACATCAGGTAAAACCATTTCGGGAATTCCGTGGATGTTACCTTGAATAAATGCTGGTTCAGCACACACCTCTCACCATCCCACACCTTGACCATCAAAGAAGCAGACCAAGCAAAAATCACATCCCCCGCTTCGACGATGTATTCAGACTTAACCTCGCTTGTCGCCCAGTCCGATGATTCGGATATACCACCGCTCAGCTCTTTAATTTTCAGGACTGGCAGTTTTTCCAATTCATTCTTTGGCGGGGTTTTCTGGCAAGCCAAACCATTCAGAAAGTTGGCGATACGGCTTAACGGCCTCACATCCCAATCCTCCTGCACCTCTTCCACGAACCACTGGCGAAACAGCGTTTCGGCCATGGCTTCGAGGGTTTGGTTCTGGCGGTGCAATAGGTCGATTTTGTCGTCGAGGCTGCTGAGCACAGATGCGATGGCTTTTTGTTCGGGTGGTTGCGGAATAGTAACTTCAATATTTTCGAAATCGGATTTGTTTAGTATGGGTACCGCCGTGCCATCCCCGCCAAGGGTAGTTAGTGTTTCATGCAAATCTCTGGTCAAGTAATAAAGAAAGTCACCATCAGCCACTGACCTATTTGGAATAATTGCGTTGATTTGTTGATTGGTTATACAAGGCAAAGCATTCACTACTGTTTTACCCATGTCAGAACCAATGCAAGTCACGAGCACTGAGTTTTCAGGAAGCAGGCGTTTCCCCTGTCTGGCAGTGCCTGCTTGTGAAAGCATTCTGATGCTTGAGTATGCTTTCTTCCCATAATTCTTGTAATCGGATGGAGTAATAAAAAGAACTTCCTCGCCCCAATCTTCAGGGTTGTCCTTTGATGGCGTCTTACCAGTTACGACATGTCCGGTATCACCAAGTTTGCATTCCCGCCACTCGCTCATACCTTCACCCCCGCCAAGTTCTCGGGTACAATACGCTCTGGATTGGGAATGCCCGGTCGGCGGACGTTTTCTGGGAAACCGGAAGCGTCCGTTTTCATCTGGGGTGTACCTTTAATCCGTTGACACGCCCCGACACATAAATGTGGGGCTGCACTACTTCAAAAGCCTGGTTGGCAACGAGGGGCTTTAGCAAGTGTCTTGCCGTCGGGTGGGCGCATAAGTCTGCCACCTGAATTCCGCAAATGTTGTCCTGCTTGCGCCTGAAGCTGATCGGGCAAACCAGTTTCTGAAACCTTTCTGCGCTGTTGTAATAGGTTCCCTGCGTCATAAGTCGGTAAAAGCTGGCGCGCAAAGCGTCATCTTCCTGTTGACCGCGCGCCTCGGCAATAACTGGCAACTGATTTTCTTTTTGCTCCTCCAGAAAATGCAGGATGCGCTCAAAACTGTATTCCAGCGCCACGTCGTAAGGGTTCTTCGCGCCATCTCCATAGCGCTGCGCATAAGCGGTCTTGTGAATCGCGGTAATAAATAACGTAAACGGCAGCGTCGCCATCAATGCGCTGAGTTCGCCCAGAAACTTTAGGCGAACAGTTTCGTTTAGCAATATGCTAAAAGGCCCTTCTGCCTTGCGGATTTCGCGGCTATGCAGGTTAATGCCTTCATGCGCGAAATAGCGCAACTTGAATTCCGCCAGGGCGGGAATGATTTGCTTTGCATACGCCTCACGTTCAACAATCACCGTGCAAAGCAAAAACAAGGGAAAGTCTTTGTCGATCTTCGAGAGCGAGTGGTCGCCGCATTCATCAAAAAATGCGATGAACCGTGATTTCGCAAGACAGCTTTCCGTCATACCTTCACCTTCGCCAGATTCTCGGCAATGGTTTTATTCAACTTCGCCTCTTCCAGCAACTGCGCCTCGAACTCGGCTTTCAACGCGGCGAAGCGTTCGGCAAAGTTGAAGTCATCTTCCTCGTCAGGCAAGCCGACATAGCGCCCCGGCGTGAGCACATAGTCCAGCTCTTGCACCCGCACCAGCGGCACGGAGGCACAAAAGCCTTTTACATCTTCATACGCTGCTTCGCCTGTACACCAAGCATGATAGGTGGCAGCAATCTGCTGAATGTCGTCGTGTGAAAGCTCCTTGGTGCGGCGGTTGATCAGATGGCCGAGGTTGCGCGCATCGATGAACAGAATTTCATTTTTTCGCGGGTGTCCATTGTTTCGAGCGCGGTTCATGAACCACAGCGCCGCCGGTATCTGCGTATTCAAAAACAGCTTGGCGGGCAGATTGACGATGCAGTCGATCAGGTTGCCGTCCGCGATCAGCGCCTTGCGGATGTCGCCTTCGCCGCTGGTCTTGCTGGTGAGCGCGCCTTTGGCCAGTACCACGCCCGCCTTGCCCTGTGGGTTGAGGTGATAGGCGAAATGCTGCAACCAAGCGAAGTTGGCGTTGCCCGCAGGCGGCGCGCCGAATTGCCAGCGGCCATCGCCACGCAGCAGGTCACCGCTCCAGTCGCTCACGTTGAACGGCGGGTTGGCGATGATGAAGTCGGCTTTCAGGTCTTTGTGGGCGTCGTTGAGGAAGGAGCCTTCGTTGTTCCATTTCACCTGCGAGCTGTCAATGCCACGGATGGCGAGGTTCATCTTGGCCAGCCGCCAGGTGGTTTGGTTGCTCTCTTGCCCGTAGATGGAGATGTCGTTGACGCGGCCTTGATGCTCTTCGACGAATTTTTCTGATTGCACGAACATGCCGCCCGAACCGCAGCAGGGGTCGAACACGCGGCCTTTGTAGGGTTCCAGCATGGCAACCAGCAATTCAACGATGCTGCGCGGCGTGTAGAACTGCCCGCCCTGCTTGCCTTCGGCCAGCGCGAATTCACCGAGGAAATATTCGAACACATGTCCCAGCACATCGGCGCTGCGCGATTTGGCATCGCCCAGCGCAATGTTGCCCACTAGATCAATCAGCCCGCCCAGGCTGGCGGGGTCGAGGTTTTGCCGCGCGAACACCTTGGGCAACACGCCCTTAAGCGAGGGGTTTTCTTTTTCGATGGCATCCATCGCTTCATCGACCACGGTGCCGATAGTGGGTAGCTTGGCTTTGGCTACAAGGAAAGACCAGCGCGCTTCAGACGGCACAAAAAAAATATTTTCCGCCTTGTATTCGTCCTTGTCCTCGGGATCGGCACCTTTGTACTCGCCATCGCCTGCTTGCAACCTGGCAAACATTTCCTCGAAGGAATCGGAGATGTATTTCAGGAAGATCAACCCCATCACCACATGCTTGTATTCGGCAGCGTCGATGTTCTTGCGCAGCTTGTCGGCGGCTTTCCACAACTGCTTTTCCAACGGTTCGTCTTTGTTTTCTTTTGCGGGTTTTGCCATGGATGTTTTATTTGATTTATATCGCGGTTGAATAAGGCTAAATTGTAGGTTGAGAAAAACTGGTTTGCGGCACAGTTGAAGAAGACCGCATAATGAGCGCGTTAAGAAATACGGATTACAGGGGCAAGGTCACATTTTTCAGTGAATCCATCCACATTTTTAAAATTAAGCATAACGTGTCGCTGTTCCAGATTAAGCATAACGTGTCGTTTGCGACAATTTATGCTTAATTCCACACCTGCAAAACAACTGCAACTATTTGATTTGGTGCCCGGAGCCGGGGTCGAACCGGCACGCTGGTTTTACCCTAGCGACGGATTTTAAGTCCAAACCAAGTTTCTATATTCCACGCGGTGTTTCTGGCGGTTTCTGGTCCGCAAACAATCTAAAAGAGATGCCATAAAAGTCAATATCCACGCCACCTCGGATTTTTTTGCGGACCAGAATCCGGCCTTCAGAACAGCCCACCGGCACCCTGATGCACGTCGTAGTTGGTGATGATCAACTCCCCTCTCGGCGCTCCTGATCCGTGCCGATTTCCCAGAGAATACTCGATATCCACTGTCTCGATATGCATATCCGCAAACACGCGGCGGATCTCCGGATGGTCGTTTAGGCTGATCATCACTTTCCCCTTCACCGTGCTGGCTAGCTCGGCCATGCGGACGTATTGGTCGAACTCGAACGGCACGCCGTAGCCTTCTGTCTCCCAGTATGGCGGGTCCATATAGAAGAAAGTGTGGGCGCGATCGTAGCGAGTGATGCAATCTTGCCAGGCTAGGTTTTCGATGTGGACGCCATCGAGGCGCAGATGGGCGGCGCTGAGATTCTCTTCCAGGCGCAGCAGGTTGAGCCCGGCCGGAGCGGTGGTGGCAGTACCGAAGTTCTGGCCTTGCACTTTTCCGCCGAACGCGAGTTGCTGCAGGTAGAAGAAACGTGCGGCGCGCTGAATGTCGGTGAGCGTTTCCGGCTCGGTCATCTGGTGCCACTTGAATATCTGCCGGCTGGACAGCGCCCATTTGAATTGCCGGACAAACTCTTCGAGGTGGCATTTGACGATACGGTACAGGTTGACCAGCTCGCCGTTGATATCGTTAATGACTTCGACATCAGCCGGGGACGGCCGCAGGAAAAACAGCGCCGCTCCGCCGCAAAAGACTTCGACGTAGCAGGAGTGTTGTGGGAAGAGCGGGATCAAGCGGTCAGCCAGGCGGCGTTTGCCGCCGATCCAGGGGATGATTGGTTGGAGGCCTTGGCCGATGCTCACAGGTGTGCTCTGTGGGTTTAGGAGGCTGGCCCGTGCATCAACACGGGCCAGCCGCCTCTTCTTTTTACTGCTCAGTTTCGCTTAACTGGATTTGCGTCCTTAATTGTTTCGCTTAATTCGGCCTCCGCCGGCAGCCTTGCCCTCAGTGAGTTTCATTCAGCAGATACCGCAGCCGTTCCGCCTGCCGGCGCAGGGTGAGGCCGCGCAGCACCCGACCGCCGGCCTTGTTCCACAACAAAAACGAATCAGCCGCGCCGGGGTATTCGCGGCGATCGGTTTTGCGCCTCACACTCGACACGCCGAACGCGCCCACGCCGATGTTGTAGGCCAGCGAGGTGCACGCAGCCAGCCGTCCGTCCGCTTCGGCATGGAGCTGTGGGCAGCGCTTGAGTGTGGCGAGCATGAATTGGCCGACGCGCTGGCGCAGCACGGCATCGGCCTGTTGCTGCGTCCACATGTCGCCCTCCGTCACGCCGAGCGTCTCCCCCCAGCCGATGGTCAACACACCCGCCGGGCAGCGGTACGCGGCGAGGCGGCAGCCCTCGAAGCGCTTGACCATTTCAACGGTCAGGTCGATTGCGCTCTTCATAGCAAATCCACCAGATGCACAGCCAGATGAAGACGATTACGAGGATGCCGAATAGTTCGATCATTATTGCTTCTTGTCAAAAACGCGACCGACAAACCAAAATCCGAGTATTCCCCATAGAATGGCAACATCATCCTTCGTCCAACACAAGATGATTGCAGCCCACGGATCGGTGGCACGCAGGGCGACGACGATCATGCAAAATTTCACCAGCCCGTACAGGCCGAGAAAATAATATGTGGTCAGCGGGCGCACCAGAAAATTGAGCGCATCCACCCACTTGATACCGACCTTCTGCATCTGCCCGGCGAGCGCGGACTTTTGCGCGTCGAGCAATGCGAGCATCTGGTCGATGCTGCCCTGTTCACGTATCTCATCCATGCGCGCGCCGGCGCGGGTCTTTTCCAACTCCACTTGCCGGTCGAGCATCGCCAGTTCGTGCGCATTGTCGGTCTTTTTGTTCCACAACGAGACAAACTCCGGCAGGGCGCGCATCAGCCCGCCGCCAAACAGGGAAAGTAATGTCATCAGCATGTCATTCTCCTAATTTATCGATACGCCGCGCGGCGGCTTTTGCTGCGCGCTCCAGCAACCCTTCTGCCTGGAACAGCAGTCGGGTAGAAAAATGCGCGGACATCCCGGCGGTCGCGGCGGCGATCGTATGGTTGTCTAGATAAAAATCCACCACCGCAAACCCGACGAACCCCATCATTGCTGATGTCGCCATCTCGCCGATCAATTCAATCGAATTAAAGGCGCGGGTGTGTCCGTCCTTGACGCGCTGATACCAGCTTGTCAATCCGCCAAGCAGGCTTAATCCGATCACCAGTAGCCAGGTGCCGGTACTCCATACGGCTGGGTCTTTTTCAGGCATTTTCATCGTCCTTTGCAATGCGCACCATCAACTTCAAACGGATCGAGCAGGTTTGTGATATCCACCATCACAGCCCCAACTTCGCTTCTAATGCTTCGACCTTAGCCATTAGTGCCTGCACTGCGCCATACAGTGCAGCATTCATTTGACCGCCATTCAGGTCGAGACAGTCTTCTATAACTTCCTTGCGGAATTTAGGCCGAGTCTTTTTGACCATGCGAGGCATTTGGTAGGTTGCTGGTCGTGTGTCAAATACAGCGGATTCTGTTTCTGTAGCAGGCGTAATTTCGTAGGATTCCAACACTGTGTTACCTACTTCATCAATCACGGCTACAGTATCAAACAGGAGCGTTTTTACTTCTTTCTGGATTGTTTTGGTCACTTGAACAGCCTTACCATCCAGTACCTCAATAGCAGTAGTAATCTCATCAACCATCTCAACGGTGAATTCCCGCTCTTCGTATTCTTCCTCGCCATCTGGAATATCTGGATAGAGAGTAAACGGCTTAATCGAAACTGCATTCTTGAATACTTTTTGGACATCCTGTGCAATCCAACCAAGATTATGTTTATCTGAGACCTGTTCGGCAGAATAAACGCCGGGTGCAAAACCGAAGTGTTTGAGCGGAACTTGTTTCACTATCTCATAGCAGCGGGATAGGTCAGCATCTACAATGTCAGTCTTGATACGTTCATCGGAAACTACTGTCCAGAGGCCTCCAGTACCGGGTTTACCTGCGGAATCGGTATCAACGTGGAGTTGGTAGCTTGGTTCACATCCGATGCCTATATTTCCAGCTGGATCGATTCTCAAGTTATTTAAAAAACTACCCCCCGTATTTCCTTTTATAATAAAAGGATTATTGCCCCGATACAAGACGGTTGGGCCGCTAGCATGCCATATCCAACCAACCTCATTTATGCCAAGTTCAGTAGATTGCGAAGAGGCAAGATTCAAACCACCACCAGAGAGCGTAAGTCTTGCATTAGCATTTGGGGAAGCAGTTCCGATGCCGACGTTGCCAGAAGGTGTCACAGCCATTCTGATACCAGGTGTACCAGAGCTCGAGTATAGGTTGAAATTACCACTACCATCTCCTGTACCCGCTCCCTGTTGCCACGCAGTAGCGCCGCTTTGCCAATAATCCCACCCAACAGCATTAGCAGTGCTAGTTCGCACAGAAGGCAATACATTACCTGATCCGCTCACAGAAGAACCAGATGACATTTCAAAGGCTTGTGATGGGTGACCGGCGCGGGCTGCTTTGTCAGTGTCAAGTTCATTTATTGCGGCTTGTACATCTGTAGCTGCAATATTACCAGCAGGAGTATTAGTCACATCAGCAGCCGCAGATGTAAAGGCGTTAACCACATTCGTGCCGTCGCATTCCAGCAGCACGCGCTTGCCTTGCATGACGGCCACGCCGGTTCCGGCGGCGGTCTTGACCGTTATGGCATACGCGCCTGACGTGTTGTTCAGGATAAAATTGTGGCGCACCCCGGCAGGCATGATGAGGTTGATGTTGGCGGTCAGCGTGCCGGTCAGCTCGATGAATAGATTGCTGGCCTCGGCGGTGGTCAGCGTCACATCCGCGCCGCCCGCGACCGATTTAACCAAGCGACCGGTGAGCGCTGCATTCAGCGCCGCCGGCGTCTGCACCACGTAAGGGTTGCCGAGCGCGTCGTGCACCGTGACGCTGCCCGTGCCGGACAGCCAGGCGGTCAGCTCGTCGGTGGTGACGTGCCAGGCGGTCATCATCGCCGCGAGCTGGCTGGCGAGCTGCGCCGGCAGCGTGCTGGTGAAGTTGCGGATAATGGCGTACACCTGCGCGCTGTTGGTCGTGCCGGCGTAGGCGGCGGTGCCATTGATTTGCTTGATCGCGTGGTGCGTATCGTCGGTGATCGAGGTGATCTCGTACTCAACCAGATCGGGGCCGAGGAAGATGTCCCCGATACTGGCTTGTGTCAGCCACAACGTGCCCGTGCCGACGACATCCGGGCTGCCGTTGGTGACGGCGACGGTTCCTGCTCTGTACCATGCTCCCATGATGATCTCCTTTTAATAATCTGTAAAAAACTGAATTTGCATATCAGACATCCACGGCCCGGCATTTACCGGTGGGCCAGAGCCTATCGCGCCAACATTCGCAGTGATGCTGGTGTTATTGTTAAAAGTTATTTTCGGCCCCAAGACCAACCCATTGTTACCACCAACATCCACAAGTTGTGTCATGGGGATGTTGTACGCCGACAGGTATGGGCGCATTCCTGACGGCCCCGCCGTTAAGGCCCTATTCACAGATGTTCCGTCTGTCGGCACGGAGATATTATTTATAGGACGCAGCAGGCTAGAATTACTGTCATACGCAACTGAGCCGTCACCGCGATAAACACGCAACCCATATCCACTAGGTGGCAGACTGATTTCGGTCTGCGGGCCATATGCAACCCAGTCATAAGTGCCCGCCGATGTCACAATCCCAATGACACTCCCTCCATAGTTCGCAGCCCAAATAGTGTTACCGTCGATGCTTGGCCGGGCGGCAAAAATTTTGGCACCAACCACCGAAGGGAAAGCGGTGCCAGATGACACATTTTGCCCAGAAGCGAGCTTTACGTAATTCACGTAATCCTGATCAATCTGAACGCCATCATTCTGATTGACCGCCGAGAACCCAAACCCAGAGCTGATGATGGCACCATCTTTCCGCACAACAATCCAGCTTGTACTACCGACGTCGGCATATTCCGAATAAACCGTGAAACCATTACTCTGAACCACCCCATACACACCCGTCTGTGAACTTAATTGAAAGGCTATCCAATTCCCATCTGCGGCCATGCCTGGAACCGAAGTAAATCTACTGCTGCCTCTAGAAATCGCGCCGACTCCATATTCGCCCCAGAGCCTCGCGACTCCATCGCTGGTATCGAGGAGCGCATTCCCTGCGCTGTCAAAAACCTGAAGTCCGCAAGTCATAGCGATAAATTCCCGATCTTCACGCGCATCACATTGTCCGCGTCGTACACCTTGATCACGTTGTCGCGGATCTCCATACGCGCGCCGGTTGTTGCGGTGCGCAAAACGCCAATATTGGCACTCACCGCAGACAGGCTTTCCACAGCAAGCGAGCGCGCCACAATCGAGCCGTCAATAATCAGATTCCCGTCCAACCCCAGGGCTGGCACACCGTTAACCGTACCCAGTATCAGCACCTGTTTCGGCGTGCCGCTTCCGTCCGGCCGGTACACCACCAGCTTGTCGGCTAGCACCGCAAACACCGTGCCATTGGCGCCGGACAGCAGTTGAATGCCGGCCACCGCCTGGTTGCCGTCCTGCATGGTCTGCACCTGCACGCCCCATTTGGCTTCCACGCCCTCGATCGCGCTGGCGCTGGCGCTGGACTCTTCCTTGACTGCGGCGAAGTCGCCCGTATCCAGCCGGGCTTCGAGCGTGGTGATGTCGCCCGCATTCGCGCTGTCCGCCGTGGCGCGTGCGGTCTGTTCCGATACCAGCGCGGCCAGGTTGTCATCCACCTGCGCCGCCAGAATCAGGCGCTCGGTGGCCAGCGCGGAGACGGCATCGGAGGTGGCGCGCAGGGTTTGTTCGGCGGCCGAGGCGCGCGCGCCGGTCACCTGCGCGAGGGTGCGCGAGGCGTTGTTATCGAGCAGCGCCTGCAATAAGCCGATGGCATTCAGGTTCTGGTTGGCCGACACCGCCGCCGGATCGATCGCCCCGAGGATGGTATTGATCGAGCCGTCCACATACGACGAACTGGCCTTGAGCGCGATGTCGCCCTGCATTTGCGAGATGCTGGTTTCGGCCACATTGATGCGCTCGCCCTGGCTATCCAGCGATGCGGTGTGGCTGATGATCGAGCCATCCAGCGCGCCCAGCACCAGATCCACCTGGTGCAAATGCGCCTCGACATCGGTACTGATTTCGGCGGTGGCCAGCAGCGTGACCTGTCCGGTCAACGGGTCAATCGTGGTGGTGGCATCCGTCACCCACTTTTCCACCTGCGCGCGTTTTTTCAGCTCATCCGACTTGAGCAGCAGATACAGCGCAGATTCTGCGGTGCCCTGCGCGGCGGTGAGCGCATCCGGCACTTGCAGGATTGGCGTGGCTAACTCGCTGGCGAGTTGCTGCATACCGAGGCTGTTCTGTAACTGTGCAAGCAGCGCGGACGGGTCGGAACTCGGCGCGGCATAGATGCCGGCCGTGGCGCCGAGAGGATAGAAGTCGGACTGATTGCCGCTGGTATCCACCACGCGCCCCCAATAGAACCATGTCTGTGCCGGGGTAAGGCCGGGATGCTTCCACGCGCTCACCGGGTGCTTCTGGTTGGTGAGCTGAAACCCCGCCGCGCGGTTGTTGCTGGTCGCCCCCCACAGTTCGACGTAATCAACGCCCAGCGCACCAGGCGTTTCCGTCCACGCCAGATCGATCGCGAACATCCCGCCCGTGGCGGTCAGGCTGGTAAGCGGCAGCGGCTTGTTGCCGGCGATGGTGTGCTGGTACGCCGTTACGGTATCCAGCGGCTCCGGCGAGCGGCCGTACTTGTTGAACGACTGCAGCTTGATCCAGACGGGTGAGCCGATACGTTCACGCGGCACGCGATACTTGAACACGGCGTCGTTGAGGCGCAGAAACTGCGAGCCGGTGGCGTGCCCGGCACTGACCGTTCCCTGCTGGCTGCGCCGCAGATACGTGAGCGCATAGTGATCCGGCGACGTGAGCGTGGCGGTCTGGTAACCAATGATCTCGCCGTCCACCCAGCACAGCGTATTGCCGTTGTCGGCATCGGCCTGTGTGCCGGACAGCAACTGGCCGTGGCTGACTGCCATGTCCACGTACAGGGTGTGCGTGGTATCCGGGTCGTCGCCTGCCGCCAGTGCAGACGTGAGCACGCCATGCCGTGCCGGGTTGGTAATAGTGCCAACCTGCTGATAGCTTATGCCGTCGTCGGACACCCAGACATGCGCGCCGCCCCAGTGAGCACCGCCACTCGCGCCGATCCATATCTCCAGCCCCGGGGCGGTGAGATAATTCGGGGCTTCGAAAATGACGGGTGTGTTCGTGGCACCCGGCGCGATGTTCTGCTCGGGCACGTAGCCGCTGATCGTCTGGGTCGGGATGGCTGTGGCCTTGAGCAGGCCGAACGGCCACTCCTCCACCAGCATGGTGATTTTCCCGGCGCCGTCGTCCGTGGTCTCGACCACGCGCACTGCCACATGGTCGAGATGCTGCGGGCCGAAGGTCAGGGTGAGCAGGTCCATCGCCTCGACCAGACAGAATCGCTCGTCAACGACGAACTCCCACTGGTTGCGGATGTACAAGCCACGGTTGCGCCAGAACTCGCACACCACTACGGCCATCTCGTCGCGCGTGATGCAAGCCAGATCCAGCGTCTCCGGGCGCGGGCCGTACTGCGTCACCGCGGCGAGATCGTCGCGCATCACCGTGACGGTGTTGTAGTCCTTCGCGCGCGAGGTGTAGTTGAGCGTGACGCGGTTGACCGCATCGGCGGGCTGGGTGCGCTTATGGCGCGGCGACTCCAGAAAATCCGATTCACTCAGGTCATAGATCGGCGTGGTGTCAGGCGTCCACGCGCCCACAGGCTCGTCGCCGTATGGCACGATCCTGATCTGGCCGGACGACCAGACGGCCTCGGCCATGGTGGCTTTGAGCAACTGCGCGATCAGCTCCCGCGATGCCTTCTGCGAGGTCGCGCCGACCGAGACGGACAGGCCCATCTCCGCGCACCACAGCGCATAGTCTCCGGTATCCGCCAGCACGTCGGAAGCGAGGCCGATACCCTCGACCGGATCGGCGACGATGTCGTAGATGATGTCCGCCGCTGCCGCATCGTCTCCGCCCGCGATGATGCGCTCGCCCAGCACCTCGAAGCTCAGGTTCGGCGAGTTCGGCGACGAACCGAGGTCGACGGCGTTGTTCGCCACGTAAGCGATACCGGAATAGCTGACGGCCTTGTCCGGGTAGTTCGCGGTCAGGTGAGACCACACCGCTTGACGCAGCGCGCCGGTCTTGAGCGTGAAGCCGAGCGCGGTCAGGGTGGTGGTGTCCTTGTCCTGCCAGACCTTGCCGATGCCCGCAATCGTGCCGGTGCACAGGCCGATGATGGCCCCGGCCGTGTAGGTGTAGCTGGTATTGGAGGATTCCACCCCGCCGCCGCCCTTACCGCCACCGGACGATTGCGTCGTGGTGTGCGGGATCGCGGTGAAATCCATGTAGTCGAGCATGTTGCCCGGCACGCGCGCCTTGCCCCAGACGCGCGTCTTCGCGCCGCCGTAAGCCGACTGGTTGACGCGCAGCGACAGGACGCGCGGCTCTTCGGTATGGATTGATCC
>Ga0209212_1006892_pt1 | contig 12808 bp, 13 predicted proteins | sample RifGroC2_FD_183996 | JGI IMG/M metagenome (GOLD analysis project Ga0209212, IMG submission 183996) | Groundwater microbial communities from Rifle, Colorado, USA - Groundwater C2 (SPAdes) (version 2) | ecosystem: Environmental > Aquatic > Deep subsurface > Groundwater | place: Rifle, Colorado...
GCCGCGGAATGCGTTCATGATACCCCACACCGTACCGAACAACCCCACATACGGACTGACCGAACCGACCGAAGCGAGGAACGCCAGGTGCGATTCCAGGCGATCCATCTCGCGCTGATAGGTCGCGCGCATCGCGCGGCGCGTGCCGTCCATCACCGCAGCGGCATCCACGCCATGCTGTTTGCGCAGTTTCACGAATTCGACGAAACCGGCGGCAAAAATACGCTCCAGCGCGCCCTGATCGCGCCGCGAACCGCTGATTGCTTGCTTGTACAGCTCATTCAGGTTCTGGTTGTGCCAGAACGCCTCTTCAAATTCCTCAGTCAGCCTGACCTCACTGCGGATGGTGAACAGCTTGAGGAAGATATACCACCACGACATCAGCGATACCGCCAGCAACAGCCCCATCACCAGTTGCACCAGCACGCTGGCATTGCTGATGAGATGTATGAACGACAAATCCTGCGTCACTTCCATTGTTACCCTTTCCCGATTAAACCTTCCACTGTTTACGCAACACCTCCGGCACACTTACCGGCTTGAAGCTCTCCACGGAAACACACACCAGATGCACCTCCCCCTCGGCCAGCACCTCATCACCGCGCCGCACGTTCTGCAGCAGCGTGAGGCGGCTGCGCCCGATGTCCTTGATCTGCGCCGTGACCTCCAGCAAATCGTCGAGCAGCGCAGGCTTGAAATAATCCAGCCTGAGCGAGCGCACCACGAACACCACGCCGAATTCCCTCATCAGTCCGGCGTTGCTGTAGCCATAACGCTCGCGCAGCCATTCAGTCCGCGCCCGCTCCATAAAGTTCACATAACTGGCGTGATAGACCACGCCGCCCGCATCGGTGTCCTGAAAATACACGCGGATCGGCAGCGAGAAAGCCTTGTATTTAGACATCCAGCAAATCCCCATTGGCGGCATTGTGCGCCGCCACCAATCCGAAATGACTGTAGGCATTCGCCGTCGCCACCCGTCCGCGCGTGGTGCGCTGCAGATAGCCCTGCTGGATCAAATATGGCTCCAGCACATCCTCGATGGTGTCGCGCTCCTCGCCAATCGCCGCTGCGAGGTTATCCACGCCGACCGGCCCGCCGAGAAACTTTTCGATCACGGTCAGCAACAATTTTCTGTCCATCACATCAAGCCCGCGCGCATCCACATCCAGCATGGTCAACGCGGCATCCGCCACCTCGTACGTCGCGTTACCGCCCGCCTTCACGTCGGCGAAGTCGCGCACGCGGCGCAGCAGACGGTTGGCAATGCGCGGTGTGCCGCGCGAACGGTTGGCGATCTCCAGCGCGCCTTCGTTCGACAGATTCATCTCCAGCAACCCCGCCGAGCGCATCACGATGCGCTGCAATTCCTGCGGCGTGTAAAACTCCAGCCGCGCGACGATACCGAAGCGGTCGCGCAGCGGATTGGTCAGCATCCCGGCGCGCGTGGTCGCGCCGACCAGGGTGAACGGCGGCAAATCGAGTTTCACCGAGCGCGCCGCCGGGCCTTCGCCGATCATGATGTCGATCTGGTAGTCTTCCAGCGCGGGATAGAGGATTTCCTCGACCACCGGAGACAGGCGGTGGATCTCGTCGATGAACAGCACGTCGTGCGGTTCGAGATTGGTCAGCAGCGCGGCAAGATCGCCCGCACGCTCCAGCACCGGCCCGGAAGTATGGCGCAGGTTCACGCCCATCTCGCGCGCGATGATCTGCGCCAGCGTGGTTTTGCCCAGGCCCGGCGGGCCGAACAGCAGCACATGGTCGAGCGGCTCCCTGCGCTGTTTTGCCGCCTGGATGAATATCTCCAGTTGCCCGCGTATCTTCTCCTGCCCGACGTATTCGTCCAGCAGCTTCGGGCGCAATGCGCGCTCCAGCACCTCTTCCTGGGCGGAAGCCGGGGCAGCGGAAATCAGTCGCGGCGCGGCGGAAAGATCGTCGTTGTGGATCATGCTTTAGAGAGCAGTTTCAATGCCTGACGGATGCCGTCCGAAACATTGATATCCTTGGCCAATTGCCTGGCTGCCCAGTCTGCCTCTTTTTCGTTGTAGCCCAGCGCCAGCAGCGCATTGATGATGTCGCTGCCGGAGGATGCGGTTGCTGCGCCCTGGGTCGCGCTTGCGCCGCTCACCGCAAACTTGCCCTGCAATTCCAGCAGCAGGCGCTCGGCGGTCTTCTTGCCCACGCCGGGGATTTTGGTAAGCCGCCCGCTTTCCCTGCGCACCACCGCATCGGCAAGGTCGGCGAGGCTCAGGCCGGACAGCACCGACAGCGCCAGCCTCGGCCCCACGCCGCTGATTTTGAGCAACTGGCGGAACACCGCGCGCTCATCCGGCGAACCGAAGCCGAACAGCAGGTGCGCATCCTCGCGCACGATCAGTTGCGTGTGCAACACTACCCTTTCATGCAGCACGGGCAGGTTATAGAAGGTGCTCATCGGCACGTCCAGTTCATAGGCCACGCCTTGCACATCCAGCAGAATCTGCGGCGGATTTTTCTCCAGCAGTACGCCCGTTAACCGACCAATCACTTCATCACCTCGTTACAGAATCCGGCATGCCGCAAAACGGCATGCGGACAACGATACCAGATTTCAGGGGCAAAGAAGCCGCCTGAAGATAAAATCCGCGCAGTATTTCCCCAGCGCTTGCCTGTTGTTTTATAATCCGAGCCCTTCGCAGAAAACTATCATGCGCATCGGCCCCTACAAACTCAGAAATAATCTTATCGTCGCCCCGATGGCCGGGGTGACCGATCGCCCTTTTCGCCAGCTCTGCAAACGCATGGGCGCGGGCATGGCGGTGAGCGAGATGGTGGCGTCCAATTCACTGCTATACGGTTCGGAAAAAACCAGGCGGCGCGCCAACCACGAGGGTGAAACCGGCCCCGTCTCGGTGCAGATCGTCGGTGCCGACCCCGGGATGCTGGCGCGGGCGGCGCGGCACAACGTAGATCACGGCGCGCAGATCATCGACATCAACATGGGGTGTCCGGCGAAAAAAATTTGCAACGTGATGGCGGGCTCCGCCCTGTTGCAGAACGAAAAGCTGGTGGCGGAAATCCTCGAAGCGGTAGTCGGCGCGGTAGCCGTACCGGTCACGCTGAAAATCCGCACCGGCTGGGACAAAACCAGCCGCAATGCCGTGCGCATTGCGCAGATTGCCGAAGCGGCAGGCATCAGTGAAGGCCAGCGTCTCCATCCCCATCATCGCCAATGGCGATATCACCACGCCGGAGAAGGCGCGCTTCATATTGCAGCATACCGGTGCGGATGCGTTAATGATTGGCCGCGCGGCGCAGGGACGCCCGTGGCTGTTCCGCGAAATTGAACATTTTCTGAACACCGGGGAACACCTGCCCGCACCGGAAACCGCCGAAATCCGGCAGGTGCTGGCCGGACATATTGAGGAACTGTATAACTTCTACGGCGAACACACCGGGCTGCGCGTCGCGCGCAAACATATCTCCTGGTACACCAAAGGACTGGCCGGCTCGGCTCAGTTCCGTTACCGGATGAATCAGCTGGAAAGCCCTGCCGGACAGATGGCGGCAGTGGACGATTTTTTTGAACAACAAGCGCAGCACGGAGCACGGCTGCATTACATCGAAAGGCTGGCGGCATGAGCGATTGTCCGGTGAACGAGAATGACATGGCGCGCCACGTGCGCAAAACACTCAAGGAGTATTTCAGGGATCTCGACGGCGAGAAACCCTGTTGCGGCATGTACGATATGGTGATGGACTGCGTCGAGAAGCCGCTGCTCGAAATGGTGCTGGAACATGTCGGCGGCAACCAGACGCGCGCGGCGGAAATGCTCGGCATCAACCGCAACACCCTGCGCAAGAAGATGCAGCAACACGGAATTGCGTAGGCCGGGCTATGCCCGACATGCCGGGTGAAACCCGACCTACTTACGACCCTCATTCATTTTATTTGAAACCATCATGACTGCCATCACACAAGCGCTCATCAGCGTGTCGGATAAATCCGGTGTCCTCGAATTCGCCCAGGGCCTGCAACAGCTCGGCGTGAAGATACTCTCCACCGGCGGCACCGCCAAACTGCTCACCGACAATGGCGTACCCTGCACCGAAGTGGCCGACTACACCGGCTTCCCGGAGATGCTCGACGGCCGTGTCAAGACGCTGCAGCCGAAAGTTCACGCGGGCATTCTGGCGCGGCGCGATCTGCCGGAACACGTTGCCACACTCGAAAAACATGCCATCCCGACTATCGATCTGGTGGTGGTGAACCTGTATCCGTTCGCGGCGACGGTGGCGAAGCCCGGCTGTTCGCTGGAAGACGCCATCGAGAATATCGACATCGGCGGGCCCACCATGGTGCGCGCGGCGGCGAAGAACCACCATCACGTCGCTATCGTTACCGACCCGGCCGACTACGCCGACATTCTGGCCGAGATGCAAACCAGCGGCGGCGCGGTTTCCGGCGCGACGCGCTTTGATTTGGCGAAGAAAGCGTTTTCGCACACTGCCGCTTACGATTCCGCCATCAGCAATTATCTCACCGCGATCGACAGCGACGGCGCCAGAAGCGCCTTCCCCGCGCAGATCAATTTCAACTTCGCCAAGGTACAGGACATGCGCTACGGCGAGAATCCGCACCAGAGCGCCGCGTTCTACCGCGACCTGAACGCAGTCAAGGGCGGCATCGCCGACTATACGCAACTGCAAGGCAAGGAGCTGTCCTACAACAACATCGGCGACGCAGATGCGGCGTGGGAATGCGTGAAGACCTTCGAGCAACCCGCCTGCGTCATCGTCAAGCATGCCAACCCGTGCGGCGTGGCAATCGCCGACAACGCGCTCAATGCCTACAAGCTCGCGTACGCCACCGACACCACTTCCGCGTTCGGCGGCATTATCGCCTTCAACCGTGAACTGGACGCCGAAACGGCGGCGCAAATCACCGCCAACCAGTTCGTCGAAGTCATCATCGCGCCGAGCGCCACCGAAGCCGCGTTGAAAGTCACCGCCGCGAAACAGAACGTGCGCGTGCTCAGCGTGCCGCTGTCCAACGCGCACAACCAGTTCGATTTCAAGCGCGTCAGCGGCGGGCTGCTGGTGCAGTCGCCGGATGCACTCAACGTGCAGGCCGCGCAACTCAAAGTCGTCACCAGGGTGCAGCCGACGCATGAACAACTGCAAGACCTGCTGTTTGCCTGGCGCGTTGCGAAATATGTGAAGTCGAATGCCATCGTGTTCTGCAAAGGCGGGCAAACCCTCGGCGTCGGCGCAGGGCAGATGAGCCGCGTGGACAGCACGCGCATCGCCTCGATCAAGGCGCAGAATGCAGGGTTAAGTCTGGCGGGTTCGGTGGTCGCATCCGACGCCTTCTTCCCGTTCCGCGACGGCGTGGATGTGCTGGCGCAAGCCGGTGCGAAAGCGGTGATCCAGCCGGGCGGCTCGATGCGTGACGAGGAGGTGATTGCGGCGGCCGACGAGCATGGGCTGGCGATGGTGTTTACCGGCTATCGGCATTTCAGGCATTAGAACCGGGGAGTAGAAAGTAGGAAGTGGAAAGTGGAAAAAAAACGGAATGGGTCAGGCTACCTGACCTTTTCTCTCTGAAGCCTGAACCCCAGAACCACCAGCGCAATCAGCAGCAGCATCGCCACCGCGTTGTGCAGCACTGCCACCAGCAGCGGCAGACCGAACAGCACATTGGCAACGCCCAATAGCGACTCAAGCACAACCAGCCCCAGCGTGACCTTGCCGAGGTTGCGCAAACCTTTCACCGCCATGACCCTGAAAGACAACCAAACCAGATAAGCAATGGCAAGCAGCGCGCCGGCCCGGTGCAGCCAGTGAATCGCCGTCAGTTTCTCCGGGGAAAGCGGCAGGCCGGAATCCTTCAGGCTGTATGAGAAATCCATCGGCGGCAGCAACGCACCCTGGCAAAGCGGAAAATCAGTGCAGGCCAGCGCGGCAAAATTGGCGCTTACCCAGCCGCCCTGCATGATCTGTATCATAACCAGCACAATGCCAGGCCACAGAAAATTGCGCAATTTCTGCGCCCTGCTTGAATCAACCGCACCCGCCGGCGCCATCTGGCGCAACATAATCCACGCCAGCAGCATCAGCATGACCATCCCGCTGGCAAGGTGCACCGAGACGGTCACCGGGCGCGGCAGATGTCCAAAAGCCCAGATGCCGAATGCCGCCAGAAATACCATCAACCCCAGCAGCAAGGTCGGCAGCAAGGGCGATTGCCGCAACGCCTTGCGCTTTTTCCACGCCAGCCCGCACACGGCGATGGACAGGAGGCCCAGCAACTGCACCAACCGGCCATGCAGCTTCCACTGCCATGAGGTATGGCCGCGTGCCGCACCGGATTTTGCCGCATGAGCCTGCGGCGGCTGTCTTTCCTTCAGCGCATTTTCTTCATAGCAGGCGGGCCAGTTGACGCAACCCAGGCCGGCATCGGCAAGGCGCGCATAGGCGCTCAACACCACGGCGCAAAAGGCCAGAATACAGGTGACCAGAACAAGTTTGAAATACATTCAGTCAATATCAGAATCAGTGACCGCGCGATTGTATGCGATCACGGCGGGCACGGGCGCATTTGCCCGATGAAATTCATGGCCTGGACTGCATCTCGGCCCGGAATATTTTCACGTTATTGCGCCCGTCTTGCTTGGCGTGATACATGGCAATGTCGGCATGTTTGACCAGTTGCTCCTCGCTGCCGCCGTGTTCGGGATAAACGGCCACGCCGACGCTGCAGGAAATGTCCAGGCGATGACCGGCCAGTTCAAAGGGCTGGTCAAGAGCGTGGCAGATCTTTTCAGCGACCACTATTGCGTCCGGCTCCGCGTCAATGGTCGGCAGCAGCACGATGAATTCGTCGCCTCCTGTCCGCGCCGCGGTATCCGATTCGCGCATGCAATCCTGCAGGCGTTTTGCCACTTCCTGCAGCAACAGGTCGCCGACGTCGTGACCAAGCTCATCATTGACCGGCTTGAAATTGTCCAGATCGACATACATCAGCGCCATGCGCGTCTTGTCGCGTTTGGCCTTGGCCAGCGCCTGCCGGATACGGTCGGCAATCAGCGTCCGGTTGGGTAAACGAGTAAGCGCATCATAATGCGCCAGATAATGTGTCCGGTCCTCTTCCTGTTTGCGCTCGGTCACGTCATCGTAGATCGCCACAATCTCCCCGCAACGCAGCTTCATCACATAATTCTCGCGCCAGCCGCTGATGCGGCCATCCTGATAAAAGGAAACCGGGCATTTTTCCGCCGCACCGCTTTGCCAGACGCGCCGCAATGCCTCAAGCAAGCCCATTTTTGAAACACCCGGAAAAACCTCCGTCACGTTCCTGCCAATCACCTCCGCGCTGCCGATTTTTTCGATGCGTTCCGCCGCATGATTGAAGGCGGTAATCGTAAACTCCCTGCCGTCCGGCGATGCTTGATACATCGCAACACCGCTGTTCAGGTGTTCAAACATTTCCTTCAGACGCGCCTCGTTTTCTGCCAGATATTCTGCCGTCTGCAGAGTGCGTTTCCAGTCACGCGCCAGCAGCCAGGCAAACATGGTCAGCAACAGGCTCATGCCGATGGCGGCATTGGCGACGATTTGCGGCTTTTCCCGGTCCAGCTGCGCCTCGAAAGAGGGCAGCGAATGGATTGCCATCGTCCACCTATGGTCAACGATATTCAGCAGTAGTATGGTGCGGAAGAGCGGGGATATTCCGGTGCCGTGACGGCCGGAGTCGTGCATCCGGGTCCTGTCGGACACCTCATCACCGTCGTAAATTTCGATGCCAAGCCCGGCGGCATACCCGGCGATAATGCCGTTCATCAAGTCGTCCATACGGAATGGCGCATAGACCCAGCCGACGATGTTGGCGCGACGCTCTGCGAGAGTATCGAGTGGCGCGCCATTTTTGTAGATGGGCAGATACATCAAGAATCCGGCCTGCGCATGCTTGTCGTTTTCCATTTCCATCAGCAGCCTGACCTTGCCGGAGATAACGGCCCTGCCGGAGAGTGCCGCCTTGCCGGAGTCGCGCGCCCGCTCCATGGCGACGCGGCGCACTCCCGGGGCGGCATCGCCATCGCGCGGAATCTCCAGATCGGAATACATGTCGTAGCCGAAGGCGCGCCGGTTGCGTTCGTCAAACGGTTCGAGGTAAATGACCGAGGTATAGATTTCGCGCTCGCCTTCCGGATGGATGGTGTAGGCGGGGAAACCCTGCTTGCGGATCATGTCGATATGCCGTTGTTTCTGCTGCGGCGGCACGATCAGCGCAAATCCCACCCCCTGGACGCCCGGATAGCTTTCCTTCAGGCGCAACGCATTGGCATAGGCGTGGAACTCGTCACGTTTGACGCTGACAGAAGCGGCAAACAGGCCTTTTACCCCGCGCAATGCCTGCTCGTAAGTTGCCATGCGCTGTTCGATGCGCATTCCTGCTTCGTGCGCATGAGAATCAAAATGGGCTTGCAGAGCCTGCATGGCGTTCTGCCGCGCATGCTGCCATAACTGATGTGTAACGATCAGCGAAACGGCGAGAATCAGGAGCGGCAGGAACCGGACAAGGTGCGACTTCGCCACACCCGGATTGGTGTGAGAGGACGGGATCAGTGCGTTTGCTTTCATGTGCATCAATTCCTCCGGAACCATGCAAACATGCATAAACAAATCAACCTTCGCGACTCATACTACGCACCGCCGCAACAGAATGCAATGCGGGCAGATGCGATGATTGCAGAGACGATCAACCCTGCCGGTCCATCCTGCGGTACTGCACGGCTTCGGCGATGTGTGACGCCAGGATATTTCCGCTGCCGGCCAGATCGGCGATGGTCCGCGCCACTTTGAGCACGCGGTGGTAGGCGCGCGCCGAGAGGTTGAGGCGGCTGATGGCCTGTTGCAGCAATGCGGCGCCCTGCGTATCGGGAGCGCACAGTGCATCAATCTCGGTCACCGAGAGTAGTGCGTTGGCTTTGTCCTGGCGCGCCAGCTGGCGTTGTCTGGCAATCTCGACGCGCGCCTGCAAATCTGCGCTGGTTTCGCCGTCGTTTTTATTGAGCAGGTCGTCCTGCGCCACGGCGGGCACTTCGATCTGGATGTCGATGCGGTCCAGAAACGGGCCGGAAATCTTGCCGCGATAGCGCGCAACCTGGTCCGGCGTGCAGCGACATCTGCCGTTGTAGTGGCCGAGATAGCCGCACGGGCAGGGGTTCATCGCCGCGATGAGCTGGAACTGCGCCGGAAAATCGGCGCGCCGCGCCGCGCGCGAAATGGTGATGCGCCCCGACTCCAGCGGTTCGCGCAACACTTCCAGCACCTTGCGCTCGAATTCCGGCAGCTCGTCGAGGAACAGCACACCGTGCAACGCCATCGAAATTTCACCGGGGCGCGGATTGCTGCCGCCGCCGACCAGCGCGACGCCGGAAGCGGTATGGTGCGGCGCGCGATACGGGCGCGTCTTCCACTTCGCCACATCGAAGCTGCCGTCCAGCGATTGCACGGCGGCGCTCTGCAACGCTTCGGCTTCGGACATCTGCGGCAGAATGCCGGGGAAACGCGCCGCCAGCATCGATTTGCCGGTGCCCGGCGGGCCGACCATCAGCACGCTGTGCCCGCCGGCAGCGGCGATTTCCAGCGCGCGCTTGGCCTGCGCCTGCCCTCTCACCTCGCTCATATCCGGGTAGTGTGGCGCGACGGTTTGCGGCTGGCTGATATACGGCTGCATCGCTTCGCGTCCGGCGAGATGCGCGGCAACCTGCAGCAGCGACTGCGCCGGATACACGGTCGCCTCCTCCACCAGCGCGGCTTCGGCGGCATTGGCCCGGGGCAGGATGAAGGCGCGCCCCTTGCTGGCGGCGCGGTAGGTCATCGCCAGCGCGCCGCGTATCGGGCGAAGCTCGCCGGTCAGCGCAAGCTCCGTATTCGTATTCGGCGAGTTTATCGGAGGGAATCTGCCCGGTCGCGGCGAGGATGCCGAGCGCGATCGGCAGATCGAAGCGCCCGCTTTCCTTGGGCAGGTCGGCGGGCGCAAGGTTGACAGTAATGCGGCGCGCGGGAAAATCGAACCGGCAGTTCTGCAACGCGGCGCGCACACGGTCCTTGCTTTCCTTGACCTCGGTTTCCGGCAAACCGACGATGGTGAAATTGGGCAGGCCATTGGCGAGATGCACCTCGACGGTCACCAAAGCCGCCTCCATACCGGAGAGTGCGCGGCTGTACAGCACAGCCAGGCCCATGATTACTCCGCGGCCGTGTTGCGCTGCGCTTCCAACTGCGCGACGCGCATCTCCAGCAAAACAAGCTGTTCCCGGGTAAGCGTCAGCAGTTGCGCCTGCACATCGAATTCTTCGCGCGTGATCAGATCAAGCTTGGCAAAGCCTTGCATGAGCAGCGCGCGGGCATTTTTTTCAATGTCCTTGGCGGGGCTGTTTCTGATCACCTCGCTTAACTTGGCGGACAGTTCATCAAAGAATTTTGCGTTGAGCATGATGTTGCGTCTCCCGTAGTTTAAGGTGTCCCTGAAGTGTAACAAGTTACGCGCCTGCCCGCCGCACCTGTCGGGTGCGAAGACGGTTAAATGCGCACCAAGATCATGCGCCAACCCGGCACGGCAGCGGAAACATTATCACAGCACATTGTAATAAAAGAATTATTTAATCTGGCACGCATCCTGCTCAGTAGAGTGCGTGGATACCGTTATCCCGCTCTCAATCCAGGAAAGGAATCATGATGAAGACAAGCAAAGCAGGTTTTGGTGCAGTCAAAGGCAAACTGTTGAACTCTCTGATGTTGGCTGCGCTGGCAGTACCCGGCGTGGCAATGGCGGCGGATGCGGAAACGACCAAGCATAAAGAAGGTGTACACGTTATTCCAGAATCAGCATATACCGTTACTGCAAATGTCGGCTTCACTACCGACTACATTTTTCGCGGTATCTCGCAAACCTCCGGCAACCCGGCGGTGCAGGGCGGCATCGATTTCGCCCATGCCAGCGGCCTGTATGCCGGGATATGGGGTTCGAATGTGAGCTGGATCACGGACTTCGGCGCCACAGGCAGCGCGAGCATGGAGCTGGACACCTATTTTGGTTTCCGTAACACACTGGACAACGATTTCAGCTACGACGTCGGTTTCATTCGTTACAACTACCTGGGTAGCTATACGCCCGTAGCCGGAACGGTAAAAGCCGATACCGACGAAATCTACGGCGCGCTCGGCTACAAGTGGATTGCCGCCAAGTACTCCTACGGCCTCGGCAAATTTCTGACCGTGCCCGGCGCTTCGGGAACCAGCTACATCGAAGTCAACGCCAGCATTCCGCTGGGTGATACCGGTATCACGCTCGGCGCCCATGCGGGCAAACAGACCTACAAGGGCACTGCTGCCGACGCATTGGCACTTGCCGGCACCAGCGCAACTTATAGCGACTATAAGTTGAGTGTTGCCAAGGACATAGGCGGTTATGTATTCAGCCTTGCCGCCAGCGACACCAATGCGAGCACGTTCTATACCACGCCGGCCGGCAAGGATCTGGGGCGCAGCACCGTCGTATTGTCCGTGACACACGCGTTTTAACAACTATTGGGCGGGATTTACCCCGCCTTTGCAAAGGAGATTGTCATGAAAATGGTTACCGCCATCATCAAACCGTTCAAGCTTGACGAAGTGCGCGAGGCGCTTTCCGCCATCGGCGTGCAGGGCATCACCGTCACCGAGGTCAAGGGCTTCGGCCGGCAAAAAGGCCACACCGAGTTGTACCGCGGCGCGGAATATGTGGTGGATTTCCTGCCGAAAATAAAGCTGGAAGCCGCCGTACAGGCCAGTCTGCTGGATCAGGCGCTGGAAGCCATCGAAAAATCCGCACGAACCGGCAAGATCGGCGACGGCAAGATTTTTGTGCATGAACTCGAATCCGTGATCCGCATCCGCACTGGCGAAGCCGGCGCAGAAGCGCTGTAAGGAGAACATCATCATGAAGAAACTATTCGTATTTTTTCCACTGCTGGCGGCGTTGTGCGGCATGTCCGCAACAGTTCATGCCGGGGACGCCGTTGCGATCGCCGAAACGGTGGCCGCCGCTGTGCCCGACAAGGGCGATACCGCCTGGATGATGCTGTCCACGCTGCTGGTGATCCTGATGATCGTGCCGGGATTGTCGCTGTTCTACGGCGGACTGGTACGCGCCAAGAACATGCTGTCGGTGCTGTCGCAGGTGTTTGCCATCTTCGCGCTGGTATCCGTCCTGTGGGTGGCCTACGGCTACACCCTGGCATTCGGTGACGGCGGCGTGCTCAACTGGATGATCGGTGATCTGTCCAAACTGTTCCTTGCAGGTGTTACCCCGGACAGCACGGCAGCGACCTTCACCGATGGCGTGGTGATTCCGGAATTGACCTTTGTCGCCTTCCAGCTCACCTTTGCGGCGATCACCACCGCGCTGATCGTGGGTGGCTTCGCCGAGCGCATCAAGTTCTCCGCATTGCTGGTGTTTTCCGCACTGTGGTTCACCCTCTCCTACCTGCCAATCGCACACATGGTGTGGGCGACCGGCGGCTACCTGTTCGAGATGGGTGCGCTGGACTTCGCCGGCGGTACCGTGGTGCACATCAATGCCGGTATCGCGGCACTGGTTGGCGCAATCGTGATCGGCAAGCGCATCGGCTACGGCAAGGAGCCGATGGCTCCGCATAACCTGCCGATGACCATGATCGGCGCTTCGCTGCTGTGGGTGGGCTGGTTCGGCTTCAACGCCGGTTCCAACCTGGAAGCCACCGGCGGCGCGGCGCTGGCCCTGCTGAACACCATCGTC
>Ga0209212_1006893_pt1 | contig 12805 bp, 12 predicted proteins | sample RifGroC2_FD_183996 | JGI IMG/M metagenome (GOLD analysis project Ga0209212, IMG submission 183996) | Groundwater microbial communities from Rifle, Colorado, USA - Groundwater C2 (SPAdes) (version 2) | ecosystem: Environmental > Aquatic > Deep subsurface > Groundwater | place: Rifle, Colorado...
GATCAGGGTGCCGGAAGTGTCGAACAGGTCGACGAAGAGGAAGGCGAAGATCACGCTGATCAGGCCGATATCCAGCGCGCCCATGATGTCCAGCTGCATAAGGGTCGGCGCCAGCGACGGCGGCATCGAGACCACGCCGTTGAGCTGGGACAGGCCGAGCAGGATCGACAGGCCGGTGACCACCAGAATGCCGATCATCACCGCACCGGTGACCTGGCGATAGGCCAGCGCGGCGATCAGGAAAAAGCCCAGGCAGGCCAGCAGCGGGCCGCCGGCGCTGAGGTCACCGAGGCCGACCAGAGTGGCGGGGTTGTCGACGACGATGCCGGCGTTCTTCAGCGCGATGATCGCCAGGAACAGGCCGATGCCCGCGGCAATGCCGGCACGCAGGGCCAGCGGAATGCTGTGGATGATCCACTCGCGAATCTTGAAGATCGACAGGCCAAAGAAGATCACGCCCGAGAGGAACACCGCACCCAGCGCGGTCTGCCAGGTGTAGCCCATGGTCAGCACGACGGTGTAGGTGAAGAAGGCGTTCAGACCCATGCCCGGCGCCAGTGCGATCGGGTAGTTGGCAACCAGGCCCATGATCGCCGAACCGATGGCTGCGGCCAGGCAGGTGGCGACAAACACCGCGCCGTGATCCATGCCGGTTTCGGCGAGGATGCTCGGGTTGACGAAGAGGATGTAGGCCATCGTCAGGAAGGTGGTGATGCCGGCCAGGATCTCGGTGCGCAGCGTGGTGTTGTGCGCCTTGAGTTGAAACAGCTTTTCCAGCATGGTCGATCCTCTTGTGCCGGTTAAGTGTGGGGCCGTCGCCTCTGGCGGGCGGCTGGCCTGTCGTCGCAAAAGCCGGGCATCTTACACCGGCCGGCAGCGCGGTTGAATTTCCATTGAGCAGGTGAACGCCATGAGCAAACGTGTCCTGATTCCGATCGCCGACGGTTCCGAAGACCTGGAGGCCGTCACCCTGATCGACGTGCTGCGCCGTGCCGAGTTCGACGTGGTGGTGGCCAGCGCCGAGGAACGGCGCATGCTGACCTGTGCGCGCGGCACCCGGATCACTGCCGACGCCATGCTGCTCGACGTGCTGGCGCAGGATTTCGACCTCATCGTGCTGCCCGGCGGCATGCCCGGCGCGAAGACCCTCGGCGAGCTGGAGCCACTGGCCGAGCGCGTACGCCAGCAGGCCCGCGCCGGACTGGACTACGCGGCGATCTGCGCCGCGCCGGCGGTGGCGCTGCACCCCTACGGCGTGCTCAAGGGCCGCCAGGTGACCTGCTACCCAGGCATGAGCGACAACCTCACCGGCACGCATTTCCTCGACCAGCCGGTGGTGGTGGATGGCAACTGCATCACCAGCCAGGGCCCGGCGACCGCCCTGGAATTCGCCCTGACCCTGGTGGAGCGACTGGCCGGTCGCGGCAAGCGCCGCGAGGTGGCGGACGCCATGCTGGTGCCGGCAACGACGAACTAATTTCGCCTCGGATCGGTCACTCCTTGCATTGCCGGGAGTCCTGGCAGCAATGGGCTGAATCCGAGGAGATCAATGGACGCTGTCGATCTGGCGGTACTGCGACGGGCCCGCGACTGGTTGCGTGAGGGCTATCCAGTGGTGCTCTACACGGTGCTGGAAACCTGGGGCAGCGCACCGCGCCCGGTGGGTTCGCTGCTGGCGCTGCGCGGCGATGGTCGCGTCGAGGGCTCGGTGTCCGGCGGCTGCGTCGAGGACGATCTGCTCGCCCGGGTCATGGCCGACCAGCCACCGCAGGCTTGCCAACTGATCACCTACGGCGTGAGCAAGGAAGAATCCGCGCGTTTCGGTCTGCCCTGTGGTGGCACCCTGCGCCTGCTGCAGGAGCCATTGCGCGATGCCGGCTGGATCGACGAGCTGCTGCGGCGTTGCGTCGGGCATGAACGGCTGCTGCGCAGCGTGGATATCGCCAGTGGTGATGTAACGCTGCAAACCGCCGGCCGCGATGCCGCGCTGCAGTTCGATGGCCATACCCTGCGCGCACCATTCGGCCCGGCCTGGCGCCTGCTGATGATCGGCGCCGGGCAGCTGTCGCGTTATGTCGCCGATCTTGCCCACGGCCTCGGCTTCGAAGTACTGATCTGCGACCCGCGCGAAGGCTATGCCCACGACTGGGATGCGGCGACGGTGCGCTTCGTCCCCGGCATGCCGGACGATGCCGTGCTGGCCATCGAACCGGATGCGCACACCGCGATCGTCGCGCTGACCCACGACCCGCGGCTGGACGACATGGCACTGCTTACCGCGCTGCAATCGGACGCTTTCTACGTCGGCGCGCTGGGCTCGCGGGCCAACAGCGAAAAGCGCAAGGCGCGACTGCTGTCGCTGGGCCTCGGCGAGCGCCAGGTGCAGCGGTTGCACGGACCCATCGGCTTGCCCATCGGCAGCCGTACACCGGCGGAAATCGCGCTGTCCTTGATGGCCGAGGTGGTTGCGCTGAAAAACGGTGCCCTGGTCAGCCAGGCGTTGCCGGAACAACAGCGCTGTGCCTGAACCGGGCGTCTGCGCCATCGTTCTCGCCGCGGGGCAGGGCAGCCGTTATCGCGCGGCCTGTGGGGCGGACAAGCTGCTGGCGGCCAGCCTGGCTGCTGCGTCTTCGCCGCCGGTGCTGGCGGCCACGCTGGCCAACCTTCGTGGTGTCGCCGAACCGCTGCTGGTGGTGACCCGTGCAGACAATCTGCCTCTGCGCGACTGGCTGAGCGCCAACGCTGCCGACTGCGAGGTGCTTGCGCTGGAATCCCGCGGGCTCGGCCACAGCCTTGCGCAGGCCGTGGCCCAGGCGCCGGCAGGACGTGGCTGGCTGGTGGCGCTGGCCGATATGCCCTATGTGCAGCCGCGGACCCTGCGCGAGATCGCGGCGGCAATCCGCAAAGACAACCTGGTCGTGCCGACCTATGACGGCCGCCCCGGCCATCCGCGCGGCATCGGCAGCGCCCATCGCGATGCGCTGTTGCAGCTGGATGGTGATCGCGGTGCCCAGGTGCTTTTCGCAGCGCACCCGGTACTCGAACTCGCCCTGAACGATCCCGGTGTACTGCAGGACATCGACCATCCCGATGATCGCCGGCAGGCCTGAACGCCAATCGCCGAGGCGGTTACCGGAAACCGGCACGAATCAATTGGCCGGTCCGCGCAGCGCCACGCCGTTCGCGGCGAGATGACCCTCAGCCAGCGGCAGCCACTCGACCGGCAGGGCTGAACGATTTTCGCGGCACGCCAGTCGTACCCCAAGACGCACGGACAGCGCATACCAACGCCCAAACCGTGAGGCCGCCATGAGCGAAAATTCTTCAGCTGCAGGCCAGACCTGCGCCATCAGCCTGGAGCTGAACGGCGAACGCCGTGAGCTCCAGGTGCAACCCTGGACCACCTTGCTCGACCTGCTGCGCGACCAGCTCGGCCTGACCGGCACCAAGAAAGGCTGCGATCACGGCCAGTGCGGCGCCTGCACGGTGCTGCTCGACGGGCGGCGCATCAACAGTTGCCTGACCCTGGCGGTGATGCACGACGGCGCGCGTCTGACCACCATCGAGGGCCTGGCCAGCACCGAGGCGCTGCACCCGCTGCAGGCCGCCTTCGTCAAGCACGATGCCTTCCAGTGTGGTTATTGCACGCCGGGGCAGATCTGCTCGGCGGCCGGGCTCGCGGCCGAGCACCGCGCCAGCAGCCGCGACGAGATCCGCGAACACATGAGCGGCAACCTCTGCCGCTGCGGCGCCTATCCGAACATCCTCGCCGCCATCGGGGAGGCACTGCCGGTGCTACGTGGCCAGGAGGGTGCGCAATGACGCCGTTCAGCTACCAGCGCCCCGAACGTATCGACCAGGCCATCGCCCTGCACGGGCCGGACAGCCGCTATATCGCCGGTGGCACCAACCTGCTCGACCTGATGAAGGAAAACGTGCTGCATCCGGGCCAGCTCATCGACATCAACGGCCTGCCGCTGCGCGAAATCGAGCAGACCGCCGAGGGTGGCCTGCGCATCGGTGCGCTGGTGAGCAACGCCGACCTGGCCTGGCACCCGCAGATCGAGCAGCGCTACCCGCTGCTGAGCAAGGCCATTCTTGCCGGCGCATCGCCGCAGCTGCGCAACATGGCCAGCACCGGCGGTAACCTGCTGCAGCGCACTCGCTGCTACTACTTCTATGACACCGCCACTCCGTGCAACAAGCGCGAGCCCGGCTCCGGTTGCAGCGCGCGTGACGGACGCAACCGCATCCACGCCATCCTCGGTGCCAGCGAGGCGTGCGTTGCCGTGCATCCCTCGGACATGTGCGTCGCGCTGGCGGCGCTGGACGCGCGGGTGCACATCGAAGGTCCACATGGCCAGCGGCGCGTCGACCTGGTGGACTTTCACCGCCTGCCCGGCGACCAGCCGCAGCTGGACAATGTGCTCACCGAGGGCGAGCTGATCACCGCCGTCGAACTGCCGGTGGAGGGCTTCGCCAGCCACTGCGCCTACCTCAAGGTGCGTGACCGCGCGTCCTACGCTTTCGCGCTGGTCTCCGTTGCCGCCGCGCTGGAGGTTGATGGCGACGTCATCCGTCGCGCACGCATCGCCCTGGGCGGCGTGGCCCACAAACCCTGGCGCCTGGAGGAAGCCGAAGACCTGCTCAGTGGTCAGCGCGCCGAGCCGGCGAGGTTCGCTGCGGCGGCCGATCGCCTGCTGCAAGGTGCGCAACCGCTTGCCGACAATGCCTTCAAGATCGACCTGGCCCATCGCGCTATCGTGCGCGCGCTCACCGAAGCCGCCGGAGGAACCGTCCGATGAACAGCGCCAACTCTCCACTCGGCAAGCCGCTGGACCGCGTCGACGGCCCGCTCAAGGTCACCGGCAAGGCCTGCTATGCCGCCGAAGCCGAGGTGCCGGGGCTGCTCTACGGCGCGGTGGTCTCGAGCAGCATCGCCCGTGGCCGAGTCACGCGCATCGATGCCGCCGCGGCCGAGGCATTGCCCGGCGTGCGCCTGGTGCTGACCCATCAGAACCGACCGCCGGTGGCCAGCTACGACAAGCCCTACGAGGACGACGATGCCGCCGAAGGCTCGCCGTTCCGCCCGCTGTACAACGACCGAGTGCTCTACAGCGGCCAGCCTCTGGCGCTGGTGGTGGCCGAGACCCAGGCCCTGGCGCGCCATGCGGCGAGCCTGGTGCGAGTCGAATACGAAGTCGAGGCACACCAGACCGATCTGCAGGCCTTGCTCGATCAGGCCCACGATGCGCCTGCCGAGCTACCCGAGCCGCGTGGTGATTTCGACTCGGCGTTCGCGGCGGCGGCAAATCGCATCGACCGTGAGTACGAGACCCCGGTGGAACACCACAACCCCATGGAGCCGCATGCTTCCATCGTCCAATACCAGCCGGGCGGGGAGCTGCTGATCCACGACAAGACCCAGGGCGTGCAGAACTGCCAGCGCTACCTGGAGCAGGTGTTCGACATGGAGGGCAAGATCCGCGTGCTGTCGCCCTTCGTCGGCGGTGCCTTCGGCTCCGGCCTGCGCCCGCAGTACCAGCTGCCGCTGGCGGTAATGGCCGCGCTCAAGCTCAAGGCCGCGGTGCGCGTCGAGCTGACTCGCCAGCAGATGTTCACCTTCGGCTATCGCCCACGCACCGTCCAGCAGCTCAAGCTCGCCGCCGATGGCGAAGGGCGGTTGCAGGCCATCGAGCACAGGGCCATCGGCCAGACCTCGCGCTTCGAGGACTTCACCGAGCATGAGGTGGAGTGGTCCGGCATGCTCTACGCCTGCGACAACGTGCGCCTCGGCTACCGCCTGGCGCCGCTGGACGTCTATACCCCGCTGGACATGCGCGCCCCGGGCGCGACCATCGGTGTCTATGCGCTTGAGTGCGCGATGGACGAGCTGGCCCATGAAGTCGGTATCGATCCGCTGGAGCTGCGCCTGCGCAACTACACCGACATCAACGGTAACGAGGGCAAGCGCTATTCCAGCAAGGAGTTGCGTGCCTGCTACCAGCAGGGTGCGGAGCGCTTCGGCTGGTCGCGGCGTCCGGCGCAGCCGCGCAGCCTGCGCGACGGTCATCAGCTGGTCGGCATGGGCATGGCCACTGGCGTCTGGGAGGCGATGCAGATGCCGGCCAGTGCGCGCGCCTGCCTCGACGCCGACGGCCGGCTGCTGGTGACCAGCGCCACCGCCGATATCGGCACCGGCACCTACACCGCGATGACCCAGATCGCCGCCGATGCCATGGGCCTGTCGATGGCCGAGGTGGAGTTCCGCCTCGGCGATTCCAGCCTGCCGCAGGCACCGCTGGAGGGTGGCTCGGCCACCGTGTCCTCGGTCGGTAGTGCGGTGCAACGCGCATGCGCTGGCCTGCGGCAGAAGCTGCTGGACGCCGTGCAGCAGTCGCCGGCATCACCCTTTACCGGAGCGAATCTGGAGACGGTGGAGTTTGTCGATGGCCAACTGCGGCTGAAATCCGGCGAGCATGCCGTGCCGCTGCGCGACATCGTCCAGGTCAGCGGCGCATTGGAGGCCGAAGCCAGCGTCAAGCCGGATGAGAAGCGCGACGCCTGGGCGACGGGAACCCATTCGGCGGTGTTCGTCGAGGTGCGCGTCGACGAGGACCTCGGCACCATCAAGGTCAGCCGTGTGGTCAGCGCGATTGCCGCGGGCCGCATCGTCAACCCGAAGACCGCCGGCAACCAGATCGTCGGCGGCGTGGTGTGGGGCATCGGCCAGGCGCTGCACGAGGAGACGCTGATCGATCACAGGCTCGGCCGCTACATGAACCACAACCTTGCCGAGTACCACATCCCGGTGAACGCGGACATTCCCGAGATCGACGTGATCTTCGTCGAGGAACACGACGAGATCGTCAACGACCTGGGGTCCAAAGGCGTGGGCGAGATCGGCATTGTCGGCGTGGCGGCGGCGGTGGCCAATGCGATCTACAACGCGACGGGCAAGCGCGTGCGGGATCTGCCGATCACCCTGGACAAGGTGCTGTAACGCGCCTTCGACGGCGGCTGCGATGTCCGTACGGTTGGTGGGCTAGCCCACCAACCGCCCCTGCGCCAGGGCACAGAACCTGTTGTCGGCCGGCTTAGCCACGTGGTGTGCTGGTTTGCCGATCACGCATCCGGCAAAAGGCCCCGTTCGGCAAACACCGCCTTGACCGTGTGCATGCCGTTGAGCGCGGCCGGGAAGCCGGCGTAAACCGCCATCTGAATGACCACCTCGACGATCTGTTCCGGCGTGCAGCCGACGTTCAGCGCGCCGTGAACGTGCACGGCCAACTGCGGTTGGCAGTGGCCGAGCGCGGTAAGCGCCGCCACGGTTGCCAGCTCACGCTGGGCCAGGTCGAGGCCGGGTTGCTGGTAGATGTCACCGAAGGGAAATTCGATCACGTAGCGCGCCAGGTCCGGCGCAATGGCTTGCAGGCTGTCGATGACCTTGCGCCCGGCCTCGCCGTCGATCTCGTCGAGCTTGGCCAGGCCTTCGGTATAGCGGGCTGATACAGACATGGAGCGTTCCTCTCAATAGGTCAGAGGAAAGCCTGCGGGTTGGAGTCGACTCCAGGTCAAGCGGAAGTTTGCTGGCGATACAGCGCGATCTTCGCCTGCAATGCGTCGAGATGTTCATGGTCGCGCAGCAGACGTGCCTGCAAGGTGGCGGCATGGGTTTCGAGCAGCGCCTGACGTGCCGCAAGGGTTGCGTCGCCACATTCGCGCAGTTCGGCATAGCGGATGATGTCGTCCAGCGCCATGCCGGTGTCTTTCAGGCGCAGGATGAAGCCGATCCACTCCAGGTCGCGTGGGCCATAGACGCGATAGCCGCTTGCATCGCGGCTGACATGCCGTAGCAGGCCGATCTTTTCGTAGTAGCGCAGCGTATCGGCGGACAGGCCGCAGCGCGCGGCGAACTGCCGGATGCTGAGGCGGACCGGCGCCTCGCTCATGCCTTGATCGACCGCAGAATGACGAACTTCGGTGTGGCGGCCACCTGCTCGGCGTTGCCGAACAAGCGCTTGAGCTTGAGGTGATAGCCAAGGTGGCGATTGCCGACGATCCACAGCTCGCCGCCCTTGGCCAGTGCCGTCTTGGCCTGGGTGAACATGCGCCAGGCGAGGAAATCGCCGACCACCTGCTGCTGGTGGAACGGCGGATTGCACAGCACCAGGTCCAGCGAGGCCGGCCGTTGCTCGGCCAGGCCGTCGCCGGCGCGAATCTCGACCGGACGCTGGCCATGGATTGCCTGCCAGTTCTCCCGTGCCGACTGCACAGCCATGTAGCTCTCGTCCACCAATGTCAGTTCCGCCTGCGGATTGCCCAGCGCGTAGACGATGCCGAGCACACCGTTGCCGCAGCCGAGGTCGGCGACACGCAGCGCGCCGAGCGCCTTGGGAAGATGCGGCAGAAATGCGCGCGTGCCGATGTCGAGCCCTTCGCGACAGAACAGGTTGGCGTGGTTGAGCAGTTCGAGCTTCGGCTGATCGAGCTGGTAGCGGGTAGGGTAGGGCGACTGCGGCGCCGGTTTCGCGCGCGGCGTTGCGCTGAGCAGACGTGCCTTCTTCACCGCCAGCGAGGCCTGCACCGGGCCGATGTACTGCTCCAGCAGATCACCGGCGGCGCGCGGCAGGTGCTTGATCATCGCCGCAGCGATCACCTGCGCGCCGGGCGCCAGCTGGCCGTGCAGGCGGATCAGCTGTTCTTCCAGCAGGGCAAGGGTTTTCGGTACGCGAATCAGCACCCGGTCGAACGGGCCCTGGGCGACCTCGCTGGCAGGTACGAAGCGCACGCGCTCGGCCGGCAGCTCGTTACGTGCCAGGTTCTTTTGCAATGCCAGGTGGCCGAGGTGCGAGTCGCCGCTGCTGGTGACCGCGACGTGTGCGGCCAGCGAGCAAGCCAGGGCGCCGAAGCTGTCATTGAGGATCAGCACTCGCGTGGCCGCTGGCAACCCCTGCTCATGCAGCTGGGCCAGCAGGTATTCGTCGGCGGCATCGAAGGCCTGCAGCGGCTCGTTGGGCTGCTCCGGCTGGCGGATCAGATCGAGGCTTGCATAGGGGGTATCGAGAATAGGCATGAGAACTGGCGGTGTTTGTCGGCTGCGTAAAGGAGTATCAAGGACCCATGCGGGCGCTGCGTGCAGTGGGCCCGAAGATGCCCGGAGGGAGCAAAGTATGACCGCCAGCGAAGAGAAGTTCACCCGCCAGCGCCTGCTAGAGGTGCAGACGCTGACGCCTAACCTGTTCACCCTGCGTACCAGCCGCGATCCCGGTTTTCGCTTCACCGCCGGGCAGTTCGCCCGCCTCGGTGTGCGCAAGCCAAGCGGCTGCATCGTCTGGCGCGCCTATTCCATGGTCTCGGCGCCGCACGACGAGTTTCTCGATTTCTTTTCCATTGTCGTGCCGGACGGCGAATTCACCAGCGAGCTGAGCCGGTTGGCAGTCGGCGACGAGCTGCTGGTGGACAAGCAGGCCTTCGGCTTTCTCACCCTCGATCGCTTTCCCGACGGCCGCGACCTCTGGCTGCTGGCAACTGGCACCGGGATCGCGCCGTTCCTTTCGATCCTGCAGGACTTCGAGGCCTGGCAGCGCTTCGAGCGCATCATTCTGGCCTACAGCGTGCGCGAGGCGCGTGAGCTGGCCTATCAGCAGCTGATCGCCGAACTGCCGCAACGCGACTACCTGGATGGTCTGGGCTCGAAGCTGCTGTACCTGCCGGTGGTAACGCGCGAACAGATACCCGGTGCGCTGCACGGACGCATCACCACGCTGATCGAGAACGGCGAACTGGAGCGCGCCGCCGATCTGCAGCTGACGCCCGAGCATTCGCGGATCATGCTCTGCGGCAACCCGCAGATGATCGAGGACACCCGAGCGGTGCTGAAAGCGCGTGATCTGAACCTGGCGATGACGCGCAGGCCCGGCCAGGTGGCGGTGGAGAACTACTGGTAGGCGATTGCCGCGCGGAGTCTCGCGCAACAAAACAAAAGCCCCCGCCGGACGATCCGACGGGGGCTTTGTCTTTCTGGCTGAGGCTTGGCGGCGGGCGCAGCCGTTACACGACGCCCTGGGCCAGCATGGCATCGGCAACCTTGACGAAGCCGGCGATGTTGGCGCCCTTCACGTAATTGATCCGACCGTTTTCCTCGCCGTGGGCGACGCAGGCGTGGTGGATCGACTGCATGATGCCGTGCAGCTTGGTGTCCACCTCACCGGCGGTCCAGTGCAGGCGCATGGCGTTCTGGCTCATCTCCAGTCCGCTACAGGCCACACCACCGGCGTTGGATGCCTTGCCCGGTGCGTAGAGGATGCCGGCCTCGAGGAACAGGTCGACGGCTTCCAGGGTCGACGGCATGTTCGCGCCTTCGGCCACACAGATGCAGCCGTTCTTCAGCAGCGCGCGGGCGTCTTCGCCATCCAGTTCGTTCTGCGTGGCGCAAGGCAGGGCGATATCGCACGGCAGGCTCCACGGACGCTGATCGGCCAGGTAGGTGACGCCGAAGTGCGTGCCCATCTCCTCGAGGCGACCGCGACGGACGTTCTTCAGGTCCATCAGGTATGTCCACTGCTCGGCGGTCATGCCGTCCGCGAAGTGCAGGGTGCCGCCCGAGTCGGACAGCGAGACGACCCGGCCACCCAGTTCCATGACTTTCTGCGCCGCGTACTGCGCGACGTTGCCGGAACCGGAGATCGCCACGCGCTTGCCGTCGAAGCTGCTGTGGCTGCTCTTGAGCATTTCCTCGGCGAAGTACACGCAGCCGTAGCCGGTGGCTTCCGGGCGAATCAGGCTGCCGCCATAGGCCAGGCCCTTGCCGGTCAGGACGGAGGTGAACTGGTTGGACAGGCGCTTGTACTGGCCGAAGAGGAAGCCGATCTCGCGGCCGCCGACGCCGATGTCACCGGCCGGCACGTCGAGATCCGCGCCGATGTGGCGGTACAGCTCGGTCATGAACGACTGGCAGAAGCGCATCACTTCGTTGTCACTCTTGCCCTTGGGGTTGAAGTCCGAGCCACCCTTGCCGCCGCCCATGGGCAGCGAAGTCAGGGAGTTCTTGAAGACCTGTTCGAAGGCGAGGAACTTGAGGACGCCGATGTTCACCGACGGATGGAAGCGCAGACCACCTTTGTATGGGCCAATGGCGCTGTTCATCTGGATGCGGAAGCCGCGATTGACCTGCACACGGCCCTGATCGTCGACCCAGGGTACGCGGAAGATGATCGAGCGCTCCGGCTCGACCATGCGTTCGATGATGCCGGCCTGCATGTAATGCGGATGGGCTTCGAGGAAGGGCCAGAGGCTGCGAACCACTTCTTCCACCGCCTGGTGGAACTCGGGTTGGTGGGGGTCGCGTTGCTTCAACCGCGCGAGAAAGGCATCAACGGTTTCGATCATCAGGTAGGCCCTCGGCGACCGCGTGTCGGCAGTCATTAATAATTTTGGCCGGCGACTGTAGCAAACCTGATTTGCACCGCGGAAGTGCGACATGAGTCTGGCATGCCGCCAAATGGTGCGTTTGAGGGTTGTGGTGCTGAAGGTCTCGGCTCCGCGCGTGGCGTCTGGTTTCTATGTTTCCCGATGCTTCAGACTTCACAGGGCGGAGGCGTTGCTCGATTTGCACGGAATTGGAGCGATGGGTGCGTCATTCTTGTGCCAGGTGGGGTGATGGCTAGTCGGCCAGCTCACAGCGATTGCGACCACTGCGCTTGGCTCTCAGCAGCGCGATGTCGGCGCGGTTGATGGTGCTCGAGTAGGTTTCGTCGGCGCGCAGCTCGGCGATACCCATGCTGGCGGTTACCCCGAGCAGGTCATCGTTTACCCGCACGCCGAGCGCGGCAATGCTGTCGCCAAGACGGCGTATCACCGTGCAGGCCATCTCGGCGCTGCTTTCCGGCATCAGGATGAGGAATTCCTCACCGCCCCAGCGACCACAGAGGTCGTGTTCGCGAATCTCCGATTCCATGACGCGCACCACTTCGATCAGCACGCGGTCGCCGACCTCGTGGCCATACTCGTCGTTGATGACCTTGAAGCGGTCGATGTCCAGCATGACCAGGGCCAGCGGGCGGCCGTAGCGTTTGGCGCGCTCGCTTTCCTCGCGCAGGCGCTCGGTCAGCAGGCGGCGGTTGGCGATGCCTGTCAGGGTGTCCAAGGTCGAGGCTTCGCGCAGCGAGGCATTCAGGTCCTGCATCATCATCTGGTAGCGATCGGAGATGCGTGCGACCTTTTCCAGCTGGCGCAACTGCTTGTCGAAGCGCGCCGAAAGGCTCAGTTCGCGCTCGCGGGCGATGCTCTGGTAGCCGTCCGATACGCGGGCGATGCGTTCGATTCGGCCAAGCAGGTCATGGTGCGCTCCCCACAGCTGGCTCAGGGCTTCCTTCAGCGGGTGCCCCTCGAACTGCGGATCGGCGAGGAGATTGATGACCTCTTGCTCTAGCGGCGATGGCCCACGCATATCGACCTTCTGTCAGTCGTGACTCTGGATGGAAAAGGGGAAGGTGCAGTCTTCCTTGAACTCTTCGGCCAACTCCACGACGCGCTCGTTGCGGATGTCGTAGTACCAGTTGACCGCGACCTGCCGGCCTTCCTGATAGGCGGCTTCGAGCAGGTCGAAGATGTCCATCATCGCCTTGATGCTGCTGGTGTTCAGGTACAGCAGGCGCAGTTCGAGGCTGAGCGGATGTGCGGCTTCGCCGAGGAAGCGCTCGATCCATTCGTAGACCTGGTGGAACAGCTCGTAGGAGTTTTCCGGGTACGAGTCGCCCTGCATCGAGACGATGCCCTTTTCCCAGTCGGACTGGATGGCGGG
>Ga0209212_1006895_pt1 | contig 12803 bp, 12 predicted proteins | sample RifGroC2_FD_183996 | JGI IMG/M metagenome (GOLD analysis project Ga0209212, IMG submission 183996) | Groundwater microbial communities from Rifle, Colorado, USA - Groundwater C2 (SPAdes) (version 2) | ecosystem: Environmental > Aquatic > Deep subsurface > Groundwater | place: Rifle, Colorado...
CGCGGTGATCCAGGAGAAGGTCGAGTTCCACCGGCTGGGGCTTGGGGTAATCGACGAACAGCACCGCTTCGGGGTCGCGCAGCGCGCCCTTTTGAAGCGCAAGGGTGACAACCCCGACATCCTGGTGATGACCGCGACGCCGATCCCGCGCACCCTCTCCATGACCGTTTTCGGCGACCTCTCCCTCTCCGTCATCGACGAACTTCCCCCGGGCAGGACCCCGATCGAGACGCGCATCGCCCGCGAATCCCGCCGCAACGAGGTCTACTCAGTCGTGCGCGAGGAGGTGCAGAAGGGGCGGCAGGCCTACGTCATCTATCCGCTGGTCGAGGAGTCCGAGAAGAGCGACCTGAAGGCCGCGGTGCAGATGGCGGAGCATCTGGCGCAGGACGTTTTCTCCGAGCTGCGGGTCGCCGTCCTGCACGGCCGGATGAGCGCTGCCGAGAAGGAGACTGTCATGACCTCTTTCAAGGCGGGTGAAACCGATATCCTGGTCGCCACCACCGTCATCGAAGTCGGCATCGACGTCCCGAATGCGACAGTGATGGTGATCGAGCATGCCGAGAGGTTCGGACTCTCCCAACTGCATCAGTTGCGGGGCAGGGTGGGGCGCGGCAGCGAGCGCTCGCGCTGCATCCTTCTGGCCGGCGACAGGCGATCAGAGGACGGCGCCAAGCGGCTCGAGGTGATGGTTGAGAGTTCCGACGGCTTCGTCATCGCCGAGGCCGATCTCCAGATCCGCGGACCCGGCGATTTCCTGGGAACCAGGCAGGCAGGGCTTCCCGAACTGAAGGTTGCCGACATCCTGCGCGACGGGGGAGTGCTGGAGCAGGCGCGTAAGGAGGCCTTTGAACTGGTTGAACGGGATCCGGAATTGTCGAGTTTCGGAAACGAGCGGTTGCGCCTCGAGCTGATGGCGCGCTGGGGCGGCAGACTGGAACTCGCCTCCATAGGGTAAACAGTACAATCCGATAAAGCCGCGGACTTCAAATGACCGCACTGCATAGCGGAGGGGGAGTAGAGGTGGATCTACGGTAGGGGATCAGGTGGAGCGGACGTTGTCACCACAGGGTCTTCACAGGGTAGTCTGAGAAAGCTCTGTCCGCGGTTACCAGGGTAAGCTTTTCCGTCATGGCTTGTGCAATCAGTAGGCGGTCAAATGGGTCGCGGTGATGAAACGGCATCTTTTGCACCTTAGCCACATGGCGCAATTCAATGCTTAGGAGGGTGAAACTGTTGGCAGCCAGTTGCTCAGACACAAACCGTTCCACTGGCTTTGCCAACTGCAGTTTCCCAAGACTCGATTTGATCGCCAGTTCCCAGCAACTTGCCAGGCTCACGTAGCACTCGTTGTTGGCATTGCCAATTGCTCCCGAGGCAGCAACAGTGAGCTGCGGCGCATCATCAAGCCACCAGAGGAAAGCACGCGTATCAAGGAGAAGGCGCATCAGACATATTCCTTGAAATCGTCCGGCAGCTCGTCAAAATCGGGAGATACCGACAATATTTGACCTTTAGCGGAACCAGGCAGTCGCTCCTTTTTGAGCCCATTTACCGGAGTCAGCTTCAGAAGCGGTTTGTTGTCTCTGGCAATCAGGATCTCTTCCCCCTGTAGGGCGAGTTTTACCAGTTCTGAAAAATGCGACTTCGCCTCGGCGATATTGTACTGTCTCATGGCTATCCTCCATTTTGGTCATTTTAGATGACCATTGCTCTATTGTCAACGTTCATGGTCTTTCTGATGTCACCAACTTTTCCATGCTCCACGACCTGATGGCGCGCTGAGGCGGCAGGCTGGAACTCGCGTCAATTGGGTGAGGCGAGAAGAACCGAGCATTCCGGATTGACGCTAGCGAAGGCCTAGTTGTACCTTGATCGCTTCCTCGATCCTGTCCATATCTTCCTGAGACACAATCCCAGCTCGTTTAAAAAGTCGCAATTTACTCACAGTCGCCAACTGATCCGCCATGACTTTGCTCTCTTTCCCTTCAAAGACTACTAAGGCCTCACTGGGATAGAGTCGATCTGTCTTGCTTGTCAAAGGAACAACCTGAACTCGATTGAGGAACATGTTTGATGCATCGTTGCTGACTATGACAGCAGGACGCTTTTTCTGAATTTCCCCACCAATGGAAGGATCAAAATTCACCCACCAGACCTCAGATCGCTTCATGACGCAATGTCCTTGAAAGTCGCCTCGGCCCACTCGATGGCATCCTCCTCTCTCTCTTTATCACCTGCCATTTCAGCATAAGCCGATTCGAGATTCGGACGCACCACGTGTGGACGGACAATTTCTTGAATAAATTTACTGATCCTGCGTGGGCCGATTGTCCTACGGAGCCCCTCGTAAACCTCTTCGTCAACTGTTATCGTGAGTTTCTTTTGCATGCTGGCCCCTCCTTGTACGTGTACTGTACGTGTAAGCCGATGATGTGTCAATGGTGCACCGCCATGCGAACCATGATGAAGCGGACGGAGTGCAATCCGCAGGGGCCACGTCAAAAGCCTTTACGCCGCTGTAACTAGGCGATATATGGCCATATCAAACCAAAGTTAACTTGACTTGTCCCTTTGGCATAAGGTAGTTCTCTGTGTAAACGTAGGCTTCATTAATAAAGCATGTCTGCTAGCCAATTTCGCGTAATTGGCGTGACTGTTAGCGAGGAAGGGGAGCTACCAATGAAGTACGCACCGACCAAGTTGAACCGCGGCTATGCCAACCGGATCCTGAATATCGATCTGGAGACGGGTGCCATCGCCACTCCAGCGCTCGATCCGCAAATAAGGGACTATTTCATCGGTGGCCGGAGCCTCGGCCTCTACCTGCTGCACAGGGCAACGACGCCGACGACCAGGGCGCAGGATCCGGAAAACCCGCTCATCCTCGCCAACGGACCTCTGGGAGGTATCCCGCAGTTCCCCGGAACTGCCAAGGCGATGGCGATCTCTCTGTCGCCCATCACCGGCGTGCCGGGCGTTTCCAACTTCGGCGGCTATTTCGGCGCCTTCCTCAAGTATGCAGGGTTCGACGCCGTCCAGATTACCGGCAAGGCGCAGCAGGCGATGCTGATCGTCATCAACGGGTTCACCAACGAGGTGCATGTCGAAGCGGCTCCGGCAGACGACGAGGCCTTTCATCTGCAGACCGATATCGAGGCCCGCTACACGGCGGCCGGCTACCAGAGGCGCAACATCGCCTTCATGTCCACCGGCGTCGGCGCCGCCAACACCAGCTACGGCTGCATCAACAGCCACTATTTCGACGTCACCAAGCCTGCCAAGGATGGCGGCAAAGGGGTTTGGCGCTCAAAGCAGGCGGGACGGACCGGCATCGGTTCGGTGATGCGCGACAAGAACATCCTGGCCATCGTGGTGCTGGCGGAATACCCCCATGGCGATAACCCATACGGAGCCGCGGACTGGAAAAAGGTCCTCAATGCGGGGAGCACGCTGCACAAGATCGTCAAAGAGGTCGACCCGCAACAGTTGAAGATGAACCGCAAGGGGAGCGTCGGGCTGATCACCTTCATGAGCAAGCACGAGTACCAGTCGCTGCCGGTCAACAACTTCCAGGCGGGGACCGACCCGCGGGCGCCGCAGATCTGCGGCAAGCATTACGCCGAGCACCTCTTCGAGCACCGGGGCATGGACGGCTGCTTCCCGGGCTGCAACCTGCAGTGCAACAAGGGTGGCTGGGTGACCCTGGTCTCCGGCAGCCATGCAGGGCAGAAGGTCTGGGTGGACGGGCCGGAGTACGAGACAGCCGCGGGGTTTGGCTCGAACCTCGGGATCTGGAGTGCCGAGTTCATCATGGAGGCGAACTGGCACTGTGACAACTACGGCATCGACACCATCTCCACCGCGACCATCATGGCGTTCTCCATGGAGTGCTTCCAGCGCGGCTACCTAAGCGCTGCCGATACCGAAGGACTGGAAATGACCTGGGGCAACGAGCGGGCTGCGCTCGACTTCATGCACCGTTTGGCCCACGGCGAGTCGGAGTTTGCCCGCCTGGCCGGCAAGGGGATGATCGAGCTGCAGGAATGGGTGGCTAAGCGCTACCAGCAGCGTGCCGGCGTCGACCCGCGCCCCGATCTCGCCCTGTTCGCCATGCAGACCAAGGGGCTGCCGTTTTCCTTTTACCGGACCCACCGCTCCCTGTCGATGCAAGGCTCCTACGCTGCCGCCAGCGATATCGGCGCGCATCATGCCGCGGCCTGGCTCATCAAGGCCGATCTGCTCGGCGCCTTCCCTACTTTCGAGGATAAGGCGCGGGCGCTGATGACCTACCCGCGGGTGCGACTTGGTAACGACAACCTCGGCGTCTGCAAACTCCCCTGGGTGGACGTCTTCAACCCCGAATCGGCCCGGCGCGTTACCGGCGACGTCTACATCAATCCTGCTTCCCAGGAAATCTACGCCGACTTCTACAACGGCGTGCTCGGCACGGATTTGGGCTGGGAGGAGATTTTCGAACGGACCGACCGCGACATCAACCTGCAAAGGGTGATGAACGTGATGCGCTACGGCACGGCGACCATAGATCACGACTGGATCCCGGACCGGGCCATCGGGCCGACCGAGGACGCCCTGTACGAAACGGAGCAGGAGTTCAACGACGGAGAGCTGGTGCGGATGTTCGGCAAGGAGGCGGTAACCGTTGCAGCCATGCCGACTTCGGAAAAACGAGGCCTGCTGATGGAGCAGCGAAAGAAGGAGCTTCGAAAGCTGATCCAGGTATATTACGAGGAGCGAGGCTGGAGCGAAAAGGGGATACCCGAAGTGGGGACCCTGCAGCAGCTGGGACTCTGGGATTACCTGACCCCGGTGACACAGGAGCGGCTCGCCGCCCTGGCCTGAGGAAATTGAGGAGGTCGTAGCCAGCAAACCGGCAGCAAAAAGGGGCCACGGTGCATTCGCGCCGTGGCCCCTTTTATTCATCCAGCTTTAAAAAATCCTATTCGTAGTAAGCCGGAGCGCCCATGTCCGCTGCGCCTTTGCCGCCTTTGCGCGGGTTCTTGGCGAAGGTGTGGGTCCGTACGAAAAGGTTGTCAGCGGTCTTGCCGGTGTTCGGCATGTACTTCTCGACGGTGTAGGAGTCGTCATGGCACTTGATGCAGGCGCCGCTCGGCACCTTCTTCCACTTGCCCTTGCCTGCGTGCGGCGTGTGGCAGGTGATGCAGGAGAGCAGGCCGCTTTGGTAATGTTTGGACTGCAGGAAGCCTTGATACTGCTGGTGATGCTTGGCTTCCTCGTACACCCCGTTGGCCTTGGCAAACTCGTCGGTCTTGAACAGCCCCTTCACATCGCCCGTGTACTCCTTGTCGAACGGCTGGTTAGCCTGCACGCCGGGTATGACGACATGCTCGGGATACCACTTGGTCCAGTCGTCTCCGGCCTTGTAGGTGTCGCCTAACTTAGGCGCAGGAAGGTCTTCGCGGGGAGTGCCCTGTGCGCTCTTGTACATTTCGTTGTCCAGGCGGATGTGGCAGTAGCCGCAGACTTTGGACTGATCCTTGATGCTGACGCTGGCCGGGTTGAAGATGGTTTTCTTCTTGTCCTTCCTGGCGGATTTTATGTGCTTTGCGCCCGGGCCATGGCAGGCCTCGCAACCGACGCTTATCTCGCTGAACTCGGATTTGAGGGTCTTGCCGGTTGCCTTGTCGACCTCCAGGATCCGGTAGCCGGTGGTGTGACAGGTGCCGCACATGGTGTTCCAGTCGTTCTTGTTGCCGTAATTCTCCCACTCGCCGCTCAGGCGGTTGAACTGCTTGTTCATGAACTGCAGGTTGCCGGTTTGCTCGTTCTTGACCAGGAAACGCTGCTTCCATTTGGAGCCGACTACGTACTGGACGTCCTCCAGCTTGGCAGGCTTACCTGTTACGTTTGACACCGTCGGCCCGGGATTTTTCCCGTCCGTCGCCCATTTCGCCACCACATCCTTCAGAATGCCGGTTTTCTTTGGCTGGACGATCTTGCTGTGATAGGTTTCCTTCCAGCTTTTGAACTCTTCGGCATGGCACATCTTGCAGGACTGGGAGCCGACGAACTCCTTCTTGCTGTCGGCGGCCATGACCGGGGCGGCTGCCAACAGCATACTGCAGACAACGGAACCGAAAATCACCTTGCTTTTCCTCATAGAATCTCCCTTTTGTGGATTTGTTACCGGCTTTCACTCATAGTGCGCCAAACAGGCAGTCCGTAAATTGGTAGATAGGCTTTTTTGCAGCATGCTGTTCGAAATGTAACGAAATAAAGTGTACTATATCAGCTTATGACTTGCTGGCAAATTTATGCTGGAAAAAAACGAGCTATCTATGACAGTGCAATGCAGAACAGATAGAGTGCATCGGGGGTAGCAGCCGCAAATCGGCAGCAAAAAAGGCCACAGCGATTTTACGCTGTGGCCTTTTTGTCATGAGAGTTTTAAATCCTATTCGTAGTAAACCGGCGGACCCATCTCTGCTGCGCCTTTGCCGCCTTTGCGCGGGTTCTTGGAGAAGGTGTGCGACCTGACGAAAAGGTTGTCGGCGGTCTTGCCGGTGTTGGGCATGTACTTTTCGACGGTGTAGGAGGCGTCATGGCACTTGACGCAGGCGCCGCTTGCCACCTTCTTCAGTTTACCCTTGCCTGCGTGCGGTGAGTGGCAGGTGATGCAGGAGAGCTGGCCGCTTTTGTAATGTTTCGACTGCAGGAACCCCTGGTACTCCTGGTGATGCTTCGCTTCCTCGTAGATGCCGTTTGTCTTGGCGAAGCATCACCAGGAGTACAGCCCCTTCAGGTCGCCGGTGTACTCCTTGTCGAACGGCTGATTCGCCTGCACGCCAGGGATCACGACATGCTCGGGATACCACTTGGTCCAGTCGTCGCCCGCCTTGTAGGTGTCACCGACCTTCGGTGCGGGGAGGTCTTCACGAGTATTGCCCTGTGCGGTCTTGTACAGTTCGTTGTCCACCCGGATGTGGCAGTAGCCGCAGACCTTGGACTGCGCCTCGATGCTGACGTTGGCCGGGTTGAAGATGGTCTTCTTCTTGTCTTTCTTCGCAGACTTGACGTGCTTCGCACCGGGGCCGTGGCAGGCCTCGCAGCCGACGCTTATTTCGCTGAACTCGGATTTGAGGGTCTTGCCGGTCGCCTTGTCGACTTCCAGGATCCGGTAGCCGGTGGTGTGGCAGGTGCCGCAGTTGGTGTTCCAGTCGTTCTTGTTGCCGTAGTTCTCCCACTCGCCGGATAGGCGGTTGAACTGCTTGTTCATGAACTGCAGGTTCCCGGTCAGCTCGTTCTTGACCAGGAAGCGCTGCTTCCAGCGGGAGCCGACCACGTACTGGACGTCCTCCAGCTTGGCAGGCTTACCGGTTACGTTTGTCACCGTCGGTCCGGGGTTTTTCCCGTCCGTCGCCCATTTTGCCACCACATCCTTCAGGATGCCGGTTTTCTTCGGTTGGACGATCTTGCTGTGAAAGGTGCCTTTCCAGCTTTTGAACTCTTCGGCGTGGCACTTCTTGCACGACTCCGAGCCGACGAACTCTTTCTTGCTGTCAGCCGCCATTACCGGGGCAACTGCCAACAGCATGCTGCAGACTACGGAACTGAAAATGACTTTGCTTCTGTTCATAGAACCTCCTTTGTCTTGTGTATCCGACTTTCACTCATGGTGTGATGATCTAAGGGAGCCTGCTGTAGACGGATGGGAGTTGTAGAAATGCGCTGTTCGCTATGGATTGATGATGTGGTACTATACCAGCTAAAAATTCACTGGCAACTTTTCATGGGAAAAAATTTTCAGTACCTATAACAGTGCAAGAACTATGTTGGAGCATGAATGACAGACACTGAAGAACACAAACCAGTGACGGTCCGTCTGGAGAAGATCTGCCTTGTGCGCCGCGGTCGTGAGGGAGCCCTCGTGCAGCTTTTGGACGATGTTTCTTTCTCCGCCCGAAGTGGCGAGATTACCGCAGTTATCGGGCCGTCAGGAGGTGGCAAGAGTTCACTGATCCGGCTTATCAACCGGCTGGCGGAACCAAGTTCCGGCTCTGTTTACCTGGCTGAGAGGAGGATACTCGACTTTGACCCCCTGCAACTGCGGCGGCGGGTGGCGCTGGTGCCGCAAAAGCCATTTATGTTCGAAGGCTCGGTCCTTGATAACCTGCAGCGCCCCTTTCTCTATCAGCAGGAACCGCCCCCCGGCCCGGAAAGCGAGGAGGTCCGGCACGCGCTGGCAATGGCCCGATTGGATCACGGGATGGTGCAAAGGGATGCGCGCTCCCTCTCCATCGGCGAACAGCAGCGGGTGGCCCTTGCCCGCGCCCTGATCACCATGCCGTCCGTACTGCTGCTGGACGAGCCGACCAGCGCCCTTGACCGCAGAACGGCCGATGCGCTGGGCGCCACCCTGCGCGAGATCTGCCGTTCCCAAGAGCTGACGGTCATCATGGTGACCCACGATCTGCGGTTGGCAGAGAGGGTTGCCGATTATTGCCTGTATCTGGAAGCGGGACGAATTTTGGAGGAGGGGAGTGTCGAGGAACTTCTGGCGCGGCCCAAAACTTCACAACTGCGGCGCTTTCTTGCGGAACCGTCCGATCAGGAGGAGTGACATTGGAAAATCAGGGTTTGGTGACTCTGGGGCTCTTGGACCTCACCCTCGCCTACGGGCTGGTCCTTTTGGCGATCGCCCTGGCAAGGCTGAGAAGGATAGGGCAGGAAGGGCAGATGCTCTGGGCTTCGGTGCGCATGGTGTTCCAGCTTTTTGCCGTCGGATACCTGCTGCATTTGCTCTTCGCCGTGAAGAGCCCGCTGCCGGTGCTCGCCATACTGCTCGTCATGGGCGCTTTTTCCCTGCAGGTCATGGGGGCGCGCATCAAGCGCAAGATGCCGCGCTTCTACCAGGTGGTGGGGACCTCGCTCTTCATCGGCTGCGGCGGGGTCACGTTCCTGTTCTGCACGCTGGTGGTGCACTACACCCCTTGGTATGACCCGCGCTACTTGATACCGCTGGCAGGCATGATCATCGGCAACTCCATGAATGGTGCAAGCCTTGCGGCGGAGCGTCTATGTTCCGAGATGCGGGAGCGAAGGGACGAGATAGAGACGGCGCTTTGTCTTGGGGCGAGCGGGCGCCAGGCCTCGGATCCGGCGCTGAGAAACGCCTTCCGCGCGGCCCTCATGCCTACGGTGAACACCATGGCCGCCATGGGGATCGTCTCCCTTCCGGGGATGATGACCGGTCAGATCCTGTCGGGCACCGAGCCGATCATCGCCGTCAGATACCAGATCGCCATCATGTGCGCCATCACCGGCGCGGTCGCCATTACGGCATACCTCATACTGATGCAGGGCTACCGGCACTACTTCAGCAAGGCGCATCAGCTGGAAATGGATTGAGTCGGATCAAAAGCTGGACCACAGAGGAAAAACACCTAAAGCAATGGGACGCAGATCAAATCTGAAAAGGCGGATACAACAAAAACATTTTACTGTCTTTGGTTGATCCGCCTTTTCAGGTAAATCTGCGTCCCACTTCGTTTTTGTTTTTTAGACTGTCACCGAGGCACGGATGTCCGCCACCAGCTCGGCTATCTCATTTATCTTGGTCTCCCAGGAACACATGAACCTGGCGCCGCCGGAGCCGATGAAGGTGTAGAAGTGCCAGCCGCGGCCGCGCAGCGCTTCGAGCGCCTCCGGTGCCATCTCCAGGAAAACCGAATTCGCCTGGCTCTCGAACATGACCCTGATCCCGGGGATCTTCCTTACCTCGCTCTCTAAGAGCCGAGCACAGTTGTTGGCGTGGGACGCGTTCCTGAGCCAGGCGCCGCTATCCAGCATGCCGATCCAGGGGGCGGTCAGGAATCGCATCTTCGAGGCAAGCTGCCCCGCCTGCTTGCACCGGTAGTCGAACTCGAAGGCCAGCTCCCTGTTGAAAAACACCACCGCCTCGCCGACGGCGAAACCGTTTTTGGTCCCCCCAAAGGTAAGTACATCGACCCCCGCCTGCCAGGTAATCTCTTTGGGGGCGACGTTCAGGGACGCCACGGCATTCGAAAAGCGGGCTCCGTCCATGTGTACGTGCAGCGAGTGCCTCTTCGCCAGCTCCCCTATTGCCTGCATCTCGGCCACGCTGTAGACCGTTCCGAGTTCGGTTGCCTGGGTCACGCTGAGCGCCCTTGGTTTCGGGTAGTGTATATCGGTCCGTTTGGAAATGGTGTGCTCGATGGCATCCAGGTTCACCTTGCCGTCCACCCCCGGAACCAGCAGCACCTTGGTGCCGTTGGAGAAGAACTCGGAGGCGCCGCATTCGTCGGTCTCTATGTGCGCCATCTCGTGACAGATCACTGAGTGGTATGACTTGCACAGGGAGGCAAGCGCCAGGGAGTTGGCAGCCGTCCCGTTGAAGACGAAAAACACCTCGCACTGCGTCTCGAAAAGGTCCCTGATCCGCTCGCATGCCTGCGCAGTCCAGACGTCGTCGCCGTAGGAACTGGCGAGGCCGCGGTTGGCATCCTCCATCGCCTGCCAAGCCTCATCGCAGATCCCCGCGTAGTTGTCGCTGGCAAAATGGTGTCTGAGCTGGGTGGCCCCCGTACCTTTAGTCGTAGTCATCAATTCCCCTTTGCATGGTGCGGCAGTCAGGCTAATCGCGGCAGGAATGCCGCTCCTACGAAATCAGCGGTCCCGCTGCTTATCTGGTAGGAACAAAAATATTTATTACAACGCCAAACTTATGTCAATGGTTAACTGTCCAACGAAAGGAACAGATCACTGTAGGGGCGAATGATCATTCGCCCTTCATCATTCGCCCATCTCAGCACCATCCGCACGCCTTGCGTTACTGAGTTGCTTGCGTAACGAAGTTTCTTTACCCGTTTATCCTTCCGCCGGTGCCGTGGCGCTCTCCGCTGCGCTCGGTTCATCCGGCATGACTTCCGAGATGACCATTCCCGCAACTATCATCACTGCCCCGGCCACCCCGAACAGTCCCAGCCTCTCTCCGGCCGCATAGTAGGCGTAGCCTGCGGCAAACACCGGTTCGGTGCAGAAAATGAGCGCGGTGTGGGCTGGGCTGATGAATTTCTGCATGGAGGTCTGTACCAGGAAGGCGAAGACGGTGGCGATCAGGACGCAGATGACGAGGGTCCAGAGCAGTTCCGGGTGCCAGACGAAAACCTGGTGCCCGCGCGAACCGGCGGTGGCAAGGCTCAGGACCCCGACTGTGGTAAGCTGCAGGGTGGTCAGGAGGTAGACGTCGCTCGATGCCTGCCGGGCGAAATGACTGGTGAAAAGCAGGTGCAGCGCCACGCAGCCACCGCATATGGTGGCGAGGATGTCGCCCATGTTGAAGACGAGGCTGCCGTTGCTGCAGAGCAGAAAGAGCCCGGGCCCGGCGAGCCCGACCCCCCACTTGATGTTGGGGCCGATCGGCAGGCGAAAGAGCAGGGCGCCGAAGAGCGGGACCAGCAACACGTTTAACCCGGTCAGGAAGCCGGTGTTCGAGGCGCTGGTGAATTTGAGGGCCACGGTCTGAAAACCGTAGGATGCAAATAGCAAAATGCCAAGAATGAATCCGTGCGTGAGAAGCTTTACATTTATCCTGTTAGCGCGTATTAAAGCAATGGGGATCATGATAGAGGATGCTAATAGAAAACGCTGAGACAGGAACACGAACACATCGACCTTGCTTACAGCATCCTTAACAATAGTGAATGTCACGCCCCAGAAGAACGTTGTTATCAACAGGAGTACACCAGCTCGGATTTTTTTCATAGATCCCAACGCAATTTTGACGGCATAAAACCTTGAATTCACACTGTTGTGGTATTACAAGTTAACATGCGCTTAACCTGGCTGCAACTGCAAAGTAATAAGTGGTTGACAAGAGGGCGAAATATCTTTAATAGTATGCGCGAAAACTGCGAAGGTGTGTTCTGTTTAATATTAAGCGATACTAAGGGGTGACTATGAAAGCAATTCGTATCATGGCAGCAGTTTTGGCTCTTGCAGGGTTGTGTTTTGCATCTGCAGCGATGGCGGCAGCTCCTGCAAAACAGGTGAAATCGATCACGGTCGCCACGGATGCAACCTGGCCCCCGATGGAGATGGTGGACGCCAACAAGAAAATCGTCGGTTTCGATATCGACTTCATGACCGCGGTTGCCAAAGAGGCAGGATTCCAGGTCACTTTCAAGAACACCGCATGGGACGGCATTTTCGCCGGCGTGGAAGCCGGTCAGTACGACGCGATCATCTCCTCGGTTACCATCACGGACGAGCGCAAGGCCAAGTACGACTTCTCCTCCCCCTATATCAACATCGGCCAGGTGCTTGTGGTGCCCAAGGCTGAGAAAGGGAGCAAGATCGCCGACCTGAAGGGGAAGAAGATCGGCGCGCAGATCGGCACCACGGGCGCTATGGAAGTGAAGAAGAATGCCGGTGTGGAACTGAAGACCTACGACGAAGTCGGTCTCGCTTTCGAGGACATGGCCGCCGGCCGGATTGCCGGCGTGGTCTGCGACGAGCCTACCGCCGTCACCTACGCCCTGCAGAAGAAGGAATACAACACCAAGTTCAAGATCGTCGGCAAGCCCTTCACCACAGAGGCATACGGCATCGTGGTGAAGAAGGGGAACAAGGATCTGGCTGCCCTGATCAACAAGGGGATCGCCGCCGTTCAGAAAAAGAAGATCGACGCGCAGCTGAAGAAGAAGTGGCAGCTTAAGTAGTCCGGAACAGACGATTAGTAATCCTGTAGGGGCGGTATTCAGGCGCTATGGCAGCGTTGGAGTGCCGCCCCTACAGGAGCG
>Ga0209212_1006896_pt1 | contig 12802 bp, 10 predicted proteins | sample RifGroC2_FD_183996 | JGI IMG/M metagenome (GOLD analysis project Ga0209212, IMG submission 183996) | Groundwater microbial communities from Rifle, Colorado, USA - Groundwater C2 (SPAdes) (version 2) | ecosystem: Environmental > Aquatic > Deep subsurface > Groundwater | place: Rifle, Colorado...
TGTCGTATTCCTTATCGTTCACGCCGAGGACCACGGTGAGGTCCGGATCGGTGGCGGGTGCTGAGATGATGACCTTCTTGGCGCCGGCGGTCAGGTGCTGCGCGGCCTTGTCCCTGGCGGTGAAAAGACCGGTCGATTCGAGAACGATATCGATCTTCATCTCCTTCCACGGAAGTTCCGCCGGGTTCCTCACCGCCAGTATTTTTATCGCCTTGCCGTTGACGATGATCTGGTCGCCGTCAACCGACACTTCGCCGGGGAAAATGCCGTGAACCGAATCGTACTTTAACAAGTGCGCCAACGTTTTCGCGTTGGTGAGGTCGTTGATCGCGACGAAGTCGAAACCATGGTCCAGGGCTGCGGCTCTCAATACCGAACGACCGATTCTGCCGAAACCGTTAATCGCAATTCTTAATGCCATGTGACCCTCCCGTTAATTAAGTATTTATTCATAATTGGGGATATTACCACGACTCGGATGCTCGTCAACTTTTTATTTAAGATTTTTACGAATAAAGACGATAGTGAAGAAGAGCCCATAGTCCGTTTTCCGGTACGGGAGCCGCGGCACGTCGGCCGGTTTTCCAGCAATCAATAAATCCATATAATAATTGACTTATCCAGCGGGGATACATTATTCTTGCGTGGACCATGATGCGTGCTTCCTTACCCGACCTGATGCCGGAATTTAACCATAGATGAAAATGACCCTCGAAAAACGCATCTTACTTTTCTCCTTCCTGATCCTATTCCTTACCATCTTCATAGGGTCCGGTATGGACATAATGGCCCTGCGCCGGGACCAGGTGAATGCTCTCAACCTGCGTTCCAAGGGGCTTGCGGCCGCGCTGAAGTCCAATATAGAGAAGGTCCTGAACCTGGGGGTGGAGCTGAAGGATACCACCGGCGTTTCCGAGAAATGCCGCGAGATCATCGAGGGGAACCCGGATATCGCCTACTGCGTCGTTTCCGACCTGAGCGGGAAGGTGCTCTTCGCCAGCGATGCGCGCTTCATGACCTTTCCTGCACAGCCCCACAAAAAGGGGGAGGCGGACGGCGATGAGCCGCAGGTTGTTTACAAACGGCGCGTTTCCATCCCCGCCAAGGGTGGCGCGCAGTCCTACTACGACAACGCGCTCCTGGTGTTGAGCCCGTACGGGAAACCGATCGCCCGGACGCACGTAGGTTTCAGCGAACAGGTCGTCTACGACAAGATGAAGGGGATGCTCTTCAAGACCCTGTTCCTCCTCGGCATATCGCTGGTCATCTCCTTCTCCCTCATCATGCTGTTCATGAAGAAGTACGTGATGACGCCGATCTCCATGCTGCTCAAGGGGGTGAAGCAGATCTCCGAGGGGGCGTTCGACACCCAGATCGGAGAGGTGGAGGTCTACGAGTTCAACGAGCTCGCCCGCAACGTGAACATCATGTCCCAGTTCCTGAAAAACAGGGACGCCGAGATCAAGAAGAACTACCGGGACATGGAGCGGACCTTCGACGAGCTCCAGGAGTCGTACCGCAAGCTGGAGAGCCTCAGCACCGATCTGGAGCGCTCCGAGGAGCTGTACAAGTCGCTTATGGAGGACGCAAGCGACGCCATCGTGGTCATCGGCGCGGACGACTCGATCCGCATGGTGAACAAGATGGCCGAGGAGTTCTTCGGTTACGAGGCGAAGGAGCTGGTGGGGCTCCCGCTCACGAAGATGCTCCTCTTGCTCAACATCAGCAACATCCCTAAGGTGCACCGGATCTTCCGGGAGGCGGCCGAGGGTGCGCATATCGCCGAGGAGATGCAGCTCTCCAGGAAAGAGGGGGGCGCGATGGTGGCGATGCTGCACGCCTCCAGCATCAAGAGCGGCTCCGAGATCCTGGTGCAGGCGATTTTCCGCGACGTGACGCGCGAGCGCGAGATCATCCTCAACCTGGAGAAGAGTTCCGCCGACCTGGCCAGGCTGAACCGGATGAAGGACTCCTTCCTGGGGCTTGCCTCCCACGAGCTGAAGACCCCGCTCACCGTCATCATGGGGTACTCGGAGCTGATCACCACCGACTTGGCCGACAAGATCGACAAGACGGTCCTGGAGATGGTGGTGAACATCGCCAACGCCGCATCGCGCCTAGACAACATCATCAAGGACATGGTCGACGTCTCCATGATCGACGAGAAGAGGCTGCAGCTCAAGGTTGAGGACATCCAGCTGAACCGGCTCATCGAGTCGTCGGTGAACGAACTCCGCTTCTTCTTCTCCATGCGCAAGCAGGAGGTTGTGGTCAACCTCGACGAGTCGATCCCGTCCATCCGCGGGGACGCGCTGAGGCTCATGCAGCTCCTCTCCAACATCCTGGGAAACGCCATCAAGTTCACCCCCGACGGCGGCAAGATCACCATCAGCACCTCGGCCAAGTACCTTTTGCGCGGCCTCTCCGGCGCCGCCGACGACGGCGACGCACAGGGACGCGAGCACCACCTTTTCCTCGAGATCACCGTCACCGACACCGGCATCGGCATCGACCGCGAGGACCAGCTCAGGGTCTTCGACAAGTTCTACGAGGTAGGCAATATCCAGGAGCACTCCAGCGGCAAGGTCGCCTTCAAGGCGAAGGGGGCGGGTCTCGGCCTCTCCATCGCCAAGGGGATCGTCGACATGCACGGAGGCGAGATCTGGGTCGAGTCCACCGGCTACAACCCCGAGCGCTTCCCCGGCTCCACATTCCACATCCTGCTGCCGCTGGCCCCCGGTCTGGGCGACAACACGGCCGACTACAGCAGGCTCTTGCGTTAACCAAATCTCAGCAACTTCATCTTGAATCTCATCCCCGTTTCCTGTATAAAAATGAGGTTTTACTGCCGTCTGCGGCGCGGTACGCCGACCTGGTTTTTCAGACATTTTGGAGGGATGCATGAGGCTTTGCCTCCTGGCGAGTGGCAGCAAGGGGAACTCCCTTTTTCTGGAGACCGGTTCCTGCCGCTTGCTGATCGACGCGGGACTCTCGGGACGGGAGACCATCGCGAGGCTTTCCTCCATCGGCGTCGATGCCGCCACGCTGGACGGCATCCTGGTGACGCACGAACACACGGACCACGTGCGCGGGGTTGGAGCGCTGGCCAGGCGCCTGAAACTCCCTGTGATGGGGTCATCCCGCACGCTCCAGGCCGCCCGCCATGTGATCGGCCGCGCCGATTTCATCGAGTTCGAGGCAGGCGCTCCGTTTCTCTTCAAGGGGCTTTCCATCGATCCCTTCCCGATAACCCATGATGCCTGCGACCCGGTCGGCTTCAGGATCGAGGGGGCCAAGGGGTGCGTCGGGTTCGCCACCGACCTCGGCATCGCCACCAGGCTCACCCATGAAAAGCTGAGGGGATGCCGCGCGCTGGTGCTGGAGTTCAACCACGACGAGCAGATGCTGCAGGACGGTCCTTATCCCTGGCACCTGAAGCAGCGCATCCGCTCCCGCCACGGCCATCTTTCCAACACCGAAGGGGCGTGCCTTTTGGAGGAGCTGCTGCATCCGGGTCTTCAGGGGGTCTTTCTCTCCCATCTCTCAGAGGTGAACAACGAGCCGTCCCTCGCCATGGCGGCCGCCCGCGGGCTTTTGAGCCGCCAGAACGTCTGCGCCCCGGATCTCTTCCTCGGCTGCCAGCACCAGACGACGGGAGTCTTTGAGGCAGGTTGAGACAAGGGAAAGATAAAGATAAAGATAAAGGAAAAGGAAAAGCGTCTCACCGATTCGTAGGAGCGGCATTCCTGCCGCGATTCCACTGCTGATCGCGGCAGGAATGCCGCTCCCACAGTTGAAATATCCAACACACATAAATTAACCGCCAGCTGGCAAGGGGGAAGTCGTCGTGATAGAACGTTACAGCCGTCCTGAAATGACCCGTATCTGGGAACCGGAAAACCGCTACCGCAAGTGGCTCGAAATAGAGATCTACGCCTGCGAGGCGCACGCCGAGATGGGGCGCATCCCCAAGGAGGCCGTGGCCCGCATCAGGGCCAAGGCGAACTTCGACGTGGACCGCATCGACGAGATCGAGCGCACCGTCAAGCACGACGTCATCGCCTTCCTTACCTCGGTTGCCGACTACATCGGCGACGACTCCCGCTTCGTGCACCTGGGGCTCACCTCCTCGGACGTCCTGGACACCTCCTTCGCCATGCTCCTCAAGGAGGCGGGCGAGCTGATCATCGCCGACATCAAACGACTCATGGCCGCGATCAAGACCCGCGCCTTCGAGCACAAGATGACCCCCATGATGGGGCGCTCCCACGGCATCCACGCCGAGCCGGTCACCTTCGGCCTCAAGATGGCCCTCTGGTACGACGAGATGGCCAGGAACCTGAAGCGGATGGAATCGGCCCTCGAGACCATCTCCTACGGCAAGCTCTCCGGCGCGGTCGGCACCTTCGCCAACATCGACCCGCAGGTCGAGGCGTACGTGTGCAAGAAGGCGGGGCTCAAGCCCGCCCCCTGCTCCACGCAGGTGCTGCAGCGCGACCGTCACGCCGAATACTTCACCACCCTCGCCATCGTCGCTTCCTCCATCGAGAAGTTCTCCGTCGAGATCAGGCACCTGCAAAGGACCGAGGTCCTGGAGGCCGAGGAGTTCTTCAGCAAGGGGCAGAAGGGGTCTTCGGCGATGCCGCACAAGCGCAACCCGGTCCTCTCCGAGAACCTGACCGGCCTTGCCCGCCTGATCCGCGGCTACTCCGTCTCCGCCATGGAGAACATCCCGCTGTGGCACGAGCGCGACATCTCCCACTCCTCCGTCGAGCGCATCATCGGCCCCGACGCCACGGTGCTCATGGACTTCATGCTGAACCGCGCCATCGGGCTCATCGAGAACCTGGTGGTCTACCCCCAGAACATGATGCGCAACCTGAACCAGATGCGCGGCCTGATCTTCTCGCAGCGCGTGCTCCTGAAGCTCGCCGAGGCGGGCGCCTCCCGCGAGAAGGCCTACGCGCTGGTGCAGAGGAACGCCATGAAGGTCTGGGAGGAAGGGAAGGATTTCCAGACCGAACTCCTGGAGGACCAGGAAGTGGCGGGTTTCCTCCCCCCCGAGGAGATCAAGGAAGCGTTCGATCTCGGTTACCATCTGAAGCACGTCGACACCATTTTCACGAGGGTCTTTGGTGGATAGTCTTCTGTACTACCTGACGCCCAACGAAGCGGACGCGTTCTACCTCTTCTGGGCGAAGCAATTGCTGATCTCGGCGGTCATCGTCGCCGTCTTCTACCTCCTCTCCAGGCTCGTGCAGCTGCTCCTGGCGAAGGTCGGCACCCGTCTTTGCGCCTTCACCGAAACGGACCTGGACGACCGGATCCTGGGGAGGGTCTCGGGGCCCGCGGCGCTCCTGGTGAACTTCGCCGGTCTCTACCTCGCCATCAGGCGCCTGCCGCTTCACGACAGGATCGGGATGGCGGCGGCGGGTCTGCTCTTCATCGTCAACGTGGCGATACTCACCATCATCGCCTACCGCGTGCTGGACGAGATGCTGAAGGCCTACGGCAGCAGGGTGGCCGGGGCCGAGATGAGCCGCCAGCTCATGCCGCTCATCGAGAAGCTATGCACGATCTTCCTGGTCGTGACGGCGCTGATCATCACGCTCAAGCATTTCAACTACGACATCCTCTCCCTGGTGACGGCTCTCGGCGTCGGCTCCCTGGCCATCGGCCTCGCGGCCAAGGACACCCTGGCCAACATGGTCTCGGGCTTCACGCTGATGATCGACCGCCCCTTCAGGATCGGCGACAGGATCCAGCTCGGCAGCCAGGTGGGCGACGTCATCGACATCGGCCTTAGGAGCACCAAGATCAAGGGGCCGGACAACACCTTCCTCATCATCCCGAACTCGGAGCTGTGCAACTCGACGCTGGTCAACATGGCCTTCCCGGACCTCAGGGTGAAGGGGAGGATCGACATCGGGATCGGCTACGGCTCCGACGTCGCCCGCGCCAAGGAGCTCCTGGTGCAGACGGCGGCCTCCATCGACTCCGTTCTCGGCGAGCCGCCACCCGAGGCGTTCTTTGTCGGTTTCGGAGACAGCGCGCTCAACCTCTCGCTCTTCTTCTGGGTGGCCGACTACGCGCACCTTTTCTCCACCACCGACAAGATCAACTGCGCCATAAGCAGCTGCTTCCAGCAAAACGACATAAACATCCCGTACCCGACCAGGACGGTTTTCTTCGAAAAGGACCCAAACCATGCCCCACAGGATTGAGATCACCCTAAAGGACGAGGTTCGCGACCCTCGCGGCGAACGGATCAAGCGTGAGATCGAACATTTCCTCCATCTGAGCGTCGACCAGGTCCGCACCATCGACGTCTACACGGTGGACGCGCAGCTTTGCGCCGACGAACTGGGCGCGGTTGCCGCAGGCCCCTTCAGCGATCCGGTCATCCAGAACTTCTCCGTTGACCGGCCCGCCGCTTCCGGCTTCGACTTCCTGGTCGAGGTCGGCTTCCGCCCCGGCGTCACCGACAACGTCGGCCGCACCGCCGGCGAGGCGATCACCTACCTCCTGGGGCGGCCCCTGGCGACGGGCGAGGCCGTCTACACCTCGGTGCAGTACCTTATCTCCGGCTCCGTAGCCCGGGCCGACGCGGAAAGAATCGCCACCGGGCTTTTGTGCAACACGCTGATCCAGCGCTACCAGATCCTCGATGCGGCGACCTTCAAGGCGCAGGGGGGCGTCGCCCCGTTCGTGCCCAAGGTGCAGGTCGAGGCGAAGGTGGAAGTGAACACGGTAAACCTGGAGGTAGCCGACGGGGAGCTGATGCGCATCAGCCGCGACGGCGTCCTCGCGCTCACCCTGGACGAGATGAAGATCATCCAGGCGCACTACCGCGACCCGCAGGTGCTGGAAGCCCGCAAGGGGCTGGGGCTTGGCGGCGCGCCGACCGACGTGGAACTCGAGGCGCTGGCCCAGACCTGGTCCGAGCACTGCAAGCACAAGATCTTCTCCGCCGACGTCGACTACGACGACGGACAGGGGAACCGCGAAAAGATCAATTCGCTCTTCAAGAGCTACATCCAGAAGACCACGGCCGACGTCCGCGCCGCCCAGGGCGACAAGGACTACTGCCTCTCCGTCTTCAAGGACAACGCCGGCGTCATCCGCTTCAACGACGAATGGTCCCTGGTCTTCAAGGTCGAGACCCACAACTCCCCGTCCGCCCTCGACCCGTACGGCGGGGCGCTCACCGGCATCGTCGGCGTGAACCGCGACCCGTTCGGCACCGGCAAGGGCGCGAAACTCATCTTCAACACGGACGTATTCTGCTTCGCCGACCCGTTCTATGAGAAGGAACTCCCCAAGCGCCTGCTGCACCCGCGCCGCATCTACGAGGGTGTCGTTGAGGGGGTCGAGCACGGCGGCAACAAGAGCGGCATCCCGACCGTGAACGGCTCCATCGTCTTCGACGACCGCTTCGCGGGGAAACCGCTGGTCTTCTGCGGCACCGCCGGGATCATGCCGGCCAAGATCCAGGGCGAGCCCTCGCACCAGAAACGGATCGTCCCGGGCGACCTGATCGTCATGACCGGAGGCAGGATAGGTAAGGACGGCATCCACGGCGCCACCTTCTCCTCGGAGGAGCTCTCCGAGAACTCCCCCGTGTCGGCCGTCCAGATCGGCGACCCGATCACCCAGAAGAGGATGTTCGACTTCCTGATCCGGGCCCGCGACAAGGGGCTGTACCGTTTCATCACGGACAACGGGGCAGGGGGGCTTTCCTCCTCCATCGGCGAGATGTCCGAGGAGTGCGGCGGCTGCCAGCTCGACCTCTCCCTGGCGCCGCTCAAGTACCCGGGTCTCGCGCCGTGGGAGATCCTGATCTCCGAGGCGCAGGAGCGGATGAGCCTCGCCGTTCCGCCCGAGAACATCGACGCCTTCATGGAGATGGCCAAGCGCTTCGGCGTCGAGGCGACGGTGCTCGGCACCTTCACCGACTCCGGCATCTTCCACATGCTCTACGGCGACAAGACCGTGGCATACCTGCCGCTCTCCTTCATGCACGCCGGGCTGCCGCCGATGCAGATCCCGGCGCGCTGGGAGCAGCCGGTCCACACGGAGCCGACCCTGGCAGCTGCCGCCGACTACACCGGGGAGCTCATGGGTCTCCTCTCCTCGCTCAACATCTGCTCCAAGGAGAGCGTGGTGCGCCGCTACGACCACGAGGTCCAGGGGGGAAGCGTGGTCAAGCCGTTCACCGGCGTCGACAACGACGGCCCGTCCGACGCGGCCGTGGTGCGTCCCATCCTCGACTCCTTCGAGGCGGTCGTCGTGGGGCACGGCATCTCGCCGCGCTACAGCGACATCGACGCCTACCACATGGCCGCCAACGCCATCGACGAGGGGTTGAGGAACTACGTTGCGGTCGGCGGCTCCCTCGACCTGGTCGCGGGTCTCGACAACTTCTGCTGGTGCGACCCGGTCCTCTCCGAGAGGACGCCGGACGGCCCGTACAAGATGGCCCAGCTGGTCCGCGCCAACAAGGCGCTCTACGACTACTGCACCGTCTTCTCCATGCCGCTCATCTCCGGCAAGGACTCGATGAAGAACGACTTCTACGACGGCACCACCAAGATCTCCATCCCGCCGACCCTGCTGTTCTCGGTCATCGGCAAGATGGAGGACGCGCGCCTCGCCGTCACCATGGACGTGAAGCGTCCCGGCGACGCAGTGTACCTCCTCGGTACCACGGCCAACGAGCTGGGCGGCTCCGAGTACCTGGCGCAGAAGGGCTTCATCGGCAACAACGTGCCGAAGGTCGATGCCCAGGCGGCGCTTTCCACCTACCGCGCCTACGGTAACGCGCTGAACGCGGGGCTCGTCGCCTCCTGCCACGACCTCTCCGACGGCGGTCTGGCGGTGGCCGCAGCCGAGTCCGCCTTCGCCGGCGGGTTCGGCATCTCCATCGATCTCGGCAAGGTCGCCTACCGGGGCGACGCGGCAGGGCGCAGCGACGCCGTGCTCCTCTTCTCCGAGTCCGCTTCCAGGCTCCTGGTAACGGTCCGCGCCGACAAGGCCGTTGCGTTCGAGGAGGCGATGTCCGGAACCGTTTTCGCCAGGATCGGCGAGGTGACCGATGAGGGGAGGCTTTCGGTGCAGGGCAGCGGCGGCAATGAAGTGGTGAACGCCGGGCTCGGCGAGCTGAAGACCGCCTGGCAGACGCCGCTCAAGGACCTCTAGCATCCACCTCCCTCTCCCGAAGGGCAAGGGTCGGGGTGAGGGGGGTGGCGTAGGCTACGCTTTTCCCGGTGGCAACGCCCTCACCCGGCCTTCGGCCACCCTCACCCGGAGGGAGAGGGGATGGGACTTTCCCCCTTTTTTTCAGGAGGGAGAGAGGCGAAGGGACGGGTTGAGCGGAATTCTTTATATGACGAAATGATGCGGGTTGTGCCATAATGAGGAGCGTTGCTTCCCGCTACTAACTTTTTGATTGAGGGACTTATTGATGACAAAGGCTAAAGCTCTGGTCATAACAGGCAACGGCACCAACTGCGAGACGGAGGCGGCTCACGCCTGCAAGCTGGGCGGCTTCGACGAGGCGCGCATCGCCCACATCTCCGAACTGCTCTCCGGTGAGGTAAGCCTGGACGACTATCACTTCCTGAACCTGACCGGCGGCTTCCTGGACGGCGACGACCTGGGAAGCGCGAAGGCGCAGGCGAACCGGCTCCGCTATGCCGCCGTGGAAGGGAAAAACGAGCGGATCGTGGAGCAGGTGCAGCGTTTCATCGCCGACGGCAAGCTGATCCTCGGCGTCTGCAACGGTTTTCAGCTCCTAGTCAAGATGGGTATGCTTCCGGCCCTTAACGGGGACTACCTGAAGCAGACCGCGACCCTTACCTACAACGCCAGCGGCCGCTTCCAGGACCGCTGGTGCTATCTGAAGTGCGATCCTTCTTCCCCTTCGCTCTACACGCGCGGCATTGAAGGGGGCGTGTACCTCCCGGTCCGTCACGGCGAAGGGAAGTTCCTGGTGGACGACCCGAAGACGCTTGAGGCGATCGAGGCGAAGCACCTTACCTGCCTCAAGTACTCCGACAAGGACTACGCCGCTCCCACCATGGAGTTCCCGGAGAACCCGAACGGCTCGATCAACGCCATAGCCGGCGTCTGCGACGAGACCGGCAGGGTCATGGGACTCATGCCGCATCCCGAGGCCTTCGTGCACAGGACCCAGCACCCGCGCTGGACCCGCGAGGATCTGCCGGAGGAAGGCGAGGGACTGATCTTCTTCAAGAACGCGGCGAAGTACGTCAAGGAAAACTTCTAAAGCCCAAGGCTTCACTGCAGAGGCACAGAGGGCGCAGAGGAAAAACAAACAACCGTGTCGAATCATGTATCGGCAGTAGCAGGTTCTTATAAGGAGCAGTCGTGGACGAAATGATGATGCACCGGCCTGAGGAAGAGTGCGGCATTTTCGGTGTCTTTAACCACCCCGAGGCATCCAACCTCACCTATCTCGGGCTCTACGCCCTGCAACACAGGGGTCAGGAAAGTTGCGGTATCGTCTCCTCGGACGGCAGCCACCTCCACTCTCACAAGAGCATGGGCCTGGTAGCGGACGTCTTCGGAAACCAGGAAATCTTCAAGTCACTCCCCGGCAAGGCCGCCATCGGTCACGTCCGCTATTCGACCACCGGCTCCTCGGTGATCAAGAACGTGCAGCCGATCATGGTCGACTACTCCCGCGGCTCCATCGCCGTGGCTCACAACGGCAACATCGTCAACGCCCAGATCATCAAGGACGAACTCGAGGCTTACGGGTCGATCTTCCAGACCACCATGGACACCGAGATCATCGTCCACCTGCTCGCCACCTCCAAGGCCAACTCCCTTCTCGACCGTCTCACGGACGCCCTGGGCCGCATCCAGGGCGCCTACTGCCTCCTCTTCCTCACGGAATCCAGGATGATCGCCGTTCGCGACCCCAACGGCTTCCGCCCGCTCTGCCTCGGTCGCCTCGGGAGTTCCTACGTGGTCGCCTCCGAGAGCTGCGCGCTCGACCTCATCGACGCCACCTTCATCCGCGAGATCGAGCCGGGTGAGGTGATCGTCGTCGACAAGAACGGCATGAACAGCTTTTTCCCCTTCAAGAAGGTGGCGCCGACCCCCTGCATCTTCGAATTCGTCTACTTTGCCCGTCCCGACTCCTACATCTTCGGCAAGAACGTGTACCAGGTCCGCAAGGAGCAGGGGCGCCAGCTGGCGCGCGAGCACAAGGTCGATGCGGACATCGTCATACCGATTCCGGACTCCGGCGTCCCGGCGGCGCTCGGTTACGCGGAGGAATCGGGCATTCCGTTCGAACTCGGCCTGATCCGCAACCACTACGTCGGGCGTACCTTCATCGAGCCGCAGCAGGCGATCCGCCACTTCGGCGTCAAGATCAAGCTGAACCCGGTGCGCGAGGTGCTGAAGGGGAAACGCGTCGTCGTCATCGACGACTCCATTGTGCGCGGCACCACCTCCAGGAAGATCGTCAAGATGGTGCGCAACGCCGGCGCCAGTGAAGTGCACGTGCGCATCTCCTCGCCTCCCACCAGTTATCCCTGCTATTACGGCATCGACACCCCCAACCGCAAGGAGCTGATCTCCTCGTCCCACTCGATCGACGAGATCCGCCGCTACATAACCGCCGATTCGCTCGGCTATCTTTCCGAAGAAGGTCTCATGTCTTCCGTCGGCGCCACAGACGCCGGCTTCTGCAATGCCTGCTTCACCGGGGGGTACCCGGTCAAATTCCCGCAGCTCGTTCAGGACGACGAGTCGCAGATGGGACTATTCGAAAAGGAGAAACAGTAGAGATGAGCGAAAAGGAAAGACTGAAGAAGATCATCATAGAGTTGTCCTATGAAAAGAGAAACGTGACGCTTGCTTCCGGTCGCCAGAGCGATTTCTACTTTGACGGCAAACAGACCACCCTGCACCCGGAAGGCGGCTACCTCACCGGCAAGCTCTTCTTCGAGGCGGTCAAGGACGTTGAAGGTCTGGAAGGGGTAGGGGGGCTCACCCTCGGCGCCGATCCCATCGCGACCGCAACCTCCGTGGTCAGCTTCCTGGAAGGAAAGCCGGTCCCCGGTTTCATCATCAGGAAGGAACCGAAAGGGCACGGCACCGGCGCCTGGCTGGAGGGTCGGAAGAACCTGAAGCCGGGAGCAAAGGTCGTCATCGTGGAAGACGTCGTCACCAGCGGCGGTTCGTCGATCAAGGCGATCAAGCGCGCCGAGGAAGAAGGTCTTGTCGTGCTGGGGGTCGTAACCCTCGTGGACCGCGAAGAGGGCGGCCGGGAGAACATCGAGAAAGAAGGGTACTGGCTCAAGTCCATCTTCACCAAGTCCGAGATCCTGGCCTGAGGTCGGGGTAATACATGCAGCGAGGAGGGCGGCAATAGCGGATATTGCCGCCTTTTTTTAGGTCAAAAGGCGGAAAAGTTTAACCACAGAGGTGCCCGCGCCGCCTTGGGCGGCCCCTTGTCAATGAGTAACCGCTCCTCCCCCCGGAGGGGGGAGGAGCGGGAGGGAAGAACCGGCTGACGCTCCCCCTCCCCAGCCCTCCCCCTCCGGGGGAGGGGACATTCCGACATGGAGTCCTCTCTTGTTTCAGGCTTTTGTCTTCCCTCTGCCCTTAAGGTACTTATGCAAGAAGTGTTACGGAAACACCGGGATTTGCTGGCTAAGGTGGATGAGTGGTTCGCCCGTTCAATGGAGCTGTACCCCGAGAAGATCGCCTGCCAAAGCGGCTGCTCGGCCTGCTGCCGCAGCCTCTTCGACATAACGCTCCTCGA
>Ga0209212_1006897_pt1 | contig 12801 bp, 8 predicted proteins | sample RifGroC2_FD_183996 | JGI IMG/M metagenome (GOLD analysis project Ga0209212, IMG submission 183996) | Groundwater microbial communities from Rifle, Colorado, USA - Groundwater C2 (SPAdes) (version 2) | ecosystem: Environmental > Aquatic > Deep subsurface > Groundwater | place: Rifle, Colorado...
CGACATCGGATGTCGGTTTTGGTTTTTTTATTTCCGGTTTTTTGATACAATACCGTTATTATGTCCAAAAAACAAAAAAGAAAAAAACTTTTCAAAATACTCGTCGGAGTATTATCTTTTTTGCTGGCCGTTTTTATTTTCACTGGAACGGTCATCGCTTTCTGGATAACGACGCTCAAAATTCCCGACGCCGGTTCTTTAAACGACCTCAAAGTCGCCCAGTCCACGAAAATTTATGACCGGACGGGCAAGATAATTCTCTGGGACATCCACAGCGACATCCAAAGAACGGTAGTGCCTCTGGCCGACATTTCCCGCCACATCAAAAATGCCACCATTGCCATTGAAGACTCGTCTTTCTACCAGCACAAAGGTCTTGATTTTTCCGGTATTTTAAGGGCGACTTTGGTTAACTTGGAATCGGGCAAATTAAGCCAGGGCGGCTCCACCATCAGCCAGCAGTTGGTCAAAAACACCCTCTTGACCACGGACAAAACTTTCGCCCGAAAAATAAAAGAAATAATTTTGACGCTCAAGATTGAGAAAAAACTTTCCAAAGACAAAATCTTGGAATTGTATCTGAACGCCGTCCCCTACGGCGGAAGCAATTACGGCATTGAGTCGGCCAGCCGGAACTTTTTCGGCAAAAACGCCTCCGACATCAGCTTGGCCGAAGCCTCCTACTTGGCCAGTCTGACCAAAGCCCCCACTTATTATTCCCCTTACGGCAATCATCAAGAAGAACTGGCCAAAAGAAAAGACTTGGTTTTGAGCAAAATGGCCGAGCTTGGTTTCATCGCTCCCGAAGAAGCCGAATCTGCCAAAAAAGAAAAAGTTATTTTCCTGAACAAAGGACAAAACTCCGTCAAAGCGCCCCACTTCTCCGTCTACATCCGGTCATATCTGGAAGAAAAATACGGCAAAGATGTCGTGGAGCAGGGCGGATTAAAAGTCGTTACGACGATAAATTATTCTTTGCAGGAAAAAGCCGAGCAGATAGCCGCCAAATACGCCAAAGAAAACAAAGAAAAATTCAACGCTTCCAACAACAGCATCGTGGCCATAGACCCGAAAACCGGCCAGATTCTGGTGATGGTCGGCTCCAAAGATTATTTCAACCAAGAAGACCAGGGCAACTTTAATGTGGCTTTGGCCCATCGCCAGCCCGGCTCGGCCATCAAGCCGTTCGTCTACGCCGCCGCTTTTAAAAAAGGCTTCTCGCCCGACACAACTGTCTTTGATGTCCAGACCGAATTCAACCCGTCTTGTTTGGACAAATATTCAACAACAACAATTTCTTCAAGCTCCTCATCCAGCAGCTCGGAAGAAAAAGACGAATGCTATATGCCGGAAAATTACGACCACAATTACCGCGGGCCGGTAACCCTGCGCGACGCCCTCGCTCAATCCTTGAATGTCCCTTCCGTGAAAACGCTTTACTTGGCCGGCATCCGCGATTCTTTGAGCTTAATGAAAGATATGGGCATTGATTCCCTGACCGATCCCGACAGATACGGCCTGACGCTGGTTTTGGGCGGCGGTGAAGTCAGCCTCTTGGAAATGACGGGGGCTTACGCCGTTTTCGCCAACAACGGTATCCGAAATCCGCCCGTCGGCATCCTGAAAGTGGAAGACAAAAGCGGCAATGTTTTGGAAGAATACCGCGACGAGTCCAAGCAGGTTTTAGACAAAAATATCGCCTTGACCATAAGCGATGTTTTGTCCGACAACAAGGCCAGGACGCCGGCATTTGGGGCAAGTTCGCCTTTATACTTCCCTGACCGGCCGGTAGCGGCCAAAACCGGCACCACCAACGACTACAAAGACGCTTGGGTGCTAGGCTACACGCCCGGCATCGCCGTCGGCGCCTGGTTCGGCAACAACGACAGCTCTCCGATGGAAAAAATGGTGGCCGGGTTCATAGTCGCCCCGATGTGGAACGAGTTTTTAAACGAGGCGTTCAAAGACCTGCCCAAAGAAGAATTTGAAAAGCCGAAGAAAACGAAAGGCAACAAACCGTTTCTAAACGGCCAGTGGCTGGGCGGACAGACTTATCTGGTGGATAAAATTTCCGGCAAACTGGCGACTGAATTTACCCCGCCGGAGCTGATTGAAGAAAAAGTTTTAACCCAGATTCATTCCATTTTGTACTGGCTGGACAAAAATAATCCGAGCGGCGGCAAGCCGGCCAATCCGGAAAACGATCCCCAGTTTAGAATGTGGGAAATTCCGGTCCGAAGGTGGGCGGAAAGCGCCAACATCAAAGACCAAACAGAAGCGGATATCCCCAAAGAGAGCGACGATGTCCACAAGCCGGAATACGCCCCGGTTCTCAAAATTGAATCCCCAAAACCGACATCCGATGTCGGTTTTGGGGATGAGATAACCATAAAGTTTTCTTCCAAAAACGGCAAATTCCCTCTCGGCCAAGCCGACTTGTTTTTCAACAACAACTATCTCGGCTCGTTAAACCAAGAGCCGTATCTTTTCACCTTCAAACCAAACGACATCGGAAGTCGTTTGGAAAATTCGGAGATAAAGATAATCGCCTATGATAAGGTCAGGAATAAAAGCGAGACAATAATACCAGTCAAATTCAATTTTTAGATGCCCAAACGACATCGGAAGTCGTTTGGCGGGTTAAAAACTCATAAAACCTCCTCCGCTTATGCCTATGAGCGACGGGAAGGAGTTGGCTAGCGAGGTGTAGAGGGTGTTGAAGGCGGATAAAAAGGGGGAGACATAAGTGTCGGTGGAGGTGAAAATTGTCCGGTATTGGAGATAGCGGTTGTTGCCGGAAGTGATGGCGGACGAGGAAGAAGCGGTGAGGTAGTTGGTATTGTAACGGAAGTCGTCCAGATAGACGGTGCGGCCACCGGCGCCGTTGGTGGGACGGATAGTCAGATTGGTTATCGCATCTCGGTGGGTGGAGAGCGAGCCGTTGAGGTCAAAATATTCTCTTTGCCATTTGAAGACGGTGGCGTTGGGAGAGTAGCCGTTGCCGGAGGGGAAAGTGGAGCCGGAGTCCCAAGGAGACGGGACAGTAATGGCTCCTGTGGATGTATTGATGGCGTTGACTGTTCCTTGCGCCGAGTATTCCGTCCCGCCCAGATTTTCTTTGATGATTATTTTGTCGCCCAGATACAAGCCGGATGTTGTCGCTGATAGGCCCGAAGTGGTGGCGGTCAAAGAGAAGTTATAGTCGGTGGCGGAAGTTATTAAGTCGGATGTTTGGAGGGTGGCTCCGAAGTCTATGGTAATAGGGTGAGAACGCAAGCCGTATTCATAGGCCTGGCGGATCTGGTCGGCGGTGAGGGCGGTACCTTTGATGATGCGGAATTCATCTATTGAGCCATTTAGGCTATTTACTCCCTCATATGTTATACCAATTCCAAAAAGAGTAGTAGAGTTATTTAAAGTGACCCCGGTTAATGACACGGTTCCATCTTGAGTCCCGTCTATATAAAGCACAGCATTATTACCATTTCTCTCCACGACAATGTGATGCCATGTGGTAGTATCAGTTATAGTTCTCGTTGATGTTATGCTGTATTGGGTCGTCCCCGCATAGAAAGCAACCCAAAAATTATTAGCCGCAGTGAATTGACCCATAGCAGGTGTATAGTTTGCCCCGCTATTACTTTGACCGAAAATTGTTTGACTAGAACCGACTCCACCGGCCCTTTTAACCCAAAAATCTATGCTAAAATCACCACTGCCAAAGGTAAAGTCATCGCTGTCCGGGACGCTTAAATAATCCCCCGTGCCGTCAAAAGACACACTATTCCCGATTTTCCCTCCGCCCGCTATTTTAGCGTCTCCGTTGGCGGTAATTGTTTTGCCGGAGAAGCTGGAATCTTTGATGCTCGTAGACGAGGCGATTTCGTCGCCTTTGATGTATAAGACGGTGGTGGTGGAAAGGGCGAGGGTGGAACTGGCCAGTTCGTAGTTGGCGAAATCGCTTTCGCCTATCATCGCTTCTAGATATGTGCCCGGTCTATCGGCGGCGACATAAAATGGCAGTTTGTTCGCCCCCGATAAATCAGTTGACGAAATTTGTCTTGTCAAATGATGATTGGCCCCCATCCGATATGTCTCGGCGATTTCGTCGGGGGACAAAACACGGTTGGATATTTTAATTTCATCAATGTTGCCTTCTAGATAGTTGTTGGTTGGAGTTTTGCCGATATTAGGGGCCGAGGCGTTTATTCCCGTTCCGGTGGTTATGGCAATGTGTTGCCATTTTCCGGCTACAATCGCGCTTGAAACAGCGCCGTTCACATATATTGTGGGGCTAGTAAACCCGGTGGCGGTTACTGTCCCGGCATTGGCCCAAACATACGCCGAACCATTCAAGTCAACAAAATATTCTGTTGTAGTTAGAGGATAAACCCAAAAATCAACACTTGTTACCGCCGTTCCCCCCGTTAACGCCAACATAGTCACATAATCACTCGTCCCGTTAAACTTCCTCGCCTTGCCGAAGATGCCGTCAACCACCGTTGTGCCGGTCGTCGTGGCGTCGTTATTGTTCGCCGTTTCGTCGTAGAGATAAGTTCCCGTGCTTGTGCCCGTTTCCTCAAAACGCCAAAGGGCGACGGTGCCGGCGGTGGTGCTGGCTTTGCCCATTTCCACTTTTAAGCTCCCCGTTCCTTCCGCCTTAATCACAGTGTCGGTGGAAGTGGCGATGGTGGTGCTGGCCATAATATCGGAATGCCAATTAACCGCATCGCTGTCCATAGACAATAACTGCGTTTCTCCAGTAGTCGGCTTCCAGGCCTCCCACGAGCCGTCGTTGGGGTCGCTGGTGGCGCCGGTGCGGGTTTGGATTTCTATGTTTCCGGCGTTGTAGTTGGAGAGGATCTCGGCGGCGGAAAGGGCGCGGCCTTTGTAGATGCGGACGGAGTCAAGGATGCCCGTATACATAGAGGCATTACCGTCATTATCACCACCAATTCCTAAGGGTATATTAGCTGTGCTAATTGCTGAAATATTGACAGGCGCCTTTAACAGCTTTCCATTTAGAAAAAGAGACATTTGTGAGTTAAGTACAGAAACAGCAACGTGATACCAAACACCCGTTTGTGCATTCCAAGCAGCGCTAACACTTTGACCTGATCCACCGGGATAATGACCAAAATAAAGTTCATTTGAAAGATACATTATGTACCAGGAATCAGATACCCCTCCATCATGATGACTTATCAAATATTGATTATTCGTATTAGATAGCTTTGCCCAAAATTCTATCGTGAAATCTCCACTGCCAAAATCCCAAGCCGCATTATCCCCCACGCTCACATAATCATTCGTCCCGTCAAACATCAGCGCGCCGGCGCCCCATTTTTTGTTGTTGGCGGTCCAGCCGGTGGTCGTGGTGGCTTCGTCTTGGGAGGCGGTGTAGGCGAAGCCGTTGAGAGTGCCGTCTAACGCCGCCGTGCCTTCGGCGTTGTCGGCGGTGGTGACGGAAGTCTCGTTAAAATTCCACTGGGCCACGAGAGAGTTGGAGTTGTAAAGCGTTTCTCCGTCGCCGGTTCTCACTCCGCCTTCGGTCCAGTTGAGCGTGTCCCATTGGACACTGGCGGAAGCGTCCAAGACTGGCGAGGTATAGACAGCGTAAGGTCGGCGGCTCGCCGCGGCTTTGATTTCTTCCGGGGTTAAAGTGCGATTAACAACCCTCACCTCATCAATATAACCTTCCCACCCATTAGACGACCCGTCTCTGTCCATTCCGACATAAAAACCATTGGTATTGGCCAAGGTGCCGGTTGAGGCAATGGCAGAATCGCTGGCTATCGATACTCCGTCCACAAACAGTTCAATTTTTGTTGTTCCTGTCTTTACGGCTGCGACATGATGCCAAGCATCATTATCGTAATCAATGGCCGAGGTGCAGGCCGAATCATCGGGCGTCCATGTTGCGTCATCGTCAATATCAAAACACATATCGCCGCTGGCATCCATATAAATCTTGTATCCGCCGGTGGTGGTATCCGCTTTGGTAATGGCATAATCCGGATTGGTGGCAATGGTGGCGTGTCTAAACCAAAAATCAACGGAAAAGTTGTCTGCTGCGGCAAAGTCCAAGGAGGTGTCGTCCGGCACGCTCAAATAATCCCCCGTGCCGTCAAAGGCCGCCGAGTTGCCTAAGCCAAGTTGAGTCACATAGCTAGTAGTGCTGGCATTGCCGTTGGCAGTAATAACTCTGGTGGTGGAAGCGTAATCTTTGATGCCGGAGGTGGAGCCATTGGCTTCGTTGAAGTGGAGCAAGAGGACGGTGTAAGGGTTAAGAGTCGCTTCGGGATAACTGGATTCCAGTTGGGTGGAAGAGGTGGAATCGGCGTCGGCGATTCTGTTCTTTTCTCCCAAGAAGTTGGCGTCGGCGTTGTGAGTGATGGTTGGGTCTATGATGACGGGATATGACGCTTGGGAGAGCCATTCTGCGTCTGCCGACAAAATTATTGTGTATTGTTGGAAAATTTCCGGTTTGGAAGCACGAAATCCGAAATCCGAAATCCGAAATAAATTTTTAACAAAATCAGAAATTCGAATATCAAAACCGGAAATTCTAAATTTGAAATGTTTTGAATTTTGGTCATTTGGATTTTGAATTTGTTTCGTATTTCGTGCTTCGTGCTTCGGATTTATCTCAATCGTTACTTCTTCGGAACGATTTCCCTTGCCGTCTATCATAAAAGGCTTGTCTATCTGAAAAAGATAATTGTTTTGATTGTCGTAGAAATATATTGAACCGTCTTTTTGCTTGATAGGTATGGCGTTGGTGGAGGAGTTAAAGAGGAAGGTTGTATTTTCTTGTTTTGAATTTTGGTCATTTGGATTTTGAATTTGTTTCGTATTTCGGATTTCGGATTTTGGATTTTTCTTCAACACTATTTCTTCTTTCACTTGAAACGGCAAGTTCGTTATCTTATAGGCCGCATCAATATCTTCCGCGATGTTGCGGTAAAAAAGCGTCGGCGTGTTCGGTTCTTTGCTGTTGGTTTCCAGAGAAACGGCCGTGGTCGTGGCGGTTAAACCGCCACCAACTTGGCTCATTGAAAATTCCAGAAAATGCTCATTTTTCTGATACCTGACGGTCGGAATATTGGAACCTTTCTTGCCCAAATAAGCCGTCAGGTCATTGCTTGTCTTGGAGTAAAACCATCCTTGCTTGTCAAAACCGACATCCGATGTCGGTTTTGACCTAGCGGCTTTTATTTGAGAAAAAACCGCCAAAGTTAAAATCAAAGAAAAAAATAAAATGGCAAAATTTCTTGTTTTGATTTTAATGGCTCGCATGTGATTATTTTAACAGAAAAAAGACAAACAAAAAGGTGGGTGAATGCCGAAGTTATCCACAGTTTCCCTAAAACCGACATCGGATGTCGGTTTTAGGTGTGTTATAATTAAAAAATGAGAAAAACGCCCTTTATACCCGGAGAATATTATCACATCTACAATAGGACTATTTTGAGCATTCCTGAATTTAAAGAAAAAAATAATTGCAACCGTTTACTTCAGGCCTTTTTGCTTGCGAACTCCACAAAATCAGGTCAGGCTTTTGAATATTTAAGAAACAACAAACCGACATCGGATGTCGGTTTTGCTTTATTGCTTACTAATGCCCTTGAAATAGCGCGAAGCGGAGAAAAACTTGTTGATGTTTTGTGTTATGCGATTATGCCGGATCATTATCATCTTTTAATCAGAGAAGTAAAAGAAAAAGGCGCCACTGAATTCATAAGAAAATGCAACATCTCAATCGCTAAATACATAAACAAAACCAAAGAAAGAAAAGGGACTATTTTTGAGGGTCTTTTTAAATCAAAGCATATTGATTCAAATGATTATCTCCGCCATCTTTCTTTGTATATCCACCTTAATCCTCTTGATTTTATCGCCGGAAAAGAATGGCGGGAATATAAATTGGAAAATTTTAATAAACACAAAGAAAAACTTTTAAATTATCCGTGGTCAAGTTTGAGTTTTTTTCTTAGCGGCGCGCCCAACGATATAATTTCCGGGCATGAAATAATAACGGATCAGTTTAAAAACCGCGATGATTATGAATTTTATTTGAAGAGCTGGACTAATGATTTTACGGAAACTGACTTGTTTTTAGAGTAATTTAACTCAAAACCGACATCCGATGTCGGTTTTCTAAAATCTTAGGTCTTTGATTTTATGGTTTTTTAGTTTTTGGTTTATTTGGTTGAGAATTTTTTCTTTATTTAAAAATATCTCGTTTTTCAACGCCCCGCTTACAGCAGGATTGTTTTTTATGTATATAATTCCGAAGCGGTATTCCGCACCGTCTTCGGATAAATTGATGTTTAAAATTTCATTGAGCGCCTTGATAATTTCTTTCTGGTAAAATTTTCCCGGCGGAGAAATGACAAAAAATTTTTCCAGATATTTGGCTATATTATTCCAAGCCATAAATTTAACTTTATAGACTTTTAACTTTCGACTTTATAAACTGATTATACACTCATCGGCATTACCAAGTACTGGAAAGTGTTGTCTTGGGCGCCGGTTATAAGAAGGGGTTTGCCTTCGCCGGAAAATCTTAAAATTATTTCTTCTGAATTAATATTGGGCAGGCAATCGTAAATATATTTATGATTGAAAGTTATTTTCACGCTTTCGCCGGTAATTTTCGCTGGAATTTTGGCTATATTTTCTCCGGATTCATTATTGGAAGTTTTAATAGTGAAAAAGCTGTCTTCTGCGTTAACCGCCATATTTAATTCGTTCAATTTTCCGGAAAATAAGCCGGAGATTTTCAAAGAATCTGTAAAAAACTCTTTATTAATAATCACATCGGCAATGAATTTTTTTGGTATAATTTGGTTGTAATCCGGAAAAATTCCATCAGTTAATCTAGAAATAAAAACAATATTGTCTTTTATTATATTTATTTGATTTTTATTGAATAAAATATCCAACTTGCCTTCTTTCCCGTCAAAAATCCTGATTATTTCCACCACTGTCTTAAAGGGAATTAAAATTGGGCCAAGTTTTAGAAAAAAGTGATTTATTTTTTTCTCCGCCAAACGGAAAGAGTCCGTCGCCGCGAAAGTAAGCATATCGGCTTTATTGGAATAAATATAAACCGAGGAAATTTCCGGTTTTATAATGGATGTGGCGCAGGAATAAAATACTGTTTTAAGTCCGGATATAAAATCAAACACCGGCAAAGAAAATTTATTATCTTGTTTTAATTTCGGCAAGTTTGGAAAATCGTCGGCTGGTTGGCTTTTAATAAGAGTGGAGTTGTTGGTGGTGGAAATTATCAGATTATTATTTTGAACCTCTAAATTAATTTGATCGCTTCCAGAGATGTTAGATAAAAAACTATTAAAAATATTAGCTGGAATAGTAATTTTGCCATTTTTTTCTATTTTTGCTGGAATTATTATTTCCGCGCCTAGTTCAAGATTAGTGGAGGTTAATTTTAAATCTTTTCCTTCGGTGTTAAGTAATATATTACTTAAAATCGGCAAATTTAAATTCTTACCGGAAATCCTATCACAAACAGAAACAGCTTCTTTAAGATCTTTTTTTAAACAAATTAATTTCATTTTTTTAATTATTATATTAATTAATTCTTTTTATATATAAATACATTATTTTTATTATTATATCTGTGGATAAGTGGATAAATTAATTTAACGGCTTTTAATAATAATTATTTTAAAATTTTAATGTGAATATTTTTATTATTAATTATTATTAAAATAATAATTAATAATAAAAAAAAAACATAAAATTTTTACACACAACTTATTTTAATTTTATACCCATAGTTATTGTTTTTTAATTCACACTTTTTACACTCCATAAAAAATATAATTAACTTTTTAAAATAATATCCCTTATGTTGTTTATTTCTTGTTCCAGTTTTTTGTCCATTTTTATGTCGTAAGTTATTTTTTTATAAGCGTGAATGGCTGTGGTGTGATCTTTTTGGCCCAACCTCCGGCCGATATAAGGGTAAGGAGTGTTTAAATCATTTCTTAATAAATACATTGCTATTTGTCTTGGCTTGACAATTTCCTGCCTTCTTGTTTTCTCGCTGATATTTTTTTCTTCAAGATTGTAATAATTAGCGATAATTTTAATCATTTGGTCGGCGGTTATTATTTTTACCGGCTTAATTTTTCTTTTTAAAACCTCTTCCACATCAGCTAAACTTAAAGTTCTGCCTCTTATTTTTGACTGGCCAATAACGGAATTAAGCGCCCCCTCAAGTTCGCGGATGTTTTCTTTGATGTTTTTGGCGATAAAATCGGTTATTTCATCGGGGATTAAATACCCTTTTTGTTGCATTTTAACCCGCAAAATAGCCATTCTTTCTTCTGTTGATGGTTGAGAAATATCCACCATCATCCCCCCTTCAAAGCGGGATTTTAGCCGGTCTTCCAAGCCGACGATATATTGAGGAGGCTTGTCGGAGGAAAAAATAATTTGGTTGTTTCCTTCATATAAGGCGTTGAAAACATGGAAAAACTCTTCCTGAATTTTAAGCTTGTCAGAAAAAAATTGGATATCGTCCACAATCAGAAGATTATATTGGCGGTATTTTTCTTTAAAAAGATGGATATTTTTGTTTTGAATAGCGAGGACGTAGTCGTTGGCGAATTTTTCCGAAGTCAGGTATTGGACTTTGACGGACGGATTGTTTTTTCTTGTTTCGTTCCCGATGGCCTGGAGAAGATGTGTTTTTCCTAAGCCCACTCCGCCATAAATAAAAAGAGGATTGTAAAGATTGCCGATGCTTTTGGAAACGGCGGCGGCAGCGGAATGAGCCACCTCATTAAAAGAAGCCACAACGAAAGTGTCAAAAGTATATTTAGGGTTTAAGTTGGCCTCCGCATCGGTGTTTAATTCCTGGAAACCAAGCTGTTCTTCGTTGTTTTGTTGTCGTCGAAAAGTTTGTTTTTTGTCTTTCGGCTCAAATTGGGGGGGCTTGGAAACTATTAAATAATCAACATGGCGGATGCTCGGGTTGAGATTGCGGAGAGAGCTGATGACGAATTTATAATATTTCGTGGACAGCCAATCTTTGGCGAAATCATTTGGCACATTTACAGTAACGACGCCGTCGCAGTAGCCGCTTATACTGGTGTCTCTAAACCATGTGGAAAAATTAGCTTTTGAAACATTCGGCTCTATCTCAAAAAGAGCGTCTTTCCATAATTTTTCAAAATTATCCGGCATAGTTATTCCATTATACTTAAAGATTTTTTTAATCAAACTCCGGCAAAAGAGCCAAAAACCGCCATTAACTTAATATCCTGTGAACAATGTGTTAATATTGATGACAAGATGCTTCCCCAAAAAAACAGGATTGATAAAAAATTATTTCCGGAGTTTATGAAAAAAGCGAAAACTTTTTCTTCGGAAAATCTTAATTTAAAAGTCGCCTGCAACTGTCCGAAAGACAGAGCTTTCGCTTTCGTCGTCTCCTTGAAGATGTCTAAAAAGGCGGCGGAGAGGAATAAACTGAAAAGAAGAGCGAGGGCGATAACCTATCCCCTGCTTAAAGATATTCAGCCGGGGTTTTGCGCAGCCGTGTTTTTCAAACCCTCAATAATCGGCAAAAAATACGCCGCGATAAAAGACGAGCTGACAATCCTTTATAAAAAAGCGAAAATAATATAGAATAAGCGGTATGTTTTATTTATACAACTTAGTTTTCTTTGAACCTTTGTTAAACGGACTGGCCTTGCTGATAAAATATATTCCCTTTCATGACATGGGGCTGGCCATTATTATTCTTACCGTGGCGGTGCGGTTTATAATTTTGCCTTTTACCCACAAATCAACCGTTACCCAAATAAAAATGAAGAAGTTGGAGCCGGAGTTGAGGGAAATAAAAAATACCCACAAGAACGATTCGCAGACGCAGGCGAAAAAGACGATGGAATTATACAAAAAGCACGGCATCAATCCCGTGGCCGGCATTTTGACCCTTTTCATCCAAATTCCCATCATTTTCGCTTTGTATAAAGTTTTTTTGGGCGGGACGGCTTTTGATCCGGCCCACCTCTATTCCTTCGTAATCGCTCCGGATTTTGTAGCCGTCAAATTTCTCGGCCTTATTGACCTGACTCAAAAAAGTTACATTATGCCCGCTCTCGCCGCCTTGACCCAATTTTACCAAATGAAGCTGGCCATACCGCCCATTAAAAAACAGGATATGGGCAACACCTTTAAAGACAGTCTGGCCAGAAGCATGAATGTTCAGATGAGATATGTTATGCCGTTTTTCATCTTTTTTATCGGCTTAAAGCTTTCTTCCGGCATCGCCCTTTACTGGACGACGATGAATATTTTTGCTATAGTGCACGAAGCTATTGTGCGGAAAAAAGCCGGCAAAATATATGGAGAATCAAATCAAAACAATATCGGCCTTACTGAAGGAACTGCTTGAAAAAATGACCGTTGCCGGTCAAGTTGAATGCTCGGAAATGGACGGCGGACCGGTTTTCACCATCAAAACAAGAGAAGCCGGCATATTAATCGGAGAAGACGGGAAACACCTTGTCGCCCTAAGCCACATTGTCAAAAAGATGGCTGAAAATAAGCTCAAAAAAGACAACATGGAAGATATCCCTTTTCTTTTGGATGTCAACGATTACCAAATGAAAAGAATTGAGGAATTGAGGAATATCGCCCGAATGAGCGCCCAAAGAGTCATATTTTTCAAAAAAGAACTGGAAATGGAGCCGATGTCGGCTTACGACAGAAGAATCATTCACTCTGTTTTGGGGAGCTATCCGGACATCAAAACTG
>Ga0209212_1006898_pt1 | contig 12801 bp, 15 predicted proteins | sample RifGroC2_FD_183996 | JGI IMG/M metagenome (GOLD analysis project Ga0209212, IMG submission 183996) | Groundwater microbial communities from Rifle, Colorado, USA - Groundwater C2 (SPAdes) (version 2) | ecosystem: Environmental > Aquatic > Deep subsurface > Groundwater | place: Rifle, Colorado...
CCTGTTTGTAGATATTTTGGGTGGCGGGTATGATTATTGTCCGCACAGTAGATTTGACTTTTCTGTTTTTAAAGATTTTAGCGGCCAGGCGTAAATCCGAAATTCTGCCGTTGGTGCAGGAGCCGATTACCGCCTGATTAACGGATATCTTCTTTAATTGGCTTACCGGTTTCACATTGCTGGGCAGATGCGGACAGGCCACCTGCGGCTCTAATTTTGATATGTCATATTCATATATTTTCTCGTATCTCGCGTCTTTATCAGATTTTAAATTTTTAAATTTCAATTTGTAATTTTGATTTTTGATTTTTGATTTTTGATTTTGCTTTAAATATTCAAATGTAAACTCGTCCGGCTCGATGATGCCGGATTTCCCTCCGGCCTCAATTGCCATATTGCACATAGAGAATCTCGCGTCTAGGTCTAAATTTTCAATTACCGGTCCGCAAAACTCCATCGCCTTATATAAGGCTCCGTCAACTCCGATATCTCCTATGGTATGAAGAATCAGGTCTTTGCCGCTTACCCACTTTTTTAGTTTTCCGGTGTAGATAAATTTTATGGTCTGAGGAACCCTTAACCAGACGTATCCGCTGATCCAGCTGGCGGCAATATCGGTTGAACCCATCCCGGTTGAGAATGCCCCTAAGGCGCCGTAAGTGCAGGTATGGGAATCCGCTCCCACTACTAAATCTCCCGGTTTAATCAGGCCTAGCTCAGGAAGCAGGGCATGCTCAATTCCCATAGAACCTATTTCAAAGTAATTTTTTATATTTTGCTCCTGGGCAAAATTCGCCAACATTTTGGCTTGGTTGGCGCTCTTTAAGTCTTTAGCCGGAGTGAAATGGTCCGGAACCAGGACAATTTTTTTGGTATCAAATACCTTTTTGGCTCCCGCTTTTTTAAACTCCTCTATTGCCAGGGGGGCGGTGATATCATTGGCTAAAGACAAATCAACCTTGGCCCAGATAAATTCACCCGGGTGGATATCTTTTTTGCCGGGGGTGTGTTTTAAGAGTATTTTTTCGGTTATTGTGTAAGGCATCTTGAGTTACTTGAGTTGCTTGAGTTACTTGAGTTCTTTGAGTTGAGACTCAACGAACTCTATGAACTCGAGTAACTCTATGAGTTGAACTTTTTCGCGATTAAGGTGGCGTTATGGCCGCCGAAACCCAGGGAATTTGAGAGCGCGGTGTTTATTTTCATCTTGCGGGAGATATTGGGAACATAATCCAGGTCGCATTCCGGGTCCGAGACCTCCTGGTTTATAGTGGGATGCGCTACTGAATCGCGAATAGAAAGGCAGCAGACCACAAATTCTACTCCGCCGGCGGCCCCTAAGAGATGGCCGGTCATAGACTTGGTTGAACTGATAGCGACTTTATGGGCGTAGGCTCCAAAGGTATTTTTTATGGCCAGGCTTTCTATCTTATCGTTTAAGGCGGTTGAAGTTCCATGGGCATTAATGTAATGTATCTCTTCAGGTTTTAGGCCGGCATCCGATAGCGCAGACTGCATTGCCCTTTGGGCGCCGCTGCCGGATGGATCAGGCGCGGTCATATGGTAGGCATCGGCAGACATACCATAACCGGCCATCTCGGCATAGATTTTGGCATTTCGTTTCAGGGCATGCTCAAGTTCCTCAAGGATTACTACTCCCGCGCCTTCACCTATGACGAAACCGTCACGCAGTTTATCAAAAGGCCGGGAGGCCTTTTCCGGGGTATCATTCTTGCGGGATAAGGCCTTAAGCGAGCAAAAACCACCTACGCCTAAATGGGTTATAGAGCTTTCAGTTCCTCCGGCAAGCATAATATCAGCGTCTCCATATTGGATCATCCGGAAGGCATCTCCGATGGCGTTTGAGCCTGAGGCGCAGGCAGTGGTAACGCAGGAATTTGGTCCTTTCAGGCCTAAAAGTATAGAAACCTGTCCGGCGGCCTCATTCACGATCATCAGTGGAACCATAAAGGGAGTTATTCGGGAGGGGCCTTTTTCTAAGTAGGTTTTGTATTCTTGTTCTACAATCCGCAGGCTGCCAATGCCACAGCCGATTAAGACTCCGATGCGCTCAGTATTTTCTCTGGATAGGTCAAGCTTGGCATCGCTGACTGCCTGCCTGCTTGCCGCTACCGCGAATTGGGCGAATTTCTCCATCCTTTTGGCTTCTTTGGAGTCCATATATTTCAAGGGGTCAAAACCTTTCACCTCGCCGGCGATTTGAGAATCGAAGGCGCTGGAATCAAAGGTGGTTATTGGTCCGATACCGCTTTTTCCCGCCAGCAGTGCCTGCCAGAAACTTTCTACGTCATTTTCTACCGGTGAAATTACTCCTAATCCGGTAATCACAATCCTGCGTTTAGCCATAAAGTCTGTCTTTGCGAATAAGAAATAAATTGCCCCGGTTAGTGTTTATCCGGGGCAATTTGATGTAGCGTTAACTTAAATGGGCATTTACTTGGCCGCGTTTGCCTTTTCTTCGATATACTTTATAGCGTCTCCAACTGTGGTCATCTTTTCGGCATCCTCGTCCGGGATTTCAATGCCAAATTCTTCCTCTAAAGCCATTACCAGTTCTACGGTATCCAGTGAATCCGCGCCTAAATCATCAATAAAGGATGCGGCAGGAGTAACTTCCTCTGGTTTTACCCCTAATTGTTCTGCTATTATAGACTTCACTTTGTCTGCTACTGCCATTATTTTCTCCTCCTTTTTACGCTAAAACGCGATAGTTAATTTACAATTTTGCGCTGTAACTATGTATTGCTGGTATTTTGCGTCTTTGCGATTACGCCATAACCATACCGCCATCTATGATTATAGTCTGACCGGTAATATAATCTGATTCGCTCGATGCCAAAAATAAGCATAAATTAGCCACGTCTTCGGGTTTTCCAAGCCTGCTTAAGGGAATCTGCGCGAGCATTTTCTGTTGGATGTCCGCGGGTAGTTTCGCGGTCATCTCAGTCTGAATAAATCCTGGAGCAACCGCGTTAACGCAAATCCCTCTTGAGGCCAATTCTTTAGCCGTGGTTTTAGTTAAGGCGATTATTCCCGCCTTGGAAGCGGCGTAATTGGCTTGACCGAAGTTACCTATAATGCCAATGATCGATGCGATGTTGACTATCTTGCCTGACTTCTGCTTAAGCATTACTTTGGAAACGGCCTTGGTGCAATTAAAGGTGCCTTTTAGGTTCACATTTATCACCGCGTCCCAGTCCGCTTCACTCATTCTAAGCAGAAGGTTGTCTTTAGTGATGCCGGCATTGTTTACCAATATATCAAGCTTCTGAAAATTGTCAAGGATTTTGTTTACTGATTCTTCTATCTGGTTAAACTTAGTTACATCTACCTGCGCGTAATCTGCTTTGACTCCTAATGCCTCGATATCCTTGGCTGTGGATTTAGCCGATTCAGGATTGACATCCCAGATTACCACATTCGCGCCTTCCCGGGCCAGGCGTAAGGCAATCTCTCTTCCGATTCCTCTGGCTCCCCCGGTTACTAAAGCAGTTTTATCTTTAAGCCGCATTGCCTCTCTCCTTTCAGTCGCTCGGAGTTATTTGAGTTCATTGAGTTGCTCGAGTTCGTTGAGTTGGAACTCTATAAACTCTATGAACTCAATAAACTTACACACTTATCAACGTCTTCTTTCTTCCCTATATTTATTACGGTCAACTCTGGGTTTATTTTTCGGATAAGGCCCTTCAGGATGTTCCCCGGGCCTATTTCGTAGAAGGTTTTAACCCCTTGTGCCGCCATAAACTTGATTGTATCTTCCCAGAGTACCGGGTTGCATATTTGTTTTATGAGATTTTGGGTTATTTCTGCTTTGTTTTGTTGAGGCCTGGCGGTAACATTGCTTATTACAGGGATAGAGCCGGGACCTAAATTAAAGTTTTTTAGAAAGCCGGCAAAGCCCGCGGCTGCTTCTTGCATTAAGGATGAATGAAATGCCCCGGAAACCTCAAGATCAAGGGCTCTTTTTGCCCCTTTAGATAAGGCTTCTTCCTTGGCCTTATCCACCGCTTCTACCTTTCCGCTGATAACTACTTGCGCCGGACAATTGAGATTGGCTATTTCACAAGAGCTGTTATGGCAAATTTCTTCAAGTTCTTTTCTTCCCAGGCCAAGTATCGCGGACATCTTACCGGGGTGTTTTTTAGCTGTTTCTTCCATCAGTTCCGCTCGTTTTCTTACTAAGCGTAGGCCATCCTCAAAACTTAAGGCCCCGGAGGCAACCAGCGCTGAATATTCCCCCAAGCTTAGGCCCGCAGTATAGCTGACTACTGCAAGCTGACTACTGAAAGCCGTTTTAAAAGCTTCAAAAGCGGCTATACTGGCGGTAAGGATAGCCGGCTGGCAGTTGATAGTTTTAGTAAGCTCTTCCAGGGGGCCTTCAAAGCAAAGCTTAGTCAGGGAGAAACCCAAAATCTCATCCGCCCGGTCAAATACCGTTTTGCTTTCTTTAAAGGCCTCATACATGTCCTTACCCATGCCTATATACTGGGCACCCTGGCCGGGAAAGATTAAAGCTACCATTTTATTACGCAGGCTCCCCAGGCTAAACCTGCCCCAAAAGCATCCAGCACTACAATGCCGCCTTTCTTTATTCTTTTAGACTCGATTGCCTCGCAAAGAGCAATGGCTATTGAGGCTGAAGAGGTGTTTCCATATTTATTTATGTTCATAAAAATCTTATCCTGGCTAAGGCCAAGCCTTTTTCCGGTAGCCAGGATTATCCGGGCATTGGCCTGGTGGGTAATCAGGCAGTCTATGTCGCTGATGTTTAGTTTTGCTTTGAGCAGGGCTTTTTTTGCCGCATCCGTCATTGCCTTTACCGCCAGTTTGAATATTTCGTTACCTTGCATTCTGAGGTAGTGTAATTTTTGGTCTATGGTTTCGTGGCTGGTGGGGATGCGTGAGCCTCCCGCGGGAACCATCAGTAGGTTCCCCAGGGAACCGTCTCCTCCCATATAGGTCGAGAGTATGCCCGGTTTTTCACACCTGGACACCACCGCCGCTCCCGCGCCGTCGCCAAAGAGGACGCAGGTATTGCGGTCGGTCCAATCAATTACCATGGAAAGTTTCTCCGCTCCGATGATCAGCACATTCTTAAACAGTCCACTTTCAATAAATTGCTGGGCGATAATTAAGGAATAGACAAACCCGGAGCAAGCGGCTGAAATATCAAAGCAGGCCGCCTTCTTCGCTCCTAAGCGGCTTTGAATTATTGACGCGGTAGAGGGGAATTGGGTATCCGGGGTAATGGTAGCAACGATTATCAGGTCTAAATCCTGCGCTTTTATTCGCGCGTTCTTTAGGGCATCCACCCCGGCCTTCAGGGCCAGATCGCTGGTGGCCTCGTTCTTATCGGCTATGCGGCGCTCCTTGATTCCGGTGCGGGCAATTATCCATTCATCAGAGGTATTCACCATCTTTTCCAGGCCCCGATTGGTCAATACCTTCTTAGGTAGATATTTTCCCACGCCTATAATTTTCGCGAATTTCATTGTTTTTACTTGAGTAGCCGCTGTAAAAATAGCGGCTACTTCTTTTGTCCGGCTATATTTTTTACTTTTTCAATTATACTTTGGTTAACTCCGCTCTCTACTTCTTGTATGGCCACCCTGATGGCATTTTTTACGGCCTTGGCTGAGGAGCGGCCGTGTCCGATAATTACTACCCCATTCACCCCTAAAAGCGGGGCTCCGCCGTATTCAGAATAATCAAGATTCTTCTTGAATCGTTTAAGGCTGTTATAAATAAAAAACAGGCCGATTTTAGCCATTACACTGTTCATTATTTCTCTTTTTAATAGCTCGCCACAGGCCTCAGCCACTCCTTCAGACACCTTGAGGGCCACATTGCCCACAAAGCCATCGCAGATTACTATCTCGGCTTTTCCTTTAAAAATATCTTTTCCCTCTATGTTGCCGATAAAGTTTAGTGGTGATCCGGCAAGCAGTTGGTGGGTTTCTTTAAGCGAATTCGTGCCTTTAGCTTCTTCTTCGCCTATATTTAAAAGTCCTATTGAAGGCCGGGGTAAACGAAAGATGTGTTCGTAATAAGCTTCAGCCATAGCCGCGTATTGAAGAAGGTGCAGGGGCTTGGCATCAATATTCGCTCCCACGTCAATAATCAGGGTAGGGTCTTTTTTTAAGGTGGGGGCCATAATGGCTATGCCCGGCCGTTCCACTCCGCTAAGCATTCCCAGCCCTAAGGTTGCCGCGCAAACTACCGCCCCGGTATTTCCGGCGCTAAAAAAGGCGTCAGCCTGATTGTTTTTTAGCAGGTTTAGGCCCCGGATAATGGAAGAATCGCGTTTCTTTCTGATGCTTAAGGCCGCCGGTTCATCCATCAGGATTACTTCAGGGGCATTGATTACTTCAATATTATCCGGATGGAATTTGCTTTTCTTCAGCTCTTCCCTAACGCGTTCTTCAATCCCGATAAGAACTATTTGCTGTTTGGGATATTCTTTGGCCGCGGATAAAGCCCCTTCGACCACTGCCTTAGGGGCGTAGTCTCCGCCCATGGCATCAACGACGATTTTCATAAAGTTGGTTAGTTTAGCCGCGTTTTTCTTTTTTCTCTTTGATTTTTATTTCCAGGGCCTGTCTTCCTTTGTAATAGCCGCATACGGGACAAACCTGGTGCGCCAGCTTGGGCTGTTTGCACTGAGGGCACACCGAAAGCTCGTCGGATTTGTATATCTTATGCGCTCTTTTTTTGAGTGTTCTTGCCCGGGAAAATCTTCGCTTTGGTAACGGCATTGGATCTACCTCCTGTTAGTGTTAAGGTTAAAGGAATAAACTCTGGTTACTCTATTTTAGCCGCAATCGCACGGTCCTTCATTGAGATTCTTGCCGCATTTGACGCACAGGCCTGGACAGTCCGGATTGCAAAGCGGCTTTAAGGGGTAGTCCAGTATAATCTCCTGGCGCAGGTCGTCGCTCAAATCAATGATAGTATCTTGCGGGGTTATCGGGTAATCCAGCCTAAAATTTTTATCTATATTTATTTCTAAATCAGATAAACACCTCCAGCATTGGGCGCTGGCTCTGGCGGTCATATTTATACGGACATCCAGGGTGTTAGAAAATTTAATTGCCTCAGTCTTAATGTGGATCATTGATGCCGGTTTAATTCCGGTAAGCTCTAAATCCAGCTCTTCGGGCTTTTTGGATTCTTCCAAGAGAACAGTTTCGCCTTCAGGAAGTTTTTTTAAGTCTATTTTCACCCCGTTAGGCCTCCCTTGAGTCTTTTTTCAGGATTTCTTTTACCATTTCTGATTTTAAACATTTCTCTCCGCGCAGAGGTCTATCGGGGTTCATTGGCCGATCATTTAATTTTGGCGTATACCAGGAAATTATATTCGGTTACCTATATTAGATCCTTCAGCCCTTCGGGCTTCAGGATCAAGGAAAATCTGCCAATAGTCTCTGCCCTGCGGGCAGATTTTCCTTGAGCTTCTCTTTAAGCCCGCGCTGGACCGCCGCCGGCACAAACGAGGAAAGCTCGGCTCCCAATTCCGCCGTTTCTTTTATCAAACGGGAGGAAAAATAAGAATATTGCTCCGAAGGCATCAAAAATAAGGTTTCCACATCCTGCGACAGCTTGCGGTTAGTCAGGGCCATTTGGAATTCATACTCAAAGTCAGAAAGCATCCTTATGCCTCTGACAATTACCCCGATATTATTTTTCCGGGCATAATCAACCACCAGGCCGTCAAAGTCGCCGATAATCACCCCGTCCATTCCGGAAGTGGCCTCTTTAAGCATTTGAACGCGCTCTTCTAAGGAAAAGAGCGGTTTTTTTTGTGAATTATGGGCTACGGCAACTATGACCGTATCGAATATCTTTTTGGCCCTAAGGATGATATCAATATGTCCGTAGGTTACCGGGTCAAATGAACCGGGATAAATAGCTTTTTGGCACATGTTTACCCTCACTTCCTGCCTGCTCAATAGGCAGGCGTTCGGGAGATTATTCCGCAAAAGCGGGAGGCCCGTATAGTAAAATATTGGCGGGACAGAGAACAGATCACGGAGAACAGATTATGGATTATAGAGCGCGGATTACTCTCTCATAAAACGATAATATCTTGTCGCCGTAATGCTTTTGCTTAAAAAGTATTAAGCTGCCTTCGGTTTGCGGCAGCTCTTCTTTTTTACAGTGTTCTATCACCACTATTCCTAAAGGTGTTAATATATCACAAGAAATTATAGCGAGCAAGGACTTTTTTGCCAGTCCGGTCAGGTAAGGCGGATCAAGAAAAATTAGGTCAAATTTAAGCCCTTGTCTTTCAAGAAAACAAGGCGCCTCCAGGGAGTCTTTTCGGTAAATCCGGTAGTTAAGGCCGTCGCCTCCCGCGCGGGGTTTAATACCCAAAGAAATAAGGTTAGTTTCAATAAGTTTCAGGCAATTAATGTCAGAATCCACGAATACGACTTTTTTCGCTCCATAAGAAAATGCCTCTATACCCACCGCTCCTGAACCGGCAAAGAGTTCAAGAAACACGCTGTCTTTAACCGAATCGCCTAAGCAATCAAAGACGGCCTTACGCACCTTGTTTTGGGTGGGGCGGATATTTTTAGGGAATTTGATTTGCCGGCCCTTAAGTTTTCCTGAGATTACCCGCATAGGTTTTTTTTACTGTTTTTATCGCTTTAGCGAATTTATTTTTAGGATAGGAGCTGAATTTTAAGCGGCGTTTATTTTCATCCAGAATTTTAAAATCCACTCTTAGGTATCCTTGGGGGAGGCATTCTTCTATTTTATCCGCCCATTCAACGGCGGTTATTCCATCCGAGTAAAAATATTCTTCATAGCCGATTTGTTCTAACTGACGGATGTTTTTGAGGCGGTAGAGGTCAAAGTGATTAAGAGTCAATTTTCCTTTATATTGGCGCATCAGGACAAAAGTCGGGCTTAAAACCTTATTTTTGGCGCATCCCAAACCGCTGGCTAGCCCTTTGACAAAGGCGGTTTTTCCCGAGCCGAGATTACCGGTTAAGGCCAAAACATCTCCGGATTTAAGCTGCGCGGCTAATTTAGAGGCTATTTCCTGGGTTTGTTTTACTGAGTGAGAAAGTATATTCATAGGAGGAGAAATAATAAGTAACCAGAAACCAGAAAAAAGGACTAAAATCTGGTCTCTAGTTACTGGTTACTTCCGAGCGCCTACCTGGCGCAGGCAGGGCTATTGACATCAAAAGTGCTGGTAGCCTTTCGGCTCTAATATTTTCTCCCGACAGTTTTTGGTGATTATCTTCAGGCCGTGTTTTTCTTCCCTAATCTCGCCTATAATTTTGAAGAAAGGGTTGTTCTTTATCAGTCTTTTTGCCTCTTTTTGCTGAAGGGTGAAAAGTAGCTCATAGTCTTCTCCCATATTCAGGGCTTCGGTGAGCGATTTGGCTTCGCGAGAGATCGGAATAAGCTCTTCGTAGATAATCGCGCCGACTTTACCGGCTAAAGCCAGCCGGTGTAAATCCAGGCTTAGGCCGTCGGATAGGTCCATCATCGCGTTTATCCGGTAATTACTAACCAAGTAATTCGCCTCTTTTATCCGGGGCGTAAACTTCAAATGTCTGCCGTAGAGTGAACCCCCGAGGGAACCGCTGACAAAAATCAGGTCTCCCGGCTTCGCCCCGGACCTTAAGGTGAGATTTTTCTTAAGCACTTCACCAATCATTGAGACATCAACTATTATTTTTTCCGCTAAGCTTAAATCTCCTCCCACGATATTGGTTTTGAATTTACCGGCCAAAGCCAACGCCCCTTTGTAAAATTCGCTAATGAATTCTTTTGCTTGCTTTTTGGGGAAGCCTAGAGATATGAGGGCGTATTTCGGCTTTCCTCCCATTGCCGCGATATCACTCAAAGAGCAAGCTATTGCCTTATGGCCAATATCCTTCGCGGCGGTATGAGGAAAAAAATCAGTTCCTTCAATCAGCATATCACAGGTAAAGAGCTGATATTTATTCCGGGTATATTTTAAAACCGCGGTATCGTCTCCAATACCGCGGACTACCGAAGGAGAGTTTTTAATCCCGAGGCTTATCCTTTGAATCAAATCTAATTCCGAAATCCTACTCGATGACATGGGGAATATTTTTGGCAAAAGGCGGCTTAATCAGTCCCTTTTCCGTGACAAAGGCGCGGATAAACTTATGTAAAGTGACATCAAAGGCGGGATTATACACCTTGGCTTGGGAATGGGCAACTTTCTTAGACTGCAGGTGGATAACCTCTCGCGGTTTTCTATGTTCAATAGGTATGCCTTTTCCGGATTTTAATTTCAAATCAAAGGTAGAAGAAGGAGCCACGATATAAAAAGGTATCTGGTGATAATGACTCAAAAGGGCCAGGTTAAAGGTCCCGATTTTGTTGGCCGTGTCCCCATTAGCGGCTACGCGGTCTGCTCCGGCAAAGACCTTATCAATTTTACCCTCTTTCATCAGGTAACCCGCGGTATTATCCGCGATCAGGGTTACATCAATGTTGTGCTTTTTCAATTCCCAACTGGTCAGCCTGGCCCCCTGCAAAAGCGGCCGGGTCTCACAGGCATAAACTTTAAAAGCCTTGCCTTTTTCCTTGGCCCGGTAAAACACCCCTAAAGCCGTTCCGTAGTCCGCGGTAGCCAGGGCCCCGGCATTACAGACAGTTAGGCAGGTATCCCCGTCCTGGATGAGTTTGGCTCCATAATCCGCCATCTTGCGGCAGATAGATTTATCCTCCTCCAGTATTTTTAAAGCCTCATTCAAGAGCAGTTCTTTTATCTTGGGTAGAGAAAGATTGAGATTGGAATAAGCCCGCCTTTTCATTCTTTCCAGGGCCCAAAAGAGATTCACTGCTGTAGGCCGGCTGGAAGCCAGATATTTGATAGTCCGGTCCAGTTTTCTCTTAAAAGCTTCTATATCCCGGCCGGAGAAATCTTTTATCCCCAAGATAACCCCCAATGCTCCGGCAATTCCGATAGCCGGGGCCCCCCTGACCTTCAATTCCTTGATTGCCTTCCATATTGATTGGACTTCCCGGCAATCCAGATACTCCAGTCTTAGAGGAAGTTTAGTCTGGTCAATTATCCGTATACAGTTATTCTTCCATTCAATAGTGGTAATAGGCATAGTTTCAATTACCAATAACCAAGATACAATAACCAAAAAATAACCAATAATCAAATTACAATAATCAAACCAAAATTAAATGATTCGTTTGAGCCATTGGTTATTGATGTTTGGAATTTATTTGGTGATTGGAACTTGGTGTTTGGTTATTGTTGGTTATCATTTTCCCAATAGTCGGGCTAAAAAGCTCTTTTTTATCCCGATGGCCGCGTAGGGGCAGACCTCGCGGCAGCAAAAACAGGAGATGCACTGTGAATAATCAATCACAATCTTTCCGTTCTTATTACTCATTGTTTTTTGCGGGCAGTTATTCACGCAGGCATCGCATAATTGGCAGATATCCGTATCAATCTTGGGCTGAAAGGTAAGCCATTTCTTAAGTAAATTGGCGGCAAAGGGCGGAAGATTATTTAAAATAGCCCGCGGGATAGAGATATCCGGAAGCTTAAAATCGCGAATAACCACATTCTTAAGGCTCTCCCCGAGGATATCAACATCATTCAAAGAAGCCCCGGGAAGATTTCTTTTTATTGCTTCTTTGATGGTATAGATATTTTCCGGCCTGGCGTTCATGATGGCGGCTAAGACCGTATCTATAGCCACCGGGTTACTCCCGGCCACTATCAGTCCGATATCCCTTTTGGTCCCGGAGGTGGCCGGGCCATTACCTTCCATCCCGCTTATGCCGTCAACTATGCTTAATGCCGGCTTAACCGCGGAATAGACATCCAGAAGCATTTCGGCAAAACGCTCCGGCTGATGGAAGTTTTTATGGCATTCCAGCTTAAATGTCCCGGGGATGAGGCCAAAAAGGTTCTTCACCGCCCCGGTTAAAATCATATACTCGTGGGTCTTGAATTTAGGGATATTCAGGATATAATCGCAGTCCTTGACAAACTGGGCTAAAGGGAAATACCCGTTCCCGCCTGCCGGCGAGGCAGGCATGTATCTTTTATCAAAGGTTACCAACTCTACCATTTCCTCTTGAGCCATCTTACGGATGCCGGTTTCTTCGTATACCTTGATGATATTTTCCATCTGGGAGCCGAACACGCTGGGCCCGTCGCCGAGATAAATCTTACAGTTAATCCCTTTAAGCAAGCGCAGGACCTGGCGGACGAATTCCGGATGGGTGGTTATTGCCGCCTCAGGTGAGGCCGCCATCAAAAGATTGGGCTTAACCAGAACCTTAGCCCCGGGTCGGATAAATTTCTCTATCCCCCCGATAAGCCGCAGAGCCTCCTTGATCTTCTCCGCGAGCTCATCAGGCTGATAGGTTTTACACTTGACTATGGATACCTGAAGTTTAGACATTGTTATAAGTGAATCGTCCCCTGTATTCAGTTAAAGCATTGAATTAAGTGATATGCCCCTGGATTTACTAAAGTTTTTCTCCCACATTTTTGGGGTCATGCCCCCATTTTTGGGGTCAGGTCTATTTTTTAAGCATGCTCTCCATTTCCCTTACGATTCTGCAATCCTAAATTCACGCTCGTCCCAATTCTAATCTTCTCCTACACCTGCAAGGGATTCCAGGGACACATCACTTAATTCCAATGGACACGCCATATTTAAACCATAGCGCTTTGAATGCTATATGTCAACAAAATAGACTTGACCCCTTCGCTACAGATTTATTCGCTTATGCCAAGTCAAACAGTCTGATGGC
>Ga0209212_1006900_pt1 | contig 12800 bp, 10 predicted proteins | sample RifGroC2_FD_183996 | JGI IMG/M metagenome (GOLD analysis project Ga0209212, IMG submission 183996) | Groundwater microbial communities from Rifle, Colorado, USA - Groundwater C2 (SPAdes) (version 2) | ecosystem: Environmental > Aquatic > Deep subsurface > Groundwater | place: Rifle, Colorado...
CTCGCCCTTGAACTTCTTGTGGGGCGTGCAGCTCTTCACGGCAGCCAGAACCTGGCCGCGCTCGATCTGCTCTTTGTCTATACCGCGAAGCAGGATACCGACGTTGTCGCCGGCCTGGCCCTGGTCCAGCAGCTTGCGGAACATCTCGATGCCGGTGGCGACCGAGGTCTGGGTGTCTTTCAGACCCACGATCTCGATGGCGTCGCCGACCTTCACCACGCCGCGCTCTATGCGGCCCGTGGCCACGGTGCCGCGGCCGGTGATGGAGAACACGTCTTCGACGGCCATCAGGAACGGCTTGTCGGTCTCGCGCTTGGGCTCGGGGATGGCGGTATCAAGCGCTTCCAGGAGCTTGGCGATGGCGGGCACGCCCAGCGGGCCGGAGTCGCCTTCCATGGCTTTCATGGAGGAACCGCGGATCACGGGGATGGTGTCGCCGGGGAATTCGTACTTCTTGAGCAGGTCGCGGACTTCGACTTCGACGAGGTCCAGCAGCTCGGTGTCGTCGACGAGGTCGCACTTGTTGAGGAACACGACGAGGTGCGGCACGTTGACCTGCCGGGCCAGGAGCACGTGCTCTTTGGTCTGGGGCATGGGGCCGTCGGCGGCCGACACGACGAGGATCGCGCCGTCCATCTGCGCGGCGCCGGTGATCATGTTCTTCACATAGTCGGCGTGGCCGGGACAGTCGATGTGCGCGTAGTGGCGCTTCTCGGTGGAGTATTCCACGTGGGAGACGGCGATGGTGACGGTCTTGGAGTCGTCGCGCACCGTGCCGCCCTTGGTGATCTCGGCGTAAGACTTCAGGTTGGCCAGGCCCTTCTCGGACTGGACCTTGACCAGAGCGGTGGTCAGAGTGGATTTACCGTGGTCGACGTGGCCGATGGTGCCTACGTTAACGTGGGGCTTGCTGCGGTCAAACTTAGCTTTTGCCATTTTAATTCTCCTGAAGTTTATTAGTACCTGAAAGCTGGGGATTGTATCGCCAAATCCTAAGCTGGGGACCTGCGAGCGGCAGCGAGCTTCCGAAATAAGGAGCAACTGCCTGCGTTACTAAATCTTAAGCTGGGGACTGCGAGCGGTAGCGAGCCTCCCCGTAAGGACAATTCCCATCCCGGATGGCTGACCGCGAACACAAAGATCCACAACCGTGACAAACATTGACAGCGCTGACTAAATTTTAAGCTGGGGATGGGAATTGCACCCACGACCTTTCCCTTACCAAGGGAGTGCTCTACTAGCTGAGCTACCCCAGCAAAACGAATTCGCTTCCAAACTGAGTTATCCGAGCGGGCGACATGCGAGCGGCAGCGAGCCTCTGCTATCAGGAATGATTCCCATCGCCCGCTTTTCGCGAGCAGGGATAAAACTGCTCGCCTCATTGCTAAGCCGCCGCGATATTTCCGGCATAGCGAAAAGCGGGCGATGGGAATCGAACCCACGTGATCAGTTTGGAAAACTGACGTTCTACCATTGAACTACGCCCGCGTCCTTAAAAGATCTGAAAGCAACCGCAGGTTTACCCCGCGGAACATAAATTATATTTATTTATCCCATAACAGTCAAGAAATTCCGCTGGATCGCGCCCCGCCTTCCTTTTAATTTATATAATAGCCGGGTACAAGGGGGCCGCATGTACCAGAAAGATTCCGGCGACAAAAAATACTTCCGCGTCCTCAATATCCTCAACAAGCTCAACGAAGGCCCGGTGCGAGTCTCCGCACTCGCGGAAGAGTTCGGGGTCACCGAGCGCTCCATCCAGCGCGACCTGGAGCGCATCAACCTCACCGGCTTCCACCTCGACATGCCCGAGCGCGGGCTCTACACATTCTCCGGCGGAGTCTCGCTGAAAAACTTCAACCTCACCAGCGAGCAGCTCTCCGTGCTGGTGCTGATGCGCGAGATGGCCGCCGGCCTGGGCGGCGCCATTCAGGAGGCCTTCGACAAGGTCTTCGACAGGGCCACCTCCGCCTCGGCCGAAGACTCCCCCTTCTATGCCGTGGGACCGCGCGCGCTGAACCCGCTGACCCGCAAGTTCTACGAGGACATAGTCTTCGCGATAGAACACCGCAAGAAACTGAAGGTCCGCTACGCCTCGGTCAGCGGCGTCAAAGAGCGCGTGCTCTGCCCGGTCAAGCTGCTGGCCAACGAGGCCTTCTTCTATATGCTGGCCTCCGCAGACGGCGCCAGGGACGGGCAGTTCCAGAAGTTCAGGGTGGACCGCATCAAGCGCCTGGAGATCCTGCCCGAAGAGTTCCCTGCCCCGGCCCCGGAATCTATAAAGAAGATCATAGGCCCCGCCACCACCATCTGGGGCGTGAACGAGGGCAAGATGACCCCGGTGACCCTGCGGGCGTCCGGGGCCGCCGCCGATTTCCTGCAGAACAAGGAACTCCTGCAGCGGCAGAAGGTCTCCAAGCCGGGCCCCGACGGCGCCGTCACGGTGAAGGCGATGATCCGCCACCCCATGGAAGTGGTGCCGCTGGTGCTGCACTGGATGCCGGAGATAACGATAACGGAGCCGGCCGGCCTCCGCGCCGAAGTCAGGCGCCGCATAGACGCCTACCTTAAAACTAAATGAAAGGCGCTTCCCTCAAGCCCGCTTATTTCCTGCTGTTGGCCGGCTGCCTGGCGGCCGCCGCGCACCTGGGCGCGCAATGGGAGCGCAAGCTGGCCGTACCGCTGTACGGCCGGGACCTGCTGCGCGCCCAATCCTCGGAGGAAGAAGAAGAGGAGGAGGAAGAAAGCGAGGAGGTGCAGGAATACACCTCCCGCGAGAAGCGCACCGAGAAGGGCACCTCCCAGAAGATCTACCGCGAAGGCGCCGCGATGAAGGCGCAGTACGGCTTCGTCAATTTCAACAAAGACCGCGTCACGGTCAGTTTCGGCATGACCGACGCGGATTTCAAGGCCTACACGCGCGGCTACGGCTATAGCGACACCGACCTGGCCAAACTGCGCATCTGGCGCGACGCCACGCGGACCGACGTCTGGAACGAAACCTACAGGACCGCCGGCAAGGCCGCCGCCGAGAGGGCCATAGCCGAGATAGACCTGGACTACGATACGAAACTGCGCGGCCTGCTGCGCTCGCGCGGGCTGGCCATGCGGGCCGGCAACGTGGTGGAGAACGACATCCCGGTGATCGTGAAGAAGAACATCAAGCTGCTCAACCCGCTGGCGAACGCCTTCCAGAAGATAGCGACGGAGCGGAAGTATTCCGAGGAGAACCTGGTGGGCGCGGTGGTTTCCATGGTGCAGACCGCCATCCGCTACAAGATCCCCCCCAACCTGGAAGGCGAGCTGCACACTTGCGGCCTGCTGCCTCCCGCGCGGTCGCTGCTGTCGGGCTGGGGCGACTGCGACACCAAGAGCGCGCTGCTCGGGTCCATCCTGGGCAGCTGGAGCGGCATCAAGATGGTGGGCGTGGCCGTGCCGGGGCATTACCTGATGGCCATCCGACGCCTGCCCGGCAAGGGCGACATGTTCGTGCGGCACGGGGGGCTGGAGTACGTGCTGGTGGAAGCCGCGGGCCCGGCGTGGCTGGAGCCGGGCATGGTGGGCGAGGGGACCAAGGCCCTGCTGGCCGGCAAGCAGGGCTACAGGCTGGAGCCGTTCTTCTAGGCCGGCAAATTTTCGGGTTAGGGATTTAAATCAAGCTGGAGGGAAAATGTTCAATACAAGGCTGCTGGTAAGCATCTTCGAGTTCCTGCTCTCAGTAGTGATGTCGGGGCTCATCATCTACCTGACCTACCGGGTCTTCATCAAGGCCAACCCGGACTTCAACATGGAGGAGGAGATCAAGAAGGGCAACACCGCCGTCGGCACGCTGGTGGGCGCCATCCTGTTCGCGGCCTCCATGATCCTGCAGAAGGGCCTGGAGACGGTGGTCAGCATGTTCCGCATGCACATCTCCGCCCCCGGAGAGAGCACCGTAGGCCTGGGCAAGCTGGCGCTGATCTCCACCGCCCACCTCGGCATCGCTATGCTGCTGGCGGTCATCACCATTTCAGTCACGCTGCGCCTCTTCGGCAAGCTGGTGCGCGCGCACATGAAGCCAGGCGTAGAGCTGCAGAAGGGCAACATGGCCGTCGGCATAGTGCTGGCCGCCGTGGTGCTGGTGGCGGCCATGTACGTCGGGGAAGGCGTCAGCTCCATCTCCAAGGCGCTGGTGCCGCAACCTTCCATCGGCCAGATCGAGATCATGCAGTAAGCCCTCCTATAAAGCCAAGAGCGCGCAGGCGTTCCCGACACGCCCTTGTCGGGAACGCCTGCTATGCTATTGGTATGACTAACAAAACTCGCAGGTCTTTGATCAGCGCCCGGGGCGCGGCGCTCGGCGGCAGGCTCAACGGCAGCCTGCGCGTCTACACGCTGGGCGGGGGCCCGGACGCGGACGTCTACTTCTCGCTGAAGCTCTGGTTCGCGGCGGCGGCCAGGCAGCGGCGCCTCTCCTCCCCCGCCTACGCGGCCAGGTAGGAGCCGCCGGGAACGCGGCAGGGGGCTTTATGAGCTGGAAAATATCCGATTGGATGGCCGGCGGCTTCAGGGCGGAGAGGGAGGATGGGGAGATGGTCTTCATCTACCGGCGCCCCTCATGGGGCACCGGCCTGGCCGGCCTGAAAACTTTCTTTGAACTCCGCAGCCGCGGCCGGCTGGTGGGGCGTATCTCTTCGGAGGCCTCCTGGCGGCCCCGGGTCAGGGCGGAATGGCTGGCGGAGACCGACCGGCCGCTGAACGAGACCGACCTGCTGGAGATAGCCGAGGCCCTGAAATTCTAACCGCCACCGCTGCCGGAATATTGTAGAATTCCGGCTAGGGGGTTCCACGGCAAGCGCCGGGGCCTATGGACAAGCAAAAAGGTTTTCTGGAAGAATCGCTCGCGGAGTCGCAGGGCAAGGACGTCTGCCGCGCCCTTTTCGACGGCTCCCCCGACGCCATCTTTCTCGCCGACCCCAAAACGGGCCTGGTGCTGGACGCCAACCCGGCCGCGGCGGAACTGCTGGGCCGCCCGCTGTCGGACATAATCGGCCTCCCCCAAACCGCCCTGCACCCCCCCAGGAAAGAAGCCGTTTCGATCAACACCTTCAAGGAACACGCCTCCCACGCCTCCGACTCGCCCGCCAACCGGCCGGTGGAGAATTACGCGCTGCGCGCCGACGGCACGGAAGTGCCGGTAGAGATAACCTCGAAGATCATAAGGATAAAAGGCCGCAAGGTGCTGCAGGGCTTCTTCCGCGACGTCTCGGCCCGCAAGGCTGCCGAACGGGCGCTGAAGGAATCCGAGACCAAGTTCAAAACGCTGACCGAAAAGTCCCTGATGGGCGTCTACCTTATACAGGACGGCGTGTTCCGCTACGTCAACCCCGTACTGGCGGATATTTTCGGCTGCAAGGCCGAGGAACTGATAGACAAAAAAGGACCTAAGGACCTGGTGCTGCCGGAGGACTGGCACCTGGTGGAGGAGAACCTGCGCCGCCGCATGGAAGACGAGGTCAAGTCGCTCAACTACGGCTTCCGCGGCGTCAGGAAGAGCGGGGAAACTTTTTACGTGGAGGTTTTCGGCACCCGCATTGACTACCTCGGGCGCCCGGCCGTAATCGGCAGCATCCAGGACGTGACCGAACGCAAGCGCGCCCAGGAAGCCCTGCGCGAGAGCGAAGAGCTCTACCGCACGCTGGTCAACCACGCGCCGGTAGGGATCGTAGTCCACCGCGACGGCATCATCAGGTTCGTGAACAAGCGGCTCGCAGAACTGGGGAGGATCTCGGACCCGGAGCTGCTGGTGGGCAAGAACATCATGGATTTCATGCATCCGGAATCGGTCAAGGCCGCGGCCGAGCGCCTGCAGGCCCTGAGCCAGTCGGGCGTGCCGCTGACGCCGTTCGACCACAAACTGATAGCCCCGGACGGCCGGGTCCTGGACATGGAAATGACTTCCATCCCTATCACTTTCCAGGGCGAGACCTGCGTGATGTCCATAATACAGGACGTCACCGCGCGCAAGCGCGCCCAGGACGAGCTGCGCGAGAGCGAGGCCCGCTACCGCAGCCTGGTCAGCCATGTCCCCATGGGCATAGTGGTGCACGCCCTGGGCCAGATACGCTTCGCCAACGGCAGGATGGCGGAGATGGTGCGCTCCGCCGACCCCGGCGAGCTGCTGGGCCGCAGTGTGATGGATTTCATGCACCCGGACTACAGGGAACTGGTCAGGCAGCGCATCCGCCTGTCCGCCGAAGAAGGGACGCCGCTGCCGCCCGCGGAAGAAAAGCTGCTGGCCCTGGACGGGACCGTGGTGGAGGTGGAGATAAACTCCGTGCCCATAACCTATCGCGGGGAGAACTGCCTGATGGCCATAGTGCACGACATCAGCTACCGCCGCCGTTCAGAGGAAGAGGTCACCAGGGCCCAGCTGGAGCTCATGGAGGCCAATGTGCGTTTGGAAGAACGCGTAGAGCAGCGCACCTCCCAGCTGGAGGAGCTCAACAAGGAACTGGAAGCCTTCTCCTACTCCGCCGCGCACGACCTGAAGGCCCCGCTGCGCCGCATCAATATTTTCTCCGACATGCTCGAGAAGGCGGCCGGCGGGACGCTGCAGCGCGACACCCACGACTACCTGCTCAACATCCACAAGTCCGTCACGCTGATGACGCGCCTGGTGGACGGGCTGCTGTCCCTCTCCACCACGGGCAGGCGGCCGCTGGACCTGGAACCGGTGGGCCTGGGCCCGCTGCTGGAGGAAGCCGTAGCGGACGTAAGGGCCGAGAGCGCGGGCAGGGAACTGGAATGGCGCCTGGGGAAACTGCCAGTGGTCAAATGCGACCGGGCGATGCTGCGGCAGGTTTTCGTTAACCTGCTCGGCAACGCGGCCAAGTATTCGCGCGGCAGCGAGCCGGCCGTCATAGAGGTATTCTGCACGGCGGGCGCGCGCGAGCACGTGATAGCGGTGCGCGACAACGGCATCGGCTTCAGCATGGAGTACGCGGATAAGATCTTCGGCGTGTTCCAGCGGCTGCATAAGAGCGAGGACTTCGAGGGCACCGGCATCGGGCTGTCCACGGTGAAGCGCATCATCTCGCGCCACGGCGGCCGGGTCTGGGCGGTGAGCGAGCCCGGCAAAGGCGCCACTTTCTATTTTTCGCTGCCAGTCCAATGAAAAAAACTTTCCGGCGCGCCTTTATAGAGATAACCAACGGCTGCAACCTGGCCTGCGGCTTCTGCGCCGCTTCGGCCCGGCCGCGGCGGGACATGACCGTGGAAGAGTTCGAGAACGCCGCCGGACAGGCGGGGCGCCTGGCCGAGGTGGTGTCGCTGCACCTGCTGGGCGAGCCGCTGACGCACGAGCGCTTCCCGGAGATACTTGCCGCCTGCTCCCGGCTCGGCCTGAAACTGAACCTGGTCACCAACGGCGTGCTGCTGGACCGGAGGCAGGAGCTGCTCTTCGGCGCCCCCTGCCTGCGCCAGGTCTCGGTCTCGCTGCACGCGCTGGCCTGCCTGCCGGCGCAGCGGCGCGGGGCCGTGCTGAACGCCGCCGCGGATTTCGCCCGGGCCAAACCGCCCGGGCTGGTGGTCGGCTTCCGCCTGCGCGCCGCGCCAGGCGACGCCGCCGCCAGAGTCATGGCAAAAGAACTGGCGGAGGCCTTCGGCAAGCAGGCTCCGGAGGCCTCGGGGCACCTGAAGCTGGCGGAAGGGGTTTTTCTTAATTTCGGCGCGCTGTTCGCCTGGCCGGGCGGGCCCGGCGGCACGGGCAAGAAGGCCTGCCTGGGCCTGCGCCATCATTTCGGTATCCTCAGCGACGGCCGCGTGGTGCCCTGCTGCGCGGATTTCGACGGGGCCATGGCCCTGGGCAATGTGAACGAAAGGCCGCTGGCGGAGATCCTGGGCGGCGCGGCGGCTGAAGAGTTGAAAGCACGCCTCGCCGGCCGGCTGCCCATGCCCGCGCACTGCTCCTCCTGCGGCTTCGCCCCGCCCGACGCCTAGCGTATTGATTCCGCTCAACACTTTATGTAGTATTCCCGTATGAAGGCGTCCGCCCTGATCCTCCTGCTTGCCCTGCCGGCCGCCGCTTTTTCCGAGCCGTGGTACGCCCCGCAGCGTGCCGACCTCCCCATCCCCTCCCCGGAGCAGCCGGCCGACGTCCTGGATGCCTGCCCGAAGCTGAACAAGCTCAAGGTCTCCGAAGGCTACGCGGACGAGCCGGCCGTGAAGGAAGTGTCGCTGGCGGTCGCCGGGGCGCTGCCGCTGCCGGCCGACGACCTGGAGCGCGCCGGCCTGCTGGAAATTTTAAGCACGAACCTGGATTACTGGAACGCCCGCCCCGACTCGGCCCGGATACAGGTGGGGGCCGACTCCTACGACGCGCCGCGCCTGCGCGCCACTATCAAGGCGCTGCAGGAGCTGTTCGCCTCCGCCCTGCCGCCCGCCGCCCTCAGGCAGGCGCTCCAGGACCGCTTCAGGATCTACCGCGCCTCCGCCGACGACGGCACCGGCAAGACCGTGATCACCGGCTACTACGAGGCCGAGCTGCAGGTCACGCGAACCCCCGACGCGCAGCACAAATACCCGATACACCTAAAGCCCGCCGACCTGGTAAAGACCACGCCGGCGATGGGCGTGGATTTCGACTACGGCCGCTACGACGCTGACGGCAAGCTGGTGCGCCACTACGAGCGCAGGGAGATACATGCCGGCGCGCTGGCGGGGGCTGGGCTGGAGCTGGTCTGGTCGGCGCATCCTTCGCAGATCATGCTGCTGCAGATCCAGGGCTCGGGCGTGCTGCGTTTCCCCGACGGGGATTATACGCGCGCGGGTTTCGACGGCGCCAACGGCCACCCGTTCCGCAGCGTGCAGAAGATCCTGATAGACTGCGGCGAGATCCCCTCCATGTCGTTCAAGGATTTCATCGCCTACCTGTCGGCGCAGGGGCCGCGCGAGGAGCGCCTGGCCGACCTGAACCCGCGCTACGTCTATTTCCGCGAGCGCCCCAAGGACAGCCGGCCCTACGGGGCCATCGGCCGCGCCCTGACGCCGGGCCGCTCGATAGCGATAGACCCGAAGTACGTCCCCCTCGGGCTGTTCGGCCTGCTGAAGTCCCGCCGCCCGGACGCCTCCGGCGGCGCCCTGGCCTTCAGGGACTTCAACCGCTTCGTCTCCACGCACGACACGGGCTCGGCCATCCGCGGGCCCGGCCGCGTGGACCTGTTCTGGGGCGCCGGCGCCGCCGCCGAGACCGAGGCCTCCTCCATGAAGGCCCCGGGCGAGCTCTTCCTCTTCGTTCTGAAGTAGCCCTTGACCCGTCAAGAGATTGCCCCTTGACAACCACAAATTATCTGCTATACTATTTTTGGAGCGGAACACCTTATCGACGGTTGCCTTCCGCTCCTTAACTTTGAGGGAGACAGTGACGGCGCGGGCGCAAGCCCGCGCCGCCAGTCTTTTACCCCCCCAATATCCCAAGGCAAGCCCTTACCGTGGGCGGCCTACCGCAGGGGAACCGCGAGAAGCCCAGTCGGGGCCAGCCGGGGAGGGGCCCCGTGCTCATGGACAGAGGGAAACCGTTGCGCGGTTTCCCCCCGCCTTGGGAATTTAAGGCGGGCCCCCTTTCCCCAAAATCGCACGGAACCCCTCCCCGGCCGTCCCCTCCGTTTGTCTGGCACTATGCTGTAACAGTTAGAATCCGGCGGAGACCGCAGGGGTAGGACAAGCAAAACCGTCGCGAGGCCGAGGCTTGCGTAGGAGTGCCGAGTGAGCGCACGGTGTGCGCGAACGCGTTTTGCGGTCCTGCCCCTGCGGTAGGCCGCCCGATATTTAGTTTATTTTTTTGGAAAGTTCGTAGAAGGTGACGGCGGCGGCGTTGCTGGCGTTGAGGCTTTCGACGCCGCCCTTCTGCGGGATGGAGACGATCTCGTCGCAATGCTCGCGCGTCTTCTGGTGCAGGCCCTCGCCCTCGGAGCCGATGATGATGAAAGCGGGAAGAGAGAAGTCCACCTGCGGCATAGGCTTGCCGCCCATGTCCAGGCCGTAGACCCAGAAGCCCTTTTCCTTCAGCTTGATGATGGTCTGGTTGAGGTTCACTACCTCCACTACGTTCACGCGCTCCAGCGCGCCCGAGGCCGCCTTCTGCGCGGTAGCCGTAAGGCCGGCCGAGCGCCGCTCCGGCAGCACTACGGTGGACACCCCGAAACAGGCCGCTGACCGGACGATAGCCCCGAGGTTCATCGGGTCGGTGATGCCGTCGAGGGCGGTCCAGATCGTTTTCTTCGGGTCGCGGATGAGGTGCAGCGCGTCGTCGAGGGTGAGCTTCTTCGGCGGCTCGGCCTCGATGATGACGCCCTGGTGATGGCCGCCCTTCGCCAGTTTTTCGAGGACGAGAGAGGCGCAGAACTCCACCGGCACGCCCTTGCTCCGGGCCAGCCCGGACAGCGCGCTGACGCGTTGCCCCTTCTCGTCGCGCGAGATCAGCAGGCGCACCACGCGGCGCCGCCCGGCGTTAAGTATTTCCTCGGCGGTATTGATGCCGAACAGTATTTCAGTGGCCATAGTTTTTCAGAACGGGGACGGGTAGACCGGGTCTTTCTCGCGGGAGCTCACGTACAGCACGGCGGCCAGGATGTGCGCCGGATGGCCCAGGCGGGCGAAGGCGAAATCCATGTGGATCTGGAAGCGGTCCTGCGACGACGGGTCCAGGAACACGAAGCCGGCGCGCCTGTCCTGCGCGAAGATGCCGTAGCGGGAGCGCTTCCAGATCCACATGGTGCCGAACAGTTTGCGCAGCAGGAAGCCCTTGGGGAAATCGTCGCGGATGGAGAAGACCACCAGGTTGTCGGTATCGACGAACTCCCAGTAGCGGTACAGGAAAGAGCCCTTCCGGACCAGCCGGGCCACTTCCTTGCCGTTGGCGTCCTTGATGAGGCCGTAAACTATCTCCGGCCGGACCTCCAGCACCAGCGAGTTCTGGGAGTCGAAAAGCTGCAGCACCGGCTTCTTGGTGAGATACAGGAACAGGCCGTAAAAGAGCGGCGGCACGAAGAGGGCTTCAGGCAGGGAGGCCAGCGCGCGGCCGGCCAACGGCACCCGCATCAGGATGTTTACCACGGCCTCGCCGTTGCCGGTCAGCGCCAGCAGGCTCCAGCCGGCGTGCAGCAGGAGCACGCCATAGACGGAACCCGCGATAAAGATCTCGTGCTCGAAGGGATACTCCGCCATCAGGCGCTGCCGCTGGCGCGTGACCACCTGGTAGACAACTTCCTTGAACGAGGAGGCCTTGGAGATCACGAACGGGAAGAAGAAATCGGGCGGCACTTCCGCGGGCGGCGGCGGCAGCTTCGGGTTCTGGTAGGCCGCGGCCATGCCCCTGGCCGCGAAAGAGCCCGCTATCCAGAAAGCCAGCAGCGCGCCCCAGATCAGGGCGGACAGAGGCTTGCGCGGGAGGTAGGGCGGCAGGCCCGCGTCGCCCTCCTGCTTTTTAGCCAGCTCCGTCAGGAAGCCCTGGGCGGCGGCGCCGGCGGCTTCCACGGCCGTAGGCGCGGTGCTGGGCTCAACCGCGGCGGCGGCCTCGGTGGAGGCGGCGCCGGAGAAAGCGTTGAGGATGTCGGTGGAGCCGGCCACGGCCGCCGTGGAAACGGCGTCGGTGCCGCCGTCCTTGAAGAGCTGCGTCGTGAAGTCCTCTTCGGGTTCCTTCTTCCGGCGCAGCACCTTTATCTTCTTGGGCTTGGGCACTTCTATTTTCTCGCCGGGCTTGCGGATGCTCGCGAGCACCGCGCGGAACTCACCGTCGGAGAGGCCGCGCGCCGAAATGGCGTAGGAGGCGGCGTTGTAGGTGAAGAAGGCGATGTAGGCCTCGGCACCCATCGATTCGTAGGAAGTGTAGTAGGCGGTGGAAACGCCGTGGAGGCTGGCCTGCCGGACGTCGCCGGAGAGGGTGGTGCCCTTGGAGCGCAGGGAATCAACCTGCTCCTTCACGCGCGCCTTCAGGTAATAGTCCCCCAGTTCGGAATCCTGCTTGGAGAATTCGAAGGAGGACTTGGCCTTCTCCAGCCGCAGCGTGACCAGCGGGTCGTCGCTCTTGGCCGCGTTCCAGCCCGACGGAAAATCCACGGCGATGGTGTCGCCCTTGTCCTTGAATTCCCCGGCGGTGGCGCAGAGGGGCAGCGCCAGCAGCAGGAGAGCTCGTAGTAAAACCTGTATATGCATAATGCCGCGCGTAATAAGATAATACGCGCTTAATTAAATTAGTATAGAAAATTATGTATCCCAAGTCACATCAAGATTCGCTCAAGTTCAGCCCCGGTCCGGACCCCGCGTCCCCGTCCCCGGGCCCCGTTGTTGACAACCCATATTTAGGTTTGTAAGATAATTCCAGAGAGATTTCAGTTCTGTTTTCAACTTCACACCGCAGAAAATACTAAAAGGATAAGGAAATAAATCATGTCTAAACCCTCAGCTGTAGCGGAGAAAGGCAAGAAGTCCGTTCATGATTATGTAAACGGCGTGCTGGCGAACGTCATCGCCAAGAACCCCGGCGAGAAAGAATTCCACCAGGCGGTCAAAGAGGTCCTCGAGACCCTGACCCCCGTCCTCGAGAAGCACCCCGAATACGTGAAGGCCAAGATCCTCGACCGGATCGTCGAGCCCGAGCGCTCCATCACTTTCCGCGTACCGTGGACCGACGACAAAGGCGAAGTCCAGGTCAACCGCGGCTTCCGCTTCGAGTTCAACAGCGCCATCGGCCCGTATAAGGGCGGCCTGCGCTTCCACCCCTCCGTCAACGCCAGCATCCTCAAGTTCCTGGGCTTCGAGCA
>Ga0209212_1006901_pt1 | contig 12795 bp, 10 predicted proteins | sample RifGroC2_FD_183996 | JGI IMG/M metagenome (GOLD analysis project Ga0209212, IMG submission 183996) | Groundwater microbial communities from Rifle, Colorado, USA - Groundwater C2 (SPAdes) (version 2) | ecosystem: Environmental > Aquatic > Deep subsurface > Groundwater | place: Rifle, Colorado...
GGTAAACGACGAAGTGCGCATCACCGACCTGATAGCCATGGCGGGGGGATTCGCCACCACGGCCTTCCGCGGCCGCGTGGCCATGCAGCGCATAGTGGACCATCGCTTTCGCGACTTCTTTGAAGGCGACCTCGCCGATATACAGGCCGATAGCCTTAAGAATTTTACCCTGCGCGACGGCGACCTGGTGCAGGCCTTCCCCATAATAGACAAGAACAGCGCCGCCAACGTGGCCGGCGCCGTTACCTACCCCGGCAAGTTCGGCGTTACCCCCGGGCAGACCACCCTGGCCGACGTAATAAAGCTGGCCGGCGGCCTTATGGACTACGCCTCCAACGAGGCGGAGCTCACCCGCGTGCACCTTTCCACCGCGGGTGTGCAGACCCAGCGCTTTAACGTGGACCTTACCGGCATCCGCAACGGCATAGACAGCAAGCCCCTGCTGCTGGAGCCCAACGACCACATAATGGTGCGCCAGATCCCCGACTGGAAGCTTTACACTATGGTGAAGATCGCCGGCGAGGTTAAGTACCCCGGCGTATACCCGGTTAAGAAGGGGGAGAAACTTTCTTCAGTGCTGGAGCGCGCCGGCGGCTTTACCGACAAGGCCTTCCCCCGCGGCGTCCTCTTTATCCGCGAGAGCGCCCGCGTGCAGCAGCAGAAGAACCTTGAGGAAATAGCCCAGCGCATGGAGAAGCAACTGCTGGTGGAAGGCTCCGCCAAGATGCAGACAACTCTGTCCGCAGAAGAGACCGTTGCCGCCAAGGCGGAAATGGAAGCGCGTGCAAAATTTGTTGAGACCTTGAAAGGGCTTAAGGCCCAGGGGCGTGTATACATACGGCTAAAAAGCGTTAAAAGCCTTAAGGGGTCTGACTATGATATCGAGATGGAAGATGATGACAGTATAACCATCCCCGCTAAATCCAGTGTGGTTAACGTGGCCGGCGCGGTGATGTCTCAGGGCAGCTATGTGTATTCCAGCAGTGGATATAAGAGCTATATAAACATGGCCGGTGGCTTTGCGGACTATTCCAGGCCCGGTAAGACCTTCTTGCTTAAAGCTGACGGCAGCGCCCGCAAGGCTAAGTGCTGCATGTTCTTCAGCACAAATGTGGAGCCGGGCGATACGGTGGTTGTTCCCGAACGCTTTGACCGCATAGCCTGGCTGCGCGAGATCCGCGATATAAGCCAGATACTTGTGAACGTCGCCCTTATGGCCGGCGTAGTAATAAAAGTTTTCTAAGGTGACCTATGGAAGAAAATAAGCCCCAACAGCAGGAAGACGAGATAAACCTTTTAGAGTATGTCATTCTCATTCTGAAACGCAAAGAATTCATCATCAAGACCACCTTGGCCGCGATGGTACTAGCCGCAGTTATCTCTCTAGTCATTCCTCCAACCTATCTTGCCGAAACCAAGATACTGCCTCCACAGAGCGGGAACTCTTCAATGGCCTCACTTATGGCTTCCCAAATGGCTGGTATGGGGATACCTGTTTCTGCTCTTGGCGTTAAAACTACGAATGATCTGTATATGTCCCTTCTGAAAACCAAGCCAGTTGCCGATTATGTGATTGATAAATTCGATTTGATGCGGAAGGCAAAGTCACGTGAAAAGGCACGGAAAGTGCTTGCTGATAATCTTGTGGTCAGAGATGAGAAGAAAAGTGGAATCATAATTGTGGGCTTTCAGCACAGAAAACCGAAACAGGCGGCAGATATAGCTAACGCTTATGTCGAAGGGTTACAGGATCTCAATAATAAGCTGGCCGTAACGGAAGCTGGACAGCGCCGACTCTTTTTTGAAGAGCAGCTAAAGAATGCAAAAGAAAATCTTATAAAGTCTGAAGAGAACCTGAAATACTTTCAGCAGCGTACTGGTACTATAAAAATTGATGACGAGGCAAAAGCTGTCATTGGGACCGTTGCTGAAATGCGCGCTAAAATTTCGGCAAAAGAAGTGCAGTTGCGCGTAATGAAGAGTTACGCTACCCAGGAAAACCCGGATTTACAACGCTTGCAAGACGAAACTTTTGCACTTAAAGAAGAATTGCGAAAGATGGAATCAAAGAATCGTCCAGGGGATGACTCTGTTCCTACTGTAGGCAAAATGAGTTCTTTGGGGACAGAGTATATTCGTCGAATGCGGGAGTTCCGCTATAACGAGGCTCTTTACGAAATACTCATAAAACAGTTCGAGGCGGCCAAACTGGACGAGTCCAAGGACGCAGCTCTTTTGCAGATAGTTGAGAAAGCAGAGGCCCCGGAAAAAAGAATAAAGCCACAACGAAGGAAGATAATTGTTAACACTGGCGCGCTGGTTCTTATTCTTTCCCTTGTATTTGTGTTTTTATCTTCTTATTCTGTGGAGTTCTATTCAAACCCAGTGAGAAGAATGGAAATAGCTCGACTTAAAGAACTGTGTGATCTTACACGATTAGTAAAAGAGTTAAGGCTGGACTTCCTGCTTAATAGCGCCAAAGCAGTAATTAAGAAAAACTAGTGTCGCCAAAATTCGGATATATTGTCGCAGGGCAGGATACTTGGTCCGCGGATGGTTAAATAATTCTTGGAATGATCCCGATTTTTATTGCAAGAGTAATCCAGGTCGCTGTTTCAGTCGCGATGATGCGAGTGATGACAACGCTTTTGTCCCCTGCGGAAGTCGGGGCGGTTGCGCTTGCTTTATCAGTATCCGTAATGTTCAACTTGGCATTGATTAATCCTGTGTGGATGTATATGTTGCGGCGCGTTCATGAATGGCAACGTGTGGGTTCGCTTTTTACAAAGGTGTTGGGAGTATTTACGTGGTATGCGCTTGGAGTTTCAATTTTGGTTCCTGCTGTCCTGTGGGGAGTTAAGTCGTTGGGGTTGTGGGTCGATGGGCATGGGGTTGCAGCAATTGCGGCTATCTCTATACATTTTCTCTCCGTATCTGCTGCTACAACGTTCCCTCTCATAATTAACACTCTCGGACAAATGTCTGTGGCTGCATACCTAAATGGTGGCATGGCATTGGCCTCTTTGGTGGGATGTGTTTTAGTTGTAAAGCTTTGGGGTGCTACCATGTCCGGGTGGTTGTTGGGGCTATCTTTTGGATATTCAATAACAGCTCTTGCCGGTGGTTTTTATTTTTATAAGGCGTTCACTGCAAAGTCCCACCCTATCCTGCCCGGGCTATCGGAAAGCGATGATTTAAAGCGCTGTTTCCGTTTTGCTTTTCCATTGGCCATTTCGGTCTTGTTTTACTGGATGCAGCTTTATGGCTATAGATTTATTTTTGCGGGAAAACTTGGCACATTCCGTCTAGGGATATTTTTTGCCGGCTACGGTTTGGGGGCGGCTGTTGTTAACACCGTGGAAACTATTCTAATCCAATATTTTCAACCCATTTTCTATAAACGTATCTCCGTAAGCTCCCCTGCTGAAATGCCTGCAGCTTGGGAGGAGTATTCCTCGAAAGTTATTCCCCCGTTGTTACTTTGCGTGGCGTTTACTGCAGGTGCGGCTCCATTTTTGGCTAAAGTCTTGCTTAGCGATAAGTTCCAGACAGCAGCAATTTTTGCAGTTTGGGGGGCAGCTGTTGAGGCTCTTCGTGCAATATTCGCTGTTTTTAGCCTATCCTCTCACGCCAAAAATGAAACGCGACCGCTTATTTATGCCAATGGCGTGGCGGCTTTTGTCGCCTTAGGTCTTTCGATGTTTTTAATCCCGGTTTTTGGTGAGGTAGGCGCTGGCGTTTCTCTGTTGGTTTCGTTCTTTTTCGCTATTGCAGTCCTCTATTTAATAACTGGTGGGCGAGAGCATATGTGCATACGTGGGAAACTGGTTTATGAGTCCGTTGTCGCAATCGGGGTCATGCTAGTGTTTTCTGCATTCTTGCAGTTCATGGTGTCTCATGATAGTTCGCTGGTAAGCGCAGTTGTGGTGGTTGGGGTTCTCTCTCTGGTTTTGGTGATTTCTATAGGAATCCTCTCGCGAATAGGGCCTGGGCACCGCACTCTTTGGGGGTGGGGATGCCAGTAAAAATTTCAATAGTAACCGCATCTTTTAATAGTGCTAGGTCTATCCGAGAGGCTGTCTTGAGTGTTGCCAAACAGTCCTATTTGAATATTGAGCATGTTATAGTTGATGGGGCGTCTCGTGATGCTACCGCGCAGATCGTATCGAGTGCGGCTACCCCCAAAACGACCTTTGTTAGTGAGCCTGATAGGGGAATTTATGACGCCTGGAACAAAGGGATACGTCGCGCTACTGGCGACTATATCTGGCTTTTAAATTCAGATGACCAGGTCTTTGATGATACTGCGGTTTCTGACGCTGTGAATTTCATAATTTCCCATGATTCCCCGCCCGTGGTTTATGCGAAAATCAAGGCGTACGAAAAGTCTACCGGATATTCATATGTGGCCGGAGCTCCTACAGGTTTAGATGGGTTTGTATACGGGATGAAGGACTTTTGCATACTTGCGACTATAATACGGAAGGATGTTTTTGAGCGCGTTGGTTACTTTAGTGAGGATTATCAGATTTCAAGTGATTATGATTGGGCAATTAAACTGTTTAAGGCGCTGCCAAAGTCCGAAATAATCTTTTTTGACAGGATTATTACCAATTTTTCTGTAGGCGGCGTGAGCAATTTGCGCTATCGTGAGGCTTACGCCGAAGTTTCTAAAATCATTCGCAAGCATTATCCGTATCGCATATATCTAATCCACAAAGTTTATTTCAGTTACCGTCTGCTTTTAATGTCACTGGTCCCAGTTGCGAGAAAACTAGGTCTTTTGTCGGTATGGCGCCGATATCGCGAACTGTATGCCCGCTGGCTCCGGGAGAGTTCTGCCCCCGGATAATAGATTATCGGTGCTTTGTTCTATTTATGGATAAATCTCGGTTTGTGGTTTTTTTAACCAGTGTGTATGCATTGGGTATCTTTGTCACCAGTGATAGGTCATTGCGGTTTATGTCAATGACACTGTGTAATTTCATCGCTGTTGGCATGGGAGTATATCTGTTTTTAAAATGGCGCGGGGGGCGTGTTAAAGTCCTTTCAGGTATCCCTATGGCTATACCGTTAGGCATGGCTATTGTCTGGGCTGGAGTTTCGCTTTTTTTATCATATTTTAAATCTAATACGGCAATTCCTCCAGAAGCATATTTTTACGCTTGGGCTACTGGCGTAAATTCTCCAGGGCTGCGGGGGATAAGTTTTCTTGTGAGATTGGGGATTGCTATTTCTGCATTTTATTTTATCTATCGTGCCGTCAGCGATTCCTCCGTGTATTCTAGGGTGTTGCGAATATTTTCTTGGGGGTATGTGCTTTTCTGTACTATTGTTCTTGCTCAAATTGGTGCATATCATGCATTCGGGTATTCGTTCGGACAAGTGTTTTTTGATCCCAACGGGCAGGTGCGTGTGGGGAGTTACGTAGGGGAACCGTCTGTTATGGCTGCTATTTTGGTGAGTGGCTATTTTCTTTTTGTGCCTTTTTTTAAGATGCCCTCTACTTGGCCCAAACTCCCACTGCCTGTCCGATGGTATACTTTCGTGGCGGCGACTCTGGGATTAATTTATGCAATGTCTGCTTCAATTATTGCGGCTATAGCTCTGGCATATCTCTTTACTGGGTTAAAGCGCCGCCATGTTATTATCCTTTCTGGATTTATAGCACTAAGTGTTCTTTTTATCCCGATCGTAGTTGGAAGTCTTTTAAATAATCCAGTTGTGAGCAAGATCCAGACAGAGCTGACTACGGTAAATATCCGATCATTGTCGTGGATTATTGGATTTGAAATGTTCCGGGCTGCCCCTATTACTGGGGTTGGCATTGGGCGGACTCCATTCTTTAATGACATGCATATGCCGACTTATGTGGATATAGGATTCGATTTGGGAGAAAGCTTCGACTACACCGCTGTCAGGCATACCGCGATGAATACCTATATCGAATGGCTTGCAGAAACCGGCATCATTGGAGCAGGGATTCTGTTATGGGTGTTATTGGCAGGTTATAGATCACAGAAGGCATACAGTGGGGAGTCTACTGCTATTGTCCGAAAAACTTTCGGAATGGCTTTGGTCACGCTGCTTATCGCTGCTAATTCGTTTCCTGGAGCGTTTTACCTTTCCCATTTGATATTTGTGGCGGCGATGTACTTTGGTGGCCTTAGTGCATATGATTTAGAAGGTAGGCGGAAAAATCTATCCACAGTTAATTAGTGGCATTTGGAGCTAATAATGATAAGTAACCCAAGACTGTTGCTTCGAAAATCTTTTACATTTTGCAGTATTCTGTTTTCTCGGCTATCAAAGTTCACATATCGATCTCCACAGGAGCGAGAGGTTGATCGATGGCTCTCGGATAATGGGGATGCGACGTTGCGTGTGGATTACGATCTAAACAAAGACTCGGTCGTTTTTGATTTGGGGGGGTATGAAGGTGACTGGGCGGCTGAAATATCTGCCCGATATGGGAGCCATATCTTTGTTTTTGAACCGGTTCCCGAGTATGTCGAACGCATTGAAAAACGCTTTAAACGGAACTCAAATGTCCAAGTATTCTCTTATGGTCTTGGGGCTGAGAATATGACTCAAACTATAAGCTTGGCGGAAGAGGGGTCTTCTCTGTTTAAAAGTCCTAATGTTTCAATTGGAAGCAAGGAGATTCCTATTCGTATTAAGCGAGCGGCAGATGTCCTTCCTGAATTGTTAAGGGGGGATATCGACTTGATGAAAATTAATATTGAGGGTGGAGAGTATGACTTGATTGAACATTTAATTCAGACTGGATTAGTTAGCCGCATAGCTAATATCCAAGTTCAGTTCCACGGATTTGTTCCATATGCAGAAAGCCGCAGGAAGAAAATCCAAACGGAGCTTGCGAAAACACACTCCCAAACTTACGAGTATAAATTTGTCTGGGAAAATTGGGTGAAGAAAGGGGAATGCAAATGAAAATCTATATTGCTGGTTCGGCTGGCATGCTTGGCGATGCTTTTATTAAGTGCTTTAGCCGCACGCATGAGCTAAAATGCACAGATATTAATTCTGGCGAAAATGGAATTGAGTTCTGTGACTTTCGAGATTACAAAGAATACCGGCGACAGGTTGAGGGGTGGAAACCGGATTTTCTTTTTCATTTGGGCGCTCATACTGATCTGGAATACTGCGAAAACAATCCTGATGATACGTATCAGACGAATACTCTTTCCGTTGAAGGGGCGGTGCAAATCGCTAATTCTCTGAGTATCCCCATGTTGTATATTAGCACTGCGGGGATTTTTGACGGGCGTAAGGAAGTATATGACGATTGGGATGTCCCCAATCCTATGTGCGCCTACGCGCGGGCCAAGTATATGGGGGAACGTTATGTCGTTGAAAATGCAGAGCGCTATTTTGTTTGCCGCGCTGGGTGGATGATGGGTGGGGGATTAAAGAAGGACAAGAAATTTGTAAAAAAGATAGTCGCGCAACTTTTGGAAGGCCGGCGTGAACTTAATATCGTTACGGATAAACTCGGTACTCCGACTTATACCCATGACTTTGCGGCTAATGTGGAGGCGTTAATTAAGACAGACCATTATGGGCTATACAATATGGCTTGCGAGGGAGTAACCAGCCGATTTGATGTGGCGAAGGAATTGGTTCGGCTGCTTAATATGCAGAATCGCGTTAAAATCAATCCTGTGGATTCATCTTTCTTTAAAAAGGAATATTTCGCTCCGCGCCCTGACTCGGAGCGATTGCTGAATCGCAAACTTGCACTTAGGGGGCTCAATACAATGCGGGATTGGAAAATATGTCTCGCGGAATACATCCAGAGAGACTATTCACAGCTGTTTTAGTTCCCAATATTTGCGTTATCATGACTAAAACTGCCGTTTGCTCAATATGTTCAAAGAATTATTATGCGCATGCTCGCGTATTGCTTGCCTCAATCCGTCGCGTGCATCCTGATTGGGACTGCCATTTCCTTTTGGCTGACGAGCCGGATGGATCGCTTGATCCTTCCGGTGAACACTTTTCGTTTGCCACTGCCCGTGATTTAAATATACCTAACTTTGAAAGCCTGGCTTTTCGATATGACGTTATTGAATTCAATGTCGCTTTAAAACCTTTTTTGATTAAACATTTGCTTTCGCTCGGATATGAACGCGTAATTTATTTTGATGTTGATGTCCGTGTATTTTCGGAGCTCACCCCTGTAGTCGAGGCGTTGGCGTCCGCCTCTATAGTTATCACTCCGCATATTACTTCTCCTCTCCCAATAAGTGCTGAGCCATCTGGAGGCGAGGCGGGCTTTCTGAAGAATGGATCTTATAATTTAGGTTTTATTGCTGTGTCCCGTTGTGACGAAACGCTGGCTTTCCTTGATTGGTGGGCAGGGCATTGTCTTACCCAATGTCTCAGAGAGCCGGAAACTGGGCTTTTTGTCGATCAAAAATGGATTGATTTGGTCCCTTCTCTTTATCCACATGTTAAAGTCCTCAGACATTTGGGCTGCAATATGGCATATTGGAATTTCCATGAGCGGATTATTTCCGACTCTCTGGTAAATGGTAAGGACCCGCTTGTTTTTTTTCATTTTAGCGGCGTTGATCTTTCTGCTATTTCGAGCATCTCAAAGTATCAAACAGAGTTCAATCTGAAAAACAGGCCAGATTTAGCCGGTATTTTTCATGAATATAAAGCAGACGTTTTGGGCGCGGGGCATGACAAATTTGTGAGCCTTCCATATGGTTATGGCCGATTTGAAAATGGCACTTTAATCGGTCTTCTCGCGAGGAGATTGTATCCTCATTTGGAAGGCAAGTACCCAAATCCATTTGCTGTAGGTCCTGGTACGTATCATGATCTTTTGCGCAGGCGCGGATTGCTGGTGACCGACACCGTCCCTTCTTATGGCCATGCTGATGCAAAGAAGCGCGGGCGCCCAATCAACCTGCTTTTGACTCTGGCAATGAGAATATTCGGATCCCAAAGGTATGAGGCGCTAATGGCATATTTGCGCTATATTTCTGTTCTCAGAAGACAGCGGTTCCTTGTTGAATAGAATGTGGAATATGATGCAAACGAGTAAGCGCAACCTGGTTTTTATTAGATTCTACTTAGATGCCGTGGGGTGTTCCGTGGTGTCATGGGGTGGGCTGTTTCTTTGTTGGCTAAGATCACAATTCGGACGTGAGCGCGATAGTTTTAAGAAGATTGTTGTTGTACAAAATGGACATTTGGGCGACATAATACTTACTCTCCCGCTGATAGACGGGTTGAAACTAAAGTATCCAGAATCTGAAATATGTCTTCTGACGAGCGAGGCTGGTGCTGTCGCAGCTGCGGCATTCTTTAATGATGTGCGGGTCATTAAATATAAAGCTGGAAAAATGTCTACAGGGAATGGCGATGATTCACCTCTCCCTGATTTCTCGGAGTTCCAATTAATTGTACATTTGCGTGGAGATATTCGTTTGTTGTGGCGCTATTTTGTGAATATACGGGCTTTCTTCCTTTATGGCCTGCCACAAAAAAACAAGCTGAGGTGGGCCCCGTTATTTTTGCTTGGGATTCCTGTCCCTTGGCAAAGGGGACGGGAAGAGCACCAATTCCAAACCTTCAAAAACATTGCAGCCAAACTTGGAATCTCTTTGGATAACCCCAAAATTGCAATTAGAAAAGAGTGGAGGGATTCTTTAATCTCGGTTTTGGGTGAGGATATCTTGAAAGGAGAAGGCTTTGCCGTTTTTCACCCAGGTGCCCCATGGGAATACAGACGCTGGCCTTCTGATTGTTTTTCAGATACGGCGGCTAAACTCTCGGCTGAATATAACATGAAAGTTTTTGTTGTGGGGGCTATCGGAGAGAAAAGTATTGTTGACGCCATCTGCCGGAACGCTCCAAGTGCAATCAATCTTGCTGGGAAACTCGATATAAAACAGCTTGCGGCTCTTTTCGCGGCATGTCGTATTTATATAGGGAATGATAGCGGTCCGGCCCACTTGGCTGCTGCGGTAGGGGCCAAGATAGTCGCTTTATATGGGCCACAGGAGCCAGGACTCTTCGGGGTTTTAGCGGAACGAAGTCACAAGATCAAAGAATCTTGTTTTTGCTCTCCGTGCTGGCAACACATCTGCCTGTTTGATGGGAAAAATTGTATGTCTAAAATTACTAGCGAAAATGTTATGGCGAGTGCTCGCAAATTGCTTTAAACAGCATCGTGACAGGTACGGCCTAGTTTAACATATGGGAGATTTTATGGACGGTATTGATCCACGCCTTTATTTTTTAATGCGGAAACTAAAGGGGGTTAAAGATAAATATTTCAAAGGGGCTCCGGTCAGAGTCCTTGATATCGGATACGCTGACGGAAGCTTTATGAAAATCGTTAAAGATAATCTTCCCGATGTCGACCGTATTGATGGGGTTGACGTTCCGTCCAAATGGACGCAAAACAGCCGGAAGTGTGGCGACGGGATATGCTACTTGCAAGATTTGCAAATCGGGACTGGGGATATCCCGCTTGGCAACTATCATGTTGTTGTCGCATGGGAAGTAATTGAACATATCTCAAATGTCCCGGCCTTCCTCAAGAACGTTAGAAAGATAATGGTTGATGGCGGGATTATTCTCTTGTCCACCCCGAACCTTCTTGGATTGAGCAGATTTGTGAAAGGTGGAAAATGGGTCGGGATAACCGAAACTGATCACAAGTATCTTTTTGATAGCTTATCGCTTGGCATGATCCTTGAGCGGAACGGTTTCTCCGAGGTCGCCTGCAAGGGATACTACTTCCCCTCTGTTGGCCCGGCCTATGATAGACTCAATGAGGTCGTGGGTGTTGTTCCGGGAGGGGGAATGCTGTTTTGCCGGGCTCTTGCTAAAAATTAGGGAATTGAAATCGGGGCCATTATAAGTAATCCTACAGTGGATTTATTCGGTATGTTTCTGATATATGCTGGCGTAGTTATTCGGTCGTTTTCGTAAAAGATGTCGGTTCATATTATAACACTAGGAAAACTTGCAAACCATGAAAATATTATTTCTTAACCCGCCTTTCTTATCCAAATTCTCCAGGTTTTCTCGCAGCCCAGCAGTTACAAAGAGTGGAACTATTTATTATCCCATATGGCACGCTTATGCTGCCGGATGGCTTGAGAAAAATGGACATGAAGTGAAGCTCGTTGACGCCCCTGCTGCTGGGCTAGGACGCCAAGAGTGCTATCGGATAGCATCGGAATTTCAGCCAAATATCACTGTTGTTTATACTTCAACTCCCAGCATCTATAATGACGCGGAAGTCGCGGGTGAGATAAAAGGGATTCTCCCGGAATGTTTTGTGGTTCTGACGGGGCCACATGTGTCCGCTCTGCCAGAAGATTCTCTTTCGATCGATGCGCGTGTGGATGCGGTCGCGCGCGGGGAATACGACGTTACCATATCAGAACTTGCGACAGCCTTGCCTGATCGTAATAAACTCTCTGGGGTAAAAGGTTTGACTTATCGTGCCGAGGCCGGGATTGCATCCACTCCCGACCGAGAATTTATTGAAAATCTTGACGCCATGCCTTTTGTGTCTGAGGTATATCATAAACACTTAAAAATTACCGACTATTTTTATGCACATTGCCGTTTCCCGGTAGTTTCAATATTTACAAGTCGGGGATGCTATGGCAAATGTAATTATTGTGTGTATCCGGAAAAGATGTTTGGACGACGGCAGCGGCAGCGTAGCCCTGAAAATATCGTGGCAGAATTTGAATATATCGAAAAAGAACTCCCTGAGGTTAAGGAAGTTCTTATCGATGACGACACTTTTTCATTTCATCAGGAGCATACACGCAAATTCTGCGAGTTGATGATAAAAAAAGGAATAAAACTTCCCTGGACTGTCGAATGCCGGGCTAATCTCTCGTACGAAATAATGGTCCTTATGAAAAGAGCCGGTTGCCGGCTTATCGTTGTCGGCTTTGAGAGTGCCGATGACGAAATATTGAAGAATGTCTGCAAGGGCGTGAATTTGCAGCAGATGAGGCGGTTTGTCTCGGATTCAAAAAGGGCCGGGATAATGCTGCATTCCTGCTTTATGGCCGGCAATGCTGGGGAAACAAGGGAAACTCTTGCAAAATCACTTGCTTTTGCCAAAGAGATAAATGCAGATACCTGTCAGTTCTTCCCATTAATGGTGTATCCGGGTACCGCTGCGTATTCCTGGGCGAAAACAAATGGATATCTTGAGACAGAAGATTTTAGGAAGTGGCTTACCTCTGATGGAATGCATAATACAATAATCAGCACTCCAAATCTTGGCTCAAAGGATCTTGTCGCGTTTTGCGATTATGCTCGCAAACAATACTATCTTAGACCAGCTTATATTCTCCATAAAATGGGCCAGGCTGTTTCTGATCCACAAGAGTTTGTGAAGACAGTAAAGGCTGCCAAAACCTTTTTTAAATACTTATTCAGGAAATCTGCGTAATGCTGATGCTTGAACTCGTATTCTGGGGCGGGCTTGGCTGCCTTTTGTACACCTACTTGGGCTATCCCGTTGCTTTGTTTTTAATTGCGCGTCTTTCCCCTGTGCGCCCGCGGGAGTCATTTTTGGGGACTCCCCCGCGGGTCACCATGGTTATTGCTGCGTATAACGAGGCAAAAGTAATAGCTGGGAAAATTGAAAACTGCCTTGGGTTGGATTACCCGGCCGAGAAGCTTGATTTTGTTGTCGCATCTGATGGCTCTTCCGATGGGACGGATGAAATCGTCTCGGCGAAAGCAGGGGAATCTTCGCGAATTCGTCTTTTGCCC